>Ga0310124_10003725_pt1 | contig 10194 bp, 6 predicted proteins | sample CB11b_AW_Bot5_MG_FD_203507 | JGI IMG/M metagenome (GOLD analysis project Ga0310124, IMG submission 203507) | Marine microbial communities from Western Arctic Ocean, Canada - CB11b_AW_Bot5 | ecosystem: Environmental > Aquatic > Marine > Oceanic | place: Canada: Western Arctic Ocean | collected...
CGGTAGGTGAGTGCCAGATTTGCTCGACGCGGCCCTCCACATCCATCTCCGCGCTGACCTCGGCAACGAGCGCTCGCAGCTCTGCGTCGAGGTCTGCCAGCGCCGAATCCACGGGATGTCGCAGGTCAACCGTGAAGTCGACGTGTCCGGGCACGGTGTTTCTGGACCCAGGATGGGTGCGAATCTCACCCACCGCGAGCCGCGCCTCCTCGTCGTACTCGCGAACGATCACGAACAAGCGGTCGAGCACGCGGGCGGCACCGCGAACGGGGTCCCGGCGCTGCCACATCGGCGTCGGACCCGCGTGCGTGGCCTCGCCTTCGATGCGCACGTTGTACCAGCGCGCGCCTTGAACCCCCGTCACCACGCCGATCGACATTTGCGAAAGCTCGAGAAGCGGCCCCTGCTCGATGTGCAGCTCGAAAGAAGCACGGATGTCACGACCTCCGACTGGATGCGGTCCGGTGTAGCCGATGCGCTCGAGCTCGTCGCCCATCGTGAAGCCGTTTGCGTCAGCCAGCTGCAACGCGTAGTCGAGCTCGAAGACTCCGGCGAACACCCCCGAACAGACCATTGCCGGAGAAAAGCGCGATCCCTCCTCGTTGGTCCAGTTCACCACTTCGATCGGATGGCGGGTCGTCACGCCCTCGTCGTTGAGCGTCTCGACCACTTCCAGGGCAGCGAGCACCCCGAGTGTCCCGTCGAAACGGCCACCCATCGGTTGAGAGTCGAGATGGCTTCCGATCAACACCGGCGCTGCATTGTCTTCAGTGCCCGTGCGCCGCGCGAGCATGTTGCCCAGGGTGTCGATGGTGGTCTCGAGGCCAGCCGCATCACACCAGGACCGAAAGAGATCCCGTGCCCCGCGGTCCTCGTCGCTCAGCGCGAGGCGGTGCACGCCGCCGCTGGGGGTAGCACCGATCTCGGCCATCTCCATGAGGTGACGCCAAAGGCGTGCGGGGTCGACTCTCAGGGCCGCCTACCTGCCGCAGCCAAGCGGCTCATGGACTCAGAAAACATCCGACGAAAATTCGAGAGCGCGTCGATACAACGCAAGTCGAGGCGAATCGCGCGGAAGAGACCGACGCGAGCGGCCACGTCAGTCTCTCCCCAGCTTGTCGACTACTCTGCGCTCAGTGCCTGCACAGGATCCGTTTGCGACACCCTTCGCGCAGGGAGATACAAGCCGACGAACGAGACCACTGCGAGCATCAACGTCACACCCCCGAATACCGCGGGGTCGGTGGGGCTCACGCCGACTAGGATCTCGGATATCGCACCACCCATCGCGAACGCGAGACCGAGTCCGACTACGAGCCCGAACACGGCTCGTTTGGCTCCCTGGCTAACGACCATGCGCACCACGTCGGCCCGCTTCGCGCCCATCGCAAGGCGGACGCCGATTTCACTCGTGCGCTGCCCGGCCGAGTAGGCGGCGACCCCGTAGATCCCGACTGCGCCCAGGATCAGCCACAGCAGAGCGAAGATCCCATCAGATTGCCGATGACCGCGAAGCCTCCGATACGTCGCTCCACCAGAGCTTCCATCGTTTCGATATCGTAGAGCGGGAGGCGGTAGAGCTCGTGCGCGCGCAGGTGGTTGCTCATGCCCGCTCCGGGTCGCTGCCCACGGCCCTCGCTCGCGCGACGCGTACTAGTGCTGCCAAGCGTTCGACCTCTTCGTGCAGTGCCAAGCGTCCGCTCGATGTGATCGCGTAGAACCGACGCTTCCCACCTTCGGTTGGCGCACCTTCCGGCGGATCGACCTCGCAGATCAAACGTTCATCGGTCAACTCTCTGAGAGCGCCGTACAGTTTACCTGGCCAAAGCCGCAAGTGACCCTCGGTACGTTCCAACACCTCCGCCATGATCGCGGTGCCGTGCAGCTCACGGTCCGCGAGCGATAGCAGGACGTGGAACCAGTGTGGCTTGAGCCTGGTGTGTCGCGTCATCGTGTCGTCTCGGGGTGTATGTGTACGCGTCCATATATATACGAAAATGTATAGATAAAGTTTCGAGATCCATCCTCCAGACCTCTGGGGCCGGCGCGGGTCGATCTGTTGACCCCTGGGGAAGCCGGCGGCATTGTCACGGTCCGGCCCGCAGGGCCCTTATTCTCGCGCCCAACCGCGCCTTGGAGATGGACCGCATGTCTACCATACCCACGCACCCGCGACATCGCTCTCGGCTCATTCCCACCGCACTCCTTTTTGCCGCGTTGGCACTGCCGGCGCTCTTGGCCCAGGACCTGCGAGCGCAGCGGTCGGATGCCGGCCCCTCGAGTGTCGAGGGTCTGTTTTCAGGTATGAGCTACAGGAACGTGGGCCCATCTAGGGGCGGGCGTGTAACCGCGGTCGCGGGGCACGCGGACCACCCATTTACCTTCTACATGGGTGCGGTCGGCGGCGGTGTCTGGAAGACCGAAGACTATGGCACGACATGGCGTCCGATTGCCGACGGGATCCTGGAGACTGGATCCATCGGGTCCATCCGGGTGGCGCGCTCGAACTCCGACATCGTCTACGTCGGGACCGGCTCGGACGGCATCCGCTCCAACGTGATCGTCGGTCGCGGTGCCTACCGGTCGGACGATGCGGGCGCGACCTGGCGCAAGATCGGGCTGGAGCAGATGGGGCAGCTCGGCGCGATCGAGATCCATCCTGAGAACCCCGACGTCGCATACGCCGCAGCGCTCGGCAACCCCTGGGCGAAGAGCATGGACCGCGGCGTCTACCGCACGCGAGACGGCGGCCGGAATTGGGAGCAGGTCCTGTTCACGTCGGATTCGGTGGGCGCGATCGACCTGGAGATCAACACGGTGAACCCCAACGAGATCTACGCCGCGATGTGGCGCGGGCAACGCCAGCCCTGGACGATCATCTCGGGCATGGAAGCGTCGGGCGGCGAAAACGGCATCTGGAAGTCGACCGACGGAGGCGATACTTGGCGGATCCTGACGCCCGGCCTGCCCACGGGGCTGATCGGGAAGATCGATCTCGCGGTCACCGCCGACGCGCCGAACCGCGTTTATGCGCTCGTCGAGACGACCGACCCGGACGAGGGGCTCTACCGCTCCGAGGACTTCGGCGAGAGTTGGACTCTGGTCAGCAACGAGCGGGGCATCATGAACCGCCCGTTCTACTACACGAACGTGGACGTCGACCCCACCGACGCGAGCAAGGTCTACGTGAACAACGAAGGTATGTACGCGTCGCTGGATGGTGGATTCTCATTCGAGCGCGTTAGCACACCGCACGGGGACAACCACGACATGTGGATCAACCCCGACAACCCGAACATCTGGATTCAGTCCAACGACGGTGGTGCCAACGTCACGCTCGACGGCGGCGTGACTTGGTCGACGCAACACAACCAATCGACCGCCGAGCTCTACCAGGTCGACGTCGACGACCGCTTCCCGTACTGGCTGTACGCGGGTCAGCAGGACAACTCGACGATCATGGTGCCGAGCGATCCACCGGAGGACGGCTCGGCGGGTGGCCACACGGGCAACTGGAAGTCCATCGGCGGTTGCGAGACCGGGCCGGCGGTACCCAAGCCCGGCGATCCTGACATCGTTTATTCGAACTGCAAGGGCCGTTTCGGCCGCTATAGCCAGAACACCGGTCAGGAGAAGCAGTACTACGTGGGCTTCGTGAACCTGTACGGTGTGAATCCCGCGGACCTGCCGTTCCGGTTCCAACGCGTCGTGCCCATCGAGGTGTCCCCGCACGACGCCAACGTCGTCTACCACGGCTCGCAGTACGTGCACAAGACGAGCGACGAGGGCGTCACGTGGCAGCGCATCAGCCCCGACCTCACCGCCTTCCGCCCCGAGCGACAGGTCGTGTCCGGCGAGCCCATCACGCGAGACATCACGGGTGAGGAGCACTACTCGGTGTTGTATGCGGTTGAGGAGTCTCCGGTCCAGGCCGGAGTGATCTGGTCGGGCTCGAACGACGGCCTCGTTCAGGTGACCCGCGACGGGGGAGAGACATGGACGGACGTGACTCCGCCGGACATGGCGCCCGAGGGTCGTATCCAGACCATCGACCCGTCTCCACACTCGGCGGGGAAAGCGTATTTCGCGGCATACCGCACCTTGTTGGGTGATTTCACACCCTTCATCTATAAGACCGAGAACTTCGGCGAGAGCTGGACGTTGCTCACGACGGGGGACAACGGTATCCCCTCGGACTTCCCCACGCGCGTGATCCGCGAGGACCCCGTGCGCCCAGGCCTGCTGTATGCCGGCACCGAGTTCGGCATGTTCGTCTCCCTGGACGACGGCGAGAGTTGGGAGCCGTTCCGCTTCAATATGCCGGTGACGCCCATCACCGACATCAAGCTGCACCAGGGCGATCTAATCCTCTCCACCATGGGTCGAGCGTTTTGGATCATGGACGACCTCGCTCCGCTGCGTCAGCTGGGTGATGCCATTGCGGCCGGAGGGCCCCACCTCTTCCAGCCCTCTGATGCGTACCGCCGCCGCGGCGGCGGTCGTGGCGGTGGTGGCGCGCCCGATCAGCCGCAGTACTCGCCCCGGGGCGCGATGATCGACTACATGCTCACCGTCGAGGCGTCGTCGCTCCAGCTCGAGATTCTGGATGCTACGGGGGAGGTCCTGCGTACGTTCGAATCAGGAGGCGACGGCCCTCGAACCGAAACGGCTCAAGAGATGCGTGGTCCGTTCCAGCGCACCGCCGGACAAGCCCGTCTGGGCAACGGCCTCGGAGTGCATCGCTTCGTCTGGGACCTGAGCGTTCCGGGCCCCACCGGTTCTCGGGGCGGGGGCCCGACGGTGGTGCCGGGCACCTACCAAGCGCGCCTCACGGTGGATGGCCAAACGCACACGCGCAGCTTCGAGCTCTTGATCGACCCTCGTGTCGCGGCGGATGGCGTCACGCAGGCGGACCTGCAGGCGCAGTTCGAGTTGGGGCTCGAGATCATGGCGGCCATCGAGGACGCGAGTGGCACGATCGAGCGTCTCGAGGGCGCAATGGCGCGGGTCGCCGAAGGCAGCGGCGTCGAAGACCAGCTCAAGGAGATCAAAGCTGCGCTCGTCACGGATGGTACGATCCCGAGCTACCCGCAGCCTATGCTCGCCGATCAGCTTTCTTACCTGTACGGCAACACGCAGAGGGCGGACCAGAAGCCCGCGGTGGACATGTATGGGCGGCTCGAGGTCCTCGTGACCGAGCTCGAGCAGCATAAGCAACGACTCGAGCGGTTGATGCGGACCATCACCGACGGGTAGTCACCGCCAACCGCGACGGGGTCACGCCAGCCGATGAGGGTCGTGTTCTTCGGGGCTACCGGCATGCTCGGGTCCGGAACCCTCATTGAGTGCCTGCATAGCCCGGAAGTGGAGGCGGTGCTCGTCATGGGTCGCCGGTCCTGCGGCGTCGAGCACGAGAAGCTGCGCGAGGTGGCCGCTGCGCGGCCGCGCCGCAGGCTCGCGAGGACGCCCGGGCACTGTCAGGAGCCGGTGAGCGCCCTCACGATGTCGTGACCGAGTGCCTCGTCCAGCTCGTGTACCAGACGCTCTGCGTCGGCCTCAGAGAACGGCATGGGCGGTTTGATCTTGATCACGTTGTGGTCGCTTCCGTCGGTGCTCAGCAGGACGCCTCGGTCCTTCATTTGCGCCACCACGTAGCTGGCCACGTCCGCCGTGGGCTCCAACGACTGCCGATCGCGCACTAGCTCGACTCCGAGGAAGAGGCCGCGCCCGCGCACGTCGCCGATCACCTCATGTGTTCCTGCGAGCGAGCCCAGGTCAGCCTTCAGCTTCCTCCCCACCGCGGCGGCGTGAGCCTGGAGTCGCTCGTCCTCCATCACGTCCAGCACAGCCAGCCCGATTGCCGCCGACACCGGATTCCCGCCGAAGGTACTGAAGAACTCCATGCCGTCCGCGAACGACGCGGCGATCTCGGGTGTGGTCACGACTGCGCCCAGCGGGTGTCCGTTGCCGATCGGCTTTCCGAGCGTGACGATGTCAGGCACGACACCCTGGGTCTCGAAGCCCCACATGTGGCTGCCAACTCGTGCGAAGCCGATCTGGATCTCGTCGGCGATGCACACCGCGCCGTTCGCGCGCGCCAGTTCGTACGCGGCGGCCAAATACCCCTCTGGTGGCTCGATCTGGCCGCCACATGAGATGATGCTCTCGGCGAGGAAGGCTGACGCTGTGTAGCCTGTGCCGGCGAGTCGTTCGAAGCATTCGCCCACATGCGCGGCGTACCGGCTCGCAGCTGCGGGGTCGTGCGATCGGTACAGGCCGCGGAAGACATCCGGCATGTTTGCAGCGGCCACCCAGGGTGGTGCTCCAGCGCTGCCTTGCCCGGCGAACTTGTAGTGGCTCACGTCGATGCACGCTTGAGTACTGCCGTGGTAACCGCCCTCGAGCGATACCACTGCCTCGCCTCCGGTGTGCGCGCGCGCCAGGCGCAACGCGAGCTCGTTGGCCTCGCTGCCGGAGTTTACCAGGAAGCAGACCGAGAGCGCTTCGGGGAATAGCGCCGAGAGTCGCTCGGCGTACTGCAGGATGGCTGTGTGCAGGTAGCGCGTATTAGTATTGAGCACGCCCATCTGACGCCGGCCGGCCCGTACGACCGCAGGGTGCTCGTGTCCCACGTGCGCGACGTTGTTGACGCCGTCCAGGTATTCCCGCCCCAGCGAGTCGTAGAGGTAGGCGCCACGGCCACGCACGACGTGAATGGGCTCGTCGTAGGAGAGACTCAGGTTGGGGCCGAGCACGTCCTTCCGGCGCTGCTCGAGACCGATGGTCTCGACGTAGGTCGTCTCTCCTGGTAGCCGGAGCATGAGATTCGGGTCCGGCGAGAACGACGCCCAAACCGAGCGCTCTCTCGGAAGCGCGACGCCCGGAAACTCTCCTTCGAAGTCGAGCAGATCCGTCATGATCTGGAAGTGCAGGTGCGGGGGCCAATCGCCGTTCTCGGGGTAGGGTCCGACGCGTGCGATCGTCTGCCCGGCCTCGACCGGATCTCCGGGGTCGAGGTTGGCGACCGACGCGCGTTGCAGGTGGCCGTACAGCGTCCAGAACGGCCCGGCGGGCCCCTCGTGCTCGAGGATCACCGTGGGGCCGTAGTCGAGCCGCGTGTCGTTGTCCCGAACACTCTTCACGTGGCCCGCCAGCGGCGCCCGTACCAGCGCACCCGGCTGCTCGAAGAGATCGATGCCGAGGTGGATGGTGCGCCGTTCTCGCGGGTCGCCTTCGCGCCCGGCGAAGGCGTCCGTCAAGTAGAACGCGCGCGGCTCCAGAAAACGCCCGATGCCGAGCGTGATGCCTTGCTCGTGCATGCGTGCGAAGACGCGCGCCGTGAAGTCGTGGGTGTCGTCGGTATCGCGACCGGTCAGATCGGGACTGCCCACACTCAGGTCGAGCACGCCGATCGCGCCTTCGTCGGTGGGTTGTTCCATCACTGGAATGACCTCCTGCATGGCCAGCCACGTCCTGAGCGGTGCACTTCGCCGACAGGCGTCGAGGCCGCAGGCGTCTCGGAGGATGCCCGTGGCGATCGCCTCGGGCACCGAATCGAGCGTTCGTAGCATCTGCCACGCCGGCTGCTCGGACACCAGATGGTATTCGTCTGCGTTGCCTTCCTTCCGCCGCCATGCCGCGATGCACACGCTCTGCCCGAGGCGGGCCCGCACGAGCGACATCGTGACGTCGACCTCCTGTTCGAGCAGTGGCAGCGTCCCATGGTACCCCCGGGTCAGCGCGGCTGCTGCGGCAAATGGATCGGGGGTCCCGAGAATCGAGTAGGCGATGGCGATCGCGAGATCGAACGCGCGCGGCGCGGAGTGCGCGTCTCCCAGATCGATAATGCCCGCGACTCGGTATTCTTCTCCCTCCGTAAGCGATACCAGCACGTTGTGATCGTTGACGTCGCCGTGGATCATCTGGGAGCCGAGGCCGAGGAACTCTGGTTCCTTGGCACGGAAGGAGGAGATGACTCTTTCGATCAGCGCGCGCTCTTCGCCCTCGAGCAGAGCGAGTCCGTGTTCCATGACGTCGCCGGCGGGTCCCAGCGCCCAGTCCAAGTCGATGCGGGCTGGAGGGTGGTCGGGGATCGCGCCGAGCGCGCTGGCAAGGTCCGCCATGCGTCGCCCGATGTCCAACATGAGTGCCTCGCTACGAGGACGGACGGTTGCGAGAACGGTACCAGGCAGGAAGTGGAGGATTCGCAGGCGGTGGGTCGAGCCCGCGGGGTCCACGTGCTCGACGAGTGTCGAACCTGAGCGAGCCGCGACGAGTCCCGGGACCAGGCCGTTCGTATCTTCCGCCAGCCGCTCGATCATGCGGTTCTCGAACTCGAGAATCGTCTGAGGTTGGTCCGGACAACTCACCTTCACGACGTAGCGTACCCCGCCTTCGACCTCGAGCAGAAAGTTGCGGTCTCGGTATCCAGGCAACGGAGTCAGGGTACCGTCGAGACCGTAGTGCTCGCGGACTGCTTCGAGGGCTACGGCTTCGTCGAGATCGGGACGGCTATGAATGCGGATCATCCCGTGAGGATACCCGGGCTCGACACCGCCGGCGACCTCAGTCCGCTTGCAGAGCCTCCCGCGGATCGACCCGGCTCGCTCACCAAGCCGGTAGAGAGCCCGCCAAGATGGCGACCGCCAGAAGTGCCGCGGCAACCGCGGCGTAGACAGACGGGTCGCTCGCGGAGACCCCGAGCACGACCAACGACAAGGGCCCCTTCCATTGGCCCGTTCGGCGGCCCTGCTTCGAAGGTTGCCGGTAATTGGCCTCTTTGGTCTCGGCGTGCGCGATCGCCTCGGCCAGGAGTCGGTTTCGATCCTCGGGGGAGCTGACTCGTTTAGCTGGTGGGTCTAGATCTTCGATTTTCACACGCGCCCCCCGGCGTGCATCTCGTCCTCCGGCCGCTCTCAATAATACCTCGCTGCGCGTGCCCCGTTCAGTCCCGGACCAATTTGCGGTATTTCAATCGATGCGGTTGCACCGCCGCCTCGCCCAAGCGACGGTGCCGGTCGTCTTCGTATTCGGTGTGGTTGCCTTCGAACCAGATGACCTGAGAATCACCCTCGAACGCGAGAATGTGGGTCGCCACCCGGTCGAGGAACCAGCGGTCGTGCGAGATCACCAGCACGCAACCGGCGAAGTCCAGGACGGCGTTCTCGAGCGCGCGTAGAGTATCGACATCCAGGTCGTTCGTGGGTTCGTCCAGAAGCAACACGTTTCCGCCCGACTTCAGCAGCTTGGCCAGGTGCAGGCGGTTGCGTTCGCCCCCCGACAATACCCCGGCCTTCTTCTGCTGGTCTGCGCCGCGAAAGGCGAACCACGACAGATAGGCACGAGCGTTCACCTCCGCGCGCCCGAAATAGAGAATGTCGTGGCCCCCACTGACTAGGTCGAAGACGCTCTTCTCGGGATCGAGCTCATCGCGCGACTGATCGACGTAGGCGAGCTCCACGGTCTGGCCCAATTCGAGCGTGCCCGCGTCGGGCTGTTCTTCGTCGACGATCATCCGGAAGAGAGTCGTCTTGCCCGCGCCGTTACCGCCGACGATGCCGACGATTGCGCCGGCCGGCACATCGAAAGAGAGATCGTCGATGAGCAACTGGTCGCCGAAGCCTTTTCGCAGGCCGCTCGCGGTGATCACCGTGCGCCCTAGCCTCGGACCCTTTGGGATCAATATCTCCGCGGTCCGCACCTGTTCGCGTTCGTCGCGATCAAGTAGTTCTTCGTAGGCCGTGATGCGAGCCTTGCCCTTGGCCTGCCGCGCACGAGGCGACATTCGCACCCACTCCAACTCGCGCTGCAGAGTCCTTTGGCGGGCTGACTCGCCTTTCTCCTCCACACGCAGCCGCTCACTCTTCTGCTCGAGCCAGGAGGTGTAGTTGCCCTTCCAGGGAATGCCTTGCCCGCGGTCGAGCTCTAGGATCCACTGCGCCACATTATCCAGGAAATACCGGTCGTGGGTGATCGCTACGATGGTACCCGGGAATGCCGCTAGGTGATGCTCCAGCCAGGCGACCGATTCGGCATCCAAGTGGTTGGTCGGCTCGTCGAGCAGCAGGATGTCGGGCTGCTCTAGCAAGACCCGGCAGAGCGCTACCCGCCGGCGCTCACCGCCCGAAAGTGTAGTGACACCGGCGTCGCCGGGGGGCAGGCGCAGAGCGTCCATCGCGATCTCGATCTTCCGGT
>Ga0310124_10003726_pt1 | contig 10194 bp, 9 predicted proteins | sample CB11b_AW_Bot5_MG_FD_203507 | JGI IMG/M metagenome (GOLD analysis project Ga0310124, IMG submission 203507) | Marine microbial communities from Western Arctic Ocean, Canada - CB11b_AW_Bot5 | ecosystem: Environmental > Aquatic > Marine > Oceanic | place: Canada: Western Arctic Ocean | collected...
GCTTATTGGTGCCGCCGATCATCTGACCTCTAACGGGGTGCTCATTGTTGAGGTCGGCGAGGCGCAGGAGGCTTTTATGGAGTCTTATCCGGTGTTACCGGTCACTTGGCTTCAGTTTGAGAGGGGAGGTGACGGCGTCTTCATGTTGACGCGTGATGAATTGACTGGATACTTAGAAGGCTAGATCTTTGGAGAGGGCTGGAGTGCTTGTCGGCGCGACTCTTTAGTCGTGATAGTTAGGATACTTCAACGGATGGATTAATATGGCTGGCGATACGTTTGGAAAATTGTTCACGGTAACTACCTTTGGCGAAAGTCACGGTCCTGCCATGGGAGGCGTTGTAGATGGCTGTCCGCCAGGGCTTGCGCTTTCCGAAGCCGATATCCAGGCGGATTTGGATCGACGCAGACCCGGTCGCTCCCGTCATGTTACTCAGCGGAAAGAACCAGATCAGATAAGGATTCTCTCTGGTATCTTTGAGGGGGTGACTACCGGAACCGCCATCGGGCTGGTGGTTGACAATGTGGACCAACGCTCTCGTGACTACAGCAAGATAAAGGATACCTTTAGGCCCGGGCACGCTGATTACACGTATCAACAAAAGTATGGTATCCGTGACTACCGCGGTGGTGGTCGTGCGTCAGCTCGTGAGACCGTTATGCGGGTGGCGGCTGGTGCGATTGCTCGTAAATATTTAAAAGAACAGTTGGGCGTTCAAATTTACGGTTATTTAGCCCAGCTTGGACCACTTGAGCTCGGCGCTCAGGATATTGATGTTGTCAATGACAATCCATTTTTCTGCGCAGACCCAGAAAGGCTCGATGAACTCGAGAAATTCATGGATGACCTGAGAAAGGTGGGGGACTCTGTCGGAGCAAGAATCAACATCGTGGCTGCCCGAGTACCACCCGGTCTTGGTGAACCCGTATTCGATAAACTCGAAGCGGCTATTGCTCACGGTATGATGAGTATAAACGCCGTAAAAGGAGTGGAATTTGGGGACGGTTTTAAATGCGTTGCTCAGAGAGGCAGCGAACATCGTGATGAGCTGACCCCTGAGGGTTTTGCGAAAAATTCTTCTGGTGGCACCCTTGGAGGCATTTCTTCCGGGCAAGATATTCTGGTGAGCATCGCGCTAAAGCCTACATCGAGCATCCAAGTGCCTGGTAGTACGATCGACCGTTCCGGCAGTGCTACTAAAGTCGTGACGACGGGACGTCACGATCCCTGTGTCGGTCTGCGTGCGACACCTATTGCGGAAGCGATGCTAGCGTTGACACTGGCAGATCATTATCTTCGCCATCGTGCTCAGAATGCTGATGTGCAGTCTGATACGCCAGTTATCGGGGTTGAGAAAAAGGCCTAATCGAATTTTCGAATGATTTTCAGGGGCAGTTGTGTCCAAAACCTATGATATTGCGATTGCGGGCGCCACTGGCGCTGTTGGCGAAGCGTTATTACAGATACTTGAGCAGCGCAAGTTTCCGGTGGGCACACTCTTTCCACTCGCTAGCGAGCGTTCGATTGGGCGCACGGTAAAATTTTGTGGAGAAGACTTGCAGGTCCAGTTGCTGAATGATTTCGATTTTAGGCAAGTACAACTGGGGCTATTTTCTGCCGGTGCCGCAGTATCTGCAGAGATTGTTCCGCGGGCTGTAGAGGCTGGTGCCGTTGTTATCGACAATACCTCCCAGTTTCGTTATGACGATGATGTGCCCTTGGTTGTGCCAGAGTGCAATGCGGGGCGGATTGCCAATTACGTGCAGCGCGGCATCATTGCCAATCCCAACTGCTCTACGATTCAGTTAGTGGTCGCATTGAAGCCTATTCAGGACGCCGTAGGTATTGAACGGATTAATGTTTCGACTTATCAGGCCGTCTCTGGGGCTGGGCGCCGTGCGATAGAAACGTTAACTGTACAGACTCGTGCCGTTCTTTCTGGTGATGATCCGGTTACGGGTCCAGACGCCGAGAAGTCGGTGGTTTTCAACGTGGTGCCCAAGATTGATCGTTTGTTAGACAATGGATTTACCAAGGAAGAAATGAAGATGATCTGGGAGACACAAAAGATCCTGGAAAGTGCTGACATTATGGTAAATCCCACCTGTGCTCGGGTTCCCGTCTTTTGGGGTCACTCCGAGTCAATACATTTGGAAACTCGTAGGAAGATTACAGCTCCCGAAGCCCAGAAATTGTTAAATTCAGCGCCAGGGATTGTTGTATTAGATGGTGAGAGCCCTGGTGCTTACCCAACTGCGGTCACAGAAGCAGCGCATCGGGATGCGGTGTTCGTTGGGCGGATCCGGGAGGATTTATCACACCCGAGGGGCCTTAACCTATGGGTGGTATCGGATAATTTGCGCAAGGGCGCGGCATTGAATAGCGTGCAAATTGCCGAGATTTTGGTAAATCAATTTATGTAATGTATTTTTATTTTTAAATTAAAGCTGTGATAGATAGTAGTTCTTCCGTGATACTAAGGGCTCTCTGGGGTGCAATAGGATTATTTTTAGTACCCCTAGGAGCATGGGCGTTGGGGTTGGGGAGCATCGAGCTCAAGTCCGCCTTCAATCAACCTTTAGAGGCGGACATTCTCCTAGTTTCGACTACGCCAGAAGAAGTAGATGAGCTGCGAGCGACGCTTGTCGCAGCTGCTTGGACCGAGACGGGTTATTTCAGCGGTCTTCAGTTCGAAGTAACCCAAGATAATATGGGCCAAGATGTCATTCGCGTGACCTCTCAGGACCCCATAACCGAACCGCTTGTAGCTATGCTCGTGGAGGCTAATTGGTCACAGGGCCGGTTACTTCGCGAGTACACACTTCTGTTTGATCCACCGGTTTTGTCATTGATACCGCGGTCGGCGGATACTGCAATGCCCGGATCAGCCGTAGTTGAGAGTTCTGAGACCTATTATGGCCCGGTGCAACTTGGCGAGACCCTGTGGAGCGTAGCGGGGCGTTTTCGTCCCAGTGGCATCACCATGAATCAGATGGTGGTCGCGATATATCAGGTCAACTCGCAAGCATTCGACGGTAACATGAATGTGCTACTGCAGGATGTTTTATTGCGAATTCCTGAGGTTACTGAAGTGCTTCGGCGAACGGCGAGTGAGGCCACCCAAGAGGCGGTCCGGCAGACTGAGGAATGGAAGGGTGATCCCTCAGCGCAACAAGCACAGCTACGTCTCGTTCCGGTTGCGGATCAGATTGGGGTTGGAGTTGTGACGAGTGGCGTAGCGGGAGCAGTTAGGGCAATAGCCGAGTTGGAGAGAGAAGATATAGCGCTGCGGTCTGAACTGAATGAGACGCGCCGATTGTTAGAATTGCGTGACGAACAGTTGCAGGAGCTCCAGACCCGGTTGAGTGAGTTGGAGGTTTCTGCGTTGAATGAAGAAATTCCCGCCACAGTGGTGAGTTTGGATCCCGAATCCGAGGAGGTCTCCACAGATGATCTGGAGTCGGAGTTAATCGTCGATGGTGGTGCTATTACGATTGGGACGGAGTTTGACCAGTCACCCCTAGTGTCCCGGGTTCTGAGCTGGGCCACAAATTCCTCGTTAACCAATCCTTACTTGATATTCGGCGGATTGTTGGTGCTTGTAGTGACGGTTATAGGGACTGCCGTTTGGTATAGCAATCATCGTTTCATGGTCAAGTTAAACGCTGTTATGCGCACTATGGACTCCGAGAGAGAGGAATCGATCCAGGCAATGCGCAGTTCTCAACATAAACGCGAGCTTTCTATTACTGGAGAGATTGCCGAAGGACGCGCCATTCTTGAAGCAATCGGTGATGGGAGTGATCTCGCGAGCAGCGAGGTAACCACCGAGATCGGTGTAAAACTAGATCTTGCCCGTGCCTTTTCTGATATGGGGGATCTAGACACGGCGCGCAGTATTCTTGAGGAGGTTATAGCCGAAGGTAACCCCTCTCAGCAGCAGGAGGCCAAGCTCCTCATCGGAGCCCTCTAGCAGTGGTTGCCATGGTGCAGAGCATCCAGCGTGTAGCCTTGGGGATCGAATATGATGGAACTGGTTTCGTCGGCTGGCAGATTCAGCGTTCGGGGCGCAGCGTTCAAGCGGTTCTCTCCCAAGCGGTATCTATTGTTGCAAATCATCCAGTCACAATTGCTGGATCCGGTCGTACGGATGCTGGAGTACATGCGAGCTACCAGGTCGCACATTTCGATTCTGAGGCCACTCGCACATCCCGGCAATGGGTTTTAGGAATTAACTCGAACCTGCCCGATGATATCGCCGTGAAGTGGGTTCAGGAGGTGGACGGGGAGTTTGATGCCCGTCGCTCAGCAATCCTGAGGCGATATCGGTATCTCATCATGGAGCGTGACACGCGTCCTGTGTTTCTGCGGCATCGAAGCTGGTGGCTGCGGAAAAAACTCGACTGTGGGGCAATGACGGCAGCAGCGACTACTCTATTGGGTGAGCAGGATTTTTCTGCGTTCCGAGCGGCAAGCTGCCAGTCACATACACCGATGCGGCGGCTCGTTTCTATAACTTTGCGGCGAGCTGACGGTCTTCTGCAACTCGAATTCACGGCAAACGCGTTTTTACAACATATGGTGAGAAATTTAGTGGGCGTTTTGACCGAGATTGGCCGTGGGGAAGCCGAGCCGGGCTGGGCGGCGGAGGTTTTAGCCAGCCGCGATAGAACTAAAGGTGGCGTAGCTGCACCACCCCAGGGTCTTGCGCTTATTGGTGTGACCTACCCAGACTATTATGATCTCCCACCTCCGGCGAGCGGGTGAGGCTACCAACCTGTCTAGATAGGCAGGGTACCCGAGTAACTCTCCGTAGCCTTTTTTAAAACAATAAGTTGTATTGAAAGAGCGCTGCAGCAAGCCTAGAGACATTTGACTGTACCTGGAACTCCTTTTCGTTATTATTCGCTGCCCGGTGCAACGGTATGACTCATGAGCTGGTTTGATAATTTGATGCCTTCTCGGATCAAGACTGAGCAGCGAAAGCGTTCGGTTCCAGAAGGCTTGTGGGTCAAATGTACCGATTGTTCTGCCCAGCTCTATCGGGCCGAACTCAAACGGAACCTTCTTGTGTGTCCGAAGTGTGAATACCACATGCGGATTGGGGCTCGTGATCGTTTAGAAATGTTTCTTGATCCTGATTCCGGGCACGAGATTGCAGCGAATCTAGAGCCACAGGACCCCCTGAAATTCAAAGATAGCAAGCGCTATCGAGATCGCCTGACCCAGGCACAAAAAGATACTGGTGAGCGGGATGCCTTGGTGGCTATGGCGGGAACCGTAAAAGTCATACCCGTTGTTGTAGTGGCATTTGAGTTTCAATTCATGGCTGGTTCGATGGGTTCTGTTGTCGGCGAACGTTTTCGACGAGCAGTGGATTATTGTATTGAGCACAAACGTCCTCTAGTTTGTTTTTCTGCTAGCGGAGGTGCCCGAATGCAGGAGGCACTTTTTTCTTTGTTTCAGATGGCTAAGACAAGCGCCGCACTGGCGGAGCTTGGGGAAGCGGGGCTACCTTACATTTCTGTGATGACGGATCCAACCACTGGTGGGGTATCCGCAAGCCTTGGGCTACTCGGCGATATCAATATTGCAGAGCCAAAGGCTTTGATAGGTTTTGCAGGACCAAGGGTCATTGAACAGACGGTTGGAGAGACTCTTCCAGAAGGGTTTCAACAAGCAGAGTTTCTGCTTGAAAAAGGGGGCCTCGACATGATCGTTGATCGTCGTCACGCTCGCGATGAGATAGCGGCTCTACTTGCAAAACTCATGGATCGGCCAAAACCAGCTTGAACGTTCGGGATACGCGGTCTACAAGCACTTCCTCTCAACCATCGACTGTGGACGAGTGGCTTCGGTGGCTCGAAACGCTGCACCCAAAAACAATTGACCTGGGCCTCAAGCGGGTCAGAACCGTGCTTAATACGCTCTCATTACAGGAGCCTTCCTATCGGGTCATCATTATCGGTGGAACTAATGGTAAGGGTTCTTGTGTTGCATTCCTGGAAAGCATCTATCGCGAGGCTGGTTTTCATGTGGGTTCTTTTACCTCCCCTCATCTATGGCGTTTTAACGAACGGCTCCGCTTCAACGGTGCTGAGGTGCCGGATGACACGCTTATCGAACTGTTTGAAATCATTAACGAGGCTCGAGGAGAAGTTACGTTGTCTTATTTCGAGTACTCAACTTTGGCAGCCCTTCTACACTTTGTGCGTTCTGGTGCCGAGGTTGCTCTTTTAGAGGTTGGACTTGGAGGGCGTCTGGACGCCGTAAACGTAATGGATTCTGATGCGAGTCTAGTAACGAGTGTTTCCCTAGATCACCAGACGTGGCTTGGCACGACACGAGAAGTAATTGGCCATGAGAAGGCTGGAATTATGCGTCACGCCTGTCCGGCGATCATTGCCGACCGTGATTCTCCGATTAGCCTAATGACTCATGCAAATAGGGTGGGCGCGCTCGTCGAACAAATCGGTCGAGAATTTGATTACGAGCTTGATGGTGAGCAGTGGTGCTATCGAGGGCGGGGGGGTGGTTTGAGGTTGGGGTTGCCCAGGCCAGCTTTCGGAGGTGAGGAACAGCTGTCAAATGCAGCGGGTTGTTTGGCGGTGATCGAGGCTCTAAAAAAAATACTCCCGGTAGATTCGGGCGCTTTGTTTCGTGGCCTTGAAAATGCGCGACTAGGTGGGCGCATGGAGCGGCGAGACATTAACGCTGTTCAGTGGATTTTTGATGTTGCTCACAACCCAGCAGCGGCTTCGGCACTTGCTAAGGAGTTGAGCCAACATCCAGTCGCCGGACGAACCCTCGGCGTGGTTGCGATGATGGGTGACAAGGATTGTAGTGGAATTCTGACTCCACTTATGCCGCTGATTGATGAATGGCTGGTGACGCAAACCGGTGAGGATCGCGATGCTCTGCCTACTGTGCTTGTTGAGACCCTGGGTGCGGGAGTGTTATCTACTGTATGCCTGGATATTGAGGCTGCTTGTGAGTTGGCGCGGCTAAACTCAGAACCCGGGGACCGAGTCGTGGTGTTTGGGTCATTCTATCTGGTGGGTCCCGCGATGTTGGCGCTTGGGCTATACTCCGCTCCATCGCAATCGAGCGAGCTTACTGCTAAATGGACCGGGGTTTGAAGGAACGACTCATCGGCGCCGCAGTCCTCGTGGCGTTGGCGTTTTGGCTCATTCCCTGGGCGTTGAACGGGCCAGATCCAACCGAGGAGGCAGACGTGCGTGAAACACTTGAACTGCCTGCCGCTCAGGGATCTTCAGCTCCAGTAAGAACTCAGACCGTTCACCTCAATGAGAATCGTACCCCGGCGGCGCAGATTGGAGCGAATGTTGAGTTGAGCTCTAACCCTGCTGTAGGTTCTTCTGCCGGAGAAGTCGAGCCAAATCTACCTTCGGAGCCACAAAGGCTTGTCGAAGTTGAAAATGCAAATACCTCAACTGGTGAAGGCTGGATAGTTCAACTCGGAAGTTTTAGCGAGGAGGAAAATGCCCGTCGACTTGCAGATCGTGTGGCAACATTTGGTTTCACCACTCGCGTTTCTACCTATACTGCTAGCGGTGGCACAATGTTCAGGGTCAGGGTGGGCCCTGAGTTAAGTCACGATAGGGCTATGGGCATTGCATCATCTTTGAGCGCAAATGGATTCGTTGCTCAAGTCATTACCCAAGATTGAATTAGGAGTGAGGTAATCGCTTCATGTCCTGGGTTGATTGGTTCATTATTTCAGGATGCTGCGCGTCCGCCGCTTTTGGTGCTTGGCGCGGTTTTACCAAGGAAATATTATCGTTGGCGACCTGGTTGGCTGCCGTATGGTTTTCATGGCGTTTTACATGGTTGGTTGACCCAATGCTGAGTAACTGGATCACTACTCCGGAGCCGAGAACCTGGATTGCTCGGGGCTTAATTTTTATGCTGGTTTTAATTATTGGAAGCTGGATAGCTTGGGTATTTAGAAAGACTATCAGGGGCACAGGCTTGAGCGGCACAGATCGATTTTTGGGATTATTGCTCGGATTCGGTCGCGGCATAGTCGTGCTCGGACTCCTTGTGATCGTATTGGAGTCCTCGAGTTTTGAGGAGGATTCTTGGTGGCAGGAAGCAAAAATGAAACCCTACGGTGATCGTATCGCAGAGGGAATTCGCTTCTATGTGTCTTTGGGTAGCCGCTACATTCAGGAACAGAATCCAGTTTAGGTAAATCTTATGTGTGGGGTTGTCGGAATTGTTGCTCATCGGCCTGTTAATCAGGCTATTTACGATGCGCTGACTAATTTGCAACATAGAGGCCAAGATGCGGCCGGCATGATGACCGAAGAAAACGGACAACTGCATCTGCGTAAGGCAAATGGCCTGGTTCGCGATGTTTTCCAGCACCAGCACATGTTACGTCTGACTGGTAATGTTGGTTTGGGGCATGTTAGGTACCCAACGGCAGGGACCGCAAGCATGTCGGAGGCACAACCGTTCTACGTTAATTCTCCGTATGGTGTTGCGCTGGCTCACAATGGCAACTTGGTGAACACAGAGGAGTTGAAGCGGCTCGTAATCGAGAGCGATCGACGCCACCTGAATACCGATTCCGACACGGAGGTCCTATTGAACGTGTTTGCCCACGAGCTTGGGCAGCAATCTGGTAAGCGTCTCACGCCCGATGCGATTCTTGGTGCTGTTGAAGCAGTGCATCGAAGATGTTCGGGCGCATACGCGGTTGTCGCGATGATTATGGGTTATGGCGTCGTTGCATTTCGCGATCCTCACGGTATTCGGCCGCTCGTATTGGGATCGCGCAAAACGGATGCTGGGATGGAACGCATGGTCGCATCTGAGAGTGTTGCTTTGGATGCACTTAGCTTCGATTTAGATCGAGATATTTTGCCGGGCGAAGCAATTTTCATCGATAAGGCTGGAGAGCTGTACAGTAAAGAGTTCGCAGATAAGCAACCCTATTCCCCATGCATCTTTGAGTTTGTTTACTTCGCGCGACCTGATTCCATTATTGACAAGCTCTCGGTATATAAAGCGCGATTACGTATGGGCGAGAAACTTGCGAATAAGATTCTTCGGTTACGCCCGGACCAAGATATTGATGTAGTTATTCCTGTTCCGGATACCTCCCGTACAGCGGCTGTTCAGGTTGCACATGAACTCGGTGTGAAGTACCGAGAAGGGTTTATTAAGAATAGATACATTGGCCGCACATTTATTATGCCTGGGCAGGCCGAGCGTCGAGCTTCCGTACGTCGTAAGCTCAACGCAATCGACCTTGAATTCAAGGAGAAGAACGTTCTGCTTGTGGATGATTCCATCGTACGGGGTACGACATCTCAGCAGATTATTAATATGGCTTTCGAGGCTGGTGCGAACAAGGTGTATTTTGCATCTGCGGCACCCCCTGTTCGTTATCCCAACGTTTATGGAATTGATATGCCTGCGGCAAATGAACTCGTCGCCAACGGATGCACGATTGATGAAGTTCAGAAAATCATCGGCGCAGATTGGCTGATTTATCAGGATCTAGAAGACCTAGAGCAGGCCGTCTACCATGAAGATGCAGGAATCGACTTCTTCGATACATCCTGTTTTTCTGGTAAGTACGTAACGGGAGACATTAGCCGTGATTACCTTGATCAGTTAGAGGTTGTGCGTTCGGATTACGCCAAAGTGAACCGTGATGCCAGAGTGCGGGATGAAGAGGAGGCCGAGGATGAGGATGCGATACAGGTAGCTGGTGGTCTTTAGCTCATCTGAGACCGTCGTTTAGGAATATTGGCCAACGCTCCACAATTTGCAAGCGTGCTCCCACAGCGGAGTTATCGTGAAAGGGTCGCTAGCTGAAAGCCGTTGGCATCCCAACGAACCACGCTGCCCTGTTCATACCATGCGCCAAGAACAATACGGGTAGCCTCGATCCCATTTAAATCGAAATGATGGATTCCTGGCCGATGGGTGTGACCATGCAGCAAGATACTTACCTCGTGTTCACACATCGTCGCTTCAACGGTTTGCTGGTTGACATCCATAATCTCCGGTGGTTTTTCGGCAACGGCGATTTGGCTTTTGTCGCGAAGATCGTCCGCTATTACCCTGCGTTCTTCAAGAGACTTTGCGAGAAAGTCTCGTTGCCAATTCGGGTCTCGGACTGTAGCGCGTAAGTCCATATAGGGCTTATCGTCCGT
>Ga0310124_10003730_pt1 | contig 10191 bp, 3 predicted proteins | sample CB11b_AW_Bot5_MG_FD_203507 | JGI IMG/M metagenome (GOLD analysis project Ga0310124, IMG submission 203507) | Marine microbial communities from Western Arctic Ocean, Canada - CB11b_AW_Bot5 | ecosystem: Environmental > Aquatic > Marine > Oceanic | place: Canada: Western Arctic Ocean | collected...
CTTGGCAGCGCCATTCTTGCCGAAAGCGCTCTTCATGTACTTCTTGCTCCACTGGCCACCGGAGTACTCCCATTGCCAGTAGATGTCCATGCTGTAGCAAGCGTAGATGCCGTACTCGTGCTGCCGGTGAACGAAGCCATAGCTGACCCGGCTCGCGTTGTGGATGGTGTACATGTTCTGCCATCCGTAGGAGTGCGGGTCATCGAAGTTGGCATCCGAGGGGCATCGCAGCACCTCGAGATTCTTGTCTTCGATTGCCGGCTGGCGTTGTCCGCCGCCCCGGGCCCGCCAATCGGCCATACCGGTTGCAAACCGGAAGTCGATCGCCCTGTGCATCGGCTCCTGGTCGATGTAGGGCAGCAGCAGCAGGTAGCCGGTGTGGTTCTTGATTTGACCATACGGCACGTAGTAGTGGCTGTTGACCTCGCCACCGTTGACATACGACGGTGGGAATTGATTGAAGGTCTCGTGGTAGTTCATCAGGGCCAAGCCGAGCTGTTTCATGTTGTTGCGGCACTGGCTGCGGCGAGCGGCCTCGCGGGCCTGTTGCACAGCCGGGAGCAGCAGCGCGATGAGAATGGCGATGATCGCGATCACCACCAGCAGCTCGATCAACGTGAAGCCACGCTTTCTCGTGTGCTGTTTTCGCATGGGTACATTCCTGTTCAATTGAGAGAGTAGAGATTTCTGATCAGAGAAGAGATGAAGTCCGTTTCGGTCGCCTCGTAACCCTCGGGTCCGAGACAACAGATCCTACGCCTGTCGGCAGGCTCACAAGCGACTCCAGGGCCACTCGTACTCCCGCTGGGGGACAATTCCGCTATCACCGACAAAAGGGAATGGACAAAAAAACAATTCGGCGATGTCGTCTCGCTCCACCTCAAACCTCATCCCGACTGATGATCGTGTTGCCACGGAATGAAACAATGAAAGGTCTGCCGAGTTGGCCTGGGCAGTGGAGTCCTTCAACAGGCAATCCAGATACTCTGCGTGCCGGAAATGGGCCGCGGTTCCGGGACGTTCCTGGAATCGACGTGTCCCATTGTTTCCTTACGGTCCGCAACCACTCGCTGCGCTGATGATGCGCCGTGACTGCACCGAACCCGGGGTGGCGTTTCCCCTTTCCTTGAAACCGGGATTTGTTGACGAGGAGATCCAAGGCGGAGAGAACCCCCGCCCAACGATAGAACGTTCTAGGGGTATTGTGTCGCTTTGACGAAGTACTTGTCAAAGCCAAACCTTCTCGAGAGCGCAAAACCGGATCCCGTTGTCGTGAGACGGCCTTGGGCAAAAAAAACCGGGCCCGGGTCGTTTTCGACCCGGGCCCGGTGAGATCAACGATCGGGGACCGCTTGTTGCAAGTGTGTCGAGTCTAGAATCGTTCTCCCAGCTCAACCGCTTCGCGTCCCTTGATGGTCGTCAACGCGTTCAGAGTCCCTCGCTCCAGCGTTTCGTTGAGGAACGTCACACGGCCGTCTCCGAAGAGCACATGGCATCCGCCGTCGTGGCGACTGCCCGGACCCCACGCATACGGGCGGCCCGAACCACGATAGTCGTAGTTGATGCCGTACTGCCTGGGCAGGATGTTGTGCGTATGCGTGTAGGCCTGCAGGTAGGGGCCATACGCACGTGACCACTTCCGGTACGGGGTTTCGATCATCAGCATCGTTTGTGCGGCACCGTCCTTGATACTGCCCAGCCTCGCGGCACCGTTCTTGCCGAAGGCGGTTTTGTACCACGCGAGATCTCGCCCGTAGGTGCGGTAGATCGCATATTCGTGGTGCCGGTGAACGAAGCCGTAGCTGACCCGGCTCGCGTTGTGGATGGTGTACATGTTCTGCCATCCGTAGGTGTGCGGGTCATCGAAGTTGGCATCCGAGGGGCATCTCATCACCTCGAGATTCTTGTCTTCGATTGCCGGCTGGCGTTGTCCGCCGCCCCGGCTCCGCCAATCGGCCATCCCGGTCGCAAAATTGAAGTCGATCGCATCGTGCATCGGCTGCTGGTCGAGGTAGGGCAGCAGTGCCAGGTATCCGGTGTGGTTCTTGATTTGCCCATAGGGGATGTAGCCGCTACCAATGATGGGGGGCGCCGTTGTGCCACTTGCCGGCCACTCGTGCGACCCGGAGTTGCTGCGAACCTCGCCACCGTTGGTGTAGGAAGCCGGAAACACCTTGAAGACCTCGTGGTAGTTCATCAGCGCCAAGCCGAGCTGTTTCATGTTGTTACGGCACTGGCTGCGGCGAGCGGCCTCGCGGGCCTGTTGCACAGCCGGGAGCAGCAACGCGATGAGAATGGCGATGATGGCGATCACCACCAGCAGCTCGATCAGCGTGAAACCACGCTTTCTCGTTCGCTGTTCAGTCATCGGGACAGTCCTTTCTCGGCCCTGGATCTGGGCCCCATGAATCGCATATGAACGGGATCAGAAGACCAATTATCCGTGATTCCAGCCGCAGTCTGCGGGGGAGTTCCCGAAGATCCAAACCGTGTAGATCCGGATGAACTTGTCAGGACAACGACATCGGCGGATGATCGTGAGACCATCCTTGACTTGATGCCGGATAGGAAATCATGAGTGAGTGGACTGGCCTCAAGGTGGACAAGATCCCGAATGGCAAGACAGGTTGGCCTCCTTCATTGTGGCGCCTAGGCGAATAGAATGTCAAAGCCAATTAGTCGCCTCGAGGGAGGGGAACCGGCTGTCGAGAATCGCGTTGGTCCCCGGTGGATGTGGCCTGTGATCCTCGTGGGTCTGGTGACCGCGGGCAGTCTGCTGTGGTGGGCCATTCCGGCCCAGGATCCCCTGGCCCGTCTTGCCGCGGCCCACACGTTTTTCGAGGCAGGAGAGCTGGTCCGATCGGCTCGGGAGGCCGAATTGGCCTACGAGTGGTCCGAGGGCGACTCGGTGACGCGGGGTGCTGCGGCGATGGTGCTGGCCCGCATTGCCGAGGCTCACGACCGGTTGCCCGAGGCCGCGACGTGGTACGACCGAGTTCCGGACCTCTCGCCGGACGCCCCCACCGCCCGCCTCTCCGCCGGCATGCTCTACGCCGATCCACTCCACCGGCTCGGTGACTCGATCGACCGCTTCACCAGCGTGCTGCGGGTCGATCCCGGCAGCCTGCCGGCTCGACGCCGACTGGCCCAGATGCTGGGCCTGGCCAATCGCAACCACGAGGCCCAACCGCACCTGGTGGCCCTGGTTCGACTCGGAAACATCTCCCACCTGGAGCTGTTGCTGTTGATCCTGGGCGAGGAGACGATCGACAGTGCCGAGGTACTGGGGCCGTACCGATCGGCGGCACCGTCGGACCCGCATCCGCTGATCGCCCTGGCCCGATTGGCCAGCCAGTCGGACGACACGAAAAAGGCCAACCAACTGCTCGAGCAGGCGATCGCCGCGGACGGCACGTTGGTCGAGCCGGTCGTGCGACTTGGAGAACTGCTCGTCCAGACCGGCGACCTCCGTGGGTTGCTGAAGTGGGAGCAGCAACTGGTCACCTCCGAGGTCCGCGAACACCCCGGCGGTCAGGTGGTTCGAGGCGACATGTTTCGCCTGGCCGGGGCCCCCCGTCGTGCGGCTGTCTGCTATCTCGAGGCGGTACGGCGGGATCCGAACCGTCCCGAGGCATGTTATCGGCTGGGCAGGATCCTGGTCGGGCTGGGAGACAAGGCACAGGCCGCGGTGTTTCTCGATCGGGCTCGGCGAGTCGAAGCCTATATCCAGGCGGCCAAGGTGGCCGAGTCGGCAGAAGCGGTGGACGACCTGATTCGCCGGTCTCGAGATCTGGGGCTGGCCTGGGAAGAGTACGCCTGGAGCGGGTTGCAGATTCGCGTTCGCCCCGAAGACCGCAGCCTGGCCGAGAAGCTTCCTCAACTGGCCGAGACCTTGAAGGGACTGCCCCTGCAAAGGACTCGTCCTGGTGCCAACCCCGCTGAAGGACTCGATCTCTCGAGCTACCCCGATCCCGAGCTCGATGCCGAGCTGATCGCTCGTCTGGATCGACCATCCGGAACGGGCAGCGGCGTGGTCGATGTGGAGATCCGCTTCGAAGAGATTTCCAAGGCGGCGGGTCTTGATTTCCAATTCGTCAACGGGGCCAGGCGTCCCGAGGACATCCGTTTCATGTACCAGACGACCGGCGGCGGCGTCGGGGTGCTGGACTTCGATCACAATGGATGGCCCGACCTGTGGTGGACCCAGGGGACCACCCAGCCCACCGACTCTGGCGGCAGCCACTCCGACGCCTTGTATCTGAATATCGGCAACGGCCAAGTGCTCGATGTCAGCCTCCAGGCGGGAATCTCCGAGACCCGTTTCAGCCAGGGCCTGGCCGTAGGCGATGTCGATTCCGACGGGTTCCCCGACGTGCTGGTGGCCAACCTGATCGAGAACCAGCTGTGGATGAACAACGGAGACGGGACGTTCACCCCCAGCGAGCTGGCCGGTGCCGGTCAGAAGCGGTGGACCACCAGCTGCCTGGTCGCCGATCTCGATGGCGACGGCCTGCCGGATCTCTACGAGGTGAATTACCTGGCCGGTGACGACGTCTTCAGTCGTCGTTGCCAAGGTCCGGACAAGAAACCGGGCATCTGCACTCCGCAGACGTTCGAGGGTGCCACCGATCGCATTCTCCGCAACCTGGGTGACGGCCGGTTCCAGGAGGTCTCCTCGCGCTGGAAACTCGAGCGGCCCGGCGGATCGGGGCTGGGAATCGTTGCCGCCCGCCTGGGTGATTCGACACCCTTGGGTCGACTCGATCTGTTCATCGCCAACGACACGCGGGCCAATTTCCTGTACCGGCCACCGTCGTCGTCAAAGGGAATTTCGGCTGAGGCCTGGGAAGAAATCGGGCTCGTGCGGGGCCTGGCGCTCAACGATGCCGGGCGGGCCGAGGCCTGCATGGGGATCGCCGCGGGAGATGTCGACGGGGATGGCCGCATCGACCTGTTCGTGACCAATTTCCTGGATGAGACCAACACCCTGTACCGGCAGAACGAGCGGGGCGGCTTTGTCGATTTCACTCGCGCCGCCGGGCTCGAGTCGCCCAGCCGAGATCAACTCGGGTTCGGAGCCCAGTTCCTGGATCTCGACCTCGACGGTGTGCTTGACCTGGTGCTGACCAACGGTCACATCGAGGAGACCGGTCCGGAGGGTCGTCCGTTTCGCATGTCGCCCCAGGTGTTTCTTAACGATGGCTCGGGACGCTTTCAGCTGGTCTCGGCCGATCAGCTGGGCAAGTTCTTCGAGGGCAAGTACCTGGGCCGTGGCCTGGCTCGGCTCGATTTCAACCGCGACGGGGCTCCCGACGTGGCCATCAGTCATGTCGACCGACGGGCCGCACTGCTGATCAACCGGACCCCCGAGCGAGGCCATCACCTGGTGGTGCGTTTGGTGGGGACGAGTCTGAGCCGAGACGCGATCGGGACGACCGTGGCGTATCGGCTGGGCAAGCGTCGGGTGGTCAGGCAGTTGACCGCGGGAGACGGGTTCCAGGCGAGCAATCACAGGGTGTTGCTGCTGGGGCTGGGCGAGTCGGATTCGGTGCCGGCGGTTGAGGTGACCTGGCCATCGGGTCGTGTCCAGGTATTCGAGGGTCTCCCGCTGGACGGTGAGGTTGTGCTGGTGGAGGGCCGGGCCGAGTCGTTTGGGTTACCGGCCCCCGAATCCATTGGGCGGTAGCAGCCGGGCCTTTGCGCGGTGTGTCTTTGCTTGCTCGGAGTCTCCAGCCCGATCGTACAGCGGCACCAGCTCGCGGTGGATCGACCCCTGGCCGGGTGCGATGGTCAGTACCTTTTCGAAGGCGGCGATCGCTTCGGTGAGTTTTCCGGTCCGCGAGCGGCAGTGGCCCAGCAGCGCCCAATCGAGAGGGTCGCGGCGGGTGGTGGTCAGTTCTTCCAGCAGCGGGATCGCGCGGGCCAGGCTGCCTTGTTGCATCAGCACCTGCACCTTCACGTGCAGTGCCACCGCCCGCGTGGCGGCGTCGACGTGTTCTGCCTCGAGGACCCGGCTGGCTCCTCGATCGGCGGCTCTGACCTGCTTGGCCTCCCAGGCAATCTCCGCTCGAGCCGCATCCAGTACCGCGTCTCCGTGGATCTCTTTTGCAGCTTGCCCGAGCAGCCCGTCGGCTCGGACCAGGAACTGGGCGTGTTGCCAGGGTCGCTGGAAATGGAGGCGGTAGTAGGCCAGTCCCAGCATCCGGTCCCGTTCGGCCGCAGAGAACCGCGACAGGTCCTGGATCGTCTTCAGCTCGCCATCGGCGGCCAGGCCGACCTGGGAGTCCCGGGGCGTCCTGGTCTTGCCGGGCGGGTGTACGGCGATGCGATGGTGGGTGAAGGCGATGTGAGGAATGTCGGTGTCGACCTCGGGCATGTGGCACGCGGCGCACGAGTCAGCCAGGTGTCGGGTGGTTTTTCGAGCGGCCTGGGTCTCGCCGCAGTCGTTTCCCTGGTGGCAGTTCAGGCACCTGCTTCGAGCGACCCGGGCCCGGGCGATGGCGTCCCGGGGTCGGTGAGGGTTGTGCGAGTCGTGGCAGGTGACGCACGAGAGTGTCTTGTCCTGCTGGTAGCAGCGGCTGGCCCGCAGTTGATCGACGTGGCCGACGACGGTCATCTCGGGTCCGGACCCGAAGAGTCGAAACTCGATCCGTTCATCAGAGAGCGGCAGTCCCGGCCGAAAGTCGCCCGGCCGTCTGCCTCGGACTGTCACCTTCACATCCCCCTGCAGGTGGCACTGCTGGCAGATCGCCTCGGCCAACGGGCGATCCAATCGGCGAGGATTGACGATCGTGAGGTCCTCGGGCCGGTCCGCGGCCAGCTCGTCTAATTCGGCCAAAGGCTCGCTGTGCCGCGCGACGTGTCTGGACCCCGGGCCATGACAGCGTTCGCAACCGATCGACAACTCGTTGTGAGGAAACGTGAAGCCTCGAGGTTCAACCGGTTCGACCAGTCCGGCATGGCACAGCAGGCAACTGTGGGTGGCTCGTCGACGGAACGAGCGGTGGATCGAGTGGTCATAACCGGGCGACATGTCCCAGGCCTGCCGCTGGGCGTACCAGGTGATGGGCGATTCGATGAGCGATCCATCGAGTTCGACGAGGTAGGTCCTGGAGAAGCGGCCCGAGCCGACCAGATATTCGAGCGGGTGATCCGAGAGCGGGACCAGGGTGCCGTCGGTGAGCACCATCGATTCGCGGTGGTGCAGCGAGGTTTCGACCCGAGTCACCTCGTACGCCCGGCCGCTCTTGCGATGCTCGAACTTCGCGTCAGGCGGCTCGTCGTCGGCTCTCACGCGGGTCATCGACTTTGCGTGGGAGGTGGTTTTCCAGGTCTCATGCTGGTCGGCGTGGCAGGTGACACACTGCTGGGATCCCACGTAGTCGACATTGACGGCGGCGTTCTGGAACTTCGAGTCCGAGCGAGTTGGCAGCGGAGTTGCCACGTCAACGGTGTGCGAGTCGGCTGTGCCGTTGGCCTGGGGCTCGGTCTCGTCTCCGCAGCCGCACCCCAGTGCCAGCGAGATGGCCAGCAGCAGGGCGATGCGGTGGGAGCGGAAGCGGGCCATGGCAGGGGATTCAGTTGGCAGGTGAGTCAGTTTTTCTTATCGACAACCACCGCGCCTCGCCCCTCGATGATTTTCAACGTCTGATCGGTCTGGACGGGGCCGAGGTCCTGTTTGAGTCCCGAGGGCCACCTGATCGAGAGTTGGTCGATACGGGTGGCGTTGCCGGTACCGATCAGCAGCTGTCTCTGGTTGCTGACCAGGTACCCATCTCCGGCGGTCAGCTGTGCGACCCAGGTCCGCTCGCCGGCCCGTGCGGTCACCGTGGCTCCGATGGCATCTCGGGATGACACGGTGCCCACCAGCCTGAGCACCAGGTAGTGGCCGGTGTTCGGGGTGGTGTTGGTCAGCAGGGCCAGTGGCGAGTCGAGGTGGGTGATCACCGTATCGGGGCGGCCGTCGTTGTTCCAGTCGAGCCGTGCGAGTCCTCGGCCGATGTAGTTCCGCGTGAAGTATTGTCCCAGTTGTTTGCCCGCGAGTGTGGTGAAGCGTCCTGTTCCGGTGTTGCGATAGCACCTCGGGGGCATTTCGAGTTGTTCTCCGTCGCGGACGTGTCCGGCGACGTGACCGTTGGTGATCATCAGGTCGAGGTCACCATCGAGATCGGCGTCGAGGAATTCGGTGCCCCAGCCGACCAGGCTGAAGCCGTCGTCGAAGAGTCCTGCGGCGCGGGTCTTGTCCAGGAACAGGCCAGCTCCTGGTCTCTGGCTCTTGGGTCTCCGCAGCGAGTAGAGCGTATTGGACTGTCCGGTGTAGTTGGTGACGAACAGGTCGAGTGTGCCGTCGCCATCGACATCACCGACGGCGATCCCCATGCAGTCCTCGGGTTCTCCCGATTCACTGAACGCCAATCCGGACCGCAGCGCGTTTTCGACCAGTGTCAGTCCGCCGTTGGCCTGGGCCGGCTGGTTGCGGAACAGGAAGTTGGGCCGGGTATCATTGGCGATGAAGAGGTCGAGGCGACCTGTGCCGTCGAAGTCGGCGACGATGGCCCCCAGCCCCTTTCCCTCGGCCTGAGTCACTCCGCTCGAATCGGTCACGTCGCGAAATCGTCCGTCTCCGGAGTTGAGAAACAGGCGGTCCTGTGCGGCGGAGAAGTCGCCGGGTCCGCAGGCTCGTGAGACAGGGGCATGGGGCGGGCAGGAGGGCGTGAAGACGTCCTGGCCGCCGAGGTAATTGACGACGTACAGGTCGGCCAGTCCGTCGCCGTTGAGATCGGCCAGCACGCTGCTCACCGACCACTCGTCCCCACCGACTCCCGCCGTACGGGTCTCGTCACTGTAGGTCCCGTCGCCGTTGTTGATCAGCAGTGTGTTGCTGCCGACGTTGGCCACGTGGATATCGGCAAACCCGTCGCTGTTGACGTCTCCGATTGTCACTCCCTGCCCGTAGTCGGTCTGGTTGAGCTTGGCCTGCAGCGTGATGTCCTGGAACCGTCCGTCGGCGGTATTTCGGAACAGGCGATCGGTGGGAGGGACCTGGGGCGGTGTGACCGGCGGCCTTGAGGTGGTGTAGCCGGGATCGACCCGTTGGTGGCTGCCCTGTACGAGGTAGATGTCCGGCCAGCCGTCGCCGTCGAAGTCGAGCACCCCGGCACCCCCCCCGATCGTCTCGGGCAAACGGCTCATCTCGATCTCGGAGGACCGGTCGCTGTAATAGAGGAAGTCGAGTCCGGCGGCGCGTGCGTCGTTTCGGAATGCGATCGGGCCCACGGTGGTCTGTTGGGGCTTAGCGTTGGCTGCCCGGGCGGGGGCGTCGTTGGCCCAGTCGGGTGCGGGGAGATCCGAGAGATCGATGGTGGCCAGCGGGGTGAACTTCTCGATCGTCCTGGGAGTGTCTCTCTTTTCGATGTAGGGCCTGAGGTCCTTGAGGTGTTTCTTGGGCCACTGGAGTTCCTTGTCCTTGCGGAGTGCGAACATGGACCACGCCACGGCCTCCCAGGCCCGCCCCAGCTTCCGGTTCAACTCGACCAGCCGCCGCACTCTGGGTTCGATTTCCTCACCCCCGTACCTCGGGTTGCCCGCCAGCCCGCGGAGCAGCGTGACCAGTTCCGAGAGTTGCTGGGCCCGCTGGCGAAACTGAGTGGACTCGATGGGGCGTCCGAGCCGGTCGAGCGACTGGGCCAGCTGGAGGTTTGCTGCCAGGTGGTTGGGGTCTCGCTTGAGACATTCCCACAGGCAGCGGGTGGCCACCTGTTCCTGGTCCAGGTGAGTGGCCCAGGTGGCCCTGGCGAACCAGGTCCGAGCATCCTGGTTCGCGGATTCGGGGACGCTCTTGTTCCAGTCGAGAAACCTGCGGGCGTCGCCCGAGTGGGCCAGCAGCAGTCCGAGCATCGCCTGGGCCTCGATCTGCTCGGGGTCCTTCTTGAGGACCTCTTCGAGCAGTTCGATGGCCAGGTCTGTCTGGTTCCTGATCTCGGCCAGCCGTGCCAGTCCGATGGTGGGGATCGGGTCATCGGGGACGGCCTTGCGGGCCAGGTCGAGGAACTCGTCTCGCTTGACCTGCGTACTGCCCTCGCGGGTCTTGAACGACAGTGACTCGATGACCCATTCGGAGTTTCCCAGCAGGTAGAGGTGCTGGTCGGTGTGCTTGTTGTCCTTCACGACGCTCATCAGGATCTCTTCGGC
>Ga0310124_10003731_pt1 | contig 10191 bp, 11 predicted proteins | sample CB11b_AW_Bot5_MG_FD_203507 | JGI IMG/M metagenome (GOLD analysis project Ga0310124, IMG submission 203507) | Marine microbial communities from Western Arctic Ocean, Canada - CB11b_AW_Bot5 | ecosystem: Environmental > Aquatic > Marine > Oceanic | place: Canada: Western Arctic Ocean | collected...
GCAGTTGGTTCGCAGAGGAGCGAGCCCGTCTGCCGATGCCATTCTACGCCTCTGTCGACATCCGCGACGCGGGATGGAAAGTTGCTGCAGTTGATGCGAACGCCTACCCCGCTGGATTCAACAACATTTCTGATAATCAGCGGATTCACCTCTCCGAACACCTTCTCTCATGGATTTTATCCGAGCATCCGAATGTAGAGTGGTTGCACATCTGGCCGGAATCACACACCCGAAACAAGGGGTATGTCGAGAATCTGCTTGTGCTAAGACAAATGCTCTCCAGTGGTGGCTTCAGAGTCACGGTTGGCTCCCCCAAACTCAGCGGTCTTCCCGAGGTGGAGGGGCTGACTGGAAATCTGGAGTTGAGTGAGACGACTGCTGACGGCAACCTGTTGATATCCTCTGTCGGGATGGGCGCTGGCGGCGGTGAAACTCCAGACCTGTTGATTCTGAATCACGACTTGAGTGATGGCCCTCTTGAAGGCATAGGTGATGTTCCTGTTGCGCCATCACAGGAGATGGGCTGGTTCCAAAGGCGGAAGTCCAGCCATTTCAGACACGCTCAACCGTTCATCGACAAGGCGGCTGAGATTATCGGCATTGACCCGTGGTTGCTCGGTACCCACTGGTTCGTCAGCGAGGACAAGTGTCTGGAGAAGGATGTCTGCAAGATTGAGTTGGCCGCACAGGTCGACAGCTGTCTCGAGTTTCTGAGTGGGAAGTATGCAGAACATGGTGTCGAAGGGGAGCCGGTGTTGTTCGTCAAGAATGACTCTGGGACATATGGCCTAGGCATCATCGAGATTCACAGCGGGGATGAGTTACTGAACCTCTCGAAGCGCAAGGTGAACCGACTCACCTACGGCAAGGGAGGGCGAGATGCTGTTGACTTCCTTCTGCAAGAGGGAGTTCCAACCGCCCTCAAGCTGGCCGACTCTGTAATCGAGCCCTGCTTCTACGGGGCGGGTGGTCACGGCTGTTCTGCCTTCTATAGAGCGAATGACAAAAAAGGAGTCAATGCCAATTTAAACACTCCTTCAACTCGCTTCATATCGCCTGAGGAGATTACCAGCGCGGGTGGCGACGACATCATCGACTTAGCAGACACCTGGCACGCCCTCACCGCAGAGTTGGCGATGTTGGCTATGGGTGCCGAATTGGCCGAACTCAGCGGACAAGTCGGCTGAGCGAATCGAATTTCTGGCCTTCGTGTGAGAGTAGCCAACGCTTCGTAGCACCTCCATCGAGTGCAGAGTAATTCCCAATGACGCCATCCGATCGCACCACTCGATGGCAGGGCACCAGTAGAGTCCATGGATTGTCAGCCATCGCGCTGCCAACTGCACGACTAGCCCCCGGACTGCTTGCAGCAAGCGCCAATTCGCCGTACGAGACGACCTCTCCAAAGCGAGCGCCCTGAATAAGCGCCCGAGAGACCTCAACCCGGAAGCGTGTCAATTGGCTCAAGTCAAGTTCCGGCTCGCTGCTCGGGCTGCCTTCAAAGTAGCCGGTCAGCCACGCTTCGCCGGCATCGAGATGAGCGCGACCGACGGCACTGTCATTCACTCTCTCATCGCTGTACTGAATCCGTGTAAGCCCCTCACGACTCGCTTCGATCACAACTCTTCCGAGAGGAGTGTCGACAGCTCGAGAGCCCAATTCCACCACACTGGGTGTTCAGGATTCCGAGTCCTTGACCTCTTCGGCGAGGTCACTTGGCGAATCATCACTTGTATCATCGAGCGGCTCCATACCGAGGATTTCGTAATTCGATGGGAACAGCGCAATCGCAATCCCGGCAATCGCCGCTGCCAATCCCCAGTAGAATCGCTGTTGGACCACCATCATCTCAAGGGCGAAGACCACCAATAGGAGGCCACCGATATTGGAGACCCAGACGAGGGTCTTGAAGGTCGAAAGTGAGACCCCAGTGCTCTGCTGTGACCGGTAGGGCCCAAACTCCGCACCAAACCGAACCGGGTCTTTTTCCCTCTCCGATTGGCTGGCGCCGCCCTCTTCCTCGGGTTTGGCCGGCTGCTTATCCTTCGCCATCACATCACCTGTCAATCATCACGATTGCGTCTGTCGGGCAGGCCAACACGCAGAGCCTGCATCCGGTGCATTCATCGCGCAGAATCTTTGCCTTCTTGTTGACTTCGATGTCGAGAATCGGGCTTCTCAACGGCTTGTCATAGAGTTCGATGGCGTCGTCGTCACAGACGATGAGGCACTGGTCACAACCGATGCACTGGTCCTCGTTCACGAAGGCGACCACGCTGTCGCCTCCTCGGACCTCCTCGGCTGCCTTGGTGTGCATCTTGTTAAGACTCAATCTGATGCGTGCGGCCTCTGCATTTCGACGGGCTCGCAACTCATCCATCGTAGTCATGCGAGCCACCTTCGGGCATCTTGGATATCAAGTCGTGCTTTCACGCCTCAACCTCATCCGTTGTCGGTTGTTGCCAAACCTCGGACACATTGCTAGGCTGCTCTCTCTTCGCCTCAACTTGGCGAGCGAGGAATGAGACCACATCGAGAATCTCAAAGTCATGCCTCGGGTCTCCCTCGAACTTGAGGCACTCAAAGTGGGTGACGCACTTCGGGCAGGAGGTGAGCATCACCTCAGCTCCCGTCGCCCTGACTTCCTCAAAGCGCTGAACTCGGATGGTGCGACTATCTTCGTTGCATGACATCATGCTCGAGACGCCGCAGCACATCGCATCCTCCTTGGTGTGCTCCATCTCGACGAGGTTCACGCCCTCGACCCCTTCAATCAGGTCTCTGGGCCCATCGTAGATGTTCATCTGGCGACCGAGGCGACAGGGGTCGTGGAAGGTGACGGTCATCTCGTCGTCGACTGCAAGGTCCATGTCAAAGCCGTTCTCGATGAGATACTCCGTGGTGTGCATGACCTTGATTCCTTCAAGGTCGTAGTCCATCGCAAAGGTGCGGAAGCACTCTGCGCAACTGCTGACGAGAGTTTCGATTCCGCTCGCCTCCAGTTTCTGCTTGTTGTACGCCTTCAACTTCTCGAAGACCTCCTCCATCCCCTGCCACTTCTGGTCGTGCCCACAGCACTTGAGGAAGTCTCGCCCAAGGTAGGTGACATCCTCTCCCATCTCCTCGAACAGGGTGAAGGCGGCCGTGGTTGTGTCACCGAGGTTCATCGTACCCTCGTTGACGTGGCTGAAGACCATCTCCTGGTCGAGATAGTCTACGCAGCCGGGGTAGTATCCGACCGTGGAGTCGATCGGATAGTCATCGATTGCGATGAACAGCTCATCCGACTCCTCTTCAGCTTCTGCTGCCAATACTGCTTGGAGAACGGTGTGCGGGATGTTGGCGGTGGGAGGACCCCCTACCACGAGGTTTCGGCGGATGTCGACATATGAGTCATAGTCAACGAGTTGAGGGCAGGCGTTGGTGCAGGCCGTACAGGTCAGACAGGAGTACATCGGCACTCCGTCGTCTTCATTGTTCCAAGTGTTGTAGATGATGTTCAGTTTGTCACCCGCATTGAACATTCGAACCGGGCAGGCGTCATCACAGAGGTCACAGCCGTAGCACTTGTTCATCTCGTACTCGTAGCCACGAGCCATGCCTCTCATCACAACGAATACTATTGCACCGCATCCAAGCGGTGGGATGAACAGAGAGTAAGTCAACTTCGCATCGAGGCTCTTCGGATTCTTGTGATAGGTCGGGTTCTCCTCAGAGAGCGCAGATAGGGCGCCATCTCCGGTTAATCCATAGAATGCAAGTTCTGTCGCGTTGGTCCGGTCGAGCACCATTCCGGTCTCTGGGTTGAAGAGCAGTGGTTGGAATGCCATGACGAAGAGTCTTGAGTCAACGGTGACACTCGCATTCTCTTCGGTGTCGAAGGTCGAGTCCAACTGGTAGTTGACCGTGTACTCACCCGGAGCGACCTTGAAGGTCTTGGGTGTGCAGGTCAGTCCATCTTCTGCGTCACCTCCAATCGAGGCCACTACGGTGTTCGTCGAATCGACGACATTCGCAGCGATTGCGTGTGTTCCTGCCTTGCGTGTACTGGTGCGGAATGTGCAACTGATGTCGAGGGTCACCTCGTCAAGTCCCAAGTCCTCTACGCTCAGCGCGTACGACTGCGAGATCTGGTTACTGCCGTTGAAGTTGACAGCGTCTTCAACGATGTTCACACCGCCGACAACCACTCCATCAGTGGTCTGCAGTTGCTGATGATTGTTGGCATCGCTGTAGTCAACCAATTCGAATTGCACCGGCTGATATATTCCCCAATTGAGCCATTGCATTGCCGGTAAGAGGCAGTAACTCGCCCGACTCTCAGCATCGACTCCGTCGAACATGTCATTCTGCCATTCGGCGTTACCTGAACTGGCTCCGTAGGAGAGGCAGTTATCTTCCATCGACTCCCAGTAGTGTCCTTCGTCAAGCGCCAGCAGAGTGTCTGACGGCTGATTGCGAAGAGTCTCAAGGTCCTCGATGTCATCCATCGCTCCGAATCCACCAATGTCCCAAAAGCCACCATCATAGATCGGCCATGAGACCGCTGAGAGAAGCACCGCGATTACCAATGCACCAAGCGCCACCTGCTTGCCCATGGCGGGAGTTGTCCGCGCTCCAGCAGACTTGACCATGTACCATCTTATTCCGAAATAGAGTACAATCCAGACGAGCAAGCCTGTCAGCAACCAAGGTATGGCGTTGAAAACTTCAGTGAGCCACGGCGCCCGAACACCGCAATTCAACCCACCATGAGAATTCAGTTGGCAGAAATCGCTCCGGTTCTTTGCATACAACTCGAGAAAGATGTTGATCGAGTAGACGCTGATGAACCAGACGTGGGCGAGGTATACCACACCCGCGGCGGCGAACCAAGGATCCTCCACCCCCCTCTTGGCACGGCCCCCCAAGAAGGGTGGAAGGGCAAGGATACCAACCGGTATTCCGGTTAGGAAGGAGCCCCACCAACCGGCATTCCAAGATATCACGGGGCTGCCGAAGAAGTTGCCGATGATGGAGGGGAGCGGTATGTCGAACTGTGGTAGGTACTCACCCCAGCGGAGGTAGCCGTAGGAGAATAGCACATACCAGTCAGGGAAGACGAAGCCGGCCTGTGCGAACGGGTCGGCGGAGGCGTGCAAGGGAGGCGGAATCAGCCAGGAGTAGAACGAGAGAACAGCAAACATAGCGCCGAGTATGATGGTGTCTCGAAGAACCTCGTGCGGCCAGAAGGGGTGGCCGGTGAACACTCTGCGGCGCTCCTCTGCAGCGTCGCGTAGTTTCTCCTTCTCACTGATGTAGACATCCGCAATTCTGCCGAAGTTGTCAATCATCCCCATATTTCTCACCCCCCTATCAGTGCGGCTCCGCAATTCCCTGAACCCATACGATGAACAGATGGATTATGATTAGAGTAGTCACTATCACTGGCAGAATGAAGACATGCAGGAAGTACATCCGAGTGACCGTCGCTCCAGAGAGGCTGGTGCCTCCGAACATGAGCGTCGCCACCCAGCCTCCAATCAGTGGAGTCGAATTCGCCATGTTGATTCCAATCGTGGCGGCACCGAACGCCAATGCGTCCCACGGCAACAGATAACCCGAGTATCCGAAGAAGATGGTGAAGAACATCAGGCCGACCCCGATGAGCCAGTTCAACTCTCGTGGGTTGCGGTATGCGCCAGTGAAGTAGACGCGGCACATGTGCAAAAAGACGGATGCAACCATGAAGTGAGTCCCCCAATGGTGCAGACTTCTCATGATGTAGCCGAACGGCAGTTCGAGCATGATGAACTGCATGCTGCCGTAGGCAGGGCTTGGGTCTCCGTCTCCGCCAGGGACATAGTAGATGCCAAGGACGGTTCCCGTTATGATGAGTAGAATGAAGGCGAGAAATGAGATTCCGCCGAGGCAGTAGAGTGGATACCAGTACCAGATGATGCGCAACTTGTACTTCTCGGCGTGTGTCAGCGGCATCTGACGGTGCATGCTGTGGTAGGCGTCGCGGCTCATCCCCCAGTAGTCCTGAATTCGGAAACGAGTGTCGAGCCAGGAGAAGGTCCACAGGAACAACTTCTCCGCAATCCCCATGCTTCCCGAGGACTCGACCGCTCGCAGGATCTCCTTGCGCGGAATCTCTTCGTTCTCCTTGCGGAGCGTGAAGGCGACGATGACCACAATCAGCACGATGAAGAGCCAGAGGAACCAGAATTGTAGGAGCATCAGGCGACACCCCCAATTGGAATCGGCTGGAGGCCGAGCGTCGTGAGGTTTTCATTCATTCTCATGTCTCTCATCTCCTCAATTGCAAAAAGTGTACCAATCCATCATCTCGACGATTCCCTCTGCCTCAAAGTCGATTACCTCGAGGACGTCGTTATTGACCGCAAATGGAACCAGAGGCATTCCGACAGGCGCAGGTCCCCCGGTTCTCTTCACTCCGAAGTAATCGAATACGGTGCCGCTCCTTCTGTTTCGGTTCGTGTTCTTCTCAATGACAGTGGGGTCGTACCTGCTCGAGTGGCAGATGCAGAACAGTTTGTTACCACCCGAATCCAATCCGCCGGGCAGCCAGTTGTCAGCTGTGAAGTCGTTGGCTACCAACTGCCAGCCGGGGATGCAGCAGAGGTGAGGGCAGCGTGAGAAGATGATGATGATGTTGTCATGGATCTTCAAGGTGGACCACTGCGCCATCTCCTCGATCTCGCCACCAAAGCCGATTACTGCACCGGTCTGGTCAGCACCATCCATGAACTGGAATCGTGGCTTACCCTCGGTCGGAGGTGAATCCTTGTTCTCCTCGTGGGGCACATAGACGACATTCACCGGCAGGCCTCCCCATACGCCCTGTGCTCCGGCCATCCCGGTATCGCTCTTAGCCGCCTGCGCCTCAAACGCTGACTTGGTCATCGCCCCTAGGTGGTCAGCACCAAACCAAACGGTGTCTTCCTGTCCCTTCGGGACCCAGTAGAGAATCGAGTTGCCTGCGCCGGCCGAGTCTGTGGCGCCCATCAGAAGGGATGCGAAGCCGATGGAGCCAAAGGAAGCCATCGTGATGATGCCGGCTGCTGAGTTGAACGAGTAGCGCATGAAACGGCGCCGGTCGAGATTGTAATTTTCACCGGGTTCCGCTCCATCACCTTCGGTCGGAGAGGGGCGGAGTCGGAATTGTCTAGCCATTTCTCTACACCTCGTAATCGTACCAACTGTCCGGATCCTTTGTGCCGATGTACTTGTTTCGGCGGTGCTTGACGATGACTAGGTCCGGCATGACGAACTTCAGGTAGACCATGCCCATCATCATCAGAGTGACCATTATCATCCCCATGTGATAGGAGAGTTGCTGTTGATCCCAGCCCGCAAACAGGCCGTAACTGAGCGAGCCGGACCAGTAGAGAGTCCAACCGAATCCCCAGATGAAGAAGAGGATGACGAGCGCCGAAGTGCCACCCGGTGAGAGGCTGGCTCGTACGACGGTACCTGGTTCGACTTGGTTGAATACACCATGGTCGATGGCCGACTCATAGGTCGCCTCGTCTAGTTCGACACCCTCCAAGGCGGTGCGAGCGTCATCTACAGAGACTTCTCCTCGAGCGACCTGCTCAAGCAGAGTGGTCACGGCGTCAGACTTCATTCACCCACCTCCTTTTCGCTGAGGTAGGTGGAGAGGCTTCGCGCCACTGCTCTAACTTCTGGTCAGGGCTCACAGTTGGTCACCTCTCCTCAAATGCTTGATGCGCAGGTGCAGCAGATTGCTGCGCCCTACATAGTGGTGGCTGAATCCGTAGCGAAGGAACAAGCCGCAGAAGATGATTACCGAGATGACAGAGGCGAAGCCGAGCAGACCGAGCCAGTGAGCTCGGAACGGGGCGCCCATGCTGTGCAGGTCGGTGTGCCCCGCTTCAGCGGCGGGCGCCTGAACTTTTCCATCGTTAGCGAAGAAGGTCCGGGTGTTGCCGGAATCTCCTCCCTCAGGAAGCGGGAATGAGAGGCGATTGTATGAATCAGGCGCCATCGCGGCGCCGTTACCGTCGACTGAGTTGCCGGCCAGCCAAATTGTCACTTCACCACTTCCAGCAGCTGGTGCGGTCCAGACGACATGCCAGGTTCTGTCCTCGGTCTGCGCTCCTGCCGCGGTGTGGGTGAGTGTCTGTTCGGAACCATCATTCTTCACCTTGCCTTCAAAGCCGCTGCCAGCGCTGAGCACACCGGAAGTGACCCTCATCGAGAAGCCACCTGTATTGGAACTGGTGTCCATTTCGGGGCCACCGATGAGTTGGATCGTAAGTTCGTAACTCTCGCCATCAGACCAACCGAATGGCACGCCCTCGATGATTAGCGTCATGGAGTCAGTTGGGGCGATTATATTGTCGGAATGGCAGGTACACCCCGTCTTCGCAACATCCCTATCACCCTCCGCCTTGTCACCGGTGATTCCCCTCGATTCGGCGAATGAGCCACTTCCCAAAAGCAAACCTACGAGCAGCAGGATGACGGCTGGCCTCAGGCTGTTAGTCAGACCCCTCATATTAGACCCAACCTAAGGTGAATTGGCCGACTTGCGTGGGTCTAATAATCGTTTGCTGTTTGCCCCGTGGGTATAGCGGCGCAGTATCCCGTTTACCGCAATCCGACATGGGTGCTGCGATTCATACCCTCGTGTGCAGGTGTGCGCGCGGGTGAGGGACAGGCCTCAAAAGGGGTCATAAGTTGGAGTCGGCAGGGAGCGTTGATGGCGGAGCGAGGTTGGAGAAATGTCTATTCTCTGAGTGATGAGCAACTCACCTCTCTTGACGATGCAGAGACGAAGATGGAAATGCACGATTTGAGCGGCGCCGAGGAGGTCCTCCTTGCAATGCTCAAAGAGGATGAAAACTGCATACCCGTACTGAGCAACCTCGGTCACCTCTACGGAAAGTATCTCTCTGAGTTTGAAAGGGCTGTCGAGTATTACGCCAAGGTCCTCGAACTTGAGCCGGACAACGCCTGGGCACGGGATGAACGACGCCGATACGAACGCTACGCCAGTTACGATTGAGCCGGTTTGACAATTTGTCAGACTGCCAACTTACCAGTGGCTACGATTGGAAATCGTTGGTCGGTGTTCGGCCCAATTCCAGTAAATCTTGTGTGAAGTATTCCTCATCAACCAAAGAGAAAGTTCAACGGACTGGCAGTCCGAAGACCCTCCGTGCACGACGGGAGTCTCTTGGTTGCGGGCGTTGGTGGCCTTGGTTGCCTGTGGGCCCGAAGAGCCCATGAGAAGTGTTCTGAACACGCCGATCTGTTGTTGGTCGATGCTGATGAGCGCTCATTCGAAGATGCCCGTCACGCACACTGTCTACCTCTCGGTGATAATTCTATAGAAGGGTGCGCTGCATTACCACAGTTGGCTGAGGCGCAGTACCGTCGTTCAACTGCAATCATGCAGACAATCCTCGAGCCGGTGGAACTTCTGGTCCTCCTCACCGCCCTTGGAGGGGGGGCCGGTTCGGGTGCTGCTCCCGCTCTTGCGGCACAGGCTCGGAGGAAGGGCGCGCTGGTTCTCACCATCTCGGCGCTTCCGTTTGAGGACCAGCCTGTCCGAAACGAGATATCCCTCGAGGCGATTGGAAGATTGGAAGATGAATCCGACGTCTGTGTTCATCTCTCTCTCGACCGCCTCGCCTGGCAGGCACGGGCCAGAGGGGTAGACTGGAAAACTCAACCATCCTACATCGAGGAGTTGGTCCAAGGGCTCATCCTCACCCTCGGGCAGGTCGGTCTGATCAATCTCGATTTGATGGATTTGCGAAATGTGGTTCGCATCAGCGGCTCGGCGACGATGATTGTCGCCGAGGGCGACCCCAACGACCCCGATGCTCTGTTCCTCTCAGCGTTGGCTGCCCCCCTCGCCTCACTCGAGGTCGGTGGCGCAACAGGTTGTCTGCTCCAACTTGAGGGAGGTAAACACATGACCGTCGCTCAGATGCAGCAGGTCTCGGAAGCCTTCACCCGCGGACTTCACCCTGATGCGCAGGTTATCTTGGGCGCGAGACATTCGGATGGTCTCGACGGTCGCATGCGAGTAATCGCAGTTGTAAGTGGTCTCTGACTACTCCAAGACCGGCTCCGGGATGTCCAAGTCGTCAAGGTCGTCATAGCCGACTTCATCATCCTCTGCCGCTGCTTCCTCAGATTCGGAGTTGGATT
>Ga0310124_10003732_pt1 | contig 10190 bp, 14 predicted proteins | sample CB11b_AW_Bot5_MG_FD_203507 | JGI IMG/M metagenome (GOLD analysis project Ga0310124, IMG submission 203507) | Marine microbial communities from Western Arctic Ocean, Canada - CB11b_AW_Bot5 | ecosystem: Environmental > Aquatic > Marine > Oceanic | place: Canada: Western Arctic Ocean | collected...
CTGTCTCCTTGAGGTTTCACACCCTTGATCGGTCCTTGGGCTTATCGGTACTTCGGAATCATGTACTTCACCGCACGACGTGCGTCTTCCGCATCACATTCGTACGGGTTGAGCCTGTAGCCCTCGGGGGCCGGGAGCCAGCGTGTCGTGTAGGACGCGGGTTCCCTGAGGAACATGGAGTCCTCAAGAGTCAGCGTCATGCGCAGTTCTTCCCCTTCACGCCAGTACCGCTCGGTCACCCTCTTGAGCTGGGACGACGGGATTCCGTTGTAATCGTCGAATCCGGTGATATCGAAGACGAAGTGCGTCGTTTCGACGAGGAGCGCATCGCCTTCGTATCGACCCACAGCGAAACCCTGGACGGTGTATTCGTTCAGCGGCGGCTCGCGCCCGTCCAGCCAAACGGTACGCAGCTGGTCGTCCTTCTCGTACCGGAGTAAAACCCGATCCGGCCACTGCACGACTTCCATGAAATAGGGGTCGTACTGGAGCGCCGGTGACGCCGATGGCACACAATCGTACTTCGGTGCAATCGCCTCATCGAAAACCGCCTGATAGGCGAGCCCACGCTCGTTGAGCACGGGGAAATTGTCTGGCGTCCATGGCATATTCGGACCGTTGATTCGACGCACACGGCCTCCTCCATCCCAGACGCCCACCAGGTCGGGAACCGCCGCCACAGCCGTTTGGGCGGTGACCTCCACAGGAGCCCCGCCCATTGCAAGCGCAAGCAGGGCGACCGATGCGGCAAGGCATGCGAGTGGTCGAGAATGCAGCGGGCTGTCCGTCTCCCTCATCCTCCCCCTCCTTGATTCCTACAATCCGCGAATATTACGGTACCGGAGCGCCTATCTTCGTAACGTGACACTGTAACGCTGAATCTACTAAGGCTCCCGACCAGTGGATAGATGGATGAGGGGTTTACACACTCGCAGGCTCCAAGCACGCTCGCATGTGGCGTGACCTCCTGAAACGAGACCAGTGCGGATGTTAGGATCTGAGGCTGGTCGCAGCTTCAGAGAGGAGGTCAGCGATGAGCAGGAGATGAGCAGGAGAAGGCACACGCCGGAGCAGATCATCACGGCACTGCGGGAGGCCTGAGTCGGTCTGGCGAACGGCAAGACGGTGGACCAGGTGAGCCGCGAGCTCGGGATCAGCGAACAGACGTACTACCGGTGGAGGAAGGAGTTCGGGGGGATGAGGGTGGACCAGGCACGGCACTTCAAGGATCTGGAGCGTGAGAACGCGCAGCTGAAGCGAGCGGTGGCGAACCTGACGCTGGACAAGCTGATTATGGAGGAAGCGGCCAAGGGAAACTTCTGAGCCCCGAGCGCAGACGCCGGTGTGTGGTGCATGTCCGGCAGCGGTTCGGGGCGAGTGAGCGTCACGCGTGTCGTGTGCTGGACCAGCCACGCACGACGCAGCGCCGGGTGAAGAAGGTGCGATCTGACGAGGTGGCATTACGCACGGACGTGGTGCGGCTGGCGAGCCGGTTCGGCAGGTACGGATACCGTCAGATCACGAACCTGCTGCGGATCGAAAGGTGGTGCGTGACCCCCAAGCGTGTGGAACGGATCTGGCGGCAAGAAGGGCTGAAAGTGCCCTGACGGCAACCGAAGCGGGGCCGGTTGTGGCTGAACGATGGCTCGTGCATCCGACTCAGGACGCAGCACAAGAATCATGTCTGGTCTTACGACTTCGTGAACACACGAGACGGTGTCTGGCCATCAAGGTCGCTCGAAGGACTCGAGCCCACGATGTGCTCGGGGTTCTCACCGACCTGTTCGTCAGGCACGGACCGCCCGAGCATCTGCGCTCGGACAATGGGCCGGAGTTCACGGCAAAGCTCGTGCGGCGGTGGCTGGCCAGGGTCGGTGTGCAGACGCTGTTCATCCAACCCGGCAGTCCGTGGGAGAACGGCTACGTCGAGAGCTTCAACGGCAAGCTCAGAGATGAGTTCTTAAACGGCGAAATCGACGAGGCCGTCGTCCTCGTCGAGCAGTGGAGGCGGCTTTACAATACTGTCCGACCGCATCGTGCCTTTGGCGGACGACCCCCCGCCCCGGAGACGATCAAACCATCGTCTCGGTTCCTTAGAATGCCCCAACTTCTTGGACCACCGATGGCTCAAGGTCTAACATAGGGAGTGGTGCCACACCTGGGGGCACGTCAGGATGGCAGGGGCGTGACGATGGCCACGGGAGCCCCCCGGTTCGTAACCACGAGCGTGTCACCGGCACGAACCCTTCGGAGGACCTCAGAGGGCCGAACCTTGAGGACGGAGATTGGGACGCTAGCCATATGACTAATATGATCATAATGAATTGATTTAAGCTAGTCTTATCATTGGTTTCGCCGCCAAGCCCCTTGCACGCTCCCAACCCGCGACCCTACGCTGTTTGCAACACAGCCGGGCTTCGTACCGTCGGGTCTTTCGCTCCGCTCTAGATCGCCAAAGGAGCCGCCGCATGATGCCGTTTCCACTGAGAAGAAGAACCTCGTTCGACGATGGGTGGTTGCTGGCCGCCCTACTCGTGACGTTCGCGGCGGTACTTGAGCCGCTCGAGCCCCTGTCCGGGCAACAGTCGGGAAACGCCGGCGCGGCCGCGTCGGTCGATGCAGCCGCCTTGATGGAGGCGGCCCCGGAGGAATGGCTGACTTACGGGCGGGACCAGGCTGAGACGCACCACAGCCCGCTCGACCAGATCAACGCTGGCAACGTCGACCGGCTGGGACTCGCTTGGAGTTGGGAGATCCCCAAGACCGGAGCCAGGCTCGAAGCGACGCCCCTGGTGTCGGACGGTGTGATGTACGCGACGGGACCACACAGCTTCGTTTTCGCACTCGATGCCCGCACGGGAGAGAAACTGTGGCAGTGGGACCCGGGGATTCCGGATGAGCGGCAAGGAGGACCCAGCGTCTGCTGCGGAGACGTGAATCGCGGCGTCGCCATTTACGGAGACAAGCTGTTCGCGGGGCTGCTGGATGGAAGGCTGGTGGCGCTGAACAAGGAAACCGGATTGGTGGAGTGGGTCGTCCAGACCACGCCCCCGGGACAGGACTACAGCATCACCGGCGCCCCGCGAATCGCCGCCGGAAACGTCATCATCGGCAATGGCGGCGCCGAGTACGGCATTCGCGGCTTCGTCACGGCCTATGATGCTGAGACGGGAGTCCAGGCTTGGCGCACATACACCGTCCCCGGAAATCCAGCAGACGGATTCGAGAGCGAGGCGATGCGGGTGGCGGCGGAGAGCTGGACCGGGGAGTGGTGGGTGGTCGGCGGCGGCGGCTCAGTGTGGGATGCCTTCGCCTACGACCCAGAAGCCAACCTACTGTACGTGGGCACCGGCAACGGCGCGCCGTGGAGCCGGGACATACGAAGCCCGGGCGGCGGCGACAACCTCTACCTCTCCTCGATTCTCGCCCTCAACGCGGACGATGGCGAGTTGGTGTGGCACTATCAGACCACACCTGGTGACGACTGGGACTATACCGCCACTCAGCCGCTGATGTTGTTGGACCTGACGATCGATGGGCGAGATCGCAAAGTCATCGTTCAGGCACCCAAAAACGGTTTCTTCTTCGTCATCGACCGTCTGACCGGCGAGTTCATCTCCGGGGAGCCCTACGCCGACGACGTGACCTGGGCATCGGGGATCGACCAGATGAGCGGCCGACCGATCGAGACGCCTCAAGCCCGCTACGGGACGAACCGCCAGGGAGCCTGGCTGTCGCCCGGTCCGACCGGCGCACACAACTGGCGCCCCATGGCGTGGAATCCGGAGACCGGCCTCGTCTATCTGCCTGCGCAAAACACGCAGTCCTACTACGAGATGGTCACCGACTTCGAGTACACGCTGGGGCAATGGAACACGGGCACCACGATCCGCGGCGGGGGCAGCAGAGTTCGGCCGGACCGGCCAGAGCTGACCGGCCCCAGGACGATGCTGGTGGCGCGGGATCCTGTGACCAACACGGAGGTCTGGCGCGCTCCGTCCCAGGGAGGGAATGGCGGCACGCTTTCGACCGGGGGCAACCTGGTGTTCCGGGGGTCGGGCAACCGACTCGTCGCGCACGACGCGAGCACGGGGGAGGAGCTCTGGTCCACTGAGGTCGGGGGCGGCACCGCGACACCCATGACGTATGAGCTTGATGGCGTCCAATACTTGTCGATCGGGGGGGGGAGCACCCGTGAGGGGCCACGGATGTGGACGTTCGTCCTAGACGGGACCGCCGAACGCCCGTAGGCCCTTATTTCTGCATCATACGCGGTCCACTACAGCGACCGACGTTGTCGGCTAGAACCTCGACGAACGAATCAGCGTATCGGTGTTGGGCCAGGCCTCCCGGAACCATGCCCTGGCCTCGTCGGCCTCGGCCTCGCGCCCCTGGGACCGGAGCGCTTGCTCCAAGCCGTAGATCGACCATCCGTTGTGCGGGTGCTGAACCAACGCATCCCGATATACCTGCTCAGCTTCCCCGGCGCGCCCGACTTCGAGCAAGGCCGCGCCCAGCCAATGCCGCGGCGAGACGTTCAGCGCCTCAGGCTCAGAGTAAGGAATGGGCGCATACAGCTCGACTGCGTCTTCGAACACTCTGATCGCTTCGTCCAGCAAGCCTTCCTCCCGGAGAATCTCACCCTCTAGAATGCCGGCGGCGGTCCCTAGAAGGCGGGCCGCGGTCGCGCCGCGGATCTGTGTGCTCTCGGGAAGAGTCGCGGCCGCCTCTTTGACCCGCGCCAGATATACACGTGCCAAATCGGCTTCACCGGCGCGGAGGTGGGCGTATCCTTGAGCAAATTGGAAGAGACCGCGCTGAATGGGCATCTCGAAGGAGGGCGTCTCGTCTTCGAGGGCCAAGACCTTCTCGAACCACCCATACCGCAGCATGACAAGTGCCTCGTAGAACACGCCGCCCTCCACTTGATCGGCATACGCTTCGGCGGCCAAAAGCGAAACGGCCCCTTGGCCGGCCATGGACCCCGCGAACAACAGCATGTGCAAGTTGTGGGTCGCTCCGTATGAAACGCCCTCTTCAAAAGTCACGCGCTGGTCCGAATGCCACGCGTCGAGGTTCGATCGTACGGCTGAGTCCCAGCGCCCGATCCGGTTATACGTATGCGACGGCATGTGGTTGATGTGGCTCGACCCGGGAATCGATGCCCCGAGCAGATCCGCACAGTCCTCCGCTCTCCCGGGCTCCTCCGTCGCTTCCGTGGCGTGGATGTAGATGTGGCACGCGCCAGGATGTGTGATGTCCTTCGCCAGAACCGCTTCGAGTACCCGGTGGAAACTCTGGACAAATGGATCCCCTAGCCGGTAGTTGGCTCGCGTGGGGTTCAGGAGAATCAAAGACTCTGCATAGAGCGTCGCGATGTCCAAATCGTCCGGGAAATCCTGGTAGAGCTCCGCCATCGCCCGGGAGTAGATCGAGTCGAGCCTCGGGCGGAGATCCGCGTCTTCCTCCTCAGTGTACCGGAGGGCCATCGCGTTGATCAAACCCCGTTCCGCCGGAGTCGCCGCCTCTTCAGCGAGAACGATCGCCTTCCGGATCGCGGCGTAGGCGAGCGGCGCGTTCGAGGGCCGCATGCGTCCATTGAGGAAGGGGCCCCTCGCCCAAGCTTCCCCGAAGTAGCACATCGCACAATCGGGATCCCGTCGCTCAGCTTCTTGGAACGACTCCAGCGCGTTCGGAATCGTGAAGGCAAACATCATCTGCAGACCCTGATCGAAGAAGGCCTGGGCGTCTGGATAGGCGGTAGTGATGTCCCGGGTGAGAGGCCCGAGCACCGCACTGAGAATACGGACCTCAGGCTGTGCGGACGTCTCCGGACTCGCTTCTTGGGCCCGTGACGTCGAGGGCGCGAGGAGGCACGACACCGCAACCGCATACACCGGGAACATCTTCATCGTGAGCCTCTCCAAGAACGGGGTTGTGTGACGTATAAAGCGATCCGACCCCAAGAATCGTACGCTTCAGGACGAGGGGCAAGTTACAGGCGGCCGCAACGAACTCTTGTGGCTCTTCGTCCCCGCTGACTATGATGCCGGTTCACGACGTGACTCTAGTGTCGTAAGCGGGAAGACGTCATCAGCGCCATGAAGAGACTCAAATTCGCGGGCATGTTGGTCTCCCTCGTTGCAGCCGCAGCCTGTGGGCCGGAACAGGGCAACTCCGGCGTCGGGTCCATCCTGCGCGTCGACCCGCGTTTCGACGCCCTCGTTCCCGCCAACGCTCGAATCGAGAAGCTGGCCGACGGGTTCGTCTTCACGGAAGGGCCCGTCTGGATCCAAAACGAATCTCGGCTCCTGTTTTCGGACGTGCAGGCGAACGCCCTCTATCAGTGGACCGAAGTCGAGGGGGCGAGCCCCTTGATCGACCCGGTGTTCGAGGGCGACCTCACCGGCCGAGGGTCCGTCAGCTCCAACGGCCTGACGCTCGACGAGGAGGGTCGACTCATTATCTGCGAGCACGGAAATCGCCTCATTTCACGGCTCGAGGCGGACGGCACGCGGACGACGCTGGTCGACAACTACCAGGGGAGACGGCTGAACAGTCCGAACGATGCCGTCTACGGTGCGGACGGCTCGCTGTACTTCACCGATCCCCCATACGGTCTGGAGGCTCTCGAGGAGTCGCCGTTGCGGGAGCTCGACTTCAACGGCATCTACCGGCTACGCCTCGACGGCGAGCTGGAGCTACTCTACGCGGATCAGACCCGCCCCAATGGCATCGCCCTCTCGCCCGATGAGACGACACTCTACGTGGCGAACTCCGACGCGAATCAGAAGGTCTGGTACGCTTACGACGTCGACGACGAGGGCTTGTCGAACCCTCGCGTCTTCTACGACGTGAACGACCAGATGGCGGAGGGAGCTGCCGACGGCATGAAGGTCGATCTCGCGGGGAACATCTTCGCGACGGGACCGGGCGGGGTCTGGGTCTTCGCCCCCGACGGGACACACCTGGGAAGCATCCAGCCCGATGAGGTGCCTGCCAATGTCGGCTGGGGCGACGACGGGCGCACGCTCTATATGACGGCGCGCACGGGTCTGTACCGAATTCGGCTGACGACGGAAGGGCGGATTCTGTAGGATGATCCGCAGAGCCACCATTGCTTTCGCACGGTTCGGCCTCTTCGCTTTGTTCGGCGCTTTCGCACTGTTCGGCCACTCCGCGGCCCCCGCAACCGCCCAGGACTTTACTCTCGCCACGACCTGAGGAGGTCGGACTTTCGTCCGAGCGCCTCCAGCGAATCGACGCCGCCTTCCTAAGCTACGCTGAGGAGGGCCGCATCGCGGGTGCGGTCGGATGGTCCTGAGGCACGGAAAGCTCCCGTACACCGGCGCGTGGGGCATGCGTGACCTGGCCGCGGGCGACCCCCAGGAGGTGGTGGACGACATCTTCCGAATCGCCTCCATGACGAAGCCCATCACGAGCGTAGCCGTGATGATGCTCTACGAGGAGGGACGATTCTTCCTCACCGATCCCGTCGGACGGTATCTGCCCGAACTCGCCAACGTCCCGGTAGCCAAACTCTCCGAAGCGACGTCCGCGGATGACATTCCGACTGAGCGGGCGCGTCGACCGATTACGATCATGGATCTGTTGCGTCATACGTCGGGTCTGACCTATGGCACATTCTCCAACACCGTCGTCGACTCGCTCTACCTACGAGAGAGGGTTGGGGGCGGGTCGACGCTCGCGGACATGGTGACCCATCTGAGCGCGTTCCCGCTGGTGTGCCAGCCGGGAACGCGGTGGAACTACAGCCTCTCCACGGACGTGCTCGGGCACCTCGTGGAGGTCGTGTCAGGACAGTCGTTCGATGTATTCCTCCGCGAGCGGATCTTCGAGCCCCTCGGCATGGTCGATACCGGATTCTACGTTCCGGCCTCCAAGCGTGATCGTTTCGCCCGCCACTATGGGCACCAAGGGGCCGAGCGGACGCTCACCGTCGGCGACACGCTCAGGTTCATGCGGCCCCCACGAGGTTCTCCGGAGGTGGCGGGCTCGTCTCCACCGCGCACGACTATGCCCGGTTCGCACAGATGCTGCTCAACGGCGGAGAGCTGGACGGGGCTCGAATCCTCAGTCGGAAGACGATCGAGCTGATGACAACCGATCACCTGCCGGACGGGACCCCGACCGGTTTTCTGCGACGTGGATGGGGTTTCGGGCTTGGCTTCACGGTGAAGAACGTGGCGGGCCTGGATGGGATGCCTAGTTCGGTGGGCAACTGCTACTGGTACGGAATCCGGGGCACTTCCTTCTGGGTCGATCCAGAGGAAGACCTCATCGGTATCTTCATGATTCAGATTCGGCCAAATCGTGACATCACGTTCCGCCGGCAGTTCAAGCGGTTCGTGTATCAGGCGGTGATCGACTAGCGCCCTCCGCGGGGGCGATGTAGAACTCGTACAAGCAAGAACTCGAACGGAGGAGTACGAAATGAAATTCCCCAAGACCCGCTTGGTCGGAATGGTCGCTCCCGCGATGGTGATCGCCATCGCGGGAGCGGTCGAGGCCAGCGCTCAGGCGGTGGACCTATCAGGCGATTGGATCTTCTCGGTTACGACAGACACGGGCGTCACCATGCCGGAAGTGACGCTGGCACAGGACGGAGGGACCCTGAGCGGACGCTATTCGTCCGACGCGCTGGGGCAATCGCCCATATCGGGGCGAGTGACGGGATCGGAGATGAGGTTCGAGTTCTCGGCCGATCTACAAGGGCAACTCGCCCCGGTGGAATACGCCGGAACCGTCAATGCAGACGGCACGATCTCAGGGACGATGGACATCGCCGGCGGACTTTTGGTGGGGACGTTTACCGCAACCCGTGTAGAGGGGTGACGGTCGGCGGGCTCTGATGACCGCAGGATGCGGTCCCCCGCTCTGGAGCTCCCCGCGCTAGTGTCCCGGGCACTCGTATGATGGCTCGGCTCCGGAAATGGTTGATCCTCTCCCATCGGTACTTGGGCATCGCCCTGGGGCTGCTGTTCGTGGTTTGGTTTGCCTCCGGGATCGGGATGATCTACGCCCGGAGGATGCCGATCCTGACCGATGAACTGCGCCTGGAGCGTCTAGCACCGTTGGATCTCGAATCCATCCGGGTGACGCCGGAGGAGGCCGCTCGACGGGGGGGTCTCGAGGACCTCTTGGAGAGAGTCACGCTCCTCACGGTGATGGATCGGCCGGCCTACCGGATCGGTGGCGGGGCACGGCGACCGTATTCGCCGACACGGGCGAATTGATGGGAGAGGTGGGCCCCGATCCGGCTCGCGACGTGGCGAGTCGATTCATGGACGTTGCCCCGGAGCGGGTCCGCTACGAGACGCTTCTGACGCAGTCCGACCAGTGGACCATATCACAGCGCAGGCTGCTCCCGTTTCACAAGCTGAGCATCGACGACGAGGCTCGTACCCAGCTCTACGTGTCGCCCGAATCGGGCGAGGTGACGCTGCTGACCACCCGGGCCAGACGGCCGGCGATATCTTGGAACTCGTGTCCACGATGATGCCGGAGGGCGATCCCGGTAGCCTGAGTCCGGAGGATTATGCGAACCTCCTGGCCTACTTTATCAGCCTGAACGGATATCCGGCTGGTGAGGAACCGCTGCCGGCTGACGTCTCTACACTGCGGAACGTACGAATCGAGGAGGCGCCAGCCAGGTAGCCGCCGCGGCTCGAGTAGTTTGGGTTCGGCCGTGATATTTACTGCGTCGCTCCCACCGAAGCGCACTGGGCCTCCCAGCGGGCCCGCATCGCGGCCCGGTCGATCTCGTCGCCCCTGAGGTAGACCCGGGAGATCTTGCGGGTATTCCGGATGTCGTCCAGGGGGTTGGCATCGAGCACGACGAAGTCCGCGGACTTTCCCTCCGCCACGGAGCCGAGGTCGCTGCGCCCCAGCAGTTCGGCGCCCGCGCTGGTCGCCGTCACGATGGCTTCGTGTGGGGTCATCCCGAGCCATTTCACGAAGGACTCCAACTCCATGTGGCTTCCCCATCCCAGGATCCGGTTCCCGCCAGCATCGTGGCTTCCCAGGGCGAAACGCACCCCCACCTCGAGAAAGGTCCTTGCGTTTTCGCCGCCGATTCCGCCCGTGGGAGACGACCCCGACCCACTGCTCTCGAACTGCCGGCCCCAGCTCTCGAGGAACGCCGGACACTTGATCGCCCGGAGGAGTGG
>Ga0310124_10003733_pt1 | contig 10188 bp, 11 predicted proteins | sample CB11b_AW_Bot5_MG_FD_203507 | JGI IMG/M metagenome (GOLD analysis project Ga0310124, IMG submission 203507) | Marine microbial communities from Western Arctic Ocean, Canada - CB11b_AW_Bot5 | ecosystem: Environmental > Aquatic > Marine > Oceanic | place: Canada: Western Arctic Ocean | collected...
TGACCTGTAATCTTCAGCTAAGTCTGAAAATTTAGTTAATGATGCTTCAAAGTGGAGTTTAACATTTCCAATTGGCCCATGCCTTTGTTTGGCAATAATAACATCAGCAGTATTTTGCACTTTTTCAAGTGTTTCTTGCCATTCTAGATAGCGATTATGAAATTTATCATCAGTTTCTGAACCAGTTTTTCTTGGTTCTGCTCTTTCTTCATAATATGATTGTCTATACACAAACATTACAACATCTGAATCTTGTTCAATAGTGCCTGATTCCCTTAAATCAGCCAGTTGAGGCCTTTTATCCTCTCTTTGTTCTACAGCTCTTGATAATTGGCTTAAAGCGACAACAGGAACATCTAATTCTTTTGCTATAGATTTCAAGCCTTGCGTGATTTCAGATATTTCTTGAACTCTATTTGAAGAGTTATTTATAGCACTCATAAGTTGTAGATAATCTAGAACTATTAACTTTAAGCCATGAATTCTTTTAATCCTTCTAGCTCTGGTTCTTAATTGGGGTACAGATAATGCAGGAGTTTCATCTATAAATAGTTTTCTATCTTGTATGCTTTGGCTAGCTCTTACTAAATTAATAAATTCATCATTGCTCAATTGACCTCTTCTAATTTTTTCAGAGGAAATTTTTGCTTGTTCTGCTAAAATTCTGTTTGTTAATTGTACACTGGACATTTCAAGTGAACAGAAAAGGATAGCATTGTTATTTTCTGTTTTAAAGTTTTTAGTAGAGTGAAAAGCTATATTTGTAGCCAAAGCAGTTTTCCCCATACTAGGCCTGCCAGCAATTATAATTAAGTCTGATTTATGCAATCCTCCTAGAAGTTCATCCATTGCTTTTAAACCTGTAGTAATGCCAGATAATTGTCCATCTCTATTATGGGCTGCCTCTGCACTAGATATAGTTTCATTAAGTGAATCAGAAAATGCCATAGGCCCTTTATTAATTTCTCCTGTTTCTGCTAGTGAAAATAACTTACTTTCAGCTGTTTCTATTTGTGAGTTGGCACTGTCATCTATATTTGGGTTTGCTGCCTGAAGTGCAATTTCTTGTGCTAATCTTATTAAATCTCTTCTTAAAGCAAGATCATAGATTAATTTTGCATAGTGATCAGTGCTAGAAAGTATATCAGAAGCTTCAGTCAGTTTAATTAAATGGTTGCTTCCTTCAATTTCTATAAGGGCAGGATCTTTTTCAAAGTACTGACCTAATGTAATAGTATCAGCTATTTGTCCATTATTTATTAACTTTTGCACAGCCTCAAATATTCTTCCATGAACTGGAACAAAAAAATGTTTGCTTTTTAAGGGTAGATCAAAAGTTATTCTGTTATATACTTCATTATCCACCAATATTGAGCCTAATAAAGCCTCTTCTGCTTCAACAGAATGAGGAAGAGAGTGAGAACTAATATTATCGTTATTATTAGAATTAATATCTTGTATATTATTTAGCATAATTCTTTATAACATAAATTAATATGGTATATCTATGTGAATAACGTTAATTGCATGAATAGTGTTGATAAGGTATATATTTGTATAAAGACTATACCATATTACTACTATAATTTTTTTTGATTTTCTTCTATATTTTCTTCTTCTGTTTTTACTTTTTTATGACCTTCTTCAGATGCTTCTATAGAAATTATTTCTTCTTTGTTGTCTTCTTTGTTGTTTTCTTTATTTTCAATAAAATTTTCTATTTCTTCAGATTGTATAGTTAATTCCTCAAGTGTTCTTGCTATATTTACAGAAATATTAATAATAAATTCTGGGTGTATTACAACACGAACTTCATGTTGCCCTACATTTTTTATTACAGATTTCAGTACTATTTGTCTTTTTTTAATGTTATGGCCTTGGTTATTTAATTCTTCTGCAATATCTCTAGTACTAACAGACCCATATAATTGTCCTGAATCACTTGCTTGCTTTATAATATTAATGCTTATACTTTCCATTTTTTTTGCAATTTTTTCGGCAGCAGACAATTTTTCATTATTTAATTTTTCATATTTTTCTTTTTCTTTTTCATAAATTGATAAATTTTTTTTATTTGCACGCAGAGCTTTATTCTGTGGAAGCAAATAGTTTCGAGCAAACCCAGCTTTGACTTTGACAACATCTCCTAATTTTCCTACTTTTTCAATTCTCTCTAAAAGAATAACTTCCATTATTTAGCTCCTATTTAATTTTTTTGACTTTATACTAATTAAATATCTAATCAATATCTGAGTTAATTTTTTTTTTTAAACCTCTAAAACTATATATATGATCTAATACGCCTACTGCTGTAATTAATGGGACAGAAAATGGTAAAAAAAATACAATAGTATAAAATGAATAAATTAAAAAAGCACCCCTTTTTTTAAGTATAGAATGTATAACAGCTATGCCCTGAATGGTGATTGGTGTTGCGTAAATTAAAGCTAAAGAACAAAACCATTTACCATTTTCTTCATTAAATAGAGCTGCGGGTACTAAGAATAATAGAAAAAGAATTATTACCCAAGGTTGTAATTCTATATCTAAAATTTTATCTTTAAAATTATTAAAATGTTTAGTTATAATTTTTCTAGCAAGAATAAAGTTTAATACTAATATTAAACCCCATGAAGAAATAAGAATAGCAGGTGCTATATCTAAAATTGCCTTTTCTATTAATAAGTTTTTACCTAAACTTTCTTGCATATAATTATTAAAATTTTTTATTAAGTTATTAATTTTATCTGAATATAGTAGCATAATTGCTATATAAAATAGCCCATTTAGAAGTGTTAGCTTAGAAATAAAATTTTGATAGGATAATTGAGTATTTTTTTTATCTATAAGTATAATTATTGATGGCACAATATTAGTAATAAAAAAAATTATGCCTACGGAAGTTGATGTGAGCAAAATAATAACTCCAACACTAACTAAGGCGCTCAATATTGTGCCAAATAAACCATAATAAATAGTAATGATAAATATTGGAAAAGGTGAAAAATAAGAAAAAAATATTAGAATAGGGCCGAAGAATTTAAAGCCTAGGGCAAATATACTAGATACAATTCCAGATATTAAGGAATTTAATATAGCCTTTAAAGGCATTAATTAATCTCTCATTATGAAAGGTAAGGCATTAAAGCTAAAATTCTAGCTCTTTTTATTGCTTGTGCAAGCTTTCTTTGTTTAGGTGCAGATACAGCACTAATTCTTGCGGGAATAATTTTTCCTCTTTCGGAAATAAATTTGTTTAATGTTCCAGTATCTCTAAAATTTATTTCGATGGCCTCTGGACCACTAAAAGGACAAGTTTTTTTTCTTCTAAAAAAAGGTTTGGAAGCTGATGAGTCGTTATCTTCAGATTTATTTTTATTTTTTCGCAATATAATACTCCTAGCTTGTGGTAGTTTAAATTTTTATAATTAAATTAAGCTTCTTGGGCTTTTTTAGCTAATATAGAAGGTTTGGTATTTATACTATCTGTTTTTAGAGACAAGTACCTAATTATGTTTTCATCTATACGCATATTACGCTCTAATTCATGAATTGCTGGGCCATTTCCATCAATTTTGAGAACAACATAATGGCCTTTTTTATTCTTTTCAATTTTATAAGCCAAGTTCCTTAGTCCCCATGATTCCGTATCTACTAAATTAGCATTATTTTTTTTTAAGATATCTTTAAAACTTTTAATAGTTTTATCTATTTCTTTATCACCTAGTTCTTGTCGAGTTATAAATATAGTTTCATAAAAGGCCATGTTTTATCTTTCTTAATAATATTTCATTATATGGAGAGTCTACCTAACCTAAAATTACTTTTTAGGCAAGTATTCTTACAAAATTAGTTATAAAATTAGTTTTAAGATTTTAATAATTAGTTTAAAAACTAAGAATATTAATTATTATAAGGACTATAGATATGAGTAATGCATTTATTTTTCCAGGCCAAGGTTCTCAAAAAATAGGAATGGGGAAAGATTTATTTGATTCGTTTACTGAGGCAAAGGAAGTTTTTGAAGAAGTAGATGATGCATTATCCTTAAAGTTATCAAAAATTATTTTTGAAGGAGATGAAGAAGAGCTAAAATTAACAATAAATACCCAGCCAGCTTTAATGTGTATGTCTTATGCAATTGTGAGAGTAATAGAAAAGATGTTAGCTAAGCCACTATCAGAAATAGCAAAATTCACTGCTGGTCATTCATTAGGGGAATATTCAGCCTTAGTTAGTGCTGGATCAATAAAATTATCGGATGCTGCAAAAATATTAAGATTAAGAGGGGAAGCTATGCAGAACGCTGTACCTCTAAATATTGGAGCTATGGCAGCACTAATAGGTGTAGATATAGATATAATTAATAAAATTAGATCAAATTATATAGATATCGATGAGGTTTTAGATATAGGTAACGATAATTCTCCAGGGCAAATGGTTATTTCAGGACATAATTCAGCTGTTGAAAAAGTTATAAATAATTATAAAGCTTTAGGGATTAAAAGAGCAATAAAATTGCCTGTTAGTGCACCTTTTCATTGCAGGTTAATGAAAAAAGCAGCAGATAATATGGAAACATATATAGATGACTTAGAAATTTTATGCCCTAAAATTATTTTAATAAATAATGTGGATGCTGCATCCATAACTGACCCTATAAAAATAAAAGAGGGCCTTATAAGACAAATTACTGAAACTGTAAGATGGAGAGAAAGCATTCAAAATATGTGTGAGTTAGGTAGTTCCTATTTTGTAGAAGTAGGAGCAGGAAATGTTTTGTCAGGGTTAGTCAAAAGAATTAATAAAAATGTAGAATCCATTTCTATTCAAAATATTGATGATATAGAAAATTTTGTTAATAATCTTGAGGGATAATATTTTTTAATATATAAAAGTTTCAATGTTTAATTTAAAAGATAAAACAGCATTAGTAACAGGAGGCTCTGGAGGCATAGGGGCGTCAATAGCTTCAGCTTTACATAAACAAGGGGCTAAAGTATGTATTACAGGAACAAATCAAGAAAAATTAAATCAAATTAATCAAGATGCTTCTATGGCATATAGTCAAGTTGTATGTGATTTAAGTAATAGAGAGGATTTGAAAAATTTAATTCCTAGCGCAGAGAAAGAGCTTGGAAAAATTGATATTTTGGTTAATAATGCTGGGATTAACAAAGATCAATTAGCTATGAGAATGCAAGATGAAATTTGGGATAAAGTTATACAGACTAATTTATATTCTTCATTTTATTTATCTAAATTAGTTATTAAAGGCATGATGAAACAAAAATTTGGACGAATTATACAGATAAGTTCAGTTGTTGCTTTTACTGGCAATCCTGGCCAATCTAATTACGTTGCATCTAAGGCAGGATTAATAGGTTTGACAAAATCTTTGGCTTTAGAAGTAGCAAGTAGAAATATAACTGTTAATTGTATTGCGCCAGGATTTATTAAAACACCTATGACTGATGGTTTAAATGAGAATCAAAAAGATAAATTAATGCAAAAGATTCCTATTCAACGTTTAGGCATGCCTGAAGATATTGCTGCTGCGTCAGTTTATTTGTCTTCTGATGAAGCTTCTTATATTACAGGAACAACAATTCATGTTAATGGTGGTTTAGCAATGTTTTAATATGGTTATTAATTTATTTTCTTTTTTTAAATATAAAGTGTATTAAAAAGAAAGAATACTTGAATTTATATAAATAATTTGTGAGAAACATAAATAATTATAGTTTAATAAACTTTAAATAAGGAATATAAATATATGAGCGACATTTCTAAAAGAGTAATAAGCATAGTAATGGAACATTTAGGTGTGGAAAAAGATAAGATTACTGAGAATTCTAGTTTTATAGATGATTTAGGAGCAGATAGTTTAGATACGGTAGAGCTTGTTATGGCATTTGAAGAAGAGTTTAGTATAGAAATTCCAGATGATGCTGCAGAAACAATTACTACTGTTAAAGATGCAATAAGTTTTATAGAGAGTCAAAATTCTTAATTTTAATATATTAGGAGATTTTTTTATATGAGAAGGGTAGTTATTACTGGCTTAGGTTTGGTGACACCTTTAGCAGCTTCCGTAAATGGGTCATGGGCTAAACTTATAAATTCAGAATCAGGTATAGGAAGAATAGAAATATTTGATACTGAGGACTTACCTGCAAAAATTGCTGGACATGTGCCTGATGTAGATCAAGAGGATGGTTTTGATCCTAATAGGTGTTTAGAAGTAAAAGAACAAAGAAAAGTAGATAGGTTTATATTATTTGCAATAGATGCAGCAGATCAAGCTATAAAAGATAGTAATTGGGTTGCTAAAAGTGATGAAGATTCATATAGATCAGGTGTCTTAATAGGTTCTGGTATAGGAGGTTTATCTACTATAGAGCAAGCAGCACTGGTTTTAAAAGAGAAAGGGCCAAGAAGATTAAGCCCATTTTTTATACCATCCTGCTTAATAAATTTAGCTTCAGGTCAAGTATCTATAAAAAATAATTTTAAAGGCCCAAATCTATCTGTGGTATCAGCCTGTTCTACAGGTGCACATGCAATTGGTGATGCAACTCGCTTAATCAAGGCAAATGAAGCTGATATAATGGTAGCTGGAGGGTCAGAGGCTGCAATTACACGATTAGGCATTGCAGGTTTTGCTGCTGCGAGAGCTCTTTCTACTAGCTATAATGATAATCCAACAACAGCTTCTCGTCCATGGGATGAAGGAAGAGATGGTTTTGTGATGGGTGAAGGTGCAGGTTGTGTAGTATTGGAAGATTATGAACATGCTAAGTCTAGAGGAGCAAAAATTTATGCTGAAATATTAGGTTATGGGCTATCTGCTGATGCATATCATATTACTGCTCCTGCAGAGGATGGTGATGGTGGTTTTAGGGCTATGCAAGCTGCAATGGTGAATGGAGGTATAGAAGTATCAGAAATTAATTATATCAATGCTCATGGGACCTCTACGCCTTTAGGAGATGAAATAGAATTAGGAGCTGTTAAAAGATTATTTAGAGATGATATTAGTAATATATCTATAAGTTCTACAAAATCATCAGTAGGTCATATGCTTGGTGCGGCAGGAGCCGTAGAAGCTATATTTTCAATATTAAGTGTTTATAATAATATAGTACCACCTACTTTAAACCTAAATAGTCCTTGTGAAAGCGCTTCAGGAATAGATTTAGTACCTTTAAAAGCGAAGGAAATGATAGTAAATATGGCATTGTCTAATTCATTTGGTTTTGGTGGAACTAATGCATCACTTATAGTAGGTAAGGTGAAATAATTTATTCAAATATTAAATAAAATAAAACTAAAAAGTATTCTTCTTCTAACGTTTGTATTAGCTAGCTTTATTTTTATAGAAAAACTTGTATCTTATCCTAGTAAGATAGGAGAGCTTTCTCAAAATACTACAGTAGAAATTCCCAAATTCAGTTCTTTATCTAATATTGCATTAATATTAGAAGAGAATAATGTAATAAAAAATAGATATTTTTTTATTATTTATTCTTATATGACTGGAAAGGCTAAATTATTAAAGGCGGGAGAATATTATTTTAGTAAAAACATCTCTCAAGTAGAGGTTCTAAATAAACTATATAAGAATGAAGTAAAATTATATAAATTGGTTATTCCTGAATGTTATTCAAATAAACAAATTTTTGAATTAATTAAGAAAAATTTATATTTTTTAGGTGCTTTAATGGATTATTCAGAAGGATCATTTTTCCCTAGTACATATTATTTTTCTAAGGATACTAAAGCTAATAATCTTTTAAATATTATGCAAAAAACTGCAAAAGTTAAATTTTCAAAAATTTATAATGATTATAAAAATAACATATCTGATATTCTTGATAATAATGAGGTTTTAATTTTAGCCTCTATTGTAGAAGCTGAAGCAAAAAAAAAAGAGGATAAAAGTAAAATAGCTGCAGTATTTTTAAATAGGTTAAAGAGGGGTATGAAATTGCAATCAGACCCCACTGTTATTTATGGTATTAATAAAACAGTTCATTTAGATAGAGCTATAAAAAAATCAGACTTATTAATAGAACATGTATGGAATACTTATAAAATAAGTGGTTTACCTCCTACTCCAATTTGTAACGTAGGGATCGATTCTATATACGCCGTATTAAATCCTGAAAAAAGCACTAATTTATATTTTGTTGCAGATGGCAAAGGTGGACATATTTTTTCAGAAACATATGCAGATCATAAAAAACATATAAAAAATATTTATAAAAAATAAAATTGTTTAATTATTATTTTATAATTATATTATATCAATTATGAATATTGCTAATAAAAATAAAGGCGTTATGTTGGTTCTTTCTTCTCCGTCTGGAGCTGGGAAAAGTTCTATTTGTAAATCTTTAATGAGTTTAGATAAAAATCTGTCATTATCTATTTCTACGACCACACGCAAAAAAAGACCAAATGAGAAATCTGGAGAAGATTATATTTTTGTAAGTATTGATGAATTTAAAAGCATGTTAAATAAAAATCATTTTTTAGAGCATGCTAATGTTTTTGGTAATTACTATGGAACAGACAAATCTATAGTAGAAAATAGAATTAATAATGGAAAAGATTTAATATTTGATATTGATTGGCAAGGTGCCCAACAACTTAGGGAAAAAATGAGAGAAGATATTGTATCTGTTTTTATACTACCTCCTTCTAAACAAGAATTAGAACGAAGATTAAAAAGTCGTGGGGAGGATTCAGATGAAGTAGTAAAAAAAAGAATGAATGGAGCGTCGGCGGAAATTACTCACTGGGCAGAATATGATTATGTAGTTATCAATAAAAATTTAAATGATAGCGTTAAAGCTGTATTGGGTATTTTAAAAGCAGAAAGAATGAAAAGAATAAGACAAGTAGGTTTAGGAGAATTTGTCAGATCTATAAGTCACGATCTTTAGCAATTAGTATAGCCAGTTTTTCATATTGATTTAAATCAATTTGTTCCGGTCTTAAGCTTGGGTCTAAATCTAATATACCACATATTTTTAAAGGATCTCCAAATTTTACTAATGTAGATTTAATTTGTTTTCTACGTTGATTAAATAAATTTCTTGTAATTTCTTCTAATATTTTTTTATTGAATATTATTTTTTTAATTTTAGGCTTAATTTGTACAATTGCAGAATCAACCTTAGGTTTAGGTGTAAAAGCTGTAGATGGTATATTCATTATAATTTTAGCTTCTACCATTAAACCTATTAAAATAGAAATTCTTCCATATTTTTTTGATCCAGGTTTTGCAGTTATTCTCTCAGCCACCTCTTTTTGAAACATAAGTGTCATTTGATTTATTTTTTTAGGAAACGGTATCCAATTTAAAAGCAGCTTGGTTGCTATGGAGTATGGTAAATTAGCAATTATTTCTGCATTTTTAATATTATACTTATCTAGAATATTATTTAAGTCTATATGAAGGGCATCTTCGTTTTCTATAATAATTTTATTATTAGATGCCATGTTTAATTTATTTAATACTTTAACAAACCTTTTGTCTTTTTCTATTGCAATTACTTTTGTAGCTCCATTCAATAATATTGACCTAGTTAAACTTCCGGGACCTGGTCCTATTTCTATTATGGTATTATATTTAATTCTATCGCTTAAATTAACAATTTTATTTGTTAGATTAAGATCGAGAATAAAATTCTGACTCAGCTTCTTTTTTGTATATAAATTATATTCTTTTATTGTTTGAGAGATACTTGGAAGATTATTAATATTATTAATAATATCATTATTCATTTTATTGTAGTCTTATATCTATCAGGGCTTTTCTATTTAAATCTAATAGATATCTTTCCTTTAAAATATTCGTTGATCTATCTCTCATCTTAGTCTTAATGATTTGTTTGATAGCAAATTCTTGGTTTAGTTTATTATTTCTTTCACAAACCATAGCAACATATATTCCATCTTCTGTTATAATTGGTGAGGTAGGTTTATTTACTTCTATATTTTTAATTTTACTACTAAAATATTCGGGTAAGTTTTTGAGTAAAACTTTTCCTATATATTTTCCTTTTTTATTTCCTTCAAATTTGACAATGTTTGCCATTTCATCACAAGATTTAATATTAATAGTTTTGCTTTTAATTTCTTCTAATAATAAATTAATTTTATTTTTATTAATAGGAA
>Ga0310124_10003735_pt1 | contig 10187 bp, 5 predicted proteins | sample CB11b_AW_Bot5_MG_FD_203507 | JGI IMG/M metagenome (GOLD analysis project Ga0310124, IMG submission 203507) | Marine microbial communities from Western Arctic Ocean, Canada - CB11b_AW_Bot5 | ecosystem: Environmental > Aquatic > Marine > Oceanic | place: Canada: Western Arctic Ocean | collected...
GGGAACAGCGAGCGATACATCGGGGAGTATTTTCGGAAGAACGGGTACCCGGCCGACCTGATCATCGCCAGTAAGAGCTGGGAGACAGATCCCGCCGACATCCGGCGCGAATTGGAGGAGTCGCTGCGGTTGCTCGGGCGCGATTGCATCGACCTCTATTACATGCACGAACCCCCGATTGATCCGGCGGAATTGGAGGTTGTCCTCGGCACGTATGAGCAGCTACGGCAAGAGGGGAAAATTCGGGCGATCGGGTCATCAATCAAGGGAGCGGATGTGACGCCCCAAACCATCGGGCTTTGCCGCAATGCAATTCAGTCCGGCCGGGTGGACGTGCTCATGGTCATTTACAGCATTTTCCGGCAGGGGACTGCCGAAATCTTTGGGGAAGCTTCGGACGCCAATGTCGGGATTGTGGCCCGAACGGTATTGGAAGACGGTTTCCTCGCGGGGAAGTATGTGCCGGGAGATTCCTTCGAGCGGCCTGATGATCCCCGGGGCAGATGGGGAAACGAGAGCCTCGCTAACGTCCTGCAGTGTGCTCAAGAGATGAAACTCTGGGCGGTTGTCCCGCCGTATGAGACCCTGACCCAGGTCGCCGTTCGCTTTGCGCTGGACCGGGAGGGTGTGTCGAACGTCGTCCTCGGAGCCAGAACGGAGGAGCAAATCCGCCAGTGCATAGAAACCACTGCGCTGCCGCCCCTCTCGCCGGAAATCCGAGAACGATTGGAAGACGAATTCCGCGGACGGGACCCTGAATTCAATACGGAGTGAGGAACCACGAAATAGGCGAAAGAAAGAAAATGAATCTGTTCAAAATCCGTTTGGTTACGGCTTGGCTTCGGTGGGTATTTTGTGTACTTGGTGGTTCCTGCAACTTGCAAGCGAAGAGAGGTTTGAATATTGAAAGCGACAGCCATTGTCTTTGAAGCGGATCGGAAGGTCGGACTGCGCGAGATCGAGATGCCGGAGCCCGCGGATACGGAACTGGTGGTCCGGGCCACGTGTACCGGCATCAGCGTGGGCACCGAGCGTTGGGCCCTGATCAGTCAGCGGCAGGAGATCAGCTTTCCCAACATTCCCGGATACCTGGGGGTAGGCGTCGTGGAGACGGTCGGCTCCTCCCGGGAAGGGTTTTCCGAAGGGGACCGGGTTTTCTACTTCAGTACGCGCCTTCCGGAGCCTTACGCATCGAACAGCTGGATGGGAACGCACGTGTCGCACGCTCTGGTGCCGGACCGGGAGCCGGACGACTGGCCGCCGTATGTCTGCAAGATTCCCGACGGCATTTCGGATGGCGAGGCGGCGATGGCCGGACTGGCATCGGTCTCCGCGCGAGGCGCGGACATGGTCAAGGTGGTGACCAGCGACGTCGCGGTTGTCCTGGGGCTGGGTCTTATCGGACAGAGCTCCGCCCAGGTGCTTCGCGCCAAGGGCGCGCGGGTGGTGGTCGCCGACATGCTGGAATCGCGCGTGGAGCAGGCCCTGTCGGTGGGATGCGACGAAGGCGTGGTGCTCGACGGCGGGCCCATCTTTCCGCAGTTGAAGGGCCTGATCCCCGAAGCCGGCGCGGACATCGTCGTCGACACGACGAGTGTCGCCCCGGTGGTGAACCAGGCCGGGGACTTGCTGAAGATGGAAGGGCAGTTCATTCTGCAGGGGTACTATCCGGGAGAGACGCCGATCTGCTTTGACGGGCTGCACGGCAAGCGAGCGCTCATCCGGATCCCGTGCGCGCAGTCTAAGGAGGCCCACGAGTACTGCCATCGTCTGATGCTCGGGGGCATGTTGAAGTTGGATTCATTTGTCACGCACACCTTTGCGCCGCAGGATGCCCCGGAAGCGTACGCGATGGTGGTGGAGCGACCGCAGGATTTTACCGGAATTGTTTTTGACTGGGGACGGTCATGAAAGCAGGAATCGTTGTAGAGCCGGGTCGGGTTGAGATTCAGAATGTCCCGCCGCCGGAGCCGGGGCCCGGTGAGGCACTGGTGAAGATCGAAGTGTGCGGGTTATGCGGCACCACCGACCGGCACATCGTGGAGGGGATTCAGGCGCATCATCCGCGGGAGAATTATCCGGCGATCCTGGGACATGAGTCCGTAGGAGTGATTGAGGAGGTTGGTAAGAACGTGACCTCTTTTAAGGCCGGCGACCGGGTGACGCGAGTAGCCGCGATTTATCCCGGGGAATCCCGGGACGGATACTTCAGCGGGTGGGGCGGATTCGCAGAGTACGGAATCATACGGGATCCGGCCACGCTGCCCGAGGAAGACTATACGGCCATGCGCCACATGCGGCCCCCGCTGGATCTCGATCCTCTGGACGCCTCCCTGGCCATTAGTCTCGCCGAACTCGGCAGTTGGAGTTGGAAGGTCGGCGCTCTTGGAGGCAAGACCATCGCGGTGGGCGGCACGGGCCTGGCCGGTTACGCAATCTGCATGTATGCGGCACTGGCGGGAGCATCTACCGTCATTGCCCTGGGACGGAGGGACGAGCGGATCGAGTTGGCGAAAAAATTCGGCGCCAATGCCGGCGTGAACATCACGAAAGAGGATCCGGCGGAAGCTGTCCGGGCACTCTGCGGCGGACAGGGCGCCGACTATTTCGCGGAGGCCACCGGCGCCGACGCCATGTTCGTGGCCGGACTGAAGACGTTGCGGCCGAACGGGCAGGCCGTCACCTATGGGGCGCCGGAAAAATTCATCTACACCCTCGACATGAAAGGCGCGCCGGGCGATTTTGCGGTGCGCATCGTCGGACCGGAAGAGCACAAGGCCTACGACTGGGTGTGCGGGCTGATGCAGACCGGGCGCATCGACACGTCGCTGTTCCGGAGCCATGTCTGGGACGGGCTGGATAGCCTGCCCACCGCGCTGGAGGAACAGGCTTCAGGAAACGTGATCAAGGGGTTTGTAAAAATCTGACTTCCTGTCGGACCTGTCCCGCGACGGAGGATCGTTTTGTGAAATGCATTCTTTGCTTGCTGTGTGCCGTCGCTGCCGGCGCCTCTTTTGCCGTTCCCGTTGAGGACAAAATCGTCGGTGAACCGCCGATCGAGATGATCTGGGCGGAGCGCACCCAGGACGTCCGGCCGCCCACCATTGACTTCGAGGACCTGTCCGGATGGACCGCGGAGGCGGTGAATGCCGAGGTCATGCTGTCGCAGACGCGGGAGCAGCAGCTCTTCGGTCGGTACGTCGGCAAGATCGCGACCGGTGTGGTTGGAGAGAACGCTTCGGTGATCCTCCGTCCGCCGGGGCCGGTCCCGGTGAAAGGCGGATTCAACTCCATCAACTTCTGGCTGTACGGATACCTCCCGTTTCCATGGGAGTGGCGATCCGGACCGGCCCTCGACCTCTATGCCCACGTCAGGACGCAGGATGCAGAAGATCTCCGGGTCCGGATCGGCCCCATGGGATGGACGGTGTGGAACCTGGTTCACCGCGTTCTGTCTGCCGAGGACGCGGCAAAAACGGATGGGGACTGCCTGTTGACCGGGATTGAAATTGGTTCGTTGCGCAGCAACGACTTCGTCTACTTCGACAATCTCAGCCTCTACCGCGACGAAAACGCACCGCTGGAATATGAGCCGAGACGAAAGCGCGGGGTCGATCCCTTTCCGGGGCAACCGCAGGGCCTGAACACGGGAGAGGGAGAGCTCCCCTTCCCCACGCGGGAGGAAACGATTCTTCCGGCAAATCGCGCGGAGCACTTCGAAACGGAATTGGCGGAAGACGGAAGTGCGTACGTTTTCCGGTACCGCGGTGACGACGGTACGCTCGAGTATCGCTATGAACCGCAGAAGGGATCGTTCAGCGACATCACTGCCCGGTGGGGAAACGGCGAGGCCTTTCACCCGCTGTCCGGCGGCGGTCCACGCTTCGGCGGGGGCGCGGAGCCGGACGAAGCGGAGCGCGTCGATGTGCGAAGGGAAAACGGCGCTGTCGTTTCGACGTGGCGCATGCAGACGGCCGGCGGCATTGCGGAGGTCACCTACGTCCTTCGGCTCTGGCAGAAATCTTTGGTCCTCGACGTGTTCTGCCCGGGAGGCGAACTCGAGCAGGTCCTTTTCGGGCGCGCGGACGGCCTGGACAATCCACGGCTGATCAAGATCCCGTACCTCTGGTACTGGCACGGCCGCCCGCAGGTGCTGCTGAGCGGTACGGAGGACGATCCTCTCTTCACCTTTGCCTGCGTCGACTGGTACCGGACGAACGGGAGCGAGTTCTGGGCCCGTAACAAAGTCGGTGATCGCTGGGCCACCTTCAACGGCGGGGTTACCTACAAGCCGAAGACGGACGGAAATCGAAACGACTGTTTCGAGCGAATTTTTCTGACCGTTTCGCCGCGGTTCGATGAGGTGCTTCCGACGATCGACAACCCGGCCTCACCCTGGATGGACGTGACGGGAACGCACCTGTACCGCAACAACGGCTTCTGCTCCAACCGCGAGAGCCCGCAGGGCTACCTGCAGCGCTGGAAAGAAGTCGCGCGGTACGGGGTCCGCAAGATGATCGTGACAAACCACGAAGCCGGCTGGAGCGACTACTGGTACGAAAGCGCCCACACCATGCGCACGCGGGCAGCCCGCTTGAAAGGCGGAAATCGAACGGCCCGGGAGATCACCGAAGAAATGCATGCGCTGGGTTATTGGTACGGCTTCTACGACAACTACGCGGACTACCTCCCGGTCAGCGCGGAGTGGAAAGAAGACTATGTCATGCGCGACGAAGGTGGCCAGTTCTGGGGATCCGGCAACCGGTTCTACATCGTGAAGCCGTCCCGGGCCCCGGAACTATCGGAGCGAATCGCGCGCGAAGTGAAGCGGACCTTCGGCGTCAACACCGGGTACTGCGACGTTCACACGGCGACAGCGATTTTCGCGTATGTCGACTACGATCACCGCGTCCCCGGCGCGGCCACTTTTGCGGGAACCCTCTACGCCTACGGCGAAGTCCTCATGAACGAACGCGAGGCGTTCAATGGGCCGGTGAGCAGCGAAGGTCCGTACCAGTGGCTGCTGGCCGGCCTGAGCGACGGCGACTACGCGCGCCAGGAGAAGCCCCGCCTGTGGAAGGATCCGTGGCTGGTGGACTTCGACCTCCTGAAGATTCACCCCCTCTGCGTGAACATCGGCATGGGGAACATGTGGATGTTCTACGGAAACCAGGAGTTCATGCATCGGCCGGAGATGCGCGACTGGCGGCTGGACCGGTTCCTGGCCGCCACCATCGCCTATGGCCACGGCGGCTGGCTGGAACTCAACGAGGGCGTGCGCGGCATGCTGCGGAGCTACTACATGATACAGCAGCTCCAGTCGGCCTACACGGGGGCCAACGCAAGCCAGATCCGCTATGCTGACGCGAACGGAACGATGTGGGACACGTCGGCAGCGCTCGCGCGCGGCGCGCACAAAGGCTCGCAGGTTTACACGAAGTACGACAACGGGCTCGAGGTGTGGGTCAACGGACAGATGGAAGACACGTGGCAATCGGAGCATGCGGAGCTCCCTCCGAACGGCTGGTACGCGCGATCGGCGGACGGCGAGCTGCTCGAATACAGCGCCAATGTCAACGGCCGGCGCATCGATTACGTGGAGTCGCCGGCCTATGACTTCCTCGACGCGCGCGGCACGTTTGTCCGCCGGGAACGATTGGCCGCGGACGGCGCGGTGGTTTCCAGTCGCGAAGGCGAGGAAACCGTCGAAGTGATCCCGGTGGACTGCCAGGAGTGGGTCGGCGTTTCCCTCGACGGTCGTCGCGGCACGGCCATTGCGCTCGATCGCGAAGGCGAGCCGATGGGAAAGGCGGAAACGCGGCTCAGCCGCGGGCTGGTCTACATCGTGCCGTTTCCCGGTGCGTTCAGCTACCGGCTCCGGCCTCGCGGGAAGGTCATGGACTTCGCGCTGTCGTGCGAAGCCGGCGAGGCCGCCCCCGGAGAGCGGCTGGACATCAAGGGCGCACGCCCGCACAAGATCCGCATTCCGGCCGTGGCAAAACCGGGCACACGCGCCTGGTTCGCCCGCGAGGAAAAGTGGATCGATTTCACGGTGGTTCCGCCGGTGGATGCATCCCTGTCGGTCAGGGACGACAACCTGCTCCTTCATCTCACGAACACACGGGACCGTCCTGCAACGTTCCGTGTCGAGTGTGACGGCACCGACATCGGCAATGTGGAACTCGATCCAGGCGAGTCCACGGGAAAAGCCATCGAACGGACGCCCGCGGAAGCGGAACTTCTCCGGCCGGTCAAACTCGTCGTCGGGTCCGGCACGTCCCAGTACCGCCGTACATGGTGGCTCCACGAACAATTGGGGGCGAACTCCCTGCACGACTCACGGGATGATGTTCCCTTCCAGCCGGGACCCTACATGGAGTCCGGGTTGACCCTCAAAGAGATCCAATCCGCGAGGGCCGCGTGGCTGCGGCTCGAGGTGGTTGGCGCCGTCAACAAGGGCGTCACGCGGGTTCTGCTGAATGGGCGCGACCTGGGATCCCTGACACCCACCCCCTCCTACTTCAACGAGATCCGGGACGACCGGTACTCCCCGATTTCCCTACAACTGCCCTCCGATGTCATCGCTTCGCTAAACACGGCGAATGAACTGGTGATCGAGAATCCGGGGCAGGGCGTGTTCAAGATGAGGCGATTCTGGATCGAGCTGGAAATGGACAACGGGCGGAACCTCTCCTCGCGCGTCACCTCAACCGTGCTCACCCAGCCGCCGGGCTATTTTTTCGATCCGGAGATTCACTACCCGACCAACCCTAATTTTTCCGGGCCGACCCGGACGGAGATTCAATTCGCACTCGATCGTGCGGCGAAATAGCATAGACTGAGGGAAGGTCACCGATGCTTTCAGGAGATTATCAATTCAACCGGGAACGGATCCGAAGCTACACGGCCTACGAATGCCGCGTAGACGAGCAGACAGTGGAGCGGGAGCTCAGTTTTCATGCGCACCTCAGCGCCGAGAATCCCCGCGGGTTTCCCAAGGACCTGGACGATGAACGCCGCGGCGATGTCTATCCCGTGTTCCAGGTGCCGGCGGACCGGATGGTGTGGTTGAGCGACTGGTCGTTCAACGCCGGGAGCTGGTATCTGCTCGATCGTGCAGTGGCGATCGGCGGGAGTCTCGGGCGCATCACCCCCGAGGGCGAGTATGTGTTCGTGCTCAACTGCGCGGTACGGGGCGGTGAAATGGAAATGTACGCCCCGGCGCGCCCGGTTCGATACCTCGCCGGCGAATGGATCGCCTTCTGTTTTCACCACATCGGCGAACCGCTGCACTGCCAGATACGCGCCTCCATGCGGTTCACGGAAGGGAACGCGCCCGAGCCGCCATTGGGAACGAGATTCTTTCATTGGCACGCGACGAATCAGGCTGAAACGTTTCCGGAACCACCGTTCTGATGAACACACCCACTTCCGTCGCAAATCATCTCCGCGCCCTCTCCGGTAAAGATCTTCTTTCGTGACCGCATCAGCCCATCTCCGACGAAGCGAGGGCTACTTCGGTCTCCACACCGACTTTCACGCCTCCGCATTGGATCAGGATGTCTGGGGCGATTTAACCGAAGAGATGGTGGAGCGCGTCCTGCGCGACCTGTCGCCGGACTTTGTCCAGGTGGATTGCAAGGGGCATACCGGGTACGCGAGTTACCCGACAAAGGTGGGATTCCCCGCCCCGGGGTTGAAAAAAGACGGGTTGAGAATCTGGCGAGACGTCACACGGAGGCACGGCGTGGCACTGGTGGTGCACTACTCCGCCCTCTGGGACGCGGCCGCGATCGAACTCCATCCGGAGTGGGCCGTGATCCGTGCGGATGGATCGCAGGACGACATGGCAGTGAGCTTTTTCAGTCCGTACCTGGACGAGCTGATGATTCCTCAGTTGAAGGAAGTCATCCTGATGTATGACGTCGACGCCGCCTGGGTCGATGCGGATTCCTGGGGCACAGCTGTGGATTACTCGGAACCGGCCGTGACCGCGTTCCACAAAGCCACCGGGATCGCCGAACCTCCCCGGTCAACCGAGGATCCGAACTGGGAAACCTTCTTTCAGTTTTTTTGCGATCAGTTCCGACTCCACGCAACAAAATACATGGAAGCGTTGCATGCGTTCCGCCCTGGGTTCCAGGTTACCAGCAACTGGGTGCAGAGCCCGGGGACACCGGGGCTTCGGGACGTACCGGTTGACTATCTGTCCGGCGACTACATGCCCGAAGACGCCGCCGACGCGGCCCGCCTGACCTCGCGGTACTGGAATGGTGCCGACCTGCCGTGGGACCTGATGGCATGGACGCATACCAAGGGCGATCAGCAGTTCAATCGCAGCATCAAACCGGTGGTGCAACTGCAGCAGGAGGCGGCGGCCACCCTGGCGCAGGGCGGATCCTGGCAGTGCATCATCATGGGTACGCGAAGCGGCTACATCGACGAATCCTCCACCCGGATGGGACGGGACGTCGCTTCGTTCGTGCGCGAGCGGAAGGCGTTGTGCCGGCACGGCGAGTCCATCCCGCAGGTTGGCCTGATCCTGCCCGAGGAGGCCATGCAGAAACGCCTGGCACGAGAGGGCATCCCCTATCGATTTCATGAATGCGTCCGGCCTCCACTGGTCGGTCTCCTTCGGCTGCTTCTGCACGCCCACTACAGCGTCGACGTGAGGTCGGAACGCGATGCCGTCGACGGCCGCCTGCAGGAATTCCCCATGCTGGCGGTCCCGGAGTGCGAGTCCCTTCCCGGTGACGTCGTTGAATCACTGAAAGCCTATGCGGCGAGCGGAGGCTCCCTGCTTCTCGGTGGACCGCGGGTTGCCGCACTCTTCGAAGCGGAACTCGGCGTGCGGTTCGAGGGCTCGCCTGTCGATATGCGGGATACGTATCGCGAACTGGAAGCACAGGATGGCGGGCGGGCGCTCTTCTTCCTTCACCCCGAGTTCCCCGAATTGCACGTGGAGACCGACGGAGTGATCGCCGACTGCGGCGGCGTGTACCAGCACGTCAGGCCGGAAACCGCGGAGGTCATGTCGCGATGGTACCCGCAGAAAGACACGCGGGATCCAGGGCACTGCGCGGCAAGCGTTACTTCCTGCGGGAGCGGGTCCACCGGCGCGTTCTACGTGCCACTGCCCGAAGTGTATTACCAGGGACAACATCCCCTGCTTCATCAGGCGTTCCAGAAAACTGCGCATCGTCTTTTTGCGGAACCGATGGTGGAAGTCGACGGATCCAAGTACGTCGACGTGTCGCTGAAAAAGAAGGGTGATCAGATCATTGTTCACCTGGTCAATACGTTCGGAATGGATCTGGCGCCCCGTCAGTCCGCCACCGACGAAATTCCTCCGATCCACAATCTTGTGATCCGTCTCCGGGTCGAGAGCGAACCACGGCATGTCGAATGTGCGTACGGCGGGAGGCTGATCACGGAAGCATATCAAGATGGCGTTCTGTCCATCACGCTGGATCAGCTTGCCATTCACGACGCCCTTGTCGTCCGCGTTTGAAGAGAAGGCAACGAAGAGAACGAAGGTGATTGGTTGGGCCTCGGAAAACGGGTCGATGAACAATGTTAGTCTGAGGACCTTAGCCAAAGGAGTCAGACGAATGAAAGGCAAACGCCGGAAGAGAAGATCCGTATATTGAGATAAGCGGACGAAGAACGAACGATCCTGGAGATCTGTGCGGAGAACAACATCTCGGAGCAGACCTTTCACCGTTGGAAGAAGGAGCTTGGCCTGCGGGATGTGAAACAGGCGAAACGTTTGAAGGAACTGAAAGCGGAAAACACGCGTCTGAAGAGGATCGTAGCGGATCCGGGGCCTGGGATGGAGATCATCAAGGAAGCACTTGAAAAAAAGTTGTGAGTCCGGGGCATAAGAGGCGGGTGGCTGAGGGCCTTGTAGCCCGGGGCCGATGCTCCGGACGAAAAGTCTGCCGATACCTCAAGCTACATCGCTCGAGGTATCGGTATCCTGCAAAAGAACCGAATGCGTGGGGAAAACGGCTGAGAGCGGCGGTTCGCGGTTACTCGCTGAAGAATCGCAAATGGGGATATGTAAAGATCACACGGTTGTTGAAAAACGATGGATGGTCTGTAGGCAAGAGACAGGTGCAGCGGATTCGCCGAGAACTGGGTCTCTGCGCTTGCCCGGGCGCAAGCCTCGTGGGCGTAGAACGGGC
>Ga0310124_10003736_pt1 | contig 10187 bp, 7 predicted proteins | sample CB11b_AW_Bot5_MG_FD_203507 | JGI IMG/M metagenome (GOLD analysis project Ga0310124, IMG submission 203507) | Marine microbial communities from Western Arctic Ocean, Canada - CB11b_AW_Bot5 | ecosystem: Environmental > Aquatic > Marine > Oceanic | place: Canada: Western Arctic Ocean | collected...
AATCCCCGTCCATCCTGACGGCCACTGACCAGGGGAGGGGTGGACTCTCTTTCGGCGACGTAATTCACATTGCCATGACGATCACGAGGGACCAGGTTGTTGGGGATTGTCAAGGCGCGAACAAAGCGCGCTTCGCGGACAGTCCCGACGGTGGTAGGTTGAAATTCGTACAAGGCCGGCCCGTATTCGTCTGTTACGAAGAGGTTTCCATTGGGAGCGACCACTAGACCTTCTGGGTCAAAGCTTTGGCCAAGTACCCCCGGGTTGCCATTTAAGTTCAGTGGATCCAACGCGTTAAAGTCCTGGTTTCCATCCGCCGTTTTAAACAAAAGCGTATCGCTGAGTTGAAAATTGCTGATTTCACCGGTCGACCGGTTAAGTTGAATCGAGTATTGCTGGACTCTGGGGACATGGGAGATCTGGCCTTCCCCGGGACCGCGGTCGGACAATCCGTAATAAATGCCTGTCGAACGCTGGTAATAGAGATCCGAGCCAAATCCTCCCAGGCGGTTTTCATGGAGGCCCGACCCACCGGTAAAAAAATCGGTCGCCTCGCCCGGGATGGACAACGAACCGTTGAAGGTCGCGGCCAGGCAGTGACCGGATGGATCATGCGCCAGGCACAGCATCGTTGAGACGATGGCTGCGGAAAGCACGACGATAAGCGTTGTCTGCCGCTGGTGCACGTAAAACTCCTGCGGTTCAATCCGTTCGCATTGAAGGGGTCCAACAAAAAAAGGAATGAGATCCATCCGCGGGAACGTCACGATGACGATTCTCGCACAGGGATCTCATTCCTTTTCGAAGTCAGTGGCGACAGCTCGCTTTGTTAGATGGGCATGCTCAGGGGGCTAAAGTCGAATCCAGAGGTCTCCAGATCAACAGGCAACCGGCTCAGGAGACATCACAAATCTACTTTCCAGTCTGATTCAACGAGACGTGAAAAGCAAGAGAAAGGGGACGGGTTTCTGAAAACTCAACAGCCTTTTGGCCATGCCGCACAGAGTAACCCAGGGTAGACGAGGTAAAATGTTGGCTATTTGATCTCGAAGAGGGCTTCAATTTCTACCGAGATGTTGCCCGGCAGCGAACCCATACCCACTGCGCTGCGCGTGCCCACGCCGAGCTCTTCACCCCAGATTTGAGCAAACAGTTCACTGCAACCATTGATGACAGCCGGGTGTTGTTCAAAGTCGGCTGTAGCGTTCACCATACCGAGTACCTTGACCACACGATGGATCTGGTTGAGATCGCCGAGTACCGAGCGCAAGGTGGCCAGGATCGCAAGCCCCGTTTGTCGTGCGGCGTCATAACCGGCTTGTTGATCGACCTGTTGCCCGACCCGGCCGCTCATCAGTGTGCCGTCGGGCAAGAGCGGACCATGTCCGGAAACGTAACACATTTTGTCCAGGATCAGCGCCGGTTTGTAGACACCTGCCGGTTTGGGGGCGGGTGGAAGTTCAAGACCCAGTTCCTGGATTTTTGCATCAGCGCTCATCGGGGTTCCCCTGTTGGTTGGCTTGGTTGTTGGCTGGCTTGGTTGTTGGCTGGCTTGGTTGTTGGCTGGCTTGGTTGTTGGCTGGCTTGGTTGTTGGCTGGCTTGGTTGTTGGCTGGCTTGGTTGTTGGCTGGCTTGGTTGTTGGCTGACGGCTCTTGGGCTGTCACGGAGCAAGTGTCTCACTGGTGGACCGTGGCTTATCCAGCCGGTACGACCGATTGTCAACAAAACACGAGAATGTCCCGGTGGGGTGTCGCTCTCACATGGTGTTGCCAACGGCCGGGAGACACACGCTTGTTTTAAAGTAAGGGAACCTTTTTATTCAAACCGTGTGGTTGCTGTCAAGCAGGGGGTGACTTGAGCTCGCGTCGCCGTCACGCTAATCTGCACTTCATGACCGCTCAGCGAATTGCATCCTTGTTGTCCAGTAGTACTGAAATCCTCTATGCCCTGGGATTGGGGGATCGCGTGGTGGCGGTCAGCCACCAGTGCGATTTTCCGGTCGTTGCGGCTCAAAAGTGTCGCGTCACGCGAAGCCGGATTGACATAGGCAATTCCAGTCGTGGCATTGACGATCAAGTCCAGGCGATGTTGAAGACTCAACAGGCGATGTATGAGATTGATTTGCCGTTGTTGGTGGAGGCTCGTCCTGATTTGATTGTAACGCAGGCACAGTGTGACGTCTGTGCCGTGCGCTTTGACGACGTTGTGGCGGCGGTGGAAAAATGCCCTGAGCTATCGGGGTGTGAAATTCTTGCACTCAATCCGACGTCGCTGGACGACGTGCTTGATGACATAGAACGGATTGGCCAGACGGCCGGTTGCCGAGCTGCTGCGCAAAAGCTGGTGCAGTCCTATGGCGATCGTATAGCAATCGTGCAGACGGCGATGAAACATCTACAGCCAGGTCAGCGACCACGCGTGGTCGCCATTGAATGGATAGATCCGTTGATGGTGGCAGGAAATTGGATGCCGGGAATGATTGAGATGGCCGGTGGAATGAGTCGGCTGGGGACAGCGGGAATTCATAGCCCTTATGTCCAGTGGGAAGAGATTCAGCAAGAGGATCCTGAGCTGCTTGTGATCATGCCGTGTGGCTTCGACCTGGCACGTACCATGCACGAGGCGAAATGGCTGACCGCGCTAAGCGGCTGGCAAGACCTTGCCGCCGTGCGTAACCAGCGTGTCTATGCCGTTGATGGCAATGCGTATTTCAACCGCACGGGACCACGCATGGTCGAAAGTCTTGAGTTGCTGGCGCACTTGATTCACCCAGCATTACAAGAGGCACCAGGGGATTGCCAACCAGGCCGGGATTTTGCCATCGTTGACCTGTGCTCTCATGGTGAGTGACGATCACCTGGTCAGCCAATCGATCGCCGCAGCTTCCATTTGGTTGGCCGCGCCGGACCATTGTTTGAGTTCCTGGTTTGCCCCTTCAGCCTGGTAAACCCGCGCCACGATCGAATTGGGATCTGCTGCTTCGCCGGCCAGCCAAAGTGTCGTTGGCGCGGCCAGGGCCAGCATGGCTGGCAGATCACCATACTTCGCAGCCCCGGGAACAAAATCAGGGTGATGCAGATCGAGCAACTTTCCAAAACGAAATCCAGCGGTGTCGATGGCCGCCGACTCAATCACACCACGTGCTTGAGCACAGGCCGCTGCCGCCCAATGGCCTGCCCCATGGATGCCAACCAGATCGATCCTTGCCGGTAGGGGCCGCATGTTTTGCACCATTGCCAATACGGTGAGCACGTCGTGAACGCGCCTGACAAATAGCGTTGGGTTGTAACCGAATGAATAGGCGGCTGCCTCACGTGGATTTTTAACACGGCGCGTTCGTTCAAAGGGTTTTCCATCCGCCAGGAATTCACCCTGGAAGAGTAGGTCGACACCGACGACGGTAGTGCCAGTTTCCAGTAAACGGGCCACTGCCGGCCGGGGATGTTCGTCGTCAGAGAAAAGGGCCCCTTTTCCGTTTTTGTCCAGCCAAACCACAACGCGGTTGTTGGGTGTTTTGGGGACCAGTTGCACGATCGGCAGACTTTCACCGTGGGCCTGATTTTGTGCCCAACCGACAGACACGTGATAGTATTTTCTTTCCTGGCGAGATGTTTCGACAAACTGAATATTTTCCACATCAGCGATTCGTCGACCTAATAAAGCGTCAACCGCACCTCCGATGACCTCGCGATATGGGTCCGTGGAAGAGGCAGCTGGTGGGGTGAGTGCTGAGATTTGTCGTTCTGCGTCTTCATGCCACCAACGAAGCAGTTGACGCTCAAAATCAAAACCGCCACTTGGAACGGGGTGTTGGGCGTTCCAGACGCACATCTGTTCGGTGGTCAGGGGTTGGAAATCCTCTTCTTTTACAGGGTTTGCAACGCCAAGTTTCAGATGCTTGTTGAACCATTGATACATTGCATGTCGACTGATGGAATTGTAATTGTGTTCAAATTCAGTCCGGTCCACTAGTTGCAAATTTTCCGGCGCTCCCATCATGCGATAATGGGCAAGTAATTCGGGAAAACCTTTGGTACTCATTTCTCGCGTCCAATCGTTGGCCGTCGACAACAACTGGGGCTTGGGAGCAAAGAGCGCTGCGATTTCGATATTGCCAGTTTCCACTCGGAGGTAACAGGAATTTTCACAGGTGCAGCCACCCTGCATGGCGGTGGAAACCATCACTGCCGGGAAACAGGCCACGGGTCTCGAGTCCAGTGCACACAGCAGAAAGGTTTGTGTCCCACCGCCGCTGGCGCCGGTAACTGCCAAACGTTCAGCGTCGACACCTGGTAACTCACAGAGAAAATCGAGAGCCCGGATCGAACTGTACGTCTGCAGCCCCATGATGGATTGTGCATGCGCTTCGGCCTGGGGGCTGAACAAGCCCCAGTTCTCCACTGTATTGGCCTCAGGTCGCTGTTTTGCAAACCGATGTGCCAGGTTAAGTGAGATTTGCTGGCTGTCCGCATAGCCGATCATGTCGTAGTGAAAAACGACACACCCCATCTTTGCCAGTTGCACGCACCGTGCCTGCAGCGGACTGCCGCCACTTTGTTCAAACTGCTCACCACCCTGTTGGATATCGCTTTTGACTTTCTCCGGAGCATTTTTATAAAATCGCCCATTGGGCCAATGGCCATGGGGACAGAGGATACCCGGATGTTTTCCTGACGGGTCGATAGGCCGATAAAGATTCCCGCAAACATAAAATCCGGGCATGCTCTCGAAATAGACTTTTTCGACGGAGTAGGCATCGCGTTCGATGCGCCCATGAATCACGGCATTCAGCGCGTGACGTTCGGGCAAAGGCCACAGCCCGGTGGCAACCGACAACTGGAGACGAAGTTTGTCGGCTCGTTGGGACCATTCCGAAGGTGTCGATGATGGTGTAAATGGAAAATAGCCTTCCAGGTCTTTGAGGGGCTCGAGACGGCGATCCTGGGGTGTTGCGCCTGTCAAGAAGCCTTGTTGGTCTGCCATGGTAGATCCGGTGGTGAAAAGAAAAAAGTTGATCACGACGATGAAGAACGGCTTGATTCGCGACATTTTATTCCTTCAAGGGTAGAGGTGATCTGCCTGGATGGTTGTGTCTTCTCGACCGACCGCGTCAAGCATAGCATCGCAGGATATGCAATTCCAGCGTGTTGAACAGTGGTGACGGATCTGCCCCCCCTTGATACCGGGATTTTAAAAAGCGTCCCAGTGGGACACCCCCGCTCGCTGTTTGAATTCATGTTGACTATATTTTAGAAAAATCATCAACGGTCGACGTGATGGATCATGATGATGAACATTGTTACCCATGGACGCCCACACACCTGAATATTTCGTCATTTTAGGCGGAAAATAACGGTAGAAAACCCTCCAACGCGAGTCCTGTCATGCCAACATCAGTTCCCTTCAAGGTATTGCATTCTGCCGATTTCTATGAATCCGACGGCAGCCCCAAGTTCGCCGACTTTGGGCTGTCGGAATTTGACAATCAACCGCAAATTCAATCCGCAACGTTCGAATCACATCGCCAGGTAATAGAACCGGAACAATTGGGCGATGCTCAAGGTATCATTCCATTGACGCCTCACGTAACGGCAGATTCATTGTCCCAGGCTGAAAACCTGATTGCGATTGGACGCTTTGGCGTGGGTTACGACTCGGTCGATGTGCCCGCCTGTACCGACAACGACGTTGTGCTGTTCATAGCCAAGGGAGCCGTTGACCGCCCGGTGGCGGAAGCGACGGTTGGCTGGCTGATTGCCCTGACACACCACTTTCGTATGAAAGACAACCTCTTGCGGACGGGCCAATGGGACCGCAGAACGCTCTACATGGGGTGTGAATTGCGTGACCGCACTTTGGGGGTGGTTGGTTTTGGAGGCATCGGCCGTGAACTGGTACGATTGCTCTCCAGTTTTGGCATGCATCCACCGCTGGTCTTCGATCCGTATGTTGACCCGGCGAGTGCGGCTCAAGCGGGTGTGCAGCTTGTGGAGCTGGACGAGCTGCTGAGTACGGCGGATTTTGTTTCGCTGCATTGTCCCGAAAACGATGAAACCAGGAATTTGATCAGCAGCGAGCAAATTGCGTTAATGAAACCGGACGCCTATCTTTTGAACACCGCCCGGGGCGGAATCGTGAATGAAGACGCTTTGTACGAAGCACTCCAACAACAGCGGATTGCCGGAGCGGCACTGGATTGCTTCGTGGGTGAGCCGATCGACAGCCCTTCGCGATTTGCAGAACTCGATAATGTGCTGCTTGCTCCGCACTCGATCTGCTGGACCGAGGAAATGTTTCGCGATGTTGGCCGGACGGCGTGCCGTGGCATGGTGGAATTGTCCCTGGGGCGGCAACCCAAGGGGGTCATCAATCCCGAGGTGTTCCAGCGGAAAGGTTTTCAAGAGAAATGGAGCCGTTGGACCCGTTGAAGACCGTTGCCCACGTTGGCTTGGATTAGCCTATGCCACGGGTTCCTCCTGTCGTCGGTCAGCCAACCAGGCTCAACTTGCCGGTGGAAAGTGAATGTTCTTGAACGCAGCGGCACGTTGTTCCAGGGGAGACTCCATGGCCATGCGCTCGATACTCGAACCCAGTTGCACACCATGACAATCGGTGTGGTCGAGCATGTACTGGGCATCATCGGGATCGGTAAGGGCCGCACCATGCGCCAGCAGAATCACATCCGGCTTGATTTGCCGAGCCAGGTCGTAAAACGGTTGGCTCCGTTGGGCCGTCTCTTCGATTGAGCTGCCACCCCCGTAGCCGGTCGACCCTCCCTGGGTGATTCCCGCGTGGAAGATGAAAATATCGGGCGCTGCTTCCTGCATCATCCGCTGAGCATCGTCTTGGTTAAAAGCATAGCCAATGGTCAGCATGTCCAATTCCCGTGCCGTGAGCAGCATGTTGATTTCATGTTCGTAGCCGAGTCCCGTTTTCTCCAGGGTGCGGCGAAATTCACCGTCGAACCAGGCGACAGTTGGAAAATTATGGACTCCACTGAACCCGATGTGACGGCATTCTTCCAGGAACAACCGCATGTCACGAAAGAGATCGACACCGTTGAGACCCGCGACAACAGGCACGTTTTGTGCTTGTGGCAAAACTTCTCGATATCCCATGTCAAAGACCATTTGATTGGCATCGGCCATGGGGAGCATGCCGGCCAGCGAACCATAGCCCTGCATGCGGAAATAGCCCGTGTTGTAGACACCCAGAATATCGACACCACCGCGCTCAATGAATTTCGCGCAAATTCCACTTCCTGCGCCCGTCATCACCAGGGGATGTCCGTCGTTAATCTCCGTGCGCAGGCGATCAAGGAATTGTTGTCGAGAGTATCGTGTTGCCATTGAATGATGCTCCTAACGACTCTTGGCCAGCCTAGCTTCCACAAGACGGATGAGCTGTTGTGCAGCTTCGGTAGCAAATTCCGGGTCGTCAATGTGCGTGTCTTTTTCAAGGATCGTGATATTGGCTGGCAGGCACTCCCTGAGAGTTTCCAGAAAAGCCGCATCGGCAACCGGGTCATGCAGGTCCTGGCCGACCACGCCGTAACAATCAAATCCTGCTGTGGGAACCAGGAATACCGCATCGTCTTGGGTGTGGGTTAATCGTCGGGAAACTTCCCTGGCAACGGCGACCATTTCTTGTTGATTCAGTCGCACGTCGGTGATTTGCGGGCTGTGTCGAATCAGCGGTCGCGAGTCGAACGGGGGCGGTACAGATTCCGGTTCTCCAAACACAAGGACTTCGATGGCACCGGGACAAATCACTTGGGGCAAACCAAGTTTGCCGGCCGTCGTCAACCGGTCATCATCGGCTGCCAGCAAGGCACCGTACATCTGGTTGGAAATTTCGATAGTGGCGTAGTCCAGCACGCCGTCAATGACACCTTCCCGCATGAGCTGTTCCATTGCGCGCCCACCGGCACCGATCGCATGAAACACGATCGTTTCATAACCGGCCTTTTCTAACACGTCGATCGCTTTCATGGCTCCCAGCGTGGTAATGCCGACAGTGGTGACAGCGATCAGCGTGCGGTCACTGGCTTGGAGGGTTACCTCCACACTTGCCGCTCCACAGACCGCACCCGCCGCATTGGCCAGGATTTTTCGTGTCAACGGATTCAAACCCAGAATATCGGCCACAGAAAACATCATCGTGATATCTTTGATGTCGACCCAGGGTGCAACATTTCCGGAGGCCATGGTCGAAACCATGACCTTGGGAAGCCCGTAGGGTAGGGAGCGCATGACGTGGGTTGCCAGGGTTGTTCCCTGGGTACCGCCCATGGCAATCAAGCCATGCACCTGCCCCTTGTTGACCAGGTCGCCGACCAGTTCGGTGGCTCCCCGAGCCATCACCGGGGCCGCCCGTTCACGAGTCGGTTCGACGAGCAATTCGTCAAGCGAAACTCCGCCGGCTTGGGCCACTTGTTGGCGTGTTATCTCGGCCTGAGTTGCCGGATCCCCAACTACGCCCGTATCGATTAGAATGGCTTCGTGTCCAAAATGATTGATTTGTTCACGCAAATATTGAGCCTCTCGGCCCTTTGTGTCGAGTGTTGCCAGTACCGCGATGCGTTTGGTTTTGATCGTCATTTGCTCGCAGTATAAGTACCGTGTTGGGATGTGGCAATCGGTTGCAATGTCCACGAAAACTCTTCAAGTTCAGGCTGTAACAGGGGAAAATCATGTTGAGCGGAACCTCGCTGCGATTGGTTTTGCTCGTTTCTTGTGCCCATGCAATGGTCCATCTTTATGAGCTGGCACTTCCAAGTGTCGAGCAGCAAATCGCTGCGGAATTTTATGCCGATGAGATTTCAGGCAAGCGGCTGACCGGACTGTTATCCAACAGTTGGCGCTTCACATGGGGATTTGGTGCCTTAGCAGCAGGTTGGCTGGTCGATCGATACGGTGGGCGTCGCATGTTGGCCGTTTATCTGATGGGGTGCGCCCTGACCTGTGTGGCTGTCGGCTTATCGCGATCCGAAGTGTCTTTGTACCTGGCCATGTTCATGATGGGGTTGTTTGCCAGCATTTATCATCCCGCTGGACTGGCCTTGATTTCACACGAAACCACAGCCCAAAACAGGCCGCATGCCTTGGGGATTCATGGCATTTTTGGATCTTTTGGAATTGGCTCGGCGCCGCTGGTGGCGGTCGTCTTTTTGATGTCAGGATACGACTGGCGGCAGTTCTACTGGGCACTGGCGATGGCCGGATTGTTACTTAGCCTGGTGTTTGTCTTTAAAGCGGTCAACGAACGGGCCGCTGATACGAGGACGACGCCGGTCGACGCAGATCCGGAGGACCAGGAGGCAATGTGGTTGTCGTATTTTGTACTCATTGTGCTGGGGATGCTGCAGGGATTTGTGTATGCCGGGATCATGTCATTTTTACCCCGTTATTTGAGCAGTATTTCACTTTCGACAGAGACACTCACAGGAGTTGGTTTTGTCAGTGAAATGTTGACCAGCGGAGCGGAGAAAGAATCCTTTGGGAAAATATTTGCCACCGTGGTGCTATTGATCGGCTGCGTGGGACAATACCTGGCAGGCCGTTTCGGTCGCCCCGACGCTCTGGAAAAGCAGCTTACCGGAATCATGTTTGCCAGTGTGCCGTTCTTGTTTTGGATGGCCGTTGCCCAATCCGGTGATCGTCTCATTGCTGCCGGGTTATTCGCTCTGGTTCACTTCATGGCCCAGCCGATTTACAATAGCCTGATCGCCAAGTACACACCCGCAGCACGCCGCAGCCTTTGTTATGGACTCAGTTTTGCAATGGGATTTGGAGTCGGTGGTGTCGGAGCGTTGTTCGTTGGATTCAGTACCAGCCAATTCATCACTTACGGCACTTTAGCGGGAATGTCGCTGGGTTCCGGAATTCTTGGTGTCTTTTTGTGGAATCACAATCGGTTGCGTGACCCGGCAAAACAAGAGTCCGGGAGCCCGGTGTGAGGGATAAGATGAGGAATACCAAATGGAGCCGGGAACGTTGTCGCTGTTGTGACGCCAGGCCGGGCGCGAGATCGTTGGTGGCGATTCTTGTTGTCTTTAACCTGCTGGGTTGGGTGCGGGCCGACGACTGGCCGCAATGGCGCGGACCTTTTCGCGATGGACACTGGCGTGAAACCGGACTGGTCGATGAATTGCCTGGCGGGCAATTGACGATTCTTTGGAGTGTAA
>Ga0310124_10003739_pt1 | contig 10178 bp, 8 predicted proteins | sample CB11b_AW_Bot5_MG_FD_203507 | JGI IMG/M metagenome (GOLD analysis project Ga0310124, IMG submission 203507) | Marine microbial communities from Western Arctic Ocean, Canada - CB11b_AW_Bot5 | ecosystem: Environmental > Aquatic > Marine > Oceanic | place: Canada: Western Arctic Ocean | collected...
CTTGTGTTGATTGACATCGTGCAGGCGCGTTATCAAAAGAAACTCCTGGCCCAACGGCAAGCAAGCCAGGTTATCTGAAACAAGGTTTGAACCTGGATGCAGCATTCGATATCCGACACCCGTTGCGAAACGGCTCAACCGACCTTGACCAACTTTGTAACGCGGCCGGTCTTGACCCATTCGGTGACGAAAATATTTCCATCAACGTCGAAGCAGGCGTCGTGTGGATGAATAAATTTTCCGGGTTGCCACAAGGGACGCTGGCTGCGCATTTTGAAGTTGTCTGCCAGCACACGTTGACGCCAGTTCTCGTCATCCCCCAGGTGTGAGATTACATGGTTCCTTTTGTCCAGCAGGGTGACCCGCGCATGGAGGTCGGGAACGACCATCAAGTCTCCTTGTATATCGATGTCAGCGGGGAGGAGAAATCCATCCTGTGTTTTGAGGTGTTCGCCAGCCATATCGAACCATTGCAGTCGTTGGTTGGCCCGGTCGGCCACCACGAGCTTGGGAGTTCCATCGCGATCATCAAGCCACTGTCCATGAGGCGTTTGGAATTTTCCGTCCTCGTTTCCAGTACCGCCAATGGTACGTACGTAGCGGTCCTTCCGGTCGTAGTGAAACAGGTAATTGCTGCCGTAGCCATCGCCCAGGTAGTAGCCGCCATCGGGGCGAAAGCTGGCATTGGTGGGACGAAAGGGAGGTTTTTCAGCATTGTATTTACCACTGTCTTGATGGATCTCCTCAAGTCCTCGTTTCCAGACCAATTCACCTTTCAGGTTCACCTTGGCAAAAAACAGCGAACGGTTGTTGGGTGACAGATAAAGGAAGTCCTCACCATTTTCGTTGCGAATATCAATTCCGTGACCGGCGCCGTGCTCATCGGTGGTGTCATCACCGGCAGTCCGATGATACTGGCTCATCGATTTGACGAATTTACCTTCAGCGTCAAATACGAAGATTGAACCCGGATTTCCGTAGTGAGTGATATAAATGTGTCCCTGGGAATCGATGGCGATTCCATGAGAGGCATTTCCGTAGTCGTGCCCGTCAGGCAATGCGTCCATTCCCCAGTCATGAATGCATTCGTAGGTATGTTCGCCATTGCCAACTCGGGCACGTCGAGAACCGGATTTATCCGATGCGTGTAAAAACAGTGGCCCGGTTGCGGCACTGGCCGCTGCTGTGACGGCGATCTTGGAAAATTGTCGGCGGGTTGGAAAGAGTGACATGCAACATCCCTTCACGAAAAAAGTGATTCGTCTTGGAGTGGCAAAAAATGACGGGTCCCTCTACGAAGCGAACCTGGCACAAGTCCCTTCGTTTGACCGTAAAACGTATTTGACAGCGCATTTACAATCAGCGAATGTTCTGCCCGCACAAGTGGGGTAAGCCTGTGACTCACGTATCGTATCCAAACGATTATTTGGATACAAGCAACCGAGCGTGATGTGCGTATTTCAACGCCAGGCTGGCAAGGATCAGGCCACCTCCAACCCAGGTCGCAGTATTTACAGGTTCATGCCAGGTCCCAGCTACCCAGAGGGGAACAAGCAACGGTTCTATTAAAGTCATCAATCCGGCTTCGTGAGACAGAATGTGTCTTATCGCGATCGAAAACATCACATAGGGAATCGCCATTTGCACACTGCCCAGGAAAATCAGCGTTGTCCATTGCTCCGTTCGCAGGGTTGTTTCTGACGAGGCCGCCCAGGGGAGCAGTACCATCATCGCAAAAACGTGGTTGAGAAAGACCAGCCAGATGGCGTCTTCGGTACGAAGTTGACGCAGGGAAATGATGACGCCTACATAAGCCATTCCGCTGCCAATGGCAATCAGATTACCGAAGGAATTCAGGCTGTTCCAATCATCGGATACGATCCAGCTAATTCCGGCGATGGCTCCGACAAGGGCGATCAGCGTACCACGATCGGTGGTTTCTTTGAGGAACAGAACTCCGATCAGGAAGGTCCAAACGGTGGACGTGTATTGTAAGAAGGTGGATGCTGCTGCGGGTCATGGCAGTCAGATAGAGCAGGTTCATGGCCGCGAAACTGCAAACCATCGGAATCAATGCAACTCGCCATCGCATGGCTCGAGGACGCAGCCAGGGCAACAGAGTGATGGTTGCGAAAACGGCTCGATAGAAGGCTAAAAGGATACCTCGTTCGGCCAGGGGCAGGTCCGTGATAGCTGGCGATTTCACCATGATACCACTGGTACTCCAGAGCACAGCCGCACCCAGCATGAGCAGGCGACTACGCGTAGCTTGTTGCACTGGTTGCTCCCGCCGGTGAAAGGCTTGGGTCGGGGATGTGGCCTGGCTGGATGTTTTTCATCGGATGATTGATCTTCCAATGTCGGTGTAGGTGAATTGGAGATCGATACCGACCACTCTGAAATTTCCTAAACGCCGAGAGCTGTCGGCAAACTCGAGAGGGATCTTTTGACTAGAGGTGGGCTTGCATCCATTCCACATAACTGGCAGCGTAGGTATCAAGGTTCTCGATGGTACCACCGCCGCGGATTGGCGAGCACATTTCGTAGTTGGCGATGCCGTCAAAGCCTCCATCTTTCAGCCCGCGGAAGAAGCTGGGGTAGTCGATAAAACCTTGGCCGAATTTCACGGCACGAACCTGGTCAGGGGTTTCACGCTGGTAATTGACCAGGTCTGCCTGATAGCGAAAACGGGGCAGCCGAATGTAGTCGGCGTTGGTGGTGATGATGGCGTAAGGCGCCAATTTCTTGGCGAAAGGGTACAAGTCCTCACCTTGCAATGCGGCTGACCAGGCATCAACGCCCAATTTACAGTTGGCGTGATCGACATCATGAAGCAACTCCAAAAGTACATCGCTGTGCACACCCACATCATGATGGTTTTGTATGGCCAAAGTCACCCCGTGTGCTGCCACACGGTCGGACATCTCGCGCAAGGTGTTGACCACTCCATTCCAAACGGTTTGCGGGTTGGCATTGGGAGGTTCGTAGGCAGTGAATACGCGAACGATAGAAGCGTCTAATTGTTTGGCGATTCTGGCCAGCGACTCGACATACGCAATCTGCATTTCCAGATAAGGGACTTCCGCAGCGGCCGTCGGAGCCAGGTCAGTGTATCCGGCGATCACATCACAAGTGACATGGTGTTCAGCCAGCGTGGTGCGGATCGTATTCAGGTAATTTGCAATGGAGTCCAATGGGGAAAGGTGGGGCCGTTTGCCAGCCAGCATCACAGCCTGGTAGCCCAATTGGGAGGCCTTGGCAATGAATTGCTTCACATCAAGTCGATGTTGTCCCCAATAGCCGGCATAGCTGACGGAAAAAAGGCTGAGTTTCATGTTAGGTTTTCGGAGCCTGAGATCAGGTTGGGACGCTCTGTTGGGTTGGTTGATTTTGTTGTTATAGCATGATTGTTCTGAGGGTCACACGCCGTCGTTTTATAAAACGCCCAGTTGGGATCGGGTTGGGAAGTCCTTGAGAGTGTCCAATTTGGAGTCCATGACTGTCGACGTTGAATCGCTTGCTGTTGGAAAGGGGGACTGTCCCTGGCCCTGGAGAACAGGCGGGAGAAATGGCAGTAGCAGTTGTATTCATTCCGCTATTTGCTAAGTTAAACGGCCAACGATGAAATCCAAAAGTGTCGCCGGCGCGGATTCATGCAAAGCGGGAACGGAGGCAGTTGATGGCTGGTAAGGGGGGGGTTCTTCTGAAGGGAAAACGTGATGGAATTTGACTATGCGTTCGAAATGGCAGCCTCCAGTATCCGCTTTGGTCCGGGAGTGACACGTGAAGTTGGCAAAGACGTTGCCGACATCAAAGCCAGGCATGTGCTGGTCATGACGGACTCTCGGGTTGCCCAACTTCCACCGGTTGATGTGGTTCGCCAGTCGCTCGACGATGAAAACATTTCATTTGATGTTTTTGATCGTGTGCGTGTAGAACCCACCGATAAATCGTTTCAGGAGGCCATTGAGGTAGCCAACGCTGGGTCCTACGACGCTTTCATTGCTGTGGGAGGTGGTTCGACGATCGATACGGCCAAAGCGGCGAACTTGTATTCGACGTATCCGGCTGATTTCATGGCTTATGTCAATGCGCCGCTGGGAGAAGGTCTCCCGGTGCCGGGCCCGCTGAAGCCGTTGATTGCGATTCCCACCACGTCGGGCACTGGAAGTGAAACGACCGGAGTATCGATTTTTGATCTTTCAGAGCTGCACGCCAAAACGGGCATTGCCCATCGAAGATTGAAACCAACTCTGGGAATCGTGGATCCGGAAAACACTCGCACGCTACCTCCGCTGGTGGTGGCAGCGACCGGTTTGGACGTGCTGTGCCATGCGATTGAGTCCTACACGGCAATTCCGTACGATCGTCGGCCCCTGCCGGCACGGCCTATCTTGCGACCGGCGTACCAGGGATCCAATCCGATCAGTGATGTGTGGTCACAGCGAGCCATGGAGCTTGTCTCCAAGTACTTGTTGCGCGCGTATCAGGATCCCTCGGACGATGAGGCGCGGGGAAACATGATCTTGGCGGCTTCGTATGCCGGCGTCGGATTCGGAAATGCGGGAGTGCATCTGTGTCATGGTATGTCTTATCCGGTCAGCAGCATGGTGCGGGGGTATCATCCGAAAGGATACCCGGATGACCATGCTCTGGTTCCACATGGTGTTTCCGTGGTACTGACGGCACCGGCCGTATTTCGCTTTATCGCCTCGGCGTGTCCCGAACGACACTTGCGTTGTGCCCGTTTTCTAGGGACGGATACCGAGGGTGCCTCCAATGATCAGGCCGGTGAAATTGTCGCCAAACGAATTATTGATTTTATGCGTCAGCTAGATTTGCCCAATGGTTTATCGGCTGTCGGTTTCACTGCAGATGATATCCCTGAACTTGTCAAGGGAACCTTGCCACAACATCGTGTCACCAAGCTGTCTCCACGTGAAGCGACCGAAGTTGATTTGAAACAGATGTTTTCAGAGTCCCTCAACATCTGGTGATCCAGATAACAGTGATGAAAACATCGGTTGTATTTTACAGGCAGGAGTTGGTTGGATTGCTCAAGCGTCGCAGCATCCATAGCCCTGGTATCAGAGAGGTGGGTTCTCGCTGATCTGCCGAACAGACAGTTTGCTGCTGTTAATTCGTCCTGACCCGAATTGGTGACGTCGGTGAATTGCTAGAGCGGGAAATCATCTTCGGAAGCTTGTTTCCGATAGATGGGAAGATGCCGGTAGTAGACTTCCAGAATCATGGTTGCCAGACAGGTACAATAGAGGCGACCTCCCTTGTCTTGGCTGTGTCCCCCGGTGAAGTACCAACTGCCAGCGCTATGTCCTTGTTTGGACTGGGACTCGACTAGCGAATCTCGCATTTTTTCGTTCCACTTTTCCCATTGCGGGCCACCGTGGTGTTTCATCACCTGAGTGGCATAATAGTTGTAGTACATGTCGGACGGACTGGGGCCCCATTGGCTAATGTATTCGGCGCCTTTTTCCAGGTTCGGGTTGTCTTTCTTCCAGCCCATATACATACGGCACAACAAGCCGATGGCTGTTGTCGCATGACCGTTACCCGGGTTGGCATAGCCGTAGCGGGCGCCGCCTTCACTTTGTACGAAATCAAGAAAGCGGCTCGCCAAGCGGACCGTATTGGGATTCACATTCAAGTAGGCCATGTGGCCACTTTTGAGCGCCATCAACTGCCAACCGACTGCCGACGTGTCCCCTGCCTGCTGGGGAGCGTAACGCCAGCCACCACCCACCGGGTCCTGTGCCCAAGAGATATAATTCAATGACAGTTGGGCTGGTGCCAGAAGTTGTCTGTCTTTTGTCATCCCGTAAGCTTCGCAGAGGGCGATCGCGCCGATTCCGTGCGAATACATGGTGCCACCGGGCTCGAACAGGCTGCCCGTGTTTTGGCTGACTTTCATGTGTGTTGCCAGGTAATAAAGCCCGTTGTCAACAATGGACTTGTATTTTCCTTCTTTGTGAGTGTGGCCCGCACCAAGATAAGGTAAAAGTGCGATTGCCGTACTGCCGTTGAGAGCTTCCTTGAGCGTTCCATCATTGGGACAGCGACCAGCACACTGTTTGCCGGTTTTATCCATGCTCCAGCGGTGATCGAAGCCCCAGCTGCCATCAGGGTTTTGGTGTCTCGATAGCCATTTTAGCGCACGCGTGACGGCTTCTTCACTGCCGGCCGTACCGCCTCCTTCGCGAACCAGGCGTTGCCTTGCTGCCTGGCCACGGCCTTCCAGTCCTGCCCCGGTAAACGAGCCGATGGAAGTCAGTAAATCATTTTTAGGCGCTGTCTGTTCGCCAAAGTCACTGAGTTCGAAGCTGATTAACGCTGCGTCGGGATCATCCGCCGGCGAAATCTCGTCGATCATTTCGGTAGCTTCCACTGCGGGGACTTCTGTTTGTACAGTGTCGTTGATTGCTTCGACCTCAATGGGCTCAATGTCTTCGTCTTCGGAAATATCTTCCATCTCTTCTACGATGTCTGACTTTCCAATGGTTAAGAGGTTTTTTTCTTTCTCGTAGGGTTCGAGTGTCAGAATGGCAAACAGCAACAGCAGTACCAAGTGCACCAGCGTACTCACCAGCCAGCTGGGCACAGCATTGAACAACAGAAACGAACGGTTGATCGAACGTGGCGTTTCGTCCGTTTCCTGGCCAGCTGCCGTCGATGGGAGATCAGGAGGTGCCTTGTCAGAAGTTGCCTGGGCGGACGGATTCGATTTGACCCCGGTTTCCTGTAGGGGGTTGGCTTTCTTGCTGGGGTCGCTGGCCATCGAAAATACTCCAACCGACACATGACCTGTTGAATGACCGATTTAGGAAAATAAGGCAGGCTCCTCCTACCTATCGTCCATTTTCTCCCAAACCAACGACTTTTTCAATCGGTACTTTTCGATGGTTGGGGCTAGTTCAACGCCTTTTCTGGCCAGCGAGTCTTGCGAAAAAGCAAGTGGAAGGTCTAAAATGGGCGGTTGTTGGTGGTTTGACTCGGGAAATAAGAAGGCGACTGATCATGGCTAAGTCCGGTAAGAGGAAAGCAGAAACGATCTTTTTGGTTTGTGAAGAAACTGGGGATTACAATTACTCGTTGAAGCGCAAGGCGGGTGGTGAAAAGCTGAAGCTCAACAAGTACAGCCCACGTCTTCGCAAACACACGGTTCATGTTGAAAAGAAGAAATAGGAAAAGGGTCGGGTGTCAGGTATCTCGAGAGGTGGGGCCGCACTAAGGGAACCACCTTGCTGAACACCTGGTGCAGGACACTTTCACGGAAGATATGGGAAAACTTTGGCGCATTCCCGCTCATGATTCTGAACGCATTGCCCACCTGGAGCGGCAAGCGGGAATTCCAGCCGTTCTGGCCCAACTGCTGGTTGGGCGCGGGGTTGAAGAACCCGCACGTGTTAAAGAGTTCTTGGATTCGGCTTTAACGGGTCTTCGTGACCCGGGGGAGTTGCCCGGAGTTGACGAGGCTTCCCAGCGTATTCATCAGGCGATCCTCGATCGCCGGCGGATTGTCGTTTACGGCGACTATGACGCGGACGGGATGACGGCCACTGCGATTCTCTACCGTTGTCTGCAGTTGCTAGGGGCTGAAGTTGGCTACTACGTTCCCAGTCGGCTTAACGAGGGATACGGACTCAACAGCGATGCCCTACAGAAGCTCCGTGACCGCAAGACAGACGTGGTTGTGACGGTCGACTGTGGGATTGCGAGTCTTGAAAGCGCGGACATTTCCCAAAGTTTGGGCCTCGAATTGATTGTTACCGATCACCACGAGATGAAAGATCGGCTGCCCAACGCGGCATGTATCGTGCATCCTCGTTTGCCGGGGCACGACTATCCATTTGACGGACTTTGTGGTGCAGGGGTGGCATTCAAACTGGCGTGGGCCATCTGTCAACGGGCCAGCCAGGCCAAGCGGGTCAGTCCGGCGATGCGAGAATATTTATTGATGGCGTTAGGCTTGGTTTCCATCGGAACAGTCGCCGACGTGGTGCCGTTGCTGGATGAAAATCGAATTCTGGTCAAGCATGGACTCACCAGTTTGAAGAATTCTCCGCCGCTGGGAGTTGCCAAGCTGATGCAGATCACGAAGTTGGATCAGAAATCGGCGCTCGGTTCCGAAGATATTGGTTTTACAATCGCTCCTCGATTGAACGCTGCTGGACGTTTGGGACAGGCTCAGTTAGGTGTCGAGCTGTTGACGACCGAATCACCAGAACGCGCCGAATCGTTAGCCGAGTACATCCATGAACTGAATCGCAGCCGTGACAGCTTGGAGCGGCGGATCTACCTGGCAGCTCGGAAACAGGTCACCGAAAACTTTGATGTCGAGAACGATCCGGCACTGGTGTTGGCCGAACGAGGATGGCACGTTGGCGTGATTGGCATCGTAGCCGGACGTTTGGCTGAACGTTACCATCGGCCGGTGGTGATGATCGCGCTGGATGAATTGGATAACCATCCGGGCGTTGGGTCGGCTCGATCGGCCGGTGGTTTGCAGTTGCATACTGCACTGGCTGCTTGTGACGATCATTTGATTTCTCACGGGGGACATGCGGCGGCGGCAGGTTTAAAAATTGATGCAGCACATGTCGATCAATTTCGCTTGCATTTTCTGGAATACGTGGCCAGCGAACGGTCCTCAGAAGATCTCGTTCCGGAGGTTCGCATTGATGCAGAAACTCCCTTCAGCGGTTTAGGGATCAAGATTGTCGAACAGATTGAACGGTTGGCCCCGTTTGGAAATGGCAATCCTCGTCCTGTATTGTGTACCAGTCGTGTCCAATTGGCTGCTCCTCCAAAACGAATGGGTGGAGGAGACCGTCATTTGTCCTTATCGCTGACCCAGCATGGAATCACGATGCGTGCTGTTGCCTTTGGTATGGGGGAGTGGGCCGAAGAGCTTGGCGAAATACAAGATTGTATCGACATCGCGTACCGGCCGGTGATTAATGAATTTCGAGGGCGACGCTCGGTTGAAATCCACCTGGTTGATTGGCGCCCCAGTGAAGCGATGGCATCGGTGGGTTAACCGTCGTACAGTGATTGCTTTTCTGATAACCTTGCAGTAGGTAGGGTCTTTCACTTCAAACACACGTCCAAATGCCATGGGGCTTGAATCTCGACTCACGACAGCTCGGCGGCGGATGGTAGAAACCGATTTGAAGGGACATGGGATCACGTCTCCGCGGGTCTTGGACGTGATGGGTCGTGTACCACGCGAGCGATTTGTTGTCGCTGATTTTCAGAGCAACGCTTATGGTGACCGCGCATTACCGATTGATTGCGAACAGACGATCAGTCAACCGTACATGGTTGCCTTGATGACCGAGGTTTTGGAGATTCAGGGAAGTGAACGCGTTCTTGAAGTTGGAACAGGCAGTGGTTATCAAACGGCCGTCCTGGCCGAGCTGGCAGCAGAAGTGGTTACCATCGAACGACATCCCAAGTTATCACTGGCGGCTCAACAAATTCTCGGGAAGTTGTCCTATGAGAACATTGAATTTATTACGGGGGATGGTTCGTTAGGTTACGAGCCGGGTGCACCTTATGATCGGATAATGATTACAGCTGCGGCGTCTGAATGTCCGCTTGCGTTGTTAGAGCAATTGCATGAGGAAGGGATTCTGGTGGGTCCCTTTGGAGGCAGGCAATCACAGATGTTGCAACGTGTTGAGAAGCGAATTGGGGCGGCTGACCATTGGACCGATGTGTGTGCTTGCCGGTTTGTACCCTTGGTGAATTATGAATGAGACGAAGCGCTCACCTGGAGTCTTTGGTGAGAGGATCATCATCGATCATGGGCAACTGGCAAACTTTTTGTAAATGGCGGGCCGTTTACTACGGTTGACCAAGGGTACCAGCAAGTTAAACTGTACATGCTTGATGGATTTCACTTCGGGGCGTGGCTCAGCCTGGTAGAGCGCTACGTTCGGGACGTAGAGGTCGCTGGTTCAAATCCAGTCGCCCCGACTTTTTATAAACCTAGCCGAATCATGAATTTATGATACCTGCGGATGGTCCGCGGTGCGGCCTGAAGGTCATTGAAAAAGGGTAGTACTACCCTTTTACGACCAAAGGAAGCTCTGCCATGACTGTTCGACCCCCCAAATACCAGTTGCACAAAGCCACCGGTCAAGCTCGTGTCCGAATTA
>Ga0310124_10003741_pt1 | contig 10177 bp, 8 predicted proteins | sample CB11b_AW_Bot5_MG_FD_203507 | JGI IMG/M metagenome (GOLD analysis project Ga0310124, IMG submission 203507) | Marine microbial communities from Western Arctic Ocean, Canada - CB11b_AW_Bot5 | ecosystem: Environmental > Aquatic > Marine > Oceanic | place: Canada: Western Arctic Ocean | collected...
TGAAAAATTTCGCCCCCCCTCCGAGCAAGCATGCAAACGAAGAGCAGCAACCAGCCAAAAAGTGACACCTCGAAATCAGGACTCGACCCAGTACCAAATTTCCAAGACCTAATCCCAAATCACAAATCCCACCCAGCACCACCTTGTGCCATTTTGTCGCAATTTTATCTTTCGATTTTCGCATTATTCTCGGATAGTGCGGTGGTTATGGCGGATCAACCTACAATCCTCGTGGTCGATGATGAGAAGAATACGAGGGAGGGGCTGTCCCGTGCGTTGAGTCGCCGGTACCGGATTCTGCTCGCCGAGAGCGGACAACGCGCTCTTGAGTTGCTGGAGGAACAACCGGTCGACGTCGTTCTGAGTGACGTGCGTATGCCTGGCATGGACGGGATGACGCTGATGAAACGGGTCCTGGCCAGGTCTCCACAACCGACGTTCATCCTCCTTACCGCCTATGGCTCAATCGAGAGCGCGGTGGAAGCGACCAAGCTGGGCGCCTATGATTTCCTGACGAAACCGGTGAACCTGCAGCACCTGGAGCACAAACTGCAGCAGGCGCTGCGCAGTCGCGGCCTCGAATTGGAGAACCAGAATCTCCGCGAAGAATTGGACGCCAGGTTCGGCATGGAGAACATCATCGGGCAGTCCGCCGCAATGGCGGAGGTATTCGACAGCATCCGCCAGGTCAGCCCTTCGCGTGCCACGGTGCTGGTAGAAGGGGAGAGCGGCACCGGCAAGGAGTTGGTTGCACACTCCGTTCATCGTCTTAGCCCCCGCGCCAATGGCCCGTTTATTCCCGTGCACTGTGCCGCACTGACGGAATCCTTACTGGAAAGCGAGCTATTCGGGCATGAAAAGGGCGCCTTTACCGGGGCCATAGAGCGGCGACAGGGCCGGTTTGAGCAGGCAGATGGCGGTACGCTGTTTCTCGACGAAGTCGGGGAGATTGATCCATCCGTCCAGGTGAAACTTCTTCGGGTTCTGGAAGAAAGGCGCTTCGAACGGGTAGGGGGATCGGAATCCATCGATGTGGATGTCCGTCTCATCGCAGCAACCAATCGAGACCTGAAAACGATGGTCGATGCGGGAGATTTTCGTGAGGATCTCTACTATCGCCTGTACGTTGTAGCAATTCAAATGCCACCGCTGCGGGACCGAAGAACAGATATCCCGCTTCTTATTAATCATTACCTTGCCACATTTAACGAGGAGAACGAGAAGCAGTTTGAAGGGCTAACGCCCGACGCGCTGGATCTGCTGAGCTCCTACGAATGGCCGGGCAATGTTCGGGAGCTACGGAATCTCATTGAGCGCATGGTGGTTATGGCCCGCGGTCCGCGCCTGACGGTTCGGGACATCCCGATTCAGATCCGCGAAGGTACGGGACAGATCGTCGCGGTCCGCAAAGGTGGCGAGCACTCCCTGCAGGAGGCGGAGCGCACAATGATCCAAAAAGCACTGAAAACTTCCAATGGAAACCGGACGCGCGCCGCGGAGCTGCTCGGAATCAGCCGCCGCACTTTGCACAGGAAAATCAACGAATATGGGCTGAGAGATGCGTCATGAGTGCGCGACAGGGATTCAAGATTGGGGTTTGCAGTCAAACCGCCGGATGCGTACTATCCTGCGACAACACCCCTATGTAAGAGCGGAAAAAATATGGCGACAAAACATTTTGGATCATCGGTACAGGATCTGGTCTATAATATCGACGTGGGCGTTGGCCTGCGGTTGGTTCAATTCGGCCTCTACTCCTTATTTGTCGTCATCATCATCCTGATCTATACGGCGACCCAGTTCAGGGCATTTGATGAGCCGGAGGCGATGGAATACGCCCAGCTTGCCCGTAACATGAGCCGGTCCGAGGGCATGACGACCCAGGTGGTCCGTCCTTCCACAATTCGCTTTCTCATTGAAAAAGACAAGTTGGTCAGTGCCCGAACTCAAGAAGACGTGGATCGGGATGAGGAAGAGGCGGCCGCCGACGCCGCCTCCAACAATGCAGAAACGTCCGCAACCGGGGCCGCCGATATCGTGGAAGGCCATCCCCAGGTCATGGCGCACCCGGATATCATGCACCCGCCCGTGTACCCGGCGATCCTTTCGGCATGGTTCAAGATCTTCGATACCGAGTTCGTCGCAAAGGAGCAAGGCGGTAAGTACGGCCCCGAATTGATGGTGGTGGCATTCGCCCACGTGTGCACGGTTCTCACGGGAATCTTCATCTGGATGTTGGGTCGACTGTTGTTCGACAATCGCATTGGCCTGCTGGGCATGAGCATCTTCTATCTCAGCGATGTGGTCTGGCAGACTGCAATTTCCGGCCTGAACCTCGCCCTGCCCGCGCTGCTGGTCACGGCGGCCTTCTATTTCGCCATCCGCACCGTCGTCGCGGTCGAAAACAAATCTTCCATCGCGGGCTGGGTCGTTCCCTTCATAATCACATGCGCGTGCGGCATCCTCATGGTGCTCACCCGCTATGCGCTTGTTCTAATCATTCCCGCCCTCGCCCTCTTTTTCGCCTTCGGGATCCGGAAGAAAGGATGGCTGTTGAGCCTGATCCTCATCGGCGCCGTCGTGATCGGGATGGTGCCCTGGATTTCTCGGAACATCAGTGTCAGCGGCAGTCCGTTCGGCATCGTCCCCTCTTCGATCATGGCGGGGACCACGGGCTTCCCCGGCAAGACTTTCGACCGGGCATTCGCTCCCGAAAAAGACGCCATGAAGTTCCGGGAAGTCGTGAAGGCCGTTCAGACCAAGTGGTTCAACAACACTGCCGGGTACTACAAGGATAACGTGCGCTCGATGGGCGACGGCATTTTGATCGCGTTCTTTATCACCACTTTCTTTTACAAATTCCTCCGGGGCCATGTGCGGTGGTTCAGGTGGTGCGCGCTGCTCTCGATTCTCCTCCTCTTGGGAACAGCGGGTCTGTTCGGAGAGGCGACGATTCGCCTGACACACGTGTTCTGGCCGATCATCATTCTATACGGACTCGCGTTCTTTTTCATCCTCCTGGACCGACTGCATCTCCGGCTCCAAATTCAGCGCCTGAGCGTTACTACTCTGGTGATACTGCTCTCGGTGGCGCCCCTGATAATCACGCTCATGCCCCCGAAAGCGACGTTCCCCTATCCGCCCTATTTACGAACGTACATCACTCATATTTCCGGGTTGCTCGATAAATCGGAGCTGATGTGCTCCGACGTTCCCTGGGCAACCGCGTGGTACGGCGACCGAGTCTCACTGTACCTGCCGCAGACTCTCGATGAGTTCTACGAAATCAACGATTACCTGTCCAAAATCAGCGGCATCTATTTCACCATGGAAACGCGGAATAAACCGTTTGTGCGTGGCCTTCTCAATGCGGAACAAACCTGGTTTCCCATTATACAGGGGAGCCAAATGCCCGCCGAATTTCCGCTTAAATATTCTTATCCCCTCGCGCGGTTTGACCAGCAGTTCGTGACCGACCGCGACCGGCTTTCCGAAGAGGCCCAGAAGTTAGAGGTAGAGGGCGATGAAGAAGCGGCGGGGCAGGCAACGGAAGAATCCCCCCAGGAAGCAGAAGAGCCCGCGGAATAATCCGCTACTTCTCCGACAGCAGCTTTTCGAGCGCGCCGTCCGGCTCGGAACCGAGCCTGAGCGCCTCCTCGTAGTGAGTTTTGGCCTCAACAAAATCGGGTTCATCGACGCCGGCGAGCAGGACCGCCATATTGAATTGGGCCTCTGAACTCAGCGGATCGAGGATCACCGCATTTTTTAGTTGGGCAAGAGCTTCTTTGTGCCGTCCTCGCCCATACATAACCATCCCGTAATAAATCAGGTAGCGCTCGTCGTCGGGATTCAGACGAATCGCCTTCTCGAACGCGCGGCTTGCGGATTTCAGTTGGTCCTGACGCCAGGCGATCATGCCCAGCAACGCATTGGCATCTGCGCTTTCCCCAACAAACTCCTGCGCATCCTTCACCATCAATTCCGCGGTTTCGTAGTCCCCCTGCTCATAATGCAGGGTGGCGAGACCGATATGGAATGCGGATTCCTTGGGCCAACGCTCCAGACCGCCCCGAAACAGCGCTTCTGCTTCTTCAAAGCGTTTTTCGCGCACCAGCGTGTTGGCTTCGTCGAGAAGAGGCGTCTTCTCCAAACCGGTCGCCGCCACGGTCCGCGTCGATTCAGGATCGGTCGCCCTCTTCTGTCGAGACCTGGTTCGTGAGCGCAACTTCCGGGTAAGAAACTGCACCTCGTTTTCCTTCTCCCGCATGTCCTCTTCCTGTCGGGCGAGTTCCTGCCGCGACCTCAGAAAAAGTCGCGCAAGCTTCTCCGCCTTACCCTCCATCTGCTCGCGCAGCTTCTGCTCCCGCCGCAGCGAAGCCTCCATCTCCTCCTGCGCCTTCATCATCTCGCGAAAACGCTCGATACTCTCTTCGATCTTTCCTTTTCGGCGTTCTGCGTCCTCCACCGCCGTCGCCAACTCCGCCCGAGCCGCTTCCAGATCGCGATTCAATCGTGCCTCCCGCTTGAGCGCATTCTTCAGATCACGCCGAAGGGTGCGAAATCCATCGTTCAGGTCGGCTCGCGGCTCCTCCCCTCCACCTTGAATCTTCGGTTCTTCTCCGGATTTGTGGATGATGATGATGGGCTCGGTTCCCTCGCCCTCCGCAACGGCGAGGTGAAGTGAGGGAAAAGCGGTCAGCGCGGCAAGGAGAGACCACCTCGCCACACGAGAATATGGGTACCGGGTAGCTATATACATCACGGAACGGAATAGTTCACGAATCTTCCCCCCATTTCAAGTCAAGGGTTGAAATCCGGGCCCTAAATTGAGTGGTGATCCTCGTCCTGATTCAATACTCTTGCTCTCAGTGAAACGATGGCAGTCTTATAACCAGACCTCGGCGAGGTATCGGCGCGATTCGACGAGGCACCCGCACAAGAAAACGGCACGACTCTTTGGTTTGCTGGGATGGCTCGCGATCTGTATCCTCCCGGTCTTCCTCGTTCTCGGCTTGTATTCCGGTGCCCGTCTGCGCACCGAGTTCTTCCGGGTGGCCGGCGCGGATATCGTGGTCGGCCTTATTTCGCTCGGCATTGCCGCCCTGTTTCGACCCCCAACGCATGCCGTCAGAAAACTGAAAGATGACTGCAGGTGGGAAAAAACGGAGCGAAAACTGGCCCTTTTCGATAAAAGCAGGCGCATGGAAGGCCAGGAGCAATCCGGGACCGTGCTGGTACTCGTCCTCGTCGTTGTTGCGCTCTCCTCCGCCTTGATCCTTGAAGCGCAGGTTACCGCGCTCGGCCACCACCGGTACGGGCAGGCCGCCCTGGACCATGTCCAACTTCGTCTGGCCGCGGGCGACGCCATCCGCCACGGCATGGAGCGGCTCGGCGCCGACGAGGATTCAAGGATCGATCACCTCGAAGAAGCGTGGGCCCTCCCGACCCGGGAAATCGACCCTTCCGGAATCGAGGTGCTTATCGAGATTGAAGATCTCAACCGGTACTTCGATCTCAACAATTTGAGCATCGAGACCCGTCCCGCCATCCGGGCGCCGGCGGCCATCTTATCCGACATTTTGGCGCTTTGCGACGTCTCTAACCCACGCATCCGGGCAGACGCGCTGCGAGATTGGATTGACTCGGATGAGGACGGGGCCTGGGAATCGGTTTTCTACAATTCGCTGTCCCTACCCTATTCGGCTGCCAACAGCCTCCTATATAACTGGAACGAACTCCTGCACGTTGAGGGCTATCATCGGGAAGACTTTAAGGCGCAAACCATGGAGTCCGGAAGACTTCCCGAACGCGGAAATCTAATCAACTCCGTGACCATTATTCCCGTGGTCAGGAACGTGCCGATCAAAGTCAACGTGAATACCGCCGCCCGAACGGTACTCGAAGGCGTACTGGGTCGGAATCAGCGGGCAGCGCTCGAGCGAATTCTCGAACGCAGAGAGCATCGCCCCATTCTTCCGGAGGATGTCCGCCAGATCACGCTGGACCCCGATCTGGCCCAACGCCTGAGCGCCTACGTCGCGGTGCAAAGCGAATACTTTCAGATCACGGCCCGCGCCACGAAAGGCGACCGGTCGAGATTCGCGCACGCCCTGGTTCGCCGAGATACCACCGGGAATGTCGGGATCCTGGACTGGGTCCAATGAGAAGACTTTCTAACTTTCGGTTCTGGGGTAGTCTTTAACTATGGAACGATCGGTCGCATACGGGGTCGACCAGACGGAAGAGTCTCTTACGGTGGTAAAGGCACGTGCATCCAGGCGCCATGTTGCCTTCGAAACGGTCTACCAGGCGAACGGTCCCTGTGAATCCCACAAAGCAGCGGCCGCCATCTCCTCGCTCGCCCAGGCTGCAGCCACCCGGTCCGCCGTGGTCAGCGCATCGATGCCCGCCTCGAACGCCGTGACGCGATGGCTGGAAACGCCCTTCTCCGAGCCGGGCAAAGCAATGCGGGTTCTCCCGTCCGTGCTCGATGTGCAACTCCCGTTTCCCCTCGAATCGTGCGTATACACCTTCGCATCCTTGGGGAAAGAACCAGGGAAGGGATGCCGCGCGCTCGCCCTCGCCTCGCGCCGCGATGATGTCTCGACTCGGCTGGAACAGTTAGGCAACTGCGGAATCGACCCGTGGATCCTCGATCACGAAGCGCTCGCCCTGTGGCACCGCGCCGAGGAGGAACAGACCTCAAAAGCCTTGGAATTCCGCGTCGTCGCACATACCGGGCCCTCTTCATGGACCCTTGTGGTCGGGAAAGGGGCACGCTTCCTTTCTTCTCATACCTTCCGCGCCACCCATCGGGACGTCGACGCCGCGTCCATCGTGCCGCGCCTTCAGCGCGTTCTCCGATCACAGTGTGGCGATGCGGACGCCGGGATCGACTGGGTATGGGTCGGCCCGGGTATCGGGGACGCCCCAATACGCATGGAGATCGAAAAAGCACTGAGCGGGGACCGGCGGATGCAGTTTCGCGTCGCAAAAAATCCCGAGACCTTCCTCGCACGGGCTCTCGCCGCTCATGCTCTGTCTCCGGATATCACGCAATGGAACCTCCGCCGCGGCGACCTTGAACATCCCGGATGGATCATGATGCGCGCCCGGTCACGGCGAAAGGCTGCCGTCGCCGGCATCGTCGTCGGCCTGCTGCTGATCGCGACCAACCTGGGATGGCGCACCGTCCTCAACAACAAGAACCATAGCGCTCAGGCGCGCGTAACCACCCTCGCATCTCAGCTCACGGGGCTGCCGGCCGATAAAATTGCCCGAGGATTCGAACTCCACGCGGTAACCACCCACCTTTCAGACAATCGGCAGTCAACGGACCCGTTTGCCCGGGCATTGGCTCCCGGCGTCAGCGATATGCTGTACCTCCTGGCGGCGACCGCTTCCGCCAATGGACTTTCCATCGGGGAGTTTCGTACCGAGGATGACACCGGAACATTCGAACTGGGCGGGTCCGCGGAATCCCGGGTAGCTTGCGAATCGGCGCGCTCGGAGCTGGCACGCAGAGGCATCGACGTGAAAATGATACTTACGGATTCGGCTGAAACCGAATCGATCCATTACGTGCTGCGTGGGGAGCTGCAAAGTGAATAGGCACGCTCTGGACAAGGTCCTCATGGTGCTGGCGGTCATTCTATGCGCCGCCGGAATAATCATGAGCTTACAAACGCTGAATCAGACCCGCGAAAAAACAAAGCAGATCCGGGACAAGATTGACCGGCTAGAAGCGGTGCGCCAATTCGGTGCGGCGGCGCCAGCCTCGGAGTCTGCAAAAGCCGCTTTCGATTCGCTCGATCAGCATACGCCGCCGGAATTGCGGCGGGTGATCAACGCGCTCCTCCCGAATTCCACCCCGGTATTGACGGTACGCGAGCCGGTCGCCGCACGGGGCGACTGGGATCGGCACGTCGCCGACCTGAAAATTCGCGAGACCTCCATGGAAAACCTCGCCAGATTCATCGCGGGAATAGAAAGCGAAAGACCCCCCTGGCGCTTGACCGGGTGCAAAATTTCCGCCACCGGAAACCAACCGGGAATCATCCGCGCAACCCTCACCGTAGAAGCCCTGTCAAAGTAATCATGAAGAGAACCATTGCCAAACTACGAGACGGAAAACACGTAACCATCGTTGCCCTGGGTGACTCGATTACGGAAATCACCTTTCACACCCGGGGTAAAATGAATTGGGTCGGGTTGCTATCCGAGGCCATCTTCGAAACGTACGGAAACGGCGTATGCACCATGATCAATTCGGGCAAGTGTGCCTCCTCCTACGAAGAAGCTTTTTCGCGGTTGGATCGGGATGTCCTGCGATACCAGCCGGACCTGGTCATCCTGGCTTTAGGGATGAACGATTCAGGGCAGGGCCTGGAAGGGCTGGAGGGATTCAAGCAGCAAGTCCGTGAGATGGCCGGTAGGATCCGGGAGGCATGCGGCAGCGAAATCCTTATCCGAACACCCAACCCGGTAGTCAGCGTGAACGGCGTGCCGTGGCCGCCGGGGATATCCGCCGCCGGCATGGCGTGGGACCCGCCGAATCATCCGTTGAAGGAATACGCACAGGCCCTCGTGGAGGTCGGCGGCGAATTGGAGTGTCCGGTCGTGGATCACTATCGGTTATGGACCGAAAAGACCTTCAAGGTCCAGCAGCCCGTTGCGGATGCACAGGCCTTGTGGCCGCGCATGGGTGACGCAATACATCCCGGCTACCTCGGTCACGTCGCGTTTTTCAGGGAAATTGCGCCCCTGTTCGGCGTGGAAAAGTACTTCCCATGGGAAGAAGTGGATGAATTCGAAATTCGGTGAAGTGCCCGAAAGGTTGGCTGACCACGTAATTCGGACAATTTTTCACTTCATCTTTGGAACAATCCTGGGTCTGTTGCCGGGAATCGCTGCAATTGCCCTGGCGGCTGACGAATTTACGAAACCCCACCGCATCGCGATTATTATAATCGACGCTTTCGGGACTCTTTTTTCAATCCTCGGCTTGTTTACGAGAGGGCGATCATCGAATCCCCGCCCCTTCCGGGTGGGATTAGCCTTGCACGATCATCTCGATCGCGTCACGCCTTCCCTCGGGTAAATCGATCGTGGCGGCGGCGGCATTCGCCTCGAGTTGGTCGATATTGGACGCGGAAACGATGCTGGGTCCCATGCCCGGAAGCGAATGCATGTACGCGAGAGCCAACCGGCTGGTAGGCAGTTCCCACTCCTTTGCCTGATCCGAAAGCCGGCCTAGTTTTCCCATCACCTCAGGTGAACAAAGCGCCTCCAGGCCTGTTTCATCGAATAACCGGTCACCCTCGCCGGCCTTCGCCGGGTCCAGATACCGGTCGGAAAGGAGTCCACGGGCCAATGGACTGTAGGCGATGAAGGAAATTCCGTTTTCGGCGGCGTAGGCAAGCACGCCTTTCTGTCCGGGGTTTTCTCCGGTGAGAATATCAAACCTGTTCTGCACCGCGACAACCCGGCAACGAAGAGAGCTGGACACCTCAATCCCCCGATACAATTCGAGCTGCTCGACCCTGAAATTTGAAACGCCAAAGTAACGAACGGTCCCTTCGCTTACGAGATCCTCTATCGCCTCCAGGCTCTCTTCCGGCGGCGTCGCGTCGTCGAACTGATGAAAATAGAGCAGATCGATCCGGTCCGTCAGCAGGCGCTCCAGGCAGGCGTGCACGCTATCCCGGATATTGGTGCGGCCCAGACCGCAGTGATTCGGCGTCAGCCCGTCCATCAGACCGCATACCTTCGTACAAAGTACGATGTCGCGACGCTTCTCCGGATTCCTCTCGAACCAGGTTCCGAGCACCCGCTCGGAATTACCTGAACTTTCGTTGTAGCGATTGGCGGTATCCCAGAACGTGACCCCGAGTTCCCAGGCCCGGTCGAGAATCTCCAGGGACGTTCGTTCGCCGGTGCGGGCGCCGTCGCCGGTCTCCGGCAGCCCCATTTTCCAGGTGCCCAGACCCACCCTCGAAGCACGCAGGCCGGAATCTCCCACCCGAACGAAAGGCATATCGTGGAATTCGTTTACAGAAAATGGGAGCTTGTACAGGTTGGTCTTCGGTTCACGGTGGTTCATCCTCCGATTCTTGCGCACTAAGCCCCGACCTCTCAAGCACAGATGAAATGAATACTGCTGATTTGTGTGCGCTCA
>Ga0310124_10003742_pt1 | contig 10175 bp, 8 predicted proteins | sample CB11b_AW_Bot5_MG_FD_203507 | JGI IMG/M metagenome (GOLD analysis project Ga0310124, IMG submission 203507) | Marine microbial communities from Western Arctic Ocean, Canada - CB11b_AW_Bot5 | ecosystem: Environmental > Aquatic > Marine > Oceanic | place: Canada: Western Arctic Ocean | collected...
ATATTGAAACTTTGGACAACGAAAATAAGGATGGTATTGTATACAATGAAGTTTTTAATTTTGAAGTCTCATCACCCCAAAGTTTTAGGTATACGGAAGACGGTAAATATCTTATGGGATCTTCATTTTACTCTGGTGTAAGTAATATATTTAGAGTTAATACTTCAACTTTTGAAATCGAAGCATTATCAAATGGAATTACAGGATATTTTAGACCTATTTTGATTGATGATAAAAAGATTTTTTCTTTTAGATATACAAGTAATGGATTTTTACCAGTTTATGTAGCTAATAAGATAGTTGAAAATGTTTCATCAATAGAATTTTTAGGTAATAAGACAATTCAAAAATATCCAGAGCTTATAGATTGGAAAACAGATATTCCAACATCTAAAACATTTGAGAATAATAAAATTAATGCTAAGGAAGGATATTATATTTCAGGAAAAGAAATGAAGTTAAATTATGCATATCCTATTTTGATTGGATATAAAAATAATTTTGGTGTTGGATATAAATTTAATTTTAGTGATCCATTTAATTTCAAATCAATAGATTTTTCAGTTTCATTTACCCCAAATCAATGGACAAATGGTTCAAATGATGGCGAAGACAAACTTAGTAAGAATGAACAAATTCATTCATCATTTAGTTATTCTACTACAAAATTTGGTGGATTTTTATCTGGCAGTTATAATTTTTATGCTTCATATAATAAAGCTAATTTTTATGACTTATTTGGTCCTACTAAAAGATCAAGAAAGGGTTTTAATTTTGGAATGGATTATAATCAATCAATAATTTATGATCCACCAAGACAGTTAGATTTTGATTTTGGTGTAGGAGCATATTACGGTTTAGATCAATCTCCAGAATTTCAACAAATTAATTTTTCGGAAGAATACAATACAAACATTTTTTATAATTTACACACATCTTTAACTTTTAAAGATCTTAAAAGATCTGTAGGTGCAGTGGATGGTGAGAAAGGAATTAATGCATCACTAAACCTTTCATCTTCAATTACTGAAGGAAAATTTTATCCAAAAATGTATGGTAATTTAGATATAGGATTACAATTACCTGTCAATCATACATCACTATGGTTTAGAAATTCTTTAGGAAATTCTTTTAGTAATAAGTATAACCCATTTACTAGATTTGGTTTTGCCTCTTTTGGTAATAATTACATTGATTATTTATCATCCAAAATGTATAGAAGTACTTTTTCATTTCCAGGAATTAATTATGATGGAATTTATGATATTGAAGAAGATACATATAAATATTTGATTGCAAAAAGTTTTTTTAAATCGATGGTAGAGTTAGTGTTACCTCCTATAAGGTATAGAAAGTTAGGATTTTTTAATTTCTTTGCAACATCCTCCAATCCTTCGATATTTGCTGGAGTTTTATTTTTAAATAATTATGATGAAATTTTAGATATTAATCAAAAAGAGAGTTTTAGTAATATTGGTTTTCAAATAGATACTAAGCTTGTTATGTTTTCTCATTTATCTGCAACATTGTCATTTGGTTGGGCACAAGCATTTGATAATAATGTAGATAATAAATTATCTGATGAATGGATGATCTCATTAAAATTTTAATTTCAAAAATTAATCATTTATGGATAAAAAAATAAAATCTAGTTTTCTTGGTTCTTTGTTGATAACAAGTCTTTATTTAGTTTTATTTTATCCTCTGATACTTATTAACAGATTCGATTGGTATGATTTATTATTAGTTATGCTTTCAATATCTCCTGGAATTTTTATCATGATGTTAATTTATAATTTAGATGAGTATAATAAAGAGCCGTTATGGTTACTTGCTATTAGTTTTATTTTAGGGGCTATTAATTTGCATTTGGATGTTGATATTCTTGAGTATGCATTTAGCTTTATTAATGTAGAGAATAATTTTATTAGAATTGGGGAAGAAGCATTAACTGTTGCTATAACCGAAGAATTATTAAAATTTTCTGTTGTTATTTTAATAATATATCCAAATAAACATTTTGATGAACCTTTTGATGGGATTGTTTATTCAGTATTTGTTGGTATGGGATTTGCAACAGCAGAAAATTTAACTTATGTATTACAGGGAGGTGCTTCTCTTGCTTTTTTTAGAATGATTTCTGCAGTTCCTGCTCATTTTGTATTTGCAGTTATTATGGGTTATTATTTAGGAATAGCAAAGTCTAGAAAAAAACATCAAATTTTTTATATATGTTTATCATTAATTTCTCCTATTTTTTGCCATGCACTATATGATTATTTTTTATTTTTAGATTTTGTACCAGGTTTGTGGATAGGTGGTTTTGTTACACTTTATATTGCATTTATTTTTGCAAAAAAAGCAATTGTGGAACATCTAGAATCTTCTCCTTTTAAAAAATAATTATTTCATTACAAATTGAAATATTATTTTATTCATGTGAATATTAATATTTTTATAGTATCTAGATTAATTAGATAATTTTATTAGTAAAAATATACAGATATGAAAAATTATATGAACTTTAAAAACTTGACTTTTATTGGATTGTTATTTTTAGCTTTTCAAAATTATAAAACACGAAATACCTTAAATGAATTAAAAGCTAAAATTGAATATTCACATTTTGAATTAAATGAAATAAAAAAAGAAGCTGTTGAAGCAAATAAGTATGCTAAATCTGCAAATACTATTGCATTTCAAATTCAGTCATCTATTATTAAGGAAAATAAATAATATGAAATTTAATATTTATATAATATTTATTTATTTATTTATTTTTTCTTTTAGTGGATATTCTCAAAAGATATATTCTTCACAGTATGAGTATCAAGCAGATGTAAAAGTTTTTGTTGTAGATTATATGTATCAGGCTGATTTAAAGGTTTTTAAGGTTGCACATGAATATCAAACAAAGGGAAATATTGGGTTATGGTTTTTTACTGATAATAGTTATAAATCAAATAAGAAAATTTATTTTGTAGATTATGAGTATCAGGCTGATTTGAAAATTTATATGGTAAAGTATAGTTATCAGGCAGGATGGAAAAATAAAGAAAAAATATACTTATTATTATAATCTATTTTTAGATTCCCCAGTTTTTTAGGTTGTTGTTTTTTGGAGCTGTTTTTTTGAGTCTATCTCTAATTTTAGGGATATACATAGTATTGTATCTTAGTCTAGAAATTTGATTTGGATTTTTTTGATCACCATTCCAACAGTGCTCTGCCATATTTCCATAGTCCACTTCTCCATTATAATATGGATTAGTAGTTGATTCAAGGAACTCTTCAGTTAATACAACTGCATTATTTAAATAGTAGTTATCCATATCTCCACAATAAATATGTATTTTTCCTTCTAAGTCTTTTCCTATTTTATCCCAATCTCTTTTCATTATATAACTTAAATCATAATTTTCTTTCCAATATTCTGCAACTTCTTTATCAATTTTTCCAGTTTTTCTATCCCAAATTGGTTTTGGGTAACCATCTTTCCCAGTTGGTGAGTATACTGCCTGCCAAATATCCCATTGATCTCCTGATCTTCCTTTAGATCCAAGTGCTGATTCACGTTGGTTTATTTGAATTAGGTGATTTTTAATTATACCCTTTCCATCTCTCATACCTGCTCTAAGTGTTTTTCTATTGTTTCCTTCATGATAATACGCATTGTCATCTTCATATAAGTTTATTACTGTATACGCTCTAAAATCAATGGGATCTGGGCATGCAGCAAAGCAGCCGTTATATTCATTAGGGTAGAAGACTTGAACGGCTAATGATTCCCATCCTCCAGTTGATCCCCCATATAGAAATCTTCCCCAACCTTCTCCTACACCATTAAATAATTGCTCTATATGTGGTATTAATTCATAAGTTATTGCATCACCATATGGACCCAAGTTAGCAGAATTTACAGCATATGAATCATCATAATATGGGTTTTGATGTTGTATTTCAATAGTAATAAATCTTGGAAAATCATTACTTATCCAATTATGATAAAGATCATAAGCTTCTTTTTGCTGAATATGTTTATAACCAGTTATCCCAAATCTTGAATTATAGATTGTATCTTCTTTTGGAGCTGTTGGTTGAGTTGTTCTAAACCCACCAAATGTATAAGGAAAATGTCCATGAAATATCATCAGCGGGTATCTTGTTTTAGATTTTTTATCAAATCCATGTGGAACAAGAACATTTGCTTGTAAGTACATGTCTCTACCCCAAAATTTAGAAAGCATCTCACTTTTGATTTTAATATGTTTTATATATTCAGTGTCTTTAGCAGGTTCAATTGGAGGTATTTCGTTTTCAAGAGTAATATTTATAGTTCCTGATTTGTTAATTTTTACTTTTTTTGGTGTACTATAAAGATTTTTTGGACTAATGTTCCATTTCTGACCTTCTCCTTGATCCATTGGTAATTGAACTGTGTATCCAGTTGATAAATTAAAGGTTTCATATTTGTGAAGTAGTGCTTGAACATAATATTCACCTTCTTTAATATTATTTATTGATTCAATGGGATAGCTAAAAGCTTCAGAATCAATTATTATTTTTTCACTAGAATTCCATGAGTTTATATCTACTCCAAAAATCATTTGGGTATTGTGATTGTCATTTATCTGAAACCTAGGTTCAGAATACTTATTATTACTAATCATTAGCAGAACTCTTCCATCAAATCCATTCTCTTGAAATTTATCAGAATAATCTATTTCAAATTTTACCTTATTATCATTATTAATTTTATAGTGGTCAAAAAAAAGAAATAATAGCCCAGTAAAAATTACTCCTTTGATAAAAGCCCACCACATACCTTGGTATGGTGTTAATCCAAAAAATTTCAATTTTTTATCTACAAATTTTTTATGCCAATTCATATTTATATATTAATACTTTTCATATTTATATATTAATACTTAAAGATATGAAATAATTCCTAGGAAGACCAGGGTAGTAATATCTTGGTTGTCCACCTCCAAATCCTTTTGCATTTATAACTATACCAGATGCATATTTTTTATTTAATAAATTATTAATTCCTGAGCTAATTATAAATTTTATATTACTAAAATCAATATTTTTATAAGCTTTAAAGTTGATGATAGAATACTTATTGTTAAAAAGGGTATTTCCATCGTTCATGGGTATTTTTCCGACTCCATTAATGGAAATTATTGATGTAAAAGTATTTAATCTAAACTTTAGATGACTTGAATATGTGTAGGAGGGGACTCCTGTTAATAAGTTATTAGAGAAATCTATTCCTAGATTATTAAAATCAACAAATTTATACCAATTTTTAAAAAAATTAGATTCTAAAGTAATTTCATTATCTGAGTTAGGTTTATAAATTAATAGATTAAACTGACCCTCAATTCCTGGGTGCGAAGTTTTACCAGCATTTACTCCAACAAAAGTATCAAACGATGTTCTTTGTGCAACTAATAAATTTTTTATTTCCATATAATAGAGACCTATATTATATGATAAAATATTATTTTTATTTCTACCTATTAATCCAATTTCATAATTCCATCCTGTTTCTGGTTTTATATCTGGATTAACTAATCCATCTTCATCTAATGTCTCATTAATATTAGGTGAAGAATATCCGTGACTTATATTAATGTAAATTGACTGCTTATTTAATTTTTGGTTTAATGAAATTCTAGGAGATAAGATATTGCCATATGAATAATTTTGTGAAATCAATGGATCAATAACTGAATGTAATAATTTCCATGAATATTTTATTTTATTGGAACTAATACCAAATTGTATATTTGTATTTTTATTATTGAATGTATAGTTGGTTTGAGTGAAAAAACTTATGTTATATCTTTTTTCTTCCTGATTATTAATTTTTACTTCACTCTCTGTATTGTAAAACCTATAGGTTTCCCATTTGTAATTTTCTTTGGAATAATCAATACCTAAATTAATAATAAAATTATTTTTTGAAAATGTACTTATATGTCTGATTCCATTTGTATTGCTATTTTCAATTAAATAATTAAAAGGTCTATTTTCATTCGATTTAAATTTTTTATAGTAGAAACTAGATTTAGTTGAATATATTTTTGAATTAGTCTCTAGAGTTAATCCGGAAAGATTTTTATTATATTCTTCTCCTCCATTTATACTTGCCCAACTATATGCAGCAGATGAAGGATTATTTATATAATTATCATAACTTAATGAAGATGGTATTAGAGCATTTAATTTAATGTTATTTTGTATGTAACTTATTGAAATATTTTTTTTCAGCTTATAACTAATTTCTCCAAATAATCTTAAATTATTATAAGTGTTATTATCTCTATATCCATTACTTTTTAGTTTTTCTATTTCAACATATGATGTTAGATTATTATAATTATTGTGAAAAGAAATTCTATTTTGATAAGTTCCAAATGATTTAACTGAATTAAATATTGTTAAGTTATTATCTTCTTGGTTACTATTGGTTTTTAAATAAATACTTCCCCCTAGTCCAGATCCATAGATACTTGAGTTTGGACCTTTTGTTATTTCAATTTGATCAAAAAATATTTATTCCAATATCTTCAATTGATATCTCTCCAACCCCATTACTTAAAGGTATATTATTTATAAATGCTTTTATTTTATTTGTGGTATATGGTGATCTTGATCCTAATCCTCTGATTATAATTCTGTTAGTGTTTAAGCTAGCAGAATGAACAAATATTCCAGGTATCTCATTTAAGCTTTTACCAATAAATTCTCCCTCTAATTTTTTTAATTCTAAATTATTAATTGTTGAAATAGATATTGAAGATAAATTTAATTTTTTTCTATTAATATCTGACACAATCACAACTTGGTCTAGTAAAAAGCCCTTATTTGTTAGTTCAATCTGAAAATAATCTTTGTGTGATTTTATTTCAATTTGTTTGCTGAAATATATATCGTCTTTAAAAATTATTATTGCAGGATAATTAATAATTTTAAATTTAAATTCTCCTTTAATATCTGTAAAAAAGGACTTCTTATTATAAATAATTTCAATGTTCTCAATAGGTAGTTTATGAATTTTTTCTAAAACGATTCCTTTAATAGTCTGTGAATATGATGTTAGAAAAAAAAATAAAAAAAAAGTAGTAAAAAATGATTTTAAATTCATTTCAATCTATAATAGACTGAAAAAAATATAACTACAATCACAATTATAATTCCTATATATTTAAATATTTTAAATATTTTAAGCAATAAAACGTTTTCAGTCATATTTGCAAAAGCTCCTAAGGCAAAATATACCATCCAAACTAATAATATTATTCCTATTGTGGATGGAAAATTGATATTCATAATTTTTTTTTTGATAAATTTAACAATCTTATGCGAGAGATAATTTATTTCTTTATTTTAATTATTGCATTTTCTTGTAATAGTAGTGTTCAATACTCGGAATTAATTCATGATGATGGAGTTTCATTTTATAATGAAAAAAAATTTTCTGGATTAGCAATTGAAAAAGATAAATTTGATAATATAAGAGTTGAAAAATTATATAATGAAGGTATTAATTTATCTACTAAACTCTTTGACTCGAAAGGAAATCTAGAGAGTGAATGGATATATGGTAATTCTAGAATATTTGTAACAAGATTTTTTGATAGTGGTAAAGTAGAAAGTAAGGAAGTTTTTGATAGATCTCTAGTCAGAAATGGAGAATCTATTTCATTTTATAGAAATGGTATTAAAAAAAGTGAATGGAAATTTAAAAATGGATTAAGAGATGGTATTCAAAAAAATTATTTTGCAAATGGAAAACTTTCAGATGAAAGGGAAATGAGTAATGGAAATGAAAATGGATTTACTAGAATTTATAATAGAGAGGGAGAACTTTTAAAAGAAATATTTTTTAAGAATGGAATAGCTACAAAAATTTAAATTATTTTTTTATTGTTAAATAATTTCCATCAATTGAAGCTATGTAAGATGTTAAGTCTGAGTTTGCTGGCCCACTGATAAAATCTCCAGAGTTAGAAAATATTGAAGTATGACATGCACAAGTAAAATTTTCATTTGAATATTGCCAACTTGTTCTGCAACTTTCATGAGGACATTCATTAGAGAATGCTCTAATTACATTACTTCCAACATTAACAATTAACATAGCACCTTCTGAAAACAATTTCCAAGATCCATCATTTGTTAAAGTTGAAAATGAAGAATGAGTTAAATCTATTATATAAAGATTTCCATCTATAACATACCCAGTTTCTGCGAATGCATCTGTAGTAGTTGGAAGTAAATCATCATTTTCATCACTACAACTTATAAAAAAAGACGATCCTAGACTTGCAAAAAGTGCTGAAGAACCAGCTGTTTTTAAAAATTCTCTTCTTTTATTTTTCATAATTTTATTTTAAAAATACTTTTTTTGATTTTTATAAACTAATTAGATATTGAAATTTTATAAAAAATTGAGAATTATCCATGTATAATGACCCAAATTCATCATTTATTTCTTCTCTAAGTGCATTTTGATTTCCTCCTATATAGAATATTGTAAAAGGATTTGGGTTCCATTGAAATAATGGTTGGATTAATAATTTTTTATAAAAATCATCATATTCTGAGATTATTTTAAAACTTATAGATTTAGTAAATTGATATCTTCCACTTAATCTTGCTATATAACCTTTAAAATAATTTTCACTAATGCTTATTTTTTTTAATCTAGAATATCCCAAACTAGGAGTTAAGTTAAAATTATCATTAATTTGAAAACTTAACATACTAAAAAAAGATAATTCTTTACCTATTTGAGGATCATCTTCATTATAAGCTATATCTTTTCCTAAACTTACTTTTAAGAAAAAAGAAAAAAATTCACTTGTCTGACTTCTTATATTTATTTCATTTTTAGGTAACATTTTATAATCTTTCCCTTCATAATTTTTAAATACATCTAGATCGTATGTATAAGTTATATCAGTATTTCCTATTGTCTTAGCTTCTGAAATAAGATCAATGCTTATAACTTTTAATTCATTTTCAAAGTTGTAAAGAAAATCACCTTTAAATCCAAAGCCATATGATTGAATATTTTTTTTGTTAATTATGTTTTTATATCCTTGAACAAGAGTAAGCCACCTTCTATCATTTTTAACTACAAATCCAACATCAGTTCTATAGCCTGGGGAAAGATTCTTATATTCAATCATACTTACCCAATGTTCAGTATTTCTTAAAAGTTTAAGATAAATAGCATCACCATTGAATTTTTCTCCATCAAGATTTACGGTTTTATTATTAAATACATCATCTGTTTCAATCCAATCATTAATTGGTTCTTCATTAAAATTTTTAAATACTTCAAAACTAAATTTCCAAATTTTAGAGAATTGAAATAATCCATCCAACCCAAATAAGTTTCCATAACCTCCATTTTTATAGTATCTACTACTAGAAAATAATCCAATTTTATTATTTTTTTTTAATATTCTCTGGTATCTAAATACATTGACTATACTTTGATTTCCTTGACCAAAATACGATCTATCATTCCCTGCAATTTGATAAGGTGAATTTTTATCTAAAGCTGTAAGAAAAAATATTCTTGTATTTTTACCTTGACTAAGGAGTTTTGAAGAAAATATTGGGTTATTGATGGATCTAGAATAAAATGCTCCATCAGAAAATTTAACTAAGTCACTCCCTCTATTAAAGAATGGTCTTTTTTCAGGATAAAGTAAAGCATAAGCTGAATTGATATCAATTTGAGTTACATCAGCTTCTACTTGTGAAAAATCTGGATTAATTGTTACTTCTATTGATGTATTTTTTGTGATATCAAGATTTAATCCAATCCCAGCATTTCCTGAAGGTTTAGAATATTTTAAGCCATTAGTATTAGTTTCATAATCACCTACAAAATTTCCTGATACATAAGGGAGAAGTTCAATTTTTTTTTCAATATTAATATTATTTAGTATTAATAATTTAGTTACTTGGCATATTTCACAAGGGTTATCTCTATCTCTCCTTTCATTGCTTAATCCGATTTCATTTGAATTTTCATCATAGTATTTTCTAAACATATTAAAATGCCATTTTTGATTAGTTCCACTAGGAAATGGTAATGAAGAAAATGGAATTTTCATTTCTACAGTATAACCATCTTCAACAATTGT
>Ga0310124_10003744_pt1 | contig 10173 bp, 2 predicted proteins | sample CB11b_AW_Bot5_MG_FD_203507 | JGI IMG/M metagenome (GOLD analysis project Ga0310124, IMG submission 203507) | Marine microbial communities from Western Arctic Ocean, Canada - CB11b_AW_Bot5 | ecosystem: Environmental > Aquatic > Marine > Oceanic | place: Canada: Western Arctic Ocean | collected...
ACTGTCCGGTCCCTACGGCCACGATTTCACCGTCAATTCAACCCTCTCGGTCACCCAACTGGGTGTGTTTGATAGTGGTGCCAACGGTCTCCGACGAGAGCTAACTGCCGAGATCTGGTCGCGTGACAACGACACGTCCGCTCACAAATTGGCAGATTTAACATTCGACTCTGGCAATCCGGGGACCTTGATTGGCAGTAATCGATTCAAACCACTTGCCTCACCGTTGACACTCGCTCCAGGCGACTACTCGATCGTGGCACATGGCTATGGCTCATCGGAAAAAGCGGGCAGTCAAGATTTCGGAGGTCCAGGCCCCACGTTCAAGACGCTGGACGACGGCAACGGTGCCATTTCTTTTGTCGGCGGAAGTCGGCTGGGAACGACGGCGGGTAACTTTCCTTCGCAATTGATCGGTGGCTCGGTCAATCATTTCAGTGCAGGCACATTTCAATTCAGCACCAGCGGGTTCATTTCTCAGCAGATCGCCACCGATATCGAAACCCCGATGCATGGCGAAAATGCGTCGGCTTATATTCGGGTTGAATTCACGGCGACGGCTCCCGATGCCGATCAATCAGCCAAGCTGACGTTGAAAATGAAACACGACGATGGTTACATCGTCTACCTGAACGGCACCGAGGTGGCACGCCGGAACGCGCCGGCTGTGGCAACTTTTAATTCCTCGGCGACGATCGCCGAGGAAATGCTGACTTTTCAGGAACTGGACATTTCCGCGCATGTCAATCAGCTACTCACCGGCACGAACGTGCTGGCCATCCAGGGTCTGAATGTTTCCGCAGGCGACGAAGACTTTTTGATCGTACCGGAACTGGAGCTGGAAACGGCTTTGAAACCGCAGGACGAATGGATTGAACTTTACAACCGCGGCACGTCGATCGTGGATCTGACCGGGTGGAAAATGGATGGCGGTGTCGGCTTTGATTTTCCGGCCGGAACAAGCATCGCGCCGGATAGTTATCTGGTCGTGGCCCAGGACGCGGCCCGCTTGGCAGCGACGTATCCCGCTGTTGAGGTAGTCGGCAATTTCACCGGTTTACTCAACAATCGTGATGAACTGATTCAATTGGTCGACCCCAACAAAAACCCGGCCGACGAAGTTCACTATTATCAAGACAGTTATTGGCCCAAGCTGGCCGACGGCGGCGGATCGAGCCTGGAACTGCGCGACCCTGACGCCGACAACTCCAAACCGGGTGCGTGGGCGGACAGTCAAGAAAGCGATAAAACGAGCTGGAATACCTACACCTATCGCGGTGTTGCCACACCGTTTGAGAGTAGCGGCACGCGATACCACGAACTGGTCATCGGCTTGTTGAATGACGGCGAGGTGCTTGTCGACGATATCACTGTGGTTGAAAATCCAGACGGTGCTGCCCGTCAGCTCATTCAGAACCCCACCTTCCAGTCGGATGCGATCGGCGGCGAGGCAGGGAACTGGCGCATCATCGGTAATCATTTTGGCACGGTCATCGCAGATCCTGACGATCCGAGCAACAAAGTGTTGCATTTGCGCACCACGGGCACCACCGAGGACATGCACAACCATGGCGAAACAACGTTCAAGCATGATGGCTCGTTCATCGACACCGTGCCAGGTCGCGAATACGAAATCGCCTATCGTGCTCGCTGGTTGGGCGGCGCGAACCTGTTCAACACGCGGCTCTACTATAACAGTGCATCACAAACAACGGCCCTGCCCGTTCCACAGCTCAACGGAACCCCTGGTGCGCAGAACTCCCGCTACGAGTCGAACATTGGGCCCACCTATCGTGACTTGATACACAGTCCCACCATCCCCAATTCTGGAGAATCCGTAACGATCACCACAGTGGCTACCGACCCGAACGACATCAGCTCGGCCAAAATTTACTGGCGAACGGTCTCCGGAAGCATGGGCACATGGCAAACCTCGCCAATGACCATTGCTGTGGACGGAACACTCAGCGGCAATATTCCGGGCCATTCCAATTCAACCGTCGTTCAGTTCTACGTCGCAGCCACAGACTCGCTTGGCGGCACGTCCACGTTTCCTCCCGCGGGCCCCGAATCGGGCGCACTTTACAAAGTGCTGCACAACCGGGTGGGCGGCGGACTGCAACATCGACTGCGCATTATTCAACCCATCGATGACATTAATTTCCAGCTTCAGATTACCAACCGCATGAGTAATCACCGGTTTCCAGGCACGATCATCTTCAACGAACGCGACATTTATTATGACGTTGGAATTCGTTTTAAAGGATCGTCTGCCAGCCGGTCGCACAACGGGCATGGTTACAACATGCGGTTTCACACAGAGAAGAAATACCTGGGGGTCCACCAAAACATCTCGTTCGATCGCGAAACCCTTAACGAGATGCTGATCAAACAGATTAACAATCGGGCCGACGGCATACCCAGCATGTACAACGACTCGGTTTACTTAATTGACCCCTTACATACCAGCAAAAACGGTCTCTTCATTTTGCGGATGGCCGGATACAGCAATGCCTTCCTGGACGAACAGTTCCGTGATGGTGGCAACAGCATGCTGATCGATAAAGACATCGACTATCGCCCTAACAATACCACCGGTGGCCCCGAAGGTGGGAAGATTCCTGCTCCCTGGACACACACCAACCAGGGGAACGCCGACATCGGCAACAACTTCTGGGGCACCGACAAAGACGCCTATCGCCTGCGGTGGCGCACCAAGAATCATCGCACACGGGACGACTTCAGCCAAATCGTCAAGCTGAACGAAGTCTACCGCCTGCAAGGAACGATTCCGGACGATCAGTGGAACGACATGTTGAATGAACTGATCGATGTCGACCAATGGTTACGCGTTTTGGCGATGGTCAATCTGGCCGGAGTCACTGACTATTTGAACCAGTCGGCTTGGAATCACAATTATCTCCTTTACCCGCGCCCCGATACGGGGCAACTGGTGATGTTGCCTTGGGACCTGGATATCGCCTACGGCAGCAGCGCGCCCGTGACCGGTACCGGTCCCCATACGCGGACTCGGGCAATGGTCACAATTCCGGAAAATCTGCGACTGATCTATGGTCATTACGACAACCTGATTGCCACCGCCTACAACGGGACCTACGCACAAAAGTGGGCCAGCCATTTGAATGGCATGTACCCAGGTACCGATTTCACGGGTCCGGCAAACTACATTACGAGCCGGGCAAACTCCGTGGCTTCACAGCTGCCCGACAAGATTGCGTTCGAAATTACAACCCACAGTCCCCACGATGTGGACAGCGACAATACAGCGACGATTCATGGTCAGGGCTGGGTCGACGTACGAGGCATTCGTCTGGCAGGCGCCGATCTGCCATTGGACATCGACTGGACCGTCGATCCCGGCGCCAGTTATGCGCAGACGTGGTCCACGACGGTGTCACTGACCAACGGAACGAATGATTACACCTTCGCAGCTTACGACTTTCAGGGCAACTTGATTACTACCGATACCATTCAGATCAGCACAACCGGTGGCGACGAAACGGTTGATTCGTTGAGGATTACTGAAATCAACTACAACCCGTCCGCCCCCACGATGGACGAATTGGCCGTCGATTCCCTGCTGAATAACGATGATTTTGAATTTATCGAAGTTCAAAACACAGGTACGCAGTCTATCAATCTGCAAAATGTCGCTTTTACTAACGGTATCGATTTCACTTTTTCAAAGTCGAACCTTTCACCTGGCCAGTACGGTTTGATCGTACAGGATTTGGACGCATTTCAGATTCGCTATGGAGCGGGTGCGAACATCCTGGGTAGCTTTTCCAGTGGCAGGCTTAGCAACAACGGTGAAAACCTCAGCCTGGTTATTGGGTTAAACAACATTTTAGATTTCTCTTATAACGACACAGACCCGTGGCCCGAGCGCACCGACGGCCACGGAGCAACTTTGGAACTGGTCGACCCGGTGGGGACACCGGTTGACCAATATGGCAAACACTACCATTGGCGCGCCAGCACCGAATGGGGTGGTACTCCTGGCACAGCCGGTGCCGGGCCGATCGGCGTCGTTGTTAACGAAATTCTCGCCCATGCCGATCCGCCGGTTGCCGTATCGGATTCCATCGAGCTCTTGAACACGACCTCGTCGCCCATCGATATCAGTGGCTGGTATCTCAGTGATTCATCGGCCAATTTTAGGAAATACCAAATTCCAGGCGGCTCGGTGCTCGTTCCGGGTGAGTACCTGGTGTTTGACGAAACCGATTTCAATCCCAACCCCTTGAGTCCCGCTGCCAATCACTTTTCACTCAGCGACACCTATGGCGATGACGTCTGGTTGACGATTCCTGATACTCATGACGGCATATCGGCATTCATTGATGATGTGCACTTTGACGACTCTGCCAATGGCGAGTCGTTCGGGCGGACACCTAATGGCACTGGCCGACTCGCACCGATGACATCCAATACCCTGGGTGGCAATAACTCAGCACCGCGCGTGGGTCCTCTGATCATTGCCGAGGTAAATTACAATCCAGGAAATCCCTCCACCGCCGCGTTGGCTGTTGAGCCGACGTTGACAGGAGCTGATTTGGAATACCTGGAAATTCATAATCCGACCAAATCGCCTGTCGACTTGACGAATTGGCGAATTCGTGGGGGAATTGAGTTCGACTTCGAAGCAGGAACGCTGATCGCTGGCGGCGAAACTTTGGTCCTGATTTCCTTCAATCCCGACAGGTCGGCCAACGCAACGCGTATCAACGCCTTTCGCGCGCACTTTGGTATCGATACAAGCCCCCGTCTGGTAGGCGGCTTTACCAACCGTCTGGGCAACGGTGGTGACCGCATCGAACTTCAGCGTCCCGGCACACCACCACCGGAAAGCCCTGGTACGATTCCCCGGTTAGAAGAAGACCAGGTATTATTTGATGACCTGGCCCCGTGGCCAACTACCGCCGATGCAGCAGGCGACAGCTTGCATCGCACGCTCACAAACGGCTGGGGAAGTGACCCGACGAGCTGGACAGCAGCCGTCTCAACTCCGGGCCGATCCGTCCGACCGGGCGATACGAATTTGGACGGCGATGTCGACACGGAAGATCTAACGACAGCGATCATCAATTTCACCAGTGCCGGTGGGATTGGGAAGACATGGGCCGATGGCGACGTTGATGGGGATGGCGACGTTGATACGAGCGACCTCACCACGGCCATTGTCAATTTTACTGGCGCGTTATCCGCACCAGTGGTTCCTGCGGGGGCCATTGCCCTTGTCACCGCTCAATACCCATCGGTTGAAAAAGTTGCTCAGCGAGTCACCAGCGGCGAGATCCATACCGAGCGCTCGCCCGAACGTCCTTTGCCGACGGCTATTTCCATAAACGGGCACATCGTCAGTACCGGTCCCGTGAAAACTTCACACAAAGCCAATGACACATCTGTCAGTCAGTGGCCAGGTACGGACTGGAGTCATGACGTCCACGAGACCCAACCGACAAAGCGAGGCTTGCTTCCCTGTTTGTGGTTTCGCGTGATCGCCTAGATATGACAAGTCCTGGGCGATGAGATTCTTGAGCACCCCTTCGGCAACATCGGTCAAGCGGAAATCGCGCCCACTGTGACAAGAGGTTAACCGGGTGTGGTCGAACCCTTACAAGTGCAGCAGCGTGGCAGGCAAATCGTGTATCTGGACATGATTGTTAACAGGGCGCCAACCGACTTCATCACTTTCGGATCCTCCTGGCGATATCTGGACAACGATTCGAATCAAGGAACGGCTTGGAGCAAAACTAATTTCAACCACTCGACGTAGTCCTCTGGCGCTGCGCAGCTGGGCCAGGGTGACGGCGACAGAGACATCGACACTCGTGATCTGACCACGGCTATCATCCGGTTCACAGGTGCGGCCGGCAGGAAAGTGTAAATCACCACGGAGTGACCACGGCCCGAAACGACAAAAGCAACGTCGCGCAGCACCAACGGCACTTCACCTGTCGTGGCCGGTCATCTGCGGGGAACCGTCCAAAACGTCCCGGTGATGCCTGTCACGCCCTGCTCGTTTTGCGCATAACAGGCGGTCAACACACGACCCGGCTCGATTTCCACCGAAGAACTGTAGCCCTGGTTTCCATTGGGTGCGGCGCGCAACAGCCACGACGTATCATCCCAACTCCGTGCTCCATCACAACTCATTTTGGCGTACAATCCGTACGGTTCATAACGACGCCCAAAAGTCAATAAGATGCGACCATCCGATAGCTTCAACAACCGTGGACAGGCTCCGGACGTGATCTTCGTTTCCACCGGATCGGTCCAGGAACGACCTCCATCACGAGATTCGTTTTGCCAGAACAGCCCGTGGCGACCATCCTGGCATCGACCTACGCGGTGCATCGCCAGCAGATGTCCCTCCGCCAGTTCCAGGAGGCAGGGCTCATAGAAATCGCGTGTGGCCTCGGTTCCTTCAGCAAGCAGCGTGGGAGCTGACCAGCTCTTCCCTCCGTCGTCCGATCGATAGACAACATTAGAAGAAATGCCTGTCAGACCCTGGTCGATGTTGCCATAACAGGGTGCCAGCAGGGCGCCCGAGGACAGTCGAACGGGGCTGGCACAAGTCTGCAGCCTCGGTGCAAAAAGAACGTTGTGGTGAAGGGGCCAGGTAAGGCCAAAATTATTACTCCAGCACCAGAAACCGCCGACGTTACTGAAGGGATACTCGTGCTGATGGAGATGGGAAATCCTTGCCCGGCGACCTTCCCTGACCGGAACCACCTCGTGAGCGGCCAACAGACCGCCGACAACTCCCTTACCCAAATGGATGGGGGCAAATTCCTGACCGCCACCAGCAGCCAGTTGGGCCGCATTCTCAATATCCCATGTCTCTCCCAAGTCGTAGGATCGGATGATCGTGATCACGCTACGTGGATGGGTGTGACGAACTCGTTCCTGGCTGGGGGCCTGCCGAAATGCCATCAGCAATTCATCTCCGTCGAGTCGTATCACATGGGGAAAAGCCGTATAGGATTCGTTCTCGAAGAACACGTCCATCTGCCGGATACTAGGTGGAGACTTTATGGAGATCGTTCGATCGACTTCTTTGGATTTCGCCAAGTGGGGTTCACTTGCCGACCAGCAAACCAATGCTGTCGTAGTCACAGCTGACTGTTTCAGGAACCGACGGCGTTTCGTATTGAATTGAGGAATCATCACGTGACCTGAAATTGGGGTATTGTTCACTGTGACCGCTTCTATCCGAGATCCATTTTTCTGCCCACCCTATTGCTGCCAGCTATTTTTCAGCCAGCCTGCAGCGGCCAGGTTGTCAATTTTGATATTAGTCATTGGGGATTCCTTCGTCATTAGGAATGAGGCATTCACTGGCTGCCATGCATTTTCTCAAGACTCGCCGCCTGCAGGTGCTGTTCGAGACTGCGTGCGTCTGTCGAGGACACACTGATGTAGGTCGGCATTGCGTTCAGAGGCACGCTCAATTGCTTTCCTTCTCCGACCAAGCGTCCGAAAGAGTTGACTGCCGCGGTGGATGTGGGTGCTGCCGAAACGAGCCGTAATTTCTCATTGGTCGACCAGAGGGCCAGAACGACTCGATCTTCGTCTCTCTTCTGGAAGCGATACGCGCGAACCGCCGCAGACATCTCGAGCCTGCCGGCTGGCTCCACGTGATGGAGCTCTCGCGCACAGGTCGCGTACGCACAGGCAGCCGGCGTCGGATACATAGGGCTGTACGCCCGAAACAGGCCATACACATGCCCGCCCTCGTTGCAGGTCACGCCGGTGTGTTTGAAAATCTTCTTCACTCCAGGGACACTTCGACCCAAGACGAGCATCTGCCCGATGCCCCCTGCATAGCCAAGCGATAGCTGACTGAGTAAAGGTTCGTTGTAGTGAAGTCCCCAGCCCAGTTCGCCGATCCACATCTCGCGCCTCTTGCCATGTTTTTCGAGCAGGTCCAGCGCCTCGTTGCACTTTCGAACAAGGCCGCTCTTCTCCGGAGTCGTGAAGCGACCTCGTTCGTAATACTTTAAATCCGCATACGGATGACCAGTAAAGACTTCGAGATACTCGTGTCCCGACTGGAGAACCAGTTTGGTAAAGCGGTACCCCGTGCCACTATCCCAACCGCCCACGCCACAACCCGCGACCAGGACGTTGGGATCCGCCGCTTTGACGCCTTCATAACCATGCTTGAGCATCTTGAGATAGACTTCTGCGCCCTCTTCCACCGAGATCTGCGGTCCCATCCAAAAGCTCAGATCCGGCTCATTGTTGATCTCCACGGCGACGATCTTGCCCTTGTAGCGCTCGACCATGGCCTTCACGTAGTCGCGCCAATGCTCCATGGCGGCGTCCGCTGGCAGTGTGTCGTACTCTTTCCTTCCCTGGTAGCCCCCGTGGGCTTTCCACATAGCCCAATGCGGCATGGGCCAGTGGTTGAGCTTGAGCAGCACTTCCATGTTGTGCTTCTGGGCTTGCTCGAAGAAACCATCGAGCCAGTTGTACCGATACTCACCGGGCGAGGGCTCGAAAGTTCCCCAATCCGAATAGGGCATCATATTCTTGACGCCGATGCGTTCGGTAGCCTCAAAGTCTTCCATGAAGATGAGACCGAAATAGTTCTCCGAGTCGCATTTGCCGTAGCTGGGCGGCTTTGGGACCACCATCAGTCCGCTCTCGAAATAGTCTCGAACGGTGTGCTCGTTCGACGAGACCTCCTGCTTGAGGGGCACCGCTTTGCCGTCTTCGAAGACCTGAATCTGCATCGCCCAGTAGCCGGTTTCTTCACTGGGCAGCACGGCTTTCACAATGTGTTCTTTTCCGGCGGCGATCTCGAACTTCCAGTCTCGGTCCCACTTCTGTCCAACGTCGGAAGTGCAGCGCAAGCGGATCTCGGCCTGACGATCATCTTGTGTCGTGTTCTCGAGCTGGAACACGTACTCCGCTTTCTCTCCCGGGAGCGCGACACCGCTATAGGCACCGGGCTTAACGTGTAAGCGCCAGTGAGGCTCGTGCGCTGCACATTCAATGTGCGTGCAAAACAGCATCGTTAACAACGCGGTGAAGGGAAAAGCTGGCCAGTGTCTCATGTGTGTCTCGGGTCAGAGATCTGGGCTATGACACCCTACTAGCAATGAGTAGCGATCGTAGCATGGCGACGGGGGCCAGTCTATCACAACCGTAATTGACGAATTCCTAATGACTAAGGAATACCCAATGATTAATATCACAATTGACAACCTGCAGGCTGGCAGAAAAATGGGTCCCCGTTAGAAGCGATCACAGCACGGCTGAGAATATTTTTCCAGGCGGCCAGCTGCTGATACAATCCCACGCCCTTGCGAAACCCTGCCAGATCCACATGACATCTCGGACACTTCTCATTTTCTGGGGCCAAGTAAAACGTGTCCACAACCACCTGGCAGGAGCCGCTGCGCTAGATCCAACAGGCCAATGGAATCCTCCTCTTATCAAGCTGGCGTCATCCAACGAAGCCTTGCTGATTGTCCACAGTTCCTGGTATCCCATCCGGCCAGCCAACTCCCTTTCCGCACTCCAGCGCAGGTTCACGTTGACCCCACAATTGTTAAAGAATATAATTTTTACAAGTTTTTTCGTTTGCGATTTTTCCAATTTCACCGAGCCTGCAACCAACTCCACGCGCAATCCAGTATGCCGCAGGCGGACAAAACAAGCTTGTTCGCATCGGTAACAGGTGCTAAATTTTAGACACCACGACGGATGATGAACCGTTGGACGTTGCTTTTCGTCGTCAGCTCTCCACCCCCCATCGACACGTAACACGGAGCCAAACGTCATGCCAATTCAAAAACAATTCGGATCCTTGTTGTTGATTTTTGTCATCAGCAGCCTGGTCATTCATTCAGAGTCGTTTGCTCAACGAGGTGGACCTGTTGGACGTGGTAATTCATTATTTGAATTACTGTTCCAACCCGACGTCAAACAAGAACTCGAGTTGGTCGACGAACAGGACGAGCAGATTCGGGAGTTAGGCAAGGCCATGCGTGAGTCGATCCGATCCTATTTTGGGGAAATCCGTGATTTACAAGGTGAAGAACGCCGTGAAGCTATGATGTCCTACATCCAGGAAGAACGTGCCAAGGCAGAAGACAAGTTAGAGGACATTCTTCTTGAAGACCAATTCACTCGTCT
>Ga0310124_10003746_pt1 | contig 10170 bp, 9 predicted proteins | sample CB11b_AW_Bot5_MG_FD_203507 | JGI IMG/M metagenome (GOLD analysis project Ga0310124, IMG submission 203507) | Marine microbial communities from Western Arctic Ocean, Canada - CB11b_AW_Bot5 | ecosystem: Environmental > Aquatic > Marine > Oceanic | place: Canada: Western Arctic Ocean | collected...
GCGTGTCGCTCTTGGTTTGTTGGGATCTTCAGATGTAGCAATTAGGTATTATGTAACCTAAAGTATACTAGCAGCTATGATTCAGGTTGGGATGCAGACGGTTGAGAAGTTATTGGATTGATGTTGTCAGATTAGGAATTCCGCACGTTTTTCAGTGAACAGCGTAAGTTTAAAACTCATTTAAGTTAGTCAAAGATAGCCATTGTCAATAAATCGGTGTCGACTTACAATCTCACTCTGATCTACGTGAGTAGCGATAGATCTATGTCAAATCGTCGGACAGGGAGGCAATGATGAATAGGCCTAAATTCAGTCGCAGTCTTTTGATTGGGACGCTGGGTGTCCTTGCGTTTGCACTGTTAACCCTTGGGCAAGCTGCATTGGAGCGTACCGCGGTTGCAGCTGGTCAGGAGTCCATTCAGGCGCCAATCTTCGAAGTTGATCCGTTGTGGCCAAAGCCTCTCCCTAATTCTTGGGTGCAAGGAATGACGATTGGATTAGCGGTAGATTTTCAGGATAACGTGTGGATTGTCCATCGCAACAACATGTTGGCAGTCAACGAGATTCCGGCAGATGGAGATTCGCCGATTACGCAAGGCGAGTGCTGTTTTGCCGCCCCGCCTGTGCTCGCCTTTAACCAGGCCGGAGATTTGATTCAGCACTGGGGCGGACCTGGCGAGGGGTATGAATGGCCACAGTCGAACCATGGTCTGGCATTCGATCACAAGGACAATATTTGGATTGGTGGAAATGGTGCTGACGATGCTCACGTTTTAAAGTTTACGAAGGACGGACAATTCTTAATGCAGTTGGGGCACTCTGGTGGGAATGCCGGAAGCAACGACCGTGAGAATTTTGGTCGCGTCGCAAAGATCTTTGTTGATGCTGAAGCTAATGAGGCCTACATCGCAGATGGTTATGGTAATCGGCGCGTTGCGGTCGTTGATGCGGATAGTGGGGAATTTAAACGTTACTGGGGGGCGTACGGTAATCGACCCGATGACGGCCCGCTTCCTCGTTATAATCCGAACGACCCACCGGCTCAGCAATTCAGAAGTCCAGTCCACTGTGCCGAACTATCCAATGATCGCCTATTGTACGTCTGTGACCGTGCAGGCGATCGCATTCAAGTCTTCACCCCAGAAGGCACTTTTGTAAAAGAAGGGTTTATCGAAAAAGAAACCCTAGGGGGTGGCTCAGCATGGGACATTGCATTTTCTAGTGATGCGGATCAGCGGTATATCTATCTTGCAGACGGCGTTAACTCAAAGGTTCATATTATCGATCGCGAGTCTCTTGAAGTATTGACTAGTTTCGGCGATGGTGGCCGTCATCCTGGACAGTGGTATGGCGTACATAGTATCGCGACCGATTCACAAGGAAATATCTATACTACCGAAACTTACGAAGGGAAGCGTCTTCAGAAATTCGTTTATAAAGGTGTAGGCTCTGTTAAGAGATACCAGGGAGTGCTCTGGCCGTCGACTGATGATTAATGTAATAGGGCTTGCCGTGTGAGGTGAGGCGCTTAAATAAGGATTAATTGCTGTGCATTTCTTTTTGTATCTTGATTTGCATAGATAGCAATTACTAGGTATCAGCCCTCAATTCGAAATACTACAAGGGAATTGTGGTTGCGGGGGCGGGATTTGAACCCGCGACCTTTGGGTTATGAGCCCAACGAGCTACCGGACTGCTCCACCCCGCGACATGACATTGCACAAGAAAAACAACAAGTGCGCAGTCCCATATTTTAGCATGTCTTGTTTTGACATCCAACCATAGTGAGTCAGGAGGCGCTAGATTAATTGGTGCGCCTCACTGTGTTATGGCGTTTTTCCAGTGGCGGGCAGACGATCCTTCACTATAAAAACGATTTCACCAGGCCGAATTAGTCCAAGTTCCCGACGAGCGATCGATTCTATGCTGGTGGGATCTTCACGAAGGTGCTTTGCACGGTTATGGAGACTCTGATTTTCTCGTTTTAGAGATTCAATGGAGTCCAATAAGTTGTCATGTCTACGCTCTGCTTTCCGACTTTCGACTAATCCCCGTTCGCCAATGATCGCATTTGCAGCAAGCACGCAGACGGTTAAGATGACAAGAATGTACAGGCCTCGATGTCGGCGAGGGAACCTTGCTCGAGGTTGAGCGGTACCTTTTGTAGCGCGTGGTAGTGAAATTCTTGGCATATATAGGCTGGATTACGAATTTATGGCATTACTTGAGACCCGTATTAATTTTCGGATCGAAAGGTCTTTTTCAATAGTCTGGGTCGAGGAGGAATCGTGGGCAGTTCCGAGTACGTTATCGTGTTGATCTCTATGCCGTCTGGCTCAGAGGCTTTACGGCTCGCTAAAATACTGGTCGACGAACGTCTGGCAGCATGTGTCAATGTTCAAAATGAGATGCAATCGGTTTATCGCTGGAAGGGAAGAACTGAGCAAGACTCCGAACAGCAGCTTGTTATTAAAACAATGTCTGAGCGGGTCCCAGTATTGCGCGAACGGATTCGTTCATTTCATCCATACGAATGTCCAGAGTTTGTGGTTATTCAGTTGTCAGACGGTGATGAAGCTTATTTGAGCTGGTTGAAGGACGCAGTGTCAGAAAAATAAGTCACCAACGTCTAGAAGGCTTTCACGACCAGAAAGCCACCTAGGAGTAACAAAAAGAAGACCAGTGCAGCCAGCTCAAGATGGCGCTCTAACATCTTTCGAACAGGTGCTCCAAAAATCCGTAAAATTGCGGCCACCAGAAAAAAGCGTCCGGCTCTTCCGAACGCACTCACGATAAGAAATGGCCAGAAAGGCATTCCCGTCGCACCTGCGGCAATAGTAAATACCTTGAAAGGGATTGGGGTGAATGCAGCAGCCATGAGAATCCAGATGCCAAACGGTCCAGCAAATACATTGACCACATAATCCCAAGAGCTTTGCGCATCGTACCAATCGATTATCGGTTGACCGAGTGTTGCCATGAAGCTCAAGCCGATGAGATATCCGAGTGCAGCGCCAACGACAGACCCAGCGGTGCATAAAGTCGCGGCGGAAAGCCAGCGACTTGGTTTGGAGGCGACAATGGCAATTAAGATTAGATCTGGAGGAATCGGGAAAAAGGACGACTCGATTAACGCAAAGCCGAAGAGGGCTGCCATGCACTGAGGAGTATCTGCCCATCGCAGTGTCCAGTCGTACAGTTCTCGAATCCATCGGCGAATTACGCCAATGACTGAAAAGTTACTATTACCCATCTTGTTTTAAATTGCATCTAAGGCTTGATGCATATCTTCTGTAAGATCTTGTATGTCCTCGATTCCTGTCGAAATGCGAATTAATCCGTCACCGATGCCTCTTTCAAGCCTCTCTTTTCTTGGCACGGAGGCGTGGCTCATGCTTGCTGGGTGACTAATGAGACTTTCAACGCCACCGAGACTTACAGCTAATGAAAGCAATCTCACCCGATTGCACACAGTGCTTGCGGCTTCGAGCGAGCCTACGTCGAAGGATAGCATGCCGCTGAAACCGTGCATCTGACGGCATGCCAAAGCATGCTGTGGATGATCGGGTAAGCCTGGGTACAACACCTCGTGAACCTTAGGGTGTGAGGAGAGAAACTCCGCGAGAGCTAGGCCGTTCTGACTATGTGTTCTCATACGCAGTGAGAGTGTCTTTGTCCCACGCAGTAATAACCAGGCGTCGAAAGGGCCCATGATTGCGCCACTAGTATTCTGGATAAACCGAAGTGACGCCTCGTCTTCAGTATTCGATGTTAGAACCATGCCGCCAATGGTGTCACTGTGGCCATTAAGGTATTTCGTAGTGCTATGGATAACGAGGTCGGCACCGTGTTCGAGTGGGCGCTGTACGTAAGGGCTTGCAAATGTGTTATCGACGACAAGCTTTGTGTTGTGTGAGTGTGCAAGGTCAGCCATGGCTGCTAGGTCGGTCAAGCCGAGTAATGGATTCGATGGGGTTTCAACATAGATCATTTTCGAGTGGGAAGTTAAGGCGGCTGCTACATTGTCTGGGATTGCTGTTTCCACGTAGCTAAAGGATATCTTGTAGCGGCGGAGTACATGTTCAAATAACCGATGAGTGCCACCGTATATATTCTCATCGACCACAATATGATCTCCAGGGTCGAGACGGCTGGCGACTGCGTTGATAGCTGCCACCCCTGATGCGAATGCAATGCCAGACCGGGCACCCTCAAGGGCCGCGATATTTGCCTCCACCGCGGCACGAGTCGGATTATTCGTTCGCGAGTAATCGAAACCCTTATGTTGGCCGAGTTCGTCGTGCACGAAAGTTGATGTTTGATAAATCGGAGTGATTATCGCTCCGGTTGCCGAGTCTGGTTCCTGACCGGCGTGAACGCACCTCGTATTGAACCGTGCTGTGGTTTCTAGTTTCAAGTTGCTAATCCTTGCTAATAAGTTCGAGAAAGTAGTGATGAGTAGGGTTTTTTGTGCTTATTAAATCCACATATATCTAACAAGCGTTATCGGATTCTTGTACGATACATCTGTTATCATTTTGTATTCAACTGTTATACGTAATTAGCAGATGGTTATTGTTTGCTCTTAGTTGCATCGTCTCCATATTATGACTTCTTCTGCGCCGTTGGAACCATCTCCAGAACTTGTTGTTGTGATGAAAACTGAGTCTGAATCCGAAGCAAACATAGTATGTGCACTTTTGGCAAATCACGAAATTGAGTCAGTGATAACGTCAAATCTAGGAGCTGCACTACTACCAACGGTAATCTGTCGACCCGTTTTAGCTAGAGTAGAGGTGCGCTCAGCGGATGTAATACTTGCAAAAAACATCATTAAGCAGTCTCAGGCTATTGCAGAAGCATCTAGTTCTCTATCCCCGTCGAATTTCGAGTCGCTAGAGCAAAAGCTGGGTTACCAATTCATTGATAAAGGATTACTTGAACATGCACTCACTCATCGTTCTATCGTACATGAGGACGCGAGTGGCGCGATGGTCGATAATGAGGTTCTAGAATTCTTGGGTGATGCAGTTCTAGGGTTTGTGATTGCGGATCTATTGTTTCGTGAATTTCCAGATGTGACTGAAGGAATTATATCGAAGTGGAAATCTACTCTGGTTTCAACAGTAACTCTCGCCAACTTAGGTGGAATGCTGGGACTGGGTGACTATATATTGCTCGGTCGTGGTGAAGAAAAAACAGGTGGACGCAAGAAAAAGAATCTTATTGCAGATACTTACGAAGCGCTTATCGCTGCCGTCTACCTGGATGGGGGAGTTGGGGCTGTACAAAAGTTTATTGAGGATCAGTTTAGATCTCTCGTGGGCACACTACGAATTGGTGGCCGGTCATCAATTCTCGAACAAGATGATAAATCAGCGCTTCAAGAGTTGGTTCAGGCGCGTTCACTAGCCCTACCAGAGTACCGTGTTGTGCGAGAAGATGGTCCAGATCATCAAAAGGTATTTTGTGTGGAAGTATGTGTGGGTGGTGATGTTATGTCTCATGCTGAAGGGCCAAGCAAGAAGGAGGCGGAACAGCGCGCGGCTTCACTGGCACTTCAGCGTCTCACCGATGGATAAGTTAATCGATTACATTCCATTCTCGTGTAGGTTTGCCGGACGAAAAATTAGTATCATCCAAGGTAGGTTCGTTCCTAGGCAATCTGTCATAGGCGTATTTTTGGACTTCTCTGGCTAATTGTTCGTCAGAAATGGGAGTGGGTTGACAGTGCAGCTTAACCCAAAGCCTCAGTAGTGGATCGGCTAAACGATAACGTTTCTGCCTCACTGTAATCAGATCAACATCATCTAACCAAGAGAGATAATCTCTTGTTGATCCGGGTGTTCGTCCAAGTCTCCTAGCTATTTCCGTCAATCTTAGAGGTTCCTCATTAGCTAGAATCTGTACGATTGCCTGAAGCACACCGTAACCACGTGCTCGATGCAACCTTAATTCATATTCGAAACGACATTGGGCCCAGAGCGAGGCTCCCTTTGAGAGTTGCGTGGTGAGGGCGGCAACCGGGTCGAATAGGTTAGGCTCTTGTGAAGCCTCCATGCCTTCGGCAATTAATCGAACGTAACTTGGCCGTCCAGCTGTTAGCGCATGAATAGACCTGGCCAGTTCGTCACGAGAAATGTGATTGTTAGAAGTAGGAACAGTTGCTAAAGCATTTCCGACCTCTGCTGGTGTAAAAGCTGGAAGATGTACGATTTCGAATTGAGGAGATGCATCTCGGAGGAGTCTTAGTGCTCGGGTAGTATAGCGTGTACTCAGGACAAATCGGTTGTGGCTATTACGAAGTGTTTCGATTAGTTCCTTCAGAACAAGTCTTAAGCCAGGGAAATTCTCGAAAGTTCTTAATTCGAGAATTTCATCTAGTAAAAAAATGGCTGGATTTGTGCCTGAGGGACGGGCTCTATCAAGGAACCTGAGTGTTGCTTGAAACGCTTCTCGTGTGGAAAGAGTTTCAGAGAATTCAGCTTTCTCGTTTATTGCGTTGAAAGGTGAATTCGCTGTGAGGGACCGCAAAAAGTGTTCTGGAGTGGTAGCAGTTTGTTCAACATCTAAGTATTGAGAACACTCGTTACCCAGTTCGTCTTGAAGTTCAAGAAGTAGTGCTGTGCGACCACTGCCGCCTAGGCCTAATACAATTGGAATCCTGGGCGGCTCCGCTTCAAGGGCCGAAAGGAGGCGCCTTTTAAGAGTCGGCCTTTCGATCTGAGTCACTCTTGCTTATCTCCAAGTGTTGATTCAAGTCTAATCAGGAAATCAAATCGATACGGTTAGGATACGAAAAGGTAATTCAACATTTGGTACATCTGATCAACGAATAGAACTTAAAAAAGGGTGAAGCAGTTTGTCAATGTGAAAGAATAACATTGTTAAAGGGGATTCCGCCGAACCTCTAAAAATGCAGGTGTTTTTTTCGAAAATTCTTTTTATTATTAGATTGGCATTTCCTGTAATTTCAGATAAAAGCAAGGTAGTTCAATGTGAAATAATAGCAATAGCGACTTTATCGTTATCTACGGTGTACATGGTACTATCTGAATGCCTATCTGATGAGGAATTTTAGTTGATGAATTTAGCGATTCTTGGGGCACAGTGGGGCGACGAAGGAAAAGGCAAAATCGTCGATTTACTGGCACCACGATTTTCAGTGGTTGCTCGCTATCAAGGTGGTCATAATGCCGGGCATACGGTTTTCGTGTCTGGTCAGAAATTTGTTTTACATCTCATACCCTCTGGCATTCTACATCCAGAGGTCACATGTGTTATTGGGAACGGAGTGGTTATTGATCCAACGGCCCTGCTGGAGGAGGTCGAGAGCTTAGCTAAAATCGGTATCTCCGTAGATGGCCGTCTATTCGTTAGTGATAAGGCTCACGTAATTTTGCCGTATCATCGAGAATTAGAGCTGATGTTTGAAGCTCGTAGGGGAGACAGAAAGATCGGCACGACTTCACGAGGAATCGGTCCTGCATATGAAGACAAAATCGCTAGAAGAGGCGTCAGGATAGGAGATTTGGCTGACACGTCCCTTAATGGAGTGTTAGCTAAGGTAATCCAAGAGAACGTGAATGTGCGGAATCGTCTCATTGATGGAGCAACAATGGATTGGCGAGTTGTGCTGGACCGGCTCGCAGAATCCTGGAACCGCATCAAGCCATGGGTTACTGATGTATCACTGCTTCTCGCGAATGCGAGACGCGAAGGGAGATCAACGTTATTCGAGGGTGCTCAGGGTGCTCTCTTAGATATCGATCATGGAACATATCCCTATGTGACATCTTCGAATTCGACTGTCGGTGGTGTCTGTACGGGTCTCGGTGTTCCACCATCAGCTATAGATGGGGTGTTGGGAGTTGCGAAAGCCTATACGACCCGTGTTGGGGAAGGGCCCCTGCCGACTGAACTAACCGGATCAATGGGCGAAGCGTTACGTGAATCTGGACAGGAATACGGTGCGTCTACTGGACGTCCACGTCGCTGCGGCTGGTACGATTCAGTGGCTATGAAGTACGCGGTTCGCTTGAACGGAATCGAGGCACTCGCGCTTACAAAGTTGGATGTATTGGATGACCTTGATGAGATTCATTTATGTACGGAGTACCGTTATGGTGGGGAGATATTCCGAGAATGGTCATTCGACTCTGCTGAGCTAGCGAGATTTGAGCCAACGTACGAAAAGCTTCCCGGATGGTCCAAGCCCACTCGGGGTGCACAAAATTATGAGGAACTACCAAAAGAAGCCAAGAATTACGTAAGCCGTCTTGAGGAAATTACGGGTGTTCCGGTTGTGATTATTTCGACCGGTTCTGACCGTGCTGAGACGATTGTGCGTGATGGTACGCTGCTAGATAGTTGGTTTTGATCGTTTGGGTGATACTCGAGGTTTATGGCATCACCGCGCCAGCCACTTCCGTTTCAGTAAATGCGGCTGAGATGAATGGTAACGATTCAAGATAGGCCGCCATGTCATCCAGGGTCAGTCCCAACTCCTTCGCACGTTCTGTGTCCACGAAGATTTGATTGTCTGCTGGATCACCGTAGAAGAGCACAAGCCGGCGACTGTCTGGGTCAAACTGGTCGTGAAGCGTGGAAACGATTTCATTCGTGTAATGACGTCCGCGCCAAGCATTACCTGCTTCGGAAGGCATACCATGGTCGGCAGTCAAAGCGATAACATACTCGTCAGCACCTATCTGTGTATCCAACGTTTTGATCACGCGACCTAACTGCTCATCGAGTGTGGCAAGTGTTGCACGTAGTTCGTGTGAGTTCGGTCCATATTGATGTCCGACATAATCTGGCGATTTGAAATTTACAAACACTAGATCTGTAATCGCATCTACACCGACTCGTTCGTTTTGTATCATTGCAACAAGCGCATCAACTTGGAAAACTGGGAAAAGGGGAGTGCGCAGTAGTGTGCTTCCTGAAGAAATAGAATAGTCACTCGAAACTTCATCAGGGTTTGTCCAGAATGTACTTGCATCTACATCACGTAGATAACTGGGCAGCCGATAGCAGTCTGTATCACCAAGCCAGCGTGCGGTTGAACTTTCGAACATGGCTAATAAAGTTGGATGCCCGTTGATCATGCAGCCACCATGACCTGCAAGAGGGATGGTTGCTCGTGCCGTTGTGCCTTGGGCGATAATGACCGAGCGACCATGCGTCCGCAGATTCCAAAGGTCACCGAGTGTTAACGCCATAAGGTTTGCTGGTGAATAGCCTGGATACGCACCTGTTGATCGACCTGACACGTGATCGAACATCGTGTTCGCTGCGATACCATGAATCTTAGGGTCAGCGCCAGTTACGATCGTTGCATGCCCGACACTAGTCAGAGTGGGGAGATAATTTACACGTGTGTTCTCAAATGACGAACCATCGTGGCGAAGGCGAGTAATAGTGGGCATCTCGGTCGTGTAGCGATCAAGATAATCCGACCTCATGCCATCTAGGACAACTAGCAAGATTGCGCGAGGCAGAGAGTTGGTTTCTAAAAGCGCCGAGGAAAGGGTGCGGCCGGTCATGGATGCCGGTTTGGAAAGATCGAGGAGGCTTGCTAGAGTCGGCGCGATGTCTTGCTGGACAACTGGTTCCATCCATTGCCCTTGACGAATAAAACGAGGGCCGAAGAACACTAATGGAATCTTGGCATCATAGGTCCAGGGACTACCGTGCATGAACCGATATTGGTGGTCGTCTGGTTCTAATACCATCTCGCCCTCGACAGGAACAAGCATGATTTGTCCACTGCGACCTGGATAATATGCTCTAGCGAACATCTCTAAGTGTTTTTGTCTTTGGGTTTTAAGGGAAGAACTGTCTTCTTGGATTTCTGCTTGTAGAGTCCAATGATGGAACTTGTCGCCAATAGAATCTTGAGTGTGGTCCAGTCCTGTATCGCTCCCCGCCTGACCAAAAGTGAGAGAGCCTACAAGGATGAAGGGTAATAGAATTCCCATGAGGGTAATTTCCTAAATCTTGCCTATTTCTGAGTGTAGCACTCCACAGAAATTAACTGTGAAACGCCTACAGATTATCGACCTTTGACCGATATTCCATTAGAGATTCCTAATTTGGGGTTCCAGTCTATCGTTGATTGGAATAGTGAGCCCCGTTTGCAAGCGTTAGGGGACAATCGTGACTGTT
>Ga0310124_10003748_pt1 | contig 10164 bp, 8 predicted proteins | sample CB11b_AW_Bot5_MG_FD_203507 | JGI IMG/M metagenome (GOLD analysis project Ga0310124, IMG submission 203507) | Marine microbial communities from Western Arctic Ocean, Canada - CB11b_AW_Bot5 | ecosystem: Environmental > Aquatic > Marine > Oceanic | place: Canada: Western Arctic Ocean | collected...
CTTCGCCGTCGAACAGCCGGACGGACTCCGCATCTGGCTGATCAACAAAACCACACAGGACCAACGCGTCACGATCGAGCTTTCTGATAGCGCTGCCGCTGCGGTGTGCCGAATCGCCCAGTTGGTAATGCCCGCAGGTGTCAGATCGGCAACGTCCGCCCCGGCAACGATCAATGAATCCTTGCCGGTGCACGACGGCGAGCTCGCACTCACACTGCTACCCTACGAAGTCTGCATTTTGACACCCTGACCAACGACAAGAAAATGTCCGGGAAACTGCGGCGGCATACACAATCAAAAGTATGCAGCAGGACGCTATTGGATATTCCCCTTCACGCCTTAATGCTGCTTGGCGGTCCCGACGAATCGCTGCAGTTGGTCGAGCGGGTCATTGGCACCAATCAACGGATGCCCGACACAGAAATACCGATCGCACCATTGATCATTCGTGTTTGTTCCTCAGCATTACTTTGCTGGTCCTGCCCGAATCAATTTCCGCGAAGGCCTTGTCATAATCGGTCATTTCGAACTCGTGCGATACGAACAACTCCATGGGCAGCGTTTTCTCAAGGAGGAAGTTCTGGGTTTTCTCCCACGTGTCATACATCCGCCTGCCGTGGACGCCCTTGATCGTGATTTCCTTCTGCACCAGGCTGACCATCGGGCTCTTGATGACCAGGTCTTGTTTGGGATTTCCAACCAGGATCAACCGCCCCCCCTTGCGCAGGTAACTGAAAGACTCGGACAAGGACTCATTGGCACCTGCCGCATCAATGATTCGGCCCACACCGTCGCCATCGGTCAAGGCCAGGATCTCTTCGGGCACGTTTGACTGTTGCGGATCAAACACCGTATCAGCACCTAACTGAAGGGCCAGGCCCAGACGGAATTTGTTGATGTCGATCGCAATCACTCGCGTCGCTCCCATTTTTCTTGCCAGGTAAATGGCGAACAGCCCGATCGGGCCGGCCCCGATGACAGCCACTGAATCCCCGGCGACCTGCGCCTTCTCGACGCCTTGGAAAGAGACGCCCATCGGCTCGAGTAAGGCTGCCCTTTCAAGACTTAATGCGTCGTCGATTTTGAACAGTATCTGCTGAGGAACCACCGCAAATTCGGCGAAACACCCGTTGAAGTTGTGGCCGAAGAGCACCATGTCCCTGCAAATGTGCTGTTCGCCGGTGCGGCATTGATAACAGTTGCCGCACGGCAGATGGGTTTCCACGGCAACCCGGTCGCCCACGGAAAAGCCGCGCACTTCCGTTCCCAGCTCTGCAATCACCGCGCCGCATTCGTGTCCGGGAATGAATGGCGGGTCCTTGATAAAATCCCTGATCAACGGATGCCAGTGGTAGATGAGGATATCTGTCCCGCAGATCGTTGCAGTATGAATCTGCAGCAACACTTCGTGCGGCTTCAAGTCGCGGACCGGATGCTCGCCATAAGCAAGACCCGGTTCCTGTTTATCCTTGAGGATCGCCTTCATTCTGGCCTCACCATTCTGGATTTCAACGCGCCAGTGAGAAAACGGACTTTAATCGTTTCAAACATTAACTCAAGGGAATCTACCAATGCCCAAAACAACTGCCGTTAAAGAAATCTCGATCTCTTTCCTCGCCGAAGAAATGTTTGGCGACTACCATGTACCGCCAATACAATCCGCGGCTGCAGGATTCTTTGGGAAAACACCTTTTGATAGCTGCCAAACACATTCACCCTCGACACGAGGTCGAGAGGGACCGGGCCGCGAAACTTGCATTCTTGAACAGCAACTAGATGAACTTTCCAGGCTGTACAGTGAAAACGCAGTCGTTAGCCGGCCCATGCTTCGCCTTCACGGACTGGGAGGACCGTGCCACAGAAATGGTGCGCAAAAAAAAAGAAAGCACGGAATCCGAAGACTCCGTACTTTCTTGCATAAGGTAGACGCGTCAACCCGTTTTACGGATTGAGTTTTGCGTCGATGGCAGCGTCGATTTGATCGGATAAATCGCAGTTATCCGGGTCGCAGATATTGGCGCTTAGCAGGAGAGATTCGGCGATGGTCGCTGCGGCAGCCTGCAGTTCAGAAACACTGCTCGGCGGGTTTGCGCCGATAACCAGGCAGGCCAGATCGACGGCAGAACCGGCGACATCGTCGCACGACTTGCACGGGGCGTCGGCACCAGCAGCACCAGCAGCACCATCAGCACCAGCAGCACCAGCGGCACCAGCGGCACCAGCGGCACCAGCGGCACCATCAGAACCAGCAGGGCCTTGCTTGCCCTGCGGGCCTTGCGGGCCGACCAGTGCGGCGGCCTCAAGGGCAGCACGCCAGGTGCCACTCTCACTGGGTGCGTACTGGACCACATACATGTTTGTCTGGCTCGACGTGTTGTCAGGATCTTGAATGGTGTGGATGAAGTGTATCGTATCCCAATTCATCTCAGTGATGTATTGGTCGGGAGAAAGCCAGCTGCCATTATTTGCCCGAAATTGATGCTCCCACCTGGTGTCGCCGTTGGTGACCACCCAATCACACACGATCGGGTCTACGCTCATATCTAAGGTGACCTCGAAGTGTGTCGTCTGGTTTAGTGCTGCGTCACTCATGCCCCCTGACTTGTAATGGTATTGGCCGGCCCAGCTGGTATGTCCAAATTGTACGTAGCCGGGAAAGTACCAATCAGTTGAGTGGACGCCGAATCCTATCCCCTCATAGGCATTCGGACCATTTTCATTTTTGAGCATCACGGCTGTGTAGTTAAATTTGGCGCCTTGATTAGTACTCGCCCCGCCGAGATTCACATCCCACTCGGCGTAGATGATGTTCTCATCATCGCTGCTGGTCACCGAGATGGGAACTTTTATTGTATTGCCGCCGGCGGCATTGGGGCCTCCTGGGTTATCGGCGATGTCCACCAATACGGTCACTGCTGAGGCGGGAATCGATAGGAACGCGGTCAAAACCAAAGCGCTCAGTGTTGTGGTGAGTTTTCGTGCAAACATGGTGATTTCTCCTCTGTTTTTTGTGTGTGTTGTGATTGATGAAGAACCATATTTTCTCCAACGCTTATTGAAAGTATCGGAAAGCGCAACGCAATTGCCAGTTAGACGCCAACAACATCACGTGGATGGTGCCCTCCCCTCGTCTCTCGCGCAATGCCTAATGGTATAAAACATCTCATTCAAAATTGCAAGCAAAAAATGGGTTTCAGCTTTGTGCAGGGATTATCTGCATTCGGCCAGGGCAAAAGGCCTGTCTATATCGACCAGAAAAAGGGCTTTAATCTTGTAAGTTCATATATATATATATATATATCGTCTCACCTTAAACAGGAAAAACCACTATATTATCGCTCCGGGCTTTGTGACGCTGTATGCGTATGACAGGAGAACAATCCAAGTGAATCGCCATGAATCAATTGTTAGCCGCCAAATACTTGGGACACCATCCGGCTATTCTGAGCAGTACGTGACGCCTCTGCCCCGTCCGCTTGGCGGCTCCACCTTGACCAAGTTCCTGGGGCGCAAATACAAGGGACACAACTCGATCAAAGGCTTTACCCTGATCGAACTGCTGGTGGTTATCGCGATAATCGCGATCCTGGCGAGTATGCTGCTTCCCGCTCTTTCGCAAGCCAAGCGCACTGCCAAGCTGACGATTTGCATGGGCAACCTCAAGCAACTGCTTGTGGGCAATACGATGTATGCGAACGATTATGACGAGATGTACCTTCCGTCCAACAACGGCACCCGTTATGACAGCGGCACTTCACGCTACTACACCGGCAATTCGTGGGGCGCCCCCCAATCGTCGATGTGGGAGTCGGGGGAGGAGGTACTCGGCCTTGTCATGCAGGAAGAAGCCGGCGGGTCATGGCAAACTCAGTGGTGCCCGTTTGTGTTGGATAAGGCGTACGGGCCGCCCGGCCCCACCGCCGGTGGTTTGTATGAAGACCAGCTCTATTATGACGGCCAGTCCTACGCGACCGGGTACAACCGGATTGCGGGGTGGGAGCCCTGGGGTTGGTCTCAGGCGGACAAAACGGCCGGCTTTGCCTACAGCGACCATTCCGTTCCGGGTTTCATCAAGTCGATGCGGGGTCTCGGCAGCCGCGACGTAATCCTGATGGATATCGTGAACACCGGCTGGGCCACCAACGCCCTCAAGTGGGCGCATGCTGAGAGTAACACGCACAATATGTTTGAGCCAATCACGGAGAACAATGTCGGTTACGCCGATGGCCACGCCGGCATACACCGGCATCCGAACTCTCTCGTCGGCTTTCATCTCCCGCCATCACTGAACGTCGTTACCTGGCATGGCAGCAGTATGTGGGGGCCCAGCAGCGCCTGTCCGGGAGCGTGGGTCGGAAAAACCCCAAACGACGAAATCTTCATATATTGACAGCGGTCTGATGTCGCTCACGATATTACGCCAGCTATCAAGCAAATCAAAAAGTAGGCGCCCCCAACCCCACTCATTCTTTCTCGACGCGGACCGTTCCGGCCAGGAGCGCGTCGCGAAAATCCGCCAAGGGCAGCTTTGGATCCGCCATCGCGACGGTCGAGTACAGGCAGGTGTGCGCGCCGGTTCCAGCGCGCATCGTCATCGGGCCGTGGAAGTAACGGTAAGGGTACTGGACCAGACCACGTGCGTGGCACAGGGGCGAGCCCATGACGTCGCTCTCCACGACCGTCTCGGCAGGGAACTCCACGTCCACGACGTGCGGCGGATCCATGATGCCGCGCATGCCTTCCCAGAATTGGGCCACGTAACAGCCATAGGTCGGGCCTGTATCGGGGGTCTTTAAGATGAACAGCCGTACGTGTTCGGCCATCGGCAGGTTCTGGTCTACGGCCGTGGCGCCCTGCAGCATCCGGCTCCAGTCCGCGTTTATTCGATCGAATCGGCGCTCGATGGGCGTAGCCAGGCCGAAGGCACGGCCCATGAAAATCGGAAAGGTCGCCACGCATCCCAGCCAGTTCTCTCCGAAGGCCATGAATTCGACGTCGTCGGGATCGAAAGTGTAGCCCCGTTCATGCAGCTGCTGCATCAGGTCGATCGTCCACGCCTTCGAGCGACCCCAGACGTTGAACTCATTTTCCGGAACCTCACCGCCGCGATTGCGCTCCCCCACGCGGCGGTCTTCCTCGAGGCCTGCCACAAACTCCGGACCCAGCACCTCGCAGCACTGGTCCAGATTGTTCTCCAGCCGGAGGACAACACAGCGCGGGCCGAAGTGCTCCTCAGCCAGGGCCACCAGCTCGGGGTTGGACTCTATGGCAAAAAAGCCCTCATCCGGTTCGGCGTCACGGATGAGCGACGAGTGGAGCTCCCGCAGCTCCTCGTCCCGCCGTATGCATGACTCGATCCGACCGTGCCAGTGCTCACCCATGCCGAAGCGACTCTCCCGCTCGGCATCGTCCATCCCGCGCAGCTCGTCGGCCCGGGAACCCCAAGCCAGCGCATGGGTGCAGAGATAGATTCGTCGTAGTTTCTTCATACTACTTCCCTTCGATCTCGAGTGCGTGCACGGCGGCAGGATGCATGTGTCTCGGTTCCACCCGGCCACTGCTTCGCAGCAGGATATGCACGTCGAAATCCCGCAGGTCGCCGAGCTCTTCAGACGGCACCTCGAGGGTGAGCCAGTTGCGCCGCTGCTCCGTGGCCGGCTCGGCAAACCCTTCGAACGCCTGCATGCGTCCGCGCATTTCCTGCCGGTAGGCATCGGTGCTGACCTTCCATTGCATCTCCCCGCCGCGGGGGCCTATGCCCAGATCCACATGGCCGCCCTCGTCAAAGATGTACGTGACGGTCGACACGGTGAGCGCTGTCAGCGGCGCGGCTGAGGAGAATCGCTGGGTCAGGTGGAGCTCAGACCCTTCCGGCGCGCCGACCGCGAATCCTCCCTGCGCCGTCCGACGCTCCCAGAAAGACTCCAGCCCTTTGCTCGCCAGGTCATGGGAGCCGGGCCGCCAGCCGGGCTGTTCGGGGTCGCTCATTGTGAGCGTGCCGAGATGCCGCCAGCGTGAGGTGTAGAAATCATCGCGGTAGCGGAATTTGTCGTAGACATCGCGCGAAAGCCGGACCACGGCATCGTCCGGCCCATCGTGGACGCAGCGGACCGTGAACCGATCCAGGCGGTTGGCTGGGACCCCTTCAGCGCGCGCGTCGTTGCGGAGACGCAAGCGCAGGTAGAAAACGTGCCGCCCCTGCACTGCCTGCCCGCCCTGCAGGACCAGTGGCTCGAGCGCCGTGTTGCCGGACTGCTCGACCGCAACCGACCAGTCCTGCTCGTTAAACGACAGGGCCAGCTCGTTGACGGCCCCGGCGGCGGCCGGTGCACTCCCGACCAGCTCGGCTTCGACATGTCGCAGCGGGAAGTGCGATTCGAACCGATACGTCAGTGTCGAATCGACCGGCCGGTCCTGGTGGGTCTTTGCCAGCAAGAAGCCCGGCTCGTCCGCCGGCACGCTGGTCAGTTTTAAATCCAGAAAACCGGTGATGTTGGCATCCTCGATCCACCGAAAGCCGCCGAAGCCGTCTTCATAAACACTCGGCTCTTCCGCAGTGCCGCCGACGAATATGGTGTGACGGCGATTGTCGATCCAGGGCGGTCCGCCGCCGCGGCCCGAGAAGTTCGCAGAAGGCAGCGGCAGGTCGTCCGGCCGCAGCACATGCATCTGCGCCTGCCGGACCCGGAGCCAGTTTCTCAGTGCGATCATGTCAGGGTTCTGGCTGCCCACCCACGCATTGATCCCCCCAGATCGCCCCCCGACAGCAAAGAGAAGTGTGGACACGTTGAATTCCTTGCAGGACTCGAACTGATCCTCGACGTTTGCCAGCAGCTCCTCGGTCCCGCCCGCCGGCCGCGGTCGCGTCGGCACCATGAAGTCCGGCCAATCAGGATCGGACGCCCAGACGCAGCAGATGATCGGTTTGTCCAGCGCCACGAACTTCATCAGGTGTTTGCGAAAGTCCGGGTATTTAAAGAAGTAGTAGTCGAAGGCCCAGCCGTCAGCCATCAGGCCCGGGCTGGGGGGCAGCGGATCGCTCCAGCCCTCCAGCCACTGAATGACAGGAATGCCGTAGGTGTCCCGGATGTGCCGGGCCAGCACGTCCAGCCGCGGCTTCAGCGCCTGGCGGTTCTCCTCGGCGAGACAGATGGCGGGGATCAGCTCCGGATACGTCTCGATTCCGGGCTCCGGTGCGAGCCAGGCGTCGACGTTCTGGATGACCGTGTCGATCGGCGTACTCAACCGCCGGAGACCGGGATAGATGATGTAGATGTCGTGCGAGAGCGGTTCCGCCTCCCGCTGGGCCTTCAGGCTGGCCCACCAGTACTTCTTGTTGGGGAACTTACCATCGAGCTGCATCTTGGGCGTCTCATAGTCGAGCCAGGATGGTCCGCCGCCGTAGATCCCCATCCGGCTGTAACCCGGATCCGGGTACGACCGCACCTGAGCGGCGCAAACCCCCGCTCCCAGCACGCAGGTTAAAACCCCGACCACAATCACCGTCCGCAATTTCAGACTCATACTCTCCTCCATTTCATTCCTCCAGTTCACAGACCTTGCCGGCCAGCAGCGCGGCGCGGAAATCCTCGAGCGAAAACTCGGGAACTGCCATAGCGATAGTCGAGTACAGCGAGGTGTGGGCACCGGTGCCCGCACGCATCGTCATCGGCCCGTGGAAGTATCGATACGGATACTCGACCAGACCGCGAGCGCGACACAAAGGATAGCCCATGACGTCACACTCCACAACTGTCTCCGCCGGGAACTCGACATCGACGACGATGCGGCCGGGCCAGTCCTCGGCCATATCCAACTTTTCGTGCCGCTCGATGTCGTCCATCTCGAGCAACCCGTCTCCATGCTTCGACCAGGCCAGCGCATGCGTGCAGAGGTAGATCCGTTGCAGTTTCTCCATAGCATACATTGCCAGCACGTTGTCACCCGTGCAAACCCCATTTCATGTTGTGCATTGCAGTCTGACCCGCTTTGCGATACCTTCGTATCCTCGGGGAAAACCGCGAAACAATACAGAAAAGGGGTATCGGATGAAGCATGTATTCTGGCTACTTACAGACCAACTTGCAGGACGTGCGGGACCGACGCGAGAACCCTGGAACGTCGGCGACTTTTCGGCAGCCGGTTTCGACTCGATTCTGTCACTTGACGAGCAGGAAATCGATCCCGCTGCAATGTCGGCTGCCGGGCTTTCGCATAAGCTCATAAGATTCCCCAACTATTACCCACCCGACGCCCCCCTTGTGAAGGAATTCCGAGACAAACTGCTCATAGCTCATCAATTCGTATGTCAGCAGATGACCAATGGCAACAGGCTTTTAATCCACTGTGTAGCCGGTTGCGACAGAACGGGCATTGTGATGGCATACTACCTCTGTGCCACGTTGGGCCTGTCGCCGGAAGAAGGGATAGCGCGCGTCAGGGCAGTGCGGCCGAACGCCATTCTGGCACCTGGTTGGGAAGAAATGATATTGCCGATTATGACAGAATTCCTGGAGAATGAAAAGAACGTATGAAATCCAACGAGAATGAATCTTTCTCTTTTGTCGTATTTGGAGATGCACATGTCGGGAGTGTGGATAGCAGATACGGGGATATTGTCGAGAGAATTGCCGCTGTCGAACCTGACTTTGTCGTTGCTGCCGGAGACTTAACGGAAAATGGCAGGGAACAGGCCCACTGGGATACTTTTTTCGAAGTGAATAAACCACTCTCGGACAAAGCCATCCCGATATACCCGGTATTCGGGAATCATGACCAGGTGTTGCCAGATCCCTTTTTTCTGACTTTCTTCCAACCCCCGGCAAACAAACTCTGGTATTCCTTTGATTACCGGCAAGCGCATTTTGTTATGTTGTATTGTCCCCAGGGCAAGGGTGATATGGAAGAAGGAGACGAGCAGTACAACTGGTTGATTGCCGATCTTCAAAAAGCCGGCGAAAGCGGCAGGCTCATTTTTGTCGTTCAGCACTGTTGCTGTTTCAGTTCTACCACAGTGTTAGGCCCCAGTGGCAAAGTGCCCGTACTACCCGAACTGCTCGCTGCTTCTGAAGGGATCGTGATGAATTTTTCCGGGCACTCTCACGCTTACGAACGGAGTATCTTTCCTGACCGGGACAATGGAAAGCATTTCGTCACGACTGCCGGAGCAGGCATTCTGTTTCCTGAGAAGCCGGTCGATGTTGTACCAAATCCCTGGCAGGTTACGGCTGCAAATATTCGGCATTTTGTCAAGGTTACAGTGAACCCTGCTGTCTCTGTTACTGTCGATGCGATCACGATCGACGGAACCTGTTACGAATCGTTTTCGGTTGCGCTGTAAGAACCAACGCGGGCTACGCCCGCAATTTAACAACTTGTTTGTGCAGAGGCCATCTTTGAGAAACCGCGATCTTCTTGATTCGGACCTGCCAATCGCCGGGATTCTCAACGACCTCGACTAACGGAGAATCCCCGGTCAAATCGTATGCAATCTTCACCCGTCCTCTCAGGCCGTCTTCAACCCACACGGAAAAGTCCCGGGTGACGAGATAGCCCGGCACTGTCAGTTCACCTCTTTCAGGAAGCGATGGCCTATTTTTCTGCCGAAATACGTCGGCCAGAATCATATCGTTTGCCTCGCGCAGCTCGGGGAATTGTGACGGATAGCCGTGGTGCCAGCGTATGGCATCCCCCGGATTACTGATATGCGGAAAGACGCGGGAATGACCGGCCGCGCGATACGCCTCGATAAATCTCTCGTTGAGAAACGGTGGGCATGATTCTTCTTCAATATCCCAGAATACGTGTATAGACGAAACACCATTGTTGCCGGCAGCAGCAGTCGCGTTTCGCGCCTCATAGCACTCCGAAAACTCATCCGGCGGACCAATGGCGCTGTCCATAATCGCGCCGTAAGCCTCCCGGCGTGATCGATACCAGGCGCCATAGTCACTGATACCGAAGAATGGGGCAATCACTTTGAACGTATCCGGAAAGCGCACCGCCATCGAAAACACATTGCCGCCGCCGCCGCTGTAGCCAGCGGCGCTGCAATTCGTCGTATCGATCTCATCGGGCCAGAGCTTTGCAACTGCGCCGATCGCATCGACGGCGTCATGGACGTCCAGTCCACCGCTGTCGAATTGACCGGCGGAATCACCCAGT
>Ga0310124_10003749_pt1 | contig 10163 bp, 6 predicted proteins | sample CB11b_AW_Bot5_MG_FD_203507 | JGI IMG/M metagenome (GOLD analysis project Ga0310124, IMG submission 203507) | Marine microbial communities from Western Arctic Ocean, Canada - CB11b_AW_Bot5 | ecosystem: Environmental > Aquatic > Marine > Oceanic | place: Canada: Western Arctic Ocean | collected...
CGCTTTGACGATCGGTGGGCTAACAGGCTTGGTAATGTAATCCACAGCACCCAATTCAAAACCACGTTGCTCATCGACTACATCGGTCTTGGCGGTAACAAAGATCACTGGAATATCAGAGGTGATGGGGTCACTTTTTAGTCGTCTGCAAACTTCATAGCCATCCATAATCGGCATCATGATGTCGAGAAGAATGAGATGAGGTTTTGGTGAAGATGAAGCTATCTTTAATGCTTTTTCGCCGGATGTCGCCGCTTTGATCTTAAAATCGTCGTTGAGGATCCCAGAGAGTGTATGGATGTTGTCCGGAATGTCATCAACAACCAGAATAATCGGTTTATCTGTCGTAATTTGATTCATTTTTCGTCCCTAAAAAATTTAATCAGATTGCTATGTTCTATGCTAATAAAGCGTAGTGGAATTTGGTGGAAATGCATGATTTCTGGAGGGTTAATTCTTGGTTTTGGAATCTAAAAGGAAATAATGGAGTCCCTTTCTATGAATAGATATTTTATATGTTAACCTTTATTTAACAAAGAATAACGACATGGATTGTGTAGTAGTGCGATCAAGGTTGAATAGTTCAGGATCTAGTTTGCTAAGACTGAATGATTCAGAGGTACTTAGTCGTTCAAGTAACTTTTCAAATCTAAAGTGGATTTGTCACAGGGAGAACGTACGATGCCGAATACAGGGCTGACCATCATTCAGAAAGACATGCTATCGCTGTTTGCGAATGCAGATTTGGTGGGTGTTACTAAAGTTGATAAGGTTAAAATGGCTGTTGCCGCCGCAACAGAAGTTGACAGCTTAACGGGCACCATTACAGAGGCTGTGACAGGGAGTGGAACAAGCCTTGCTGGTATGATTGAAAACATAACCGAGCAGATAAAAGAAAAATTCTTGGACTATGCGAAGAGTATTACTAGCATAGCGATGGATGATATTAAGGCTCAGATTCTCGCTATGATCCCTAGTTTGGTTAAACGAATATTTGCCGATCTAGCCCCTGCGATTGATGACATCAAAGAAGCGGCAACACGAATTTACTCGGCATTGGGTAAAGCGGTTAATAACCACAAAACCCGCCACTTAAGTTCAATGACAACGATGCGTGTTGGTGCTGACGTGATCGATAAAATTCGTGGTGAGATTCGCGCTGTTGCAATCGAAGACTCAATGATTGCACTGGCTCATGGTGGTGTAATCGCGATTAACTTAGCCAGTTCAGGAATCGGTGCTACCGTAACTAGTATTGTTAAAGCCGTTCTTTCTATCTTCAATTTTTTCCGCGGTTTATACGACAAGTGGGTAATGGAGCGTAAGTTTCGTAAGTTTAAGCAAGAGTGTGTGATGCTTAATCAGAAGAGAGATGTTATTGGCGCGAACTTTTTCCGAGACTGGTTCAAAATGAAGATGGAGGAGATCCCAGTTATCGCTTCCTACATGGTTTGCATGCCTTGCTATAGTTCACCATATAATTTCCTTTCAATTACCGACATAACGCCACCACCGCCTAATATGAGGACTCGCTTAACTCGAAGAATTAAGCGTAAGTTTGGCCGTAAGGTGAATACTGATCCTTCAGTGATCAAGCTATCTTTCCAGAAGTCGACCTTGAGTGCTTATGCCACTTTGCAAGAAGAGGCCAAGGCGTTTATTGCCAATAGCGAAATTGCGCTTGAGAGTAATAAACCGGGAGTGAAACAGGCTTTAAATGCCGCGCGTGGTGAACCGAATTTTATTCCGGGAACGGATGAAAAAGCATTTTCTAAGGCGGTAAGAAAGCAGCAGGTTAAGAACTTCTTTAATGGCACGACTATCAAAGAGAGCGTTAAAGAAAGCCTAGCGCCTAAAGCATTGGCAGCCACGGTGGCTGGTGGACTAGAATCGCTTCTAGTACCTGAATAATAAAGCTATCTGAATTATTTAACCACCGAGGCCAAAAGAATACGTAATGTGCTAAATGAATGTAAAAAGCGGATGTTCAGTCATCCGTTTTTTTGTTGCCTGCTGGTATGTTCGGTTTTCCGGTTTTGCTTCAATAGAATTTGATATCGACTTGGTAGGACGTCTGAATCATCGAACCATTCCTCTAACATAACCGCAAGAGCGAACCAATCATCAAGTCGGTTTGTAACCGAGTGCTGCATTGAATAGCGAGGAGTGTAGCTTTCAAAGCGAAGCGCAACACGTTCAGTTCCCATTTTAGTGACGGAGCCAAAGTCGATGAGTTGAGCTTGTCCTTGTGGGCTGAGCACGATGTTGGATGGCTTAATATCACCATGAACGAAACCCAACCTGTGGACTTGGTTAATCGTAGCTTCTAAAGTTCGAATCCAGTGAGAGGGTAAGCATTCCGCTAAATCTGAATCTGCTTGTATTTCGAGTAGTGTTTGACCATTCATGTAAGAAAGAACTAAACAGTCACTCTTGTAACTAGAAAAGTAATCACAATAGTTCGGCCAGATATCTTTTTTATTAGAGTCGGTATTGAAATTGGTATTTGAATACAGAAACTCCGCCTCTTGTTTTAGAAAGTGACGGTGTTTTAACTCTTGAGCAGATTTTATCGTAACCAGCCCCCAACTAGGATGTTGGGCTTTGAAAACCCGTGAACTTAAACGAGAGAGGTTAGTGTATCCATGAACCTTGAACACTTGCAGAAGCTTTTCATCGTTCAAGTTCGTTTTTGAGAATATATCATCCTCAGAAGTTTGAGCTCGCCTTGATGGACAAGACGAGTTGTTTGAAAATGCGTTATCAGATACCACTTGGCAGTGAGAATCCAGAGAAGAAACCGGGAACAAATGGGTTCGATTGACCTTGAGTTTTGATGGTCAGTTTTACTTTGCTGTCGCCGTATACAAATTCAACCTGAGTATCTTGAGCAGAGGTGAAACTCACGTTTGGCTCGAACAAGCGGAACCAACTCCATGTCCCTTTTACAGTGTTCTGGCCAATTGTAGAATCCTGAGCATTGAGTTGAATGCCTAACTTCTCGATAAACTTCGCGTCACCTTGCCATGATTGTTGGCTCCATAGTGTTGGGCCATGACGATAGGTAAAGATAGGCTTATCTGAAATGATCGAAAATTCCGTGATGTTTGGCGTCATATCGACGGCTTTCAGTTGGAAATTGATCAGAATGTTCGATGGATCAGCTAAGAATAGGGCGTTCTTTATATCAGCGGCCTTATCAATCATTGTCCAAACTTCAGGCGTAATGGATAACCCTGTGCCGGGTAATAATCCCGGTAAGTAGGGTGCTTCGTCACTATCTTTAACGAATCCATTAAGGCGAGTTTGAGAGAACTTGTCGATTATGCCATTCGTAACGAAGAAGGCTTTCACATCCGCAACACTCACATCCGATTTGGATTTTCGGTTGAACGGATAAAATGAAGCTAACCGCTTCTGGTAAGGTTGATACACTTCTTTCGACCACGCTGTATTCAGGTAGTCGTGAGCCAGTGACATTACCGTCTCATTACTCTGGTGTGCCACCTTATTAATCAGCTCTTCAGCGACCGCTAAATGATTGTTGGAGAGGCTTGATAGCGACGCAATCGGATTACCAGCTTGCAACGTTACTGACAGTGTTTCAAACGCGACCTTTTGTGGCTCTTTGGTCTCGTAAAACTTGTCTCCCCACTTTTTAGCGTTAATAAATGCGGCCAGTAGGTTATCGATGAGCTTCTTACCTTGGTCATTGGCAGAAACCTGTTTTTTGTATGCTTGGAAACTAAGAGATATCTGACGAGCGGATTCTTTTTTATCAGGATCTTGAATCGGCATGCTTGCAGGGTCTTGTTCCTTGTCATCCTTGGCTGGTATCTCTAGTTCTACATAGGTGTACTTAGCGATCGTCGAGTACAAACTGACTAATGGATTATTGCTGGCTTGCGACAGGCTCGTTAACGTATTTTTTAACTGCGTAGGGTCAGACACTTCTTTGACTTCGACATTACGAACCAAATCACGCCAATAGTTAATGTAATCATTCTGGTAGGTTTGCTTCAGCTCTCGGCTGATTCGGTGAAGCTCGAGTGCACTAGGGTAAGCCCCTGCAACTCCTTCATAAGACTGTAAGGCGGATTTTAGAGTCGGCGAGTTGACCGATAAATCAAGCTCGTTAAACCCCGTCGGTGTGTAGATATAAGGAACTAAGTAGCCAGCGTAGCTTGGCGAGAATTGAAGCACTGAGTCAAAGTTATCACCTAATTCACCACGAATATCGACGCGCTTTGCGTAGGTAGTCGAACTTTGGATATGTTCGTACAACAGGGTTTCAATGCCCGTCTGGGTGATGACTTTCTTGGCTAGGCTCTCTAAATCATGGTTCGATTTCATTGGCGTCAGGTTACGTGCAAAGATGTCATTCAATAGCACTTCTAGCTGAGCAATGTTGACGCTATCGGCCTCTCCTTGGTCTTGCAGCGTACGAACGTAGTAGTTTTTAAGCTCTTGGACATTGGTTCTGTCTTTACTGAAAAGTAAACGATAGTTATTAAGCAGAGACAGCGTTTGAGATTGATCTTCAAGGTTTACGTATACAAACAGGTCCTTCTCGATCGTATTTTCCATCGAAGGGATAAGCACCTGTTGTAATTCCGTGAAATAGGCCTCTTCGACTTCTTCCTTGATGCTAGGATTCGGCATAAACGGCAAGCTATACCAAGGCTCGGGCTGTTTGTAGAGGTTATAGATTCGCTGCAGTGAGAACAGGTTCGGAATGTTATCTGCCATGTTTTCAATATCATAAGGTGAGGCAGATATCGCTTCTTTGTAACGTTCCAACATTACATCCGCTCTGGTCTCGCGTTGATTTTGGAAATCAAAGTCGAACTTAATCACCAATAACACGGCTGCGAGTAAACCAATCCAAGAGAGCGTGAACAGAACTTGGTTAACCAACAAGGTGTTCTCTTTGCGCTTGTTTACGCCGACTAACTCGTGTTCCGATAGGATCACGTGTGTCATGAGGTATTGGGCAAACAAAGTCTGATTAACCGGGATTTGTTCATTTTGTTGATAATGCTCGTGCCCCACAGAATAAGAGACCGCACTCGCAAGCAAGTCGGATTGCGAAGCGCTTTGGCCATCATGAGTGAAATAGAAGCCTCTGAACTGCAGTGCGTCACTGAGTTGCTCACCTCGGTATAATCGATTGAGGAACAGCCAAAGGTTTTGTTTCAATAGTCCAAACTGGAAAGGAGCACTGGCAATAGAGTTTCGATAATCTTGATTCAATTGACCTGCTAATGCATTGCTCATGTTCGCAATCAGTTCACTGATCAAATGATCGTATTCATCATTGAACCAGTTCGCATCGATGCCACCGTGCACAGAATAAGGGGCTGTCGCACCGAATACTTCATCTCTTTTCGACTCGTCAAAAGCAGAGAAGAACTGACAAAAGTCGCTGATGCTGCCCATATTCGAGATGACGTTATAAATCGGAAGGCTGACACCAAAAGCTTGGTTGAATGTCTTGATTGTCGATTTAAGCTCGTCAGCCTGTTGTGTTATCTGTTCGTTGTTTTCAAGTAGTGACGATACGTTAGTGGTGAGTAACAGACCATTTGCAGCTTGTCTCGGGCGCCATGCAGTTAGAGACTGACTGAGTGTCTTTAGATATTCAGGGTGCTGGTCTTCGCCCATACTTACCGACACCAAAATAGAATGCTCGCTAACCCAAAACAGGACCGGGAATTCAATGTCATTGCCGAAGTCATCAAGCTTGTAGGCTTCGTAACCCATTTGAGTGATGATGCTTTTGTCTTTGTTTGGGTTCTGACTTAGTAGTAGATAGATTGGCTGGTCGTAACGGCTGGTTAAGCGAGTTTTGCGCTTTTGCCCGTTGATCATCCGTTTGAAATGATTTGCTAATTGCTTCTTTCTTTTCTGAATCAGTTCTTTGTCGAAAGACTCTTCTTGCGATTTTGCGCTGCGCATGATGAGCACCCAATAGCAAATGAAGCCGATAAGCGTAGATACGATGGCGATAGTCGTCAGCGCCCACACCAAATAAGCATTGAGCGGTGTTAACAGAATGACGCTAGAGGCGACGGTAAAAAAGGCGACAGAGGCTAGGGCTGAAATGCCTACTGTTTTCTTAACGTTGCCTGACTTGTTTGATTTGGCTTCCGGCATAATCAGTTAGACTCTTCCTTGTTTAAGTCATGCGCAGAAGTGCGAACAATAATGGCGTTTATTTGGTCGTTTTCTACGTACCAAGCTTTGGTTGTTCTCGCTTCTTCTGAGGTGTTGGCTCTTAATATCACTCGATAGTATTTTTTGTAAGGTGAGATAATTGGCTCATAAGCGGATGGAGATAGATTTTTGATGAAAGCTTGGGCATTTTTCTTACTTGAGAACGTTGCGAGTTGGACTAACCAATTGGCTGAACTTGGCGTGAAGCTAGTCGTTTTTTCGGCCTTTACTGCGTCAGCTTTACTTGCGTGACGAGGAGGGTTTTCCAAGTCGTTATCTTGGCTGATGAAGACTATGTCTTTGATTTCTCCTGATAGAACGTAGCGTTGGCTAAAGTTCGGTAAAAAGGTGAAATCAAGCGAGCGCTGTGCGTGGGTTTTGTTGTACCAAAATTCAGTTAAGCCAATGCTGGTGGCGATTAAACAGAAGAAAAACAGGCTAGTGATGAAGTAACGTTTACGTCTAGTCGGTTTTCTTACGTCAGGAAGCTTTACCTTCGTGCGGCAGTGAACGCCACTGGCGGTACGATATTGACTGATGGTTTGTTCTAGTTGGTGGACGAATGCTTTTAACTGTTCAGCGCCGCCTTCGCGATATTGGCCTTTGAATCCAATATTGATGAAGAGGTAGATAATCTCCAGAAGATCGATCAGTTTGTGTGGTTGTCTCGCGGCTTTTTCAGCAACAGAAAAGAACAGCTCACCACCATTACGCATGCCAAACAGTTCGCTAAGCAGGGTTTTGTTTTCCCAGCCGCGTTTCTCTCCCCACTCGGTATAGATGATGAATTCATCGATGACTACAGCGTACAAAAAGCACAGCTTATCGATAACAGCAATAGGGTAAGTAAGCTCGGTTGCTTGAGCTTTTATGTCGTTAATGCCCTGAATCAACTGCTCTCGGAAAACGGTTAAATCTTCAGGTTCAGACAGCGTTGAGATCTTGAGTGTTTTGGTCAGCAAACCACTGCTGATGTTGATCAGTTGATTCTCTGCCTTATCAAAGTGACGCAGAAACTCTTCTTGGGTGCTGGTGGAGTGCACCGCAACCAATTTAGACAAAGCTTGGTCAGACTCTGTATTCGCAGAGCCTTTTGATGCTTTATCTATGACCAGTGTTTCTTCGTCTAAATAATCCATAGCCATTATCTCAACGCGTATAGAACGACTTCGAGAGCGGGTATGCGCGCATCAACGTGCAGCGCAATCGCATCACGCGTATCAAGCATATCCAACCAATTACGATCTTTGGTATCGACTTCAAAATAAGCGACACCTTGCATAGGTTTGAGCTCACTCGGTGCGATCGGAAGTGGCGTTAACGAAATGCCAGACAGAGAGCTTCTCACTAACTCAACAATCTTGTTGTTACTGCTCAACTTGGCCGAAATAGGGAACAGCTCATTAAGCTCTGTGCTGCTGATATCTGACTTAACACTGAGAACGAAACGACGATTATAAACGCTGCTAGGGTCTTTGATTAATGTGCGAAGTAAGCGGCGTTTCTCAAACAGAGAAATATCCCACTTGAACTCAATAACCGAATCTTGTTGAACTAGAGTGAGTAAGTTTCTCAGGCTCGAAAACAGCGGGTTAAAGTTGTCGTAGAGCTTGTCATATTTTAACGGTTGACACTCATCAGGAATCGCCGGTGTTAACGCCATGACTTGAGCTTCAAACTGTTTCAACTTCGAATACAGTTCGTGCGTCGGGTATTTGGTGTTACTGATGGTTAATTCAAACCACGGCAGCCAAGTGTTGAGCGTTTGAAGCCACAAGAAATCTTGCATCATAGACTGAGGACTTTTTTGACCTTGGCCAGCTTCAATGCGTTTCAGAAGGTTTTGAGCTCGGTTACTGACCAGCGCATGAATTTCTTTGACTCGCTCGCTAAGTAGGGTTGAAGCGCCGTAATGCAAGCAAGCTGGGATGAAGGCTCTATCAAGCATGACTTCGTCTGAATCACTGATTTCTAAGATCTTAGCGACGGGAATTAGGGTAAAACCAGACGTGTCTTCTCCAGCGAATTTGAGACCGATATTAAGCTGAGCGACATCAACTTCAACACTGGCATTTTCAGAGGTAGACGTGTCGAATACATTGATTGAACGAGTGATGTAACGGCTTTGTTCTTGGCCATCTTCGCTGTAATCATTGTTGCCTTGCAAGGAGATTGGCAGAGCAAGGTAAACGATGGTTTCAATGGTGCCTTGAGGTATGTCCACTACGATCTCTTGCTTGAGATTGAATTGGGTTCCATCGGGGAACACACCAGAGCAGCTTGGAATCGACAGCTTACCGATCTTTAAGAGATCGTGGTTAAGCACTAGCTCGGTGATGCCAAAAAAAGGGGCAAAACCAGCCAATGTTTCAATGTTCTGACGAATGTAGTTTTGCACATAGCGATCTTGCTGCTGAAAGTGCTGAGGCGCAATAAACATCCCTTCTTGCCAAACTACTTTTTTGAAAGCGTCCACGTAAAATCCTTTTCTATTATTTTTATATATTGGCTTTTTTATTAAAAGATTTGCCACCAGCTGGAGTCAGGCTGTATCACGGCTAACTCTGCTTTCTTCCCTGTAATCGTTAACTCTAAGGTTTGCTCTGGGTCGGAAGGCATCATCAAAACGGTCTTGGTTGTGCCATTTTGGTAATCAGCGAATTCGACCAATGCTGCAATGTATTGAGTGTTCTTATTGATATCTAACGTCAGTTTTTGTTCTGAGCTAGGCAATACAATCGGCAGCACCTGTTTTGAAACTAAGTTGGCTGCTAATAGCTGCAAGTCATTGTTGTACAAATCAATAAATGGCAGCTGTTTGAACAGTTGTTGATCCGTGAGTTGGTAAAGCCTAACCACAACTGGGTTCGCTTGGTCGTCATTGTATTGGTTGACTGTCGCATCCGCTTTAACGGTCAATGAGTACTGTGTGACAACAGCAGCGGGTTCTGATGAAGAACATGCTGTGATCAATACACAAAGCGATAAGAGTATGAGGCGTTTCATTCTCTCTCCTCACTTTGCTTCTGCATGTTCTCCATAAACAACGCTTTGAATTGGCGTCTGAAATCTCCGTTGTCTTGACGGTGTTGAAAGTGCTTTCGGTAAATTTTCCAATACTTTTTATCTTTGTTGGTAAAAATGCCGCTACTGACATACTCACTAAATTGGCTCTCAAGCTGCTTTGGTGCAAATTCATTTAAGAACTGATCAACGGTTTGTTCTAGGGCGTCGAACAGCGCTTTTTGTTGAAGCTGAGGATTCTGTAAGTATTGTTGGTTCTTTTCGGTCAGCGTGATGAGTTTGTCGATAGACTCTTCAATGCGAGTGTTGTTCTCAACATTGACTGGCAGATACTCTAACTCTGAAGAAGAGAGAGTGTTGTTGTCGACGTGAGAGATTTCGTCTACTTCAATGTTCGGTATGACTTTGTTATCGTCCAAATCTTCAAATGGATCAGATGAAAAGGGGTCATCACTCAGAACATTCTTAGAAGAGAAATTCGAGGTCTTCTGAACGGTAGCAACTTCTGGTGAGTCATCTAAAAAGTCAGTATCGCTGTCATCAAGCTTTAAATTAAAAGGTTCTATAAAAGTTTCATCCTGTGTGGTGTTATTGGCCGCGTTGACTTTTGGATCACTCAATAGGCTAATCAGCAGTGTGTAGCCACCAAGTTTGATGATGTCGCCGTCGGTAATGACGTACTCTTTCTCTTTTGCCAAAGACTTATCGTTTAGCGATACGCCGTTGTTACTGATGTCTTTAATCACGTAACCACGATCTGTCGGGTAGAGCTGGCAGTGAGTTCTAGAGATCCATTTTGATTGATCGGGTAGCGCAATATCACATGACGGAGAACGACCTAAGCTTCCGCCACTTTCGGGCAGATACGTCACTCTAGAGGAAACAACCTCTTCAGCAGGTACAGAAATCATGTGGACACTGAT
>Ga0310124_10003750_pt1 | contig 10162 bp, 8 predicted proteins | sample CB11b_AW_Bot5_MG_FD_203507 | JGI IMG/M metagenome (GOLD analysis project Ga0310124, IMG submission 203507) | Marine microbial communities from Western Arctic Ocean, Canada - CB11b_AW_Bot5 | ecosystem: Environmental > Aquatic > Marine > Oceanic | place: Canada: Western Arctic Ocean | collected...
CCCCCGGACGCCGCGGAGATCCGGGAAATCTGCCTTGGCGCCGTAGCCCCGGCAGTCGAAAACCCAATCGAAGGTTCGGGTCCGAAGTTCAGAGCGGATGGATCCTGCCTTCACGTCGATTACCGGGCATCCCGTGAGCCACTCTACGCCCCGCTTTTCCAGGGTAGCTGCGAGAGATACGAGCAGCGCACGGTTGTCCAAGTGTCCTTCTCCCGCCATGAAGAGCGCCTGATGAAACCGTCCGGCCAATTCCGGTTCCAGGGCGGAGATGCGGCCACCGTCGATCCGTTCCGGAACATCGTCCCCACCGGTCTGATCGCGAATTCGTCTTTCGAGACGGTTCAAATCGCCTTCGTCCGCAGGATGCGCAACGATCAGGGTGCCGGTGGTGTGAAAAGGCACGGGAAACTCCAGGCGATCCAAAATTCCGGGCCACAAGGCGAGAGATGTGATTCCCAGATCGCAAATTCCGGATTCCGCGGTTTCCAATTCGCTGCGGGGCGCCAGCATGCCGGCGCCGGTGTGGGCGCAACTCGACGCTCCGCGCTTTTCGTCGGCGTCGAACAGGGTTACGTCCCAACCTCGATCGGACAGTTCCAGGGCAAGGAGTCTTCCCACCAGTCCGGCGCCCGCAATTCCCGCCGAGCCTGTTTTCTTTTGTCTCTTTCCAAGCATGGGTTAAAGATAGGTCACAAGGCCGCCGTCCGCAACGGGGGAGTTTACACGCCTTTCCTTGTTTTCCCTGGAAAACTTTGAAACGATGCCCGCCTGTGAGGCATCCCGCGGTTCAAAGTCGGCAAGTTGCTATCACCGGTTGTTCCAGCGGAATCGGAGAAGCGACAGCTCTCATGCTTCGGGACAAAGGGTGGACCGTGATTCCAACGGCGCGAAAAGAGGAAGATCTGGAGAAGCTTCAATCGTTGGGATTCAAGCCGGTGCAACTGGAAATCGCCGAATCAGAATCGGTTCAGGATGCCGCATCCCGGATTCTTGAAATTTGCGACGGGACACTCGGCGGGTTGGTGAACAACGCCGGCTACAGCCAACCCGGTGCGATTGAAGATCTCTCCAGGGATTCCATAAGCAGACAATTCGAAGTAAATGTGATCGGCATGCAGGAGCTAACCAACCTGTTCATCCCGGTTTTCCGCAATCAGGGATACGGGCGCATCGTGAACGTGAGTTCGGTGCTCGGACGAATCGTTATGCCGTTCAATGGTATTTACAGTGCCTCTAAATTCGCCATGGAGGCAATTTCCGATTCGTTGAGAACGGAACTCATCGATTCCGGAATTGCGGTGAGCCTGGTGGAGCCGGGCCCGATTCACTCCAATTTTAAAAAGAACGCCGGCGCAGTCGCTATGCAAACCCTCAACACTGAAACCGCGCACTATGGCGCGCTTTATCGGCAGGCATTGACGCAGGCCAAAAAGGGTCCTCAAAAACCTCGGGTTGCCACGCTTCCCCCGGAAGCCGTGGCAAAAAAAATTGTACACGCGCTGGAGTCATCCTCTCCCCGCAGACGATACAGGGTGACCATACAAGCGTACGGCGGCGAATTCATTCATCGGTTTTGCCCGGACGCGCTGGCCGACTGGGCTCGTTTCCGTACGGTACGGAAGAGATTAGCGAGGTTGAAGAACGCAAGTTGACGTCTACTTCATCCCCAGCTTCTTCAGCTTCGGCGTAATGTTGTACACGCAATAGAGTTCCGACTTATTCTTGTTGTAGTAATTCTGGTGGTATTCTTCCGCCTCGAAAAACTCCGGCGCGGCAACGATTTCCGTGACAATCGGCTTCGGGAAGGCTCCTGCTTTCTTGAGCTCTACTTTGACTGCTTCCGCAACCGTCTTTTGTTGTTCGTCGTAGGTGAAAATGACGGACCGGTACTGCGTTCCCGAATCGGCGCCCTGACGATTCAATGTGGTTGGGTCGTGGGATTTGAAAAATACTTCCACCAATTCCTGGTAGTCGGCCTTCGCAGGATCGTATTCGACGCGGACCACCTCGGCGTGCCCGGACGTACCGCTGCAGACCTCGTTGTAGGTCGGGTTCTCCGATGTACCGCCCTGGTAGCCGGAAACCACACCAACGACGCCTTCGATCCGCTGGAAAACGGCTTCTACGCACCAGAAACAGCCGCCGCCAAAACTTGCAAATCCCGTATTTTCGGGCACGGCTGCCGGGGGGGAGTTTTCGTCGGTCATATTATTTTTATCCTGTCCGATCCCGCGAAGTGAGGCCCATCCGAGGCCAAGTGCGACGAGGACCGCCAATGCGGTGAAATATTTCTTTCTCATTTCGTTACTTTTGACACTCTGAGCTGTACATTTGTTGCAGATGTCGGAGGATTCTGCACGGCTCAGTCTCCCCTGCGGCACGGGGGATGCTAATCTACGTTATTGTGTGCCTCAAATCCAGCAACAAGCACGGAGGTCGGAAATACAGGCCCTGAGTAGGGAATCGAGAACATCATGTCTGAAATCTCCAAACTACTAGAATATGCTTCTGAGGTGGGCGCATCGGATATCCATCTTGTTGCCGGAGAAAAGCCCGTTTTCCGCCAGTTCGGGGACTTGGTTGAGGGCTGCTCCGATGTCCTCACGTCCGAGCGCATTCACGCAATTTTGCAGGAAGTTGTCCCGAAGCGTCTCCTGGCGTCTTTCGAGAACGAGCATGAAGTCGATTTTTCGATGGACGAGCCGGGAATCGGCAGGTACAGGGCGAATGCATTCTTCGAGAAAGGACGGCCTTCCCTGGCATTGAGGGCCGTTCGAACCGAGGTTCCTTCGTTCGAGGAACTGGGGCTTCCCGCGATCATTGGGGACATCGCATTGTGCCGGCGCGGCATTCTTTTGGCCAGTGGTCCCACCGGATGCGGAAAGTCCACCACGCTGGCGCGGATGATTCAGCACATCAACGAAAACAATCACATGCGCGTCATCACCATCGAAGACCCCATTGAATTTTTGTTTACGAACAAGCGGTCGATTATCCTGCAGCGGGAGATCGGCACCGACACGCCTTCCTTTGCCCACGCCCTGCGCAGCACGCTCCGCCAGGATCCTGACATCATTATGATCGGGGAAATGCGCGACGCGGACAGTTTTCAGGCCGCGCTGACCATGGCCGAAACCGGCCACCTCGTGTTGAGCACGCTGCACACCGATACCGCCAGCCAGGCGATATCAAGAATTTTGAATTTCTTTCCGATCGAGCAGCGCGACGTGATCCGCATGAGCCTCGCCGACAACTTGCGCGGCGTTGTCTGCCAGCGCCTGCTGCAAACAGTCAAGGGGGAGCTCGCCCCCACGGTGGAGATCCTGCTCAATACCCCGATCGTTCGCAAACTTCTGCTTACCGGCGGACTGGAAAAGCTTCATTCGGCCATCGAAACAGACGCGGAAAGCGGAATGATGACTTTCAACGATTCCTTGCACCAGTTGATCGAGGCCGGGACCATCACGGAAGAAACAGGTCTCGCAAGCTCCAACAACCCGTCCCAGCTCCAGATGTACCTCGAAGGTATTCACCTGGACGAAGGCAGGCGGATCATTTCAGGCGGGTAGGCCGACCCCTCGGGTATCCTGCTCTTTTCTGCGCGCTTGAAGTTGTCCGAATATCGAATGTCCAGGGGAACCACCTTCGACATTGGACATTGAGAATTCTATATTCGAATTTAGGTTCCGGTTGGGCTCCGCTACACGGGTCGGATACCCCGTGCTAGGTAAGGCCTATATTTCTTCCAGGGGCGACTCCGGGTCCGGAGCCTTGTCTGGAATCCCTTCGTCGAACTGAAGTTGCTCCAATCGTTGCCGTGCAACGGGATGTTCGACCCGGGTGAGGAGTTCGTGAAATGCTTTGAACACCAGCCTGTTGAACTCCGGCAGCCCCACCCGTTCCCAGTGTGATTGTGAATTGAATTCTTTGCGGTGATCCCGGTAGAAGGCCGTGGCCTGCGCCACCGCGCCGCGGTACCGGTCCTCGTCCCCGCGCGCGTACCAGGTGAATCCCTGGATAATGAATCCCTCCGCTACGGCGCGAACTTCCTGGCCGTTCAATTCCCGCTGGGCTTCCCCAAAGGACGTTGCCACGAAGTGATTAAATCCACGGTCTGTTCTATCCGACGGGTAGCGCTCCTTGATTTCTTTGAAGATCTCATGCGCTACCTCGGTTCTGTTGAAGCCAATGTGGTAATTGAAAGCCAGGTTCAGAAAATTTTCGTATGCAGTATGGAAACTCTCATTGTCATGCTCTTCCAGCGCTTCCAGGTAGGCTTTCCGAACATGCTGATAGATCGCAAGGTTGGGCGAGGGAATGAGTTGTCCATCAATATCGAAGAATGCGGAGCCAACGCGGAAGGCGGAGGCGAGAGACTGGGAGGTCATCCGGTCCAGAGACAGCGCGGTGAACCCTTCGGCGTGCTGTTTGCCCTGTTCCGCCCAGTAGAGCGCATGGGCATCCGGCAGCCGCCAATCGAGCGGACCATACGCATCGTCCACATCCTTCATTTTTTCTACGTCGAGCTTGTACACCTCTTTCAATCTCTGCCGCTTCAGGGAGACTCGCAGCAGGAGAGCTGCCGGATCGTCGGACATCAGTTCCCGGACCTGGTCGGTCGCATTGCTGGACGTAATCGCGTCCAATTCCAGTATCGTGATGCCCGTTTCGGCAAGGCGTTTGATCAGGGGTTGCGCAGCGGGGTCTTCCCGCAATCCATCCATCGTATCCGGGGCTTCCAGGTATTGCTCGTAATCCGGAGCCATTCCATCGAAAAGCGTCCCCATTTCCCTCGCCCAACTCTCCTTATAAAAGTAGTGAGCATCGTCCAGGTTGGCGCCCATTTTGAATTGAAAAATCCAACCCAGAGCCCAATAGAGTTGAGGTGCGCCCGGGTTGTACACGAGCCCCTCGTCGCGGAGCATTTTCATGCCGTGCTGCACCCAGCGCCACCGGTCCTCGTGCTCGTTGAAAAGAACACTTACGTTCCAGGCCAGGTTCCAGGAATGAAACTCCCAGATCTGAGGAAATCGCGGTTCAAGTTTCGTCATCCAGTCCGACAATTGGACCAGTTCAAAATAGCGCCCTTCTTCCTGCATGCGCGTGGCCCGCAGCCAGAGGGCATCGACGATCAGGCCTCGGAAACCGCCCAATGCCACCGTCACGAATGCGACCCAGGGAGGCATATTTTCCACCGGGGCGATATTCCCCTGGGTAAGTTCCGTCCGCTGCAGAAGCAGGCCCTGCTGAACCCGGCCGGAACCGGCAATAAATACAGCGGCGAGCAAGACCAGCAGGGCATTTTGAAGAAAAGCTTTCATGAGGGCAGGCCCAGCTCACGACGGTAGAAAAGCAGTCGCCCGATTAATGCGATGGCTCCCCCATACACCACCACCTTCACCACGAAGACACTTGCGACCCAGCTCCAGGGTACGAGTTCCCCGATGCCAAGAGAGTCCAGCGGATTGGGCGATTTCAACGGCGAAACGAGCAACCGCATGCCGCGGTAGAACAGGATCAGGAATATATCGAGGAACCCGTTGCCTTGCTGCCCGGGACCGCTGACAAAGGATTTGCGTGCCGCCATGATTTCGATATAGGGGATAAACTTTAGCAGCACGACGAGATACAGCGCGGTAAATGCCGCCGTGGGCAAGGAGAACAGGCTTCCCGCGACTACGCCGATAGCGGAAAGAAATGAAAGGTGGAGGAGAAGTATCAGGAGAGTTCTCACCAGGTTGATTTCAAATCCGCCCGAGTACACAAACACGCTGATGCCGTCTTGCGGCGGAAAGAAAATGGTGACCGGCCGCTGATCGTTCGTATTCTTGTATGAGACCTCCAGCGTACCGTCCGGCGAGAAGACGTCATCCTGAACGCGCATTGTGTGGAACCCTTCGGCCGTATCATTGCCTTCGATCGTCGCGCGCCCCGGCACATCCGGCCCACCAATTGTCCAGGTACCACGAATGGTTGTGATCTCCATCCGTCCTGACGCAAACTTGTAGCGAATGTGAAACGGCTGATCTTTCCGCAGCCGGCTTGGAAGGTCGAATTTCCAGGTGATGGTGGCGCCTGGAGGCACGGAAAAGGCCTTGCGCAGTATCGTTTTCCGAGCCTCTTCCACGGCCTCGGCCCGCGAAATCTCGCTGGGGAAATCCGGGGCTTTCATCCATTCGTCCGCCGTTTTCCCCGCCTCGAGGTCGACGTCCGGGATCTGGGGCCCAATCTGCCTCCTGGCAACGAGTATTTCCTCGTCCAATTGCTGGATTTCTTCCGAGTTCAATTGCGATGGCCTGGTGTTCCACCGCAACAGGCCGTATACCGCCAGGCCACTTACGCACAGAAGGGCCGTATTCAAGACGACCAGGCCCACCCACTTGCCCAGCAAAATCTGAAAACGGGTCACCGGTTTGGATACCACCATGTGAATCTGCCGCTCCGCGATTTCACTGGAAATCGCCGCGCAGCCCGCCCACAGGGTGGCGATCGACAGGATCGCGATCACGATTCCCAGGGTGTAGATGACCAGGATCTGAACCTCGCCGGAAATGGTTGCGTCCGACTTCATCGACAGCGGTAGCCCGATGATCACCATCATGAGAATGACGATCAGGCTGAGTACGATCTTGGATCGAACCGTCGTCCGAAGGCTTATGGATGCGATGGCTAGAATCTTGTTCATGAGAACAATTAGTCGTCGGCAGACTCGGAAAGGAAATTCTTCAACTTGCCATCCGCCGCTCTGCGGGATTCTTCATCCATGACTTCGGGGGCCTTTTCGGGCGGGGCCCCTTCTTCCTTCTCCGCCGGAAGAGCCTCCTCCCCGTCGGACTTCTGTTCGACGAGTTCATCCAGTCGATTCGTTTTCTTCTCCTCACCGGTATGGCCCAGAAATTCGGCCACATTCTCCGCGTGCTTAACGCCGGAATCATCCCCGGTCGTCTGGGCTTTTTCGACGACATCAAGAAACAGGTTTTCGAGGCTGACCCGCGGGTGGTCGACGTCAGGTTCATCTCCCAACGCCTCCCGCAGCAATTCCAGAACACGCTTCAATTTATCCGGGGAAAGCTCGGGCAGCATCACCTGGTACCGGTTCTGTTCTTCCAGGAGCTCATGGACGGCGCCGGTAACGCGAAGGCGGCCCCCGTATAAAATCGCTACCCGGTCACAAACGTCCTCTACATCCGAAAGTAAGTGCGACGAGAGAATTACTGTTTTGTTCGCTTTCTTCAGATCCACGATCAGGTTCTTTACCTGCCGTGTTCCCAGGGGATCGAGACCAGACGTCGGCTCATCCAGGATCACAAGCTCCGGGTCGTTAATGAGAGCCTGGGCCAGCCCGATTCGGCGGGCCATGCCTTTTGAGAATTCGCCCACGACTCGATTGCGCGCATGCTTGAGGCCGATCATTTCAAGCAATTGATCAATTCGCTGCTTTCGTTCCCGTCCATTGAGATCGAACAGCTTCCCGTAGAAATTGAGCGTCTCCTGCCCGGTGAGGTACGGGTACAGGTAGGATTCTTCCGGGAGGTACCCGATCTTTCTTTTCGTTTTTACATCGCGAGGGGATTGCTGCAGGACGCGAAGCCGGCCCTGGGTGGGATGAAGCAAACCGAGGATAAGTTTGATCGTAGTGCTCTTGCCCGATCCGTTGGGCCCCAGCAAGCCAAATACCTCGCCTTTCCGCACCGTCAAATCCAGGTCGGTGAGCGCCTTGACTTTCGGGCGATGCCAGAAGTCCCGAAAGATTTTGGTTAGGCCGGTTGCTTCAACGACGAGTTCGTCCGATTTTTCGATCATGCTCTGACTTCCACTTTCTTGAATGCAAGGAGCCCCAGGCAGAGAACGCCGGCAAGATACAGCAAACCGTATTTCCCCACGGTGAGAAGGTACGTCGCGGAAATACTCTTTTCTTCCGAGAGCGCATCAATCACCCAGAAGTTCTGCCAGTTCGGGAGCGCATAGTAGAGGAGAAAGGCAATAATGTTGTCGTCGGCGGCCCGTCCGAACAGGTAGTCGGACATCAGGCCCAATAGAAAAATGATGCTGCAAATTGTCAGGGTTGCGACCATGTCCAGGCGAGTGGCCAACCCGACGGAGATGCCGGCAAGCACGAGAATTCCCATCCCCACCAGAATGTTCGCCGGCAGAAGGGCCCAATCGAGCCGTGATCCGAATGGCGTTGCGTTGCCCTGCGCGTCCAGGAAATTAACCGCGACAAATGCGACAAGGAGGAAGACGAGGGTCAGTGCAAAGGCGTTCGAACAGAAAGGGCGGCGTAACGTGTAATTCAAAATCCCTGCCACCGTAAACGCCAGGAGGACCGCGATGATCAATGATCCATGCGCGAAAAGGTCCAGCGTATACGGGTCGTACACCGTTCGCACACTAAGCAGGCAGGCGAGGGTCAATGCGGTGGAGAACAGCAGGAGCACAATGGCGATTCCGACGAACTTGGACAGGAAAAAGGTTGTTCGCTCGACCGGTTTGCTGAGAACTGCCGCAGCCGTGCCGCGCCGAATCTCATGGGTAAGGGAGGCGCATGCCGCGTACCCGCCGAGCACCAGGCCGCCCACGAAGTGAAATGCCAGCGCGCTGTGAGAGACCAACCGGGCTGCCTCCCCTAACGAATGTGTCAGCACCAGCGGTAGAATCCCGACAAACACGATACAGGTCGCGGTGAGGATGAGGCAGATCGGTTGCCTGACCGTTTCCAGTGCGGTGAGCCCTGCGAGGGCGATATACTGGTTTGCTCGAAGTCGCATGCGCTACGCTATATATACAATCAAATATCGAAAATCAATAATACACGGAGTGCCGGGAAATTACAGTTCCAACCCCTGGACGCGGTGTCCAGGGATCGGGTGCCGATAATGATATCTCATTATGCGGCGCCGGCTCTTAACGGCCACCGTCTTTGTACCGATTCCATGCATGGTGAAGAATGCGCGCAATCAGCCGTTTGTAGGAAAGCCCGGATTTTTCCGCGGCTTCCGCCAGTTCATCCCCCATTGTCAGGTCCGGGTTTGGATTGGCCTCGAGAAACACGAATTGGCTCTCCGCGGTGATCCGCATGTCGATGCGGCCGTAATCCCGAAGCTGGAGAAGCCGGTAAATTTGCTTGCTGATCCGGCTCGCCTTCAATTCCATTTCTTCGCTCAACTCGGCGTCGGTAAACTGGATATTCCATTTCTTGCGATAGGCCTCATCAAGTTTCACCCGGGACGTGGCAAATTGGGGTCCGTGGTGGGATGCGGGGAAGCGTACTTCCCGGGCCGGATATGTCGATAGCCGATCATTTCCCGTGACCCCTACGTACACTTCGCGTCCTTCGATATACTCCTCGCAGATCACCGGCTGCCCCATGCGTTCCTGCAGCAGGGTGACGCGGTCCGCCAGTTCTTCTTCATTGGAAACAAGGGACGAGAGAGAAATCCCGTCGGACCCGTCTTCAAATCGGGGTTTTACGATTACGGGGAACGGGAATTTCCGGCGGATTCGCTTTTTGCCCATGGGGAGCGACGCGAAGTCGGGCACTTTGATCCTATGGTGGCTCAGGATCCGCTTGCACATGGCCTTGTCACGGCACAACATGAGACCGGTAGGGTCGGTGCCGGTGTAGCGCAACTCCATGAGCTCCAGCAACGAGGCGATGTGCTGATCTTTCCGCCGGTCTCCCCGGTGATGCTCGGTGAGATTGAACACCAGGCCCGGGTTGCAGCGCCGGAGAGATTCGACGGTGTCGTGAAAATTGTCGCAGAACGGGATGATGACGGTTTCGTGTCCCATTTCGCGCAGTGTTTCGGCGACGTGAAACTCGACCTCCTCCGCGGCCTTTCCCCGGCCGTGCTCGAGCTGCGGATCGTTCTCGACGATTCTCTCCTGGTCAACGAGGACTGCAATTTTGAGTTTCGGCATCATGAGATTACGTGCTTCGCTGAATCTTGCGCTGATCGTAAAGATGGGCCGTGAGGCTGATGCTCAGCCGCACCAGGCGGTGCCGGTCGTCGCCCCGTAAATACAGTTCCAATTTTTGGGTGCGCCGGTATATGCGCCGGATGGAGGAATTTCCCGTGTTTCCGTAGAAATACCGATGCCCGCACCGTCCCCGGATGGGAGGAATTCCTGGCGAAAATTCTGCAAAGCTCCTCATCGTATA
>Ga0310124_10003751_pt1 | contig 10161 bp, 7 predicted proteins | sample CB11b_AW_Bot5_MG_FD_203507 | JGI IMG/M metagenome (GOLD analysis project Ga0310124, IMG submission 203507) | Marine microbial communities from Western Arctic Ocean, Canada - CB11b_AW_Bot5 | ecosystem: Environmental > Aquatic > Marine > Oceanic | place: Canada: Western Arctic Ocean | collected...
GACCCCAGCCAACTGCAGCTTGTGAAGTCCACCCGCAATCCAGTAACACTTCCAGTCTGCCTGTTGCGTGACGACCCGCTCAGCCTCCCGCGTGACGATCTCTATGTGATGCTGGGTGATGACCCTTTTCTGTTCCAACGTGACCCCGATTGTTTCAGCTGCCGTGCGGACGCCCGAGCTTGCGGCGTGGGCGGACTGCAGCTCGTGCAGCGCAGCGGAAAGTCCATCCGCACCGCGGAACTTGACCACTGCTGTATCAGCGTCTGTTGCCACGGGACGCGTGACCGTCACGAACGGCCGGCGAAAAACGACCTCTAAATCGGCGGGACGCAAGTGGCCGCAAGCAAACTCCGCGGCCGCCAACTCATTGACCAACTGCGAACTCGCCGTGTCCTGCTCAGCAACCTGTTGCAGCAACCGCTCGATCAGGGGTTGCACGATTTCTGCGATGACCTCCGTCTTCCAGCGGTTGGACTTTGGTTTCAGCCGCTCGCTAACTTCCGTGCTCCGTTCCCGTGACAAGGGAGTAACGATTGCCGTTACCTCATCCGTACGAACCACGAATTCCTTGGTGGATGCGGACCTGTCGATCGGCTGCTCGACCTCAGGCGAAGTCCCTGTTCCCGCCATCGTCGTGTTATCCCCGGACGGAGCTTGTCCCGTCAGGTTCGCAGGGACCGACGATTCGCCGCCGACATCCGGCGTAGTCTCATCGCGCACACCAACAACGATCTCTTCGCCATGCGGAACACCGGTCGGGCCAGGCTCATCCCGATCCCCGATGCGGACGAACAGAGTGAGAGCCACGGCAGCCACGACCAACACCAGCCCCAGGCCGCCGGCGAGCATGATCAACCGCGACGAACCGTTCGACTTGGCGCGCGGTGGCACGACACGTGCCGGATTGGCGCGCCGTGCGGCACTCTCGACGCCTGGCGGGATTCCGCCTTCGTTTTTCCCTGGTGTCTGCTCCTGGCTCATCCTGCATTCATTATGATCGGCTCAAATTCAGTCACCGCAGGGATCGATGGGTCTCGTCAACCCCATTATAATCATACAGTACTGGATACCAGATGTTGGATGCTAGATGCTAGTGGCAGGTCGCCGTCCTCAGCGAATCCAGTATCCAGTATAGACTTCCCAGATCATGCGCGCACCGTGCGCAACAGTTCGCACACGAAGACTCTCACGCCAACCCCTTTCCAAACAGGCAATTTTGACATGCGGACAGGTGGCCAATCTCTGAATTCGACGTTGGCCCTGCATGGCCTTGTCCAGTGCGTATTGCTCGCCCTGTTCCTCTCCCACGCGGCCACCACACACGCTGCGACACTGCAACTCAGCATGCGCACACGCATGGAAACCACTCCGGGCAGCAAGCGATTCCATACGGTCACCGAAACAGTCGACTGGGATGCTGAGCAAACGGCCATTGTGGTCTGTGACATGTGGAACGATCACTACTGCCGCAACTCGGCCCGGCGCGTGGCCGAGATGGCTCCGCGAATGAACCAGGTGATTCAGAAAGCGCGAGACATGGGGATGCTGATCATCCACTCCCCCAGCGGCTGCATGAATGCGTATGCCGACACTCCTCAGCGCAAATTGGCCCAGCAGGCGCCAAAAGTAAAAACCGAAGTCGAGTTGCAGGTCTGGTGTTATCTGGATGAACAGCATGAGCCGCTGTTGCCGATCTCCGCAACCCAGCCGTGCGACGACGACGGCGCGATCCGCGCGGTGATCGGAATGTACGAGCGACAGATTGACACGCTGGAGATTGTCGAGGGGGACGCGATCACGGACAGCGCCGAGGCGTATTACCTGATGAAACAGAAGGGCATCAAGAACGTGATCGTGATGGGCGTGCACACCAACATTTGTGTGCTCGGCCGTCCCTTCGGGATCCGCCAGCTGGTCTACCAGGGCCAGAACGTCGTGCTGATGCGGGACATGACCGACGCGATGTACAACCCGCGCGACGAGCCGTTCGTGAATCATTTTACGGGCAACGACCTGGTGTTCGAACACATCGAACGGCACTGGTGCCCGACGATTACCAGCGCCGACATCCTGGGCGATCAGCCGTTCCGCTTCCCCGGCGACAAGCGCCAACACCTGGTCGTGGTGATGGCGGACGACGAATACAACAGTCAATCGATACTGCCCCCCTTCGTGCTGCGACACCTGGGCGCCGATTTCAAAATTACGTTCGCGTATGCGAGCGCCGACGATCGCAACGACATTCCGGGAGTGGAAGCGCTCGACGACGCCGACATTGCCATCTGGGCGATCCGCCGCCGGTCGCTGCCTGTGGAACAGCTGGCGCATTTCCGCAAATTCATCGCCGACGGAAAGCCGCTGGTGGCGCTGCGGACGACCAGCCACGCGTTTCACCTGCGGAACAAACCCCCTGGTGCTGGCCAGGGCGAGTGGCGCGAATTTGATGGGGAGGTATGGGGAGGCAATTATCATGACCATACGCCGAATCAGTTACAGACGTTTGCCCGGATCCTCGAGGGTGCCCAGGGTCACCCGATCCTGCTTGGCGTCTGTGCCGATGAATTCCGCACGCATGGGTCGCTGTATTACAACCGGCCGCTGGCGCCCTATGCCGCCCCACTGTTGATGGGCCGCGCGGAAACGGTGGAACAGCACGAACCGGTCGCCTGGACGTACCAGCGTCCGCACGGGGGCAAGGTTTTCTACACGTCCCTTGGTCACACGCAGGACTACGAGCTGGTCGACTTCCAGCGACTGCTCCGCAACGCGGTCTACTGGGCGGCCGGTCTGCCCGCGGCCGCGGAACCGGGTGAGGAAGATCACAGCGGGTGCTGAGGCGAGTTGCGGGTTGGGGGTTGGGGACGATATCTTGAGCGAAGCGAAGTTGTCATTCAACGCGTACACACCACCGGTCCACCCCATCCCGCAAGCCATGAAACTCGCCCTGATCGCGACCGTCCATTTCCCCTACAGCCACGCCGACGTTATCTCCGCCCGCTGGCTGGCGCCCACGGAAACCGATCGCCTCTGGGGCTGGAACGGTCCTCACAGCCAGATTGTCTCGACGTACATTGACCAGTTCGGCACGGACGATATCGCCCGTGAGACGTGGTCCAAACAAGGCGTACCCATTTTTCCATCGATCGCCGACGCCCTCACGCTGGGCGGTGAGAAGCTGGCCGTCGACGGAGTGCTGCTGATCGGCGAGCACGGCGAGTACCCGCTGAACGAGTGTGGCCAGAAGCTCTATCCGCGGAAGGAGTTTTTTGACCAGATCACGGAGGTATACGAATCCAGCGGGCGCTCGGCGCCGGTCTTCTGCGACAAGCATTTTTCCTGGAGTTTCGAGAAAGCCCGCGAAATGGTCGCCTCTTCACAGCGGCTGGGGTTCCTGTTGCTGGGCGGGTCGTCCCTGCCGCATTGCCGGTACTGGCCGCCAGTTGCGGTGGCGGGCGCAGAAATCGAGGAAATGGTGGGGCTGTTCCACCGGCCGATCGAAAGCTATGCCTTTCATTCGCTGGAAACGGTCCAGTCGTTGATCGAGGATCGCCGCGGCGGCGAGACGGGTGTGCGATCGGTGACGGCCTGGGTGGGCGATTCTTTGCGGCAGGCGGAAAAGGGTGCCGGATGGCCGGCGGAGTTGCTGGCCGCGGCGGCGGATGCGCAGCCGGCGGGCGACGCTGACGACTCGCCGGAATATCGCGACGACGACAGCGAACAGAATCCGGACGTGGGGTGGACGGTCGAATACCTCGACGGGTTGCGGGTGACGCATGTTCGTCGGCGGGAGAATCCGCACGGCGGTTTCTCCGTCGCATTTCGCCGGCGCGGGAGCGATCGCATCGAAACAGTCGTGCCACTGTTGGGTACGTCCAAAAGCGGCGTGCCGCACTTTGCCTGCCTGGCCCAGGTGGTGGAACAGGCGTTCGTCACGGGCGAACCATCCTTCCCCATCGAACGCTCGCTGCTGACGACGGGGCTGCTCGAATCAATGATGCACGCCCTGCTGCAGCCCGACCAGCCACTGCTCACCCCGCACCTGGATACGCACTATACCTTCTCCGGTCGCTCAGAGGTTCCCGTACTCACGGCCGATGAACTGCTGCGCTACGATTCCTGCGCCCATGACCAGGATATAGGACATGGGACATAGGACGCACGAGACGTAGACGACGTAGAGGACTGCAAATCCCATTTTCAAAAATCCGACTTCTACGTCTCACACCTCTTATACGTCCCATGTCATTTTCCTATCCGACACGATAGACTTGACCTCTCGCAATCTGCGATCCGAATTCCGCAATCGAATGCCCCCCACTCCATCCCCACAACGTCGGACCCTGAGCACAGCGCTGGTCATCGCCGTCGCCGTCGCCATGCTGATGGGGGTCGGACCGGGCATCTACCTAGTGAATCGCCCTGACTCATTCCTCGGTATACCGCTCCTGTATGCCTGGGGACTACTCTGGTACGCGGTCCACGTTGTGATCGTGGTCACCGCCTATTGCTGTTTGTGGCCAGCAAATCCGCAGGGCGATAGAGTATCGGAGATAGGCGACCAGGATCAGGAAAGCGCATGATACTTGCTCAGCAGTTACCTGCCGAAGGCAGTGTGGGTGTCATCGCGTTTGCCGTGGTGGGACTCTACCTGCTGGTGTTGCTGGGCCTGGGCTGGATCGGTTACCGCCGCAGCCGCGGAGGCGAGGAAGACTACTACCTGGCTGGCCGCGGACAGGGCTGGGTGGTCACGGCGCTGACGATCATGGCGACGTTTTTCAGTTCGTTCGCGCTGATGGGCGCGCCCGGCATGGTCTACCGGGACGGCGTCGTGTTCGCACTGGTCAGCCTGAACGTTCCGGTGGCCGGATACCTGATCTATATTCTCGGTCGCCGCATCTGGGCCGTCGGCGCGGCGCGTGGTTACGTGACGCCGGCGGACATGATCTGCGACTATTACGACAACCAGGTCCTGCTGCGGCTGCTGGTCGTGCTGGTCGGCATCATGTTCGGCGTGCCCTACGTGATGATGCAGCTCAAAGCGGGCGGGCAACTGGCCGCGGCCCTCTTCCACCAGTATGACAATGCCTTCGCTGTGGGGGCGATCGTCCTGTCAATCATCACCGCGCTCTACATCATGATCGGCGGCATGCGCAGCGTCGCCTGGACCGACGCACTGCAATGCGTGTTGCTCTGCAGTGGAATGCTGCTGGCCGGAGTGGCGATGGTCGTCTCGATGGGCGGCTGGAGCGGATTTACCAGCGCGATCAGCGAGCTGCCCGAGGGCTCACTGACCGTCCCCGGAAACACCGGGTTCTGGCAGGTGCCGATGCTGCTGACCGTCTGCCTGTTCATCCCCATTGGCGGCATCATCCAGCCGGCGCAATGGATGCGTTTTTATGCGGCGCGCGACGTCGAAACATTGCGCCGCAGCGCGCTGGTCTTTGTGATCGTCCTGACGGGGTGCTTTCTGCTGGGGATCATGATGGTCGGGCTGGGCGGCCAGGCGCTGTTCCCGCTGGGCGAGACTGCTGAGGGAAACGTCGCGGCCCATCCGACCGTGGGCGGACCCGGCGATTTTGACCAGGTGTTGATCGTCGTACTGCGGGAGCAGCTGCCTGCGCTGCTCGGCCCAACGCTGGGCATGGCGCTGGCCGCGGGGATGATCGTCGCCATCATGGCGGCGGCGATGAGCACGGCGGACAGCAACCTGCACGCCGTGAGCGCGCTGGTTACCCGCGACGTCTACGACCGGTTCATTCGTCCTCAGGCCGGGGACCGCGAACGGGTCTGGGTTGGCCGGCTGGTGATCATGGCCGTAACGCTGATTTCGCTGCTGATGGTCCTGCAGGGAAGCGTCGAGGGGAGTTCGCTGGCCGGCTTCATGAAGATGATTGTCGGCCTGGGTCTGTTCGCGGCCGCGTTTGCCGTTCAGCTATTGCCACTGACGGTCGACATCCTGTTCTTGCGCAAAGGGACGTCGGCCGGGGCCACGGCCGGGTTGATCGCGGGTTTAATCTTTGCATTCAGCTTTTCAACATTGCCCGGCGTAATCGTCGGTGCGATGTACGGAGACCTGTCCGCGGTTGCCGCAGACGCCCAACCGCTGGCCGCCCAAATGCTCAACGTGATCGGCACGGCCAAGTCAGCCGTTCCGATCCACGCCTCCGCGTGGGGACTGATCCCCAACGTGATCGTCTTTGCGCTGGTCAGCCTGACGACCGCGCCGGTACCAGCCGACCGCCGCCAGGCGTTTGCAGACTTGACCCGCTGAGCGTGCTGACCGGACAGGGACCGCGCGAATTAAGTGGAGCGCGGGACGCAATCCGATCGACGCCTTTGTTCTGTACAGGTTACGGGAACACGATCTACAGCCGTCCGTCGCAGCGGACCGCGTGACACTGATACGGCGGCTGACCGACGTCGGCACGTGATTCGTGATATATTGGCGTAGGGTGCACACCCGTAGCTGAATTTGCAAGAATTCAGGGACTCGCGAGCAATGTCCTGAATTCTCACGAATCCAGCTACCGTATCGAACCAACACGAGCCGAACACATAAATCATGACGCACCTGACAAATCGGTCCCTGACGATCCTCCTCTTGACCTTGCCGTTCTGCCTGCTCCCCGGCTGCCGGCCCAGCGGGCCGCGGATCGCCCCGGTGACCGGTATCGTCACGATGGACGGACAGCCGCTGGCGGGCGCCGCGGTTATTTTTCGGCCGGCCGAGGGTCGCTCCTCCAGCGCCCGAACCGACGGGTCTGGGCGCTACGAGCTGATTTACCTCCGTGACAAGAAAGGGGCGATCGTCGGGCCCCACAAGGTGGTGATCACCACACGGTCGGAATCGGTGCCCGTGGAAAAGGTTCCGGCGCAATACAACACGGACTCCACACTGACCGCTGAAGTTGCCGACGGGTCGAATGAATTCGACTTTCAACTCGAACCATAGAAAGAACCTCCATGTCCACCAACCGGCGCAAATTCGTGCTGGGCGGCGTCAGCTCGATCTGTGCATTGGCGGCAACCCAATCGTCAACAGCCGACGATGACTCGACCTCCGTCCATTCCTGCCTGGACTACGGATTGTCATTCATCTGCAACAGGGCCGCCTTCAACTCCGTCCGTTTCTGGGTCGAAAGCCGCACCACCGTAATTGATGCCAAGTTTGGGACGTCGCATGTCTTTTACCAGTGTGGCTCGTGCAAGAGCGAGCACACGTTTGCCGAAAAAGACCTGCTGATCGAGGACAACTACGATTTTCTGCCGATCCTGGGAGCGGGCGACTGGCTGATCTTCCGTCGCCCCTGCCGCATCAGCGATCGCTATCGCGAGGTGACGACCGGCGATCTGTGGGGCGAACCGATCATGAAGCTGCGTTACGGTCGGCACGTGACCCAACTCGAAACTTGGGAACAGATCCGGGATACCACGGCGGCCGCGATTCCGATCGTGAGCCAGACCGAGATTCATGACGAACAGACGGGACTGCGGGCCATCATTGAGTGCCCGGTCAAAACGATGAACATCCAACTGGATGATCGGATCTACCAGGTCGACACGGGCCCCATCGCTTTCCCCGATCTGACCCGGCGATTCGAACGGCCGATCGAATGCCTGAGCCTGGCATTCGTCGTGTTCAACGCGCCGCACTTCGCGGACTTTGTGATCGAACAGCCGACTCCGGTCGTGGAGAACGAGCAAGAGTTGTGTCAGGTCTATCACTACTCGCAGCCGTTCAGCCTGCCGGCCGAGAACCGGCTGCTGGCCATCGCCCTGCCGGAGTAGTTGGACAGCGCCACTTTCAAGCGCCGCGCCCAACGTACAATGACGAAATACCCAATGACGAAGGAATGACGAAATCCGAAGCACGAATGGCCGGCTGCACGCACTCACGCGATGCTTTGCTGGCACGCTTTCGGCATTCGTCGTTAGGCATTCGGGCGTCATTAGGCATTCGGGATTCCTCGGTACGACATAAATCCGCGTTCACGGTGAACCGAGGCGAAAGCTGTACAAGCGAGCGTTCTGCAGGTGGAACCGAACCCGCAGCGGCCGTTTCACCAATTCACGAATGTCACTTTCACCTCGCCACGTGGCCACGGTCCGCACATCGTCGACCACCAGATCGTCGGCATCTTCCTTGGTGAACCCGGCGATCGGTTGGCCCGCCTCGTCCAGCAACTCCACTCGGCAGTGGCCGTAGTCCGATTTTACATTCAAGTAAAGATGGACGGCGACATCTTTGGCGCTCTCGGTTTCCAGCAACAACGGTTTCGTTGTTAGTGCGCCCCCACTCGGCGTGGCATCCATCGAGACAAACCCGTCTCGGCGCAACGTCCCCAGCCCGATCCGGCCCCGAGCCTCGCCCAGATCGACTCCCTTGTACGGTCCGTGATAGCGGGTATTCCCGCCATAGTACATGTACATCTGGTTGCCAACCACGATCGGCGACCCGATCGCCGGGGACTGGTTCGTCCGGTCCCAGCTGCCGTCGGGTCCCACGTCCAGGACCACATCGCGACCGGGCATCCGGTTCCAGTTCATGCCGTCGCGGCTGTAGATCAACTCCAGCACCAGACGGTGCTGGAACGGGTCTTCGTGCTGGTAGAAGACCTGCAGCCAGCCCAACAGCATCTCGCCCCACGCAAAGCCGGTGTTGTTGTAAAAATCGCACGGCTGGTCGTCCTGGTCGTTCGTTTCCAGGATCAAACGGGGCTCCGACCAGTGGACGAAATCTTCGCTCTCGCTCTGGAATCGCGAGCGGCCGCGGTCCGTATATCTCTTGCCGAAACAGAGGTACCTCTGGTGGATCGAGTCGTAGCAAAAGCCGACCGTGTCACCCAGCTGCGGCACGGCCAATGTTTCGCGCTTCGTCCAATGGATCCCGTCCGGGCTGATCGCCGTCCACACCCCGTCGTCGGGGCCAATATACGCGGCGCCGGGCGGCCGCTCGTAAAAGCAGGCCTTGTACAGCCGGGCCGGGTCGGGGTCCCAGGGCGTCTTGATCGCCCCGTAGGTGAACAGGGTCGGCAAACTGTTGATCACGTCCCGAGCGCTGGCCATCACCATGTTGTTGTTCTTGGAACCCTGAAACTCAAACAGGCCCACATTCGGCTTCTCCCAATGAATGCCGTCCGTCGAGGTGGCATAGCACATCGACTTGATCTGGCTGGTCGGGATCACCGAATCTTCATCGTTCAGCGTCCAGTACCAGGACTTGAAGAGTTTTCCTTCCTGGTCGTAGATGACGCTGCCGTGGGTGTTGATGTAGTTGCCGCCGAACTCCCACGGTTTATCCGGCCGCAGGACCGGATTCTGAGGATGCTTCCGCCACTGGTGGACCGTGCGGTGCAGGCCTTCGGCTGTGTCAACCACATGATCATCGACAAACAGCTGGACGGCCGACGAAATCCGCGACGTCTCGACGGAGTGATCCGGCGAAGTGAGCAGGTCGTCCTCGGCCGCCGCCGAGGAGGTGAACATCAGCAGACCGGCGGACATAATTGCGAACGACACTTGAAGATTCATCTGAGACACAATTCCTATTTTCTTAAGACTAGCGTTTGAAATCCAGCGTTTGAAATCCGAATATCGAATTTAAAAACTCTCTTCTGTCCTGTCCCACTTTCACTTACCAGCTCATTCTGACCCCTCACTCATCCCTCGACCCTCTAAACCCCGGTCCCCCAGCCGCCACGTAGCCACGGCTCGCCCCCGTGCGGTCGGGCGAGACCCAGAACGCATAGATGCTGCCGCTAACCAGGCGGAAGCGGAATCGGACCGGCGATCCGGCCAGTGATGAAAGATCCGTCTCGGTCCCATCCGGCTCGATCCAGCTGACCGCCAGCCGTGTGTCGTCACCCGTTACTACAGCGCAATTCTCGCGCGTGAACGGCTCGATCACCTCGCCGTCCGGCCGCAGCACCTCGACGTGTAACTTGCCGTCCGACGCGTCCAGGTTGACGAACAGGTGGCCGCCGCTGAACAACACCGGCCGCGTCGTGAGCGAGCCTCCCGCCTCCCCGGCATCCAGCGATGCAAAACCGTCGCGACGCAACGTGGCGAAACCGGTCCTCAGCCGACGCGGACTTTCCTCGGTAAAACCACCCCGCCCGCTGGCGTAGATCCGCAGCTCGTCGTCGAAAACCAGGAACCCTC
>Ga0310124_10003752_pt1 | contig 10159 bp, 7 predicted proteins | sample CB11b_AW_Bot5_MG_FD_203507 | JGI IMG/M metagenome (GOLD analysis project Ga0310124, IMG submission 203507) | Marine microbial communities from Western Arctic Ocean, Canada - CB11b_AW_Bot5 | ecosystem: Environmental > Aquatic > Marine > Oceanic | place: Canada: Western Arctic Ocean | collected...
TCCCGATCCCACTCTCATCGCGCCCCTTACGGGGCTTAAAACCGGTTATTCCGACGTGCCACCACGGTAGACGGGCTCGACCCAATCAGCATGCACGATCACCCTGTCCACGAACGAAGCGATAGTTACATGAAGCTCTCCGGGGTCAGCGGTGTCGAATACGCCAAGCGCATCCTCAAACGTAATGTCCCCGCCCCGATCGGTGTGGTTTGACTCAGCCGTGTTCCGCGTTGTTTGTAGATCACCCAAGGGTGTTGCGAGATCTGACACACTGCCACGACCCGACGCCACGGCACGTACCGACTCCATGAACTGGTGTTCGGCCGCCCTCAGGTTGTCGTTGCTTGTATCGCTCAGAATCGGACTGAACGACGCCCTCAAACTCTTGATCGGTTCGGCCCGCAGCGCGTCGAGCGTCGCCCGATCCAGATCCGCTTCACGCCATCCCGGGTGGGGCTTTTCCTCACCTCCCTCCTCTTCCACCACACCGGCGGAACGCGATGGACATGCGTAGTAGCGATACGATCGCATCGCCGTACTCCCGTCTACCCTCGTCCAACGCCTGTTTCTCTCAAGGCCATGCATACCCTGCCCGCACGACCAGCACCGGGCGAGTCCGCTGAGCAGGTAGGGGGTCAAAACGCGTGTCTTCCGCACCGGGCTACGTGACGCCATGATCACCTGTGCGCGATTGAATGCATCACGATCAACGATCCTGTCATGATTACCGGCGATCCGCATACCATAGCGAACGTAGCTGCCCGCGTAGACGCGGTTACGTAGCATCCCTGACAGTGTCACAGGAGTCCACGGCCTGCCAGATCGGGTCCGAAGTCCTTCCCTGTTGAAGATGCCCGCTATGCGCCTTAGGCCCGGGCCGGTTGCCGGCAGCTCTATGCCGGGATCTTCGCCGGTTTCGCCCGCCTCGCCTGGATGAGCCTCACCGACATATAAACCAAACAGCCGACGGACCAACGCACCCTCAGAGCTCTCGATCTTGAACGTGCCGTCAATGTCCGCTACGTAACCGTAAGGTGTGCGTCCAAGGACCTCACCCCGGGCAGCTTTGGACATCAGAGATTCCCGAACACGTCGGTGCTGGACGGGCGGGCGGTGGGCGAATGGCAGTGATTCCAGTCCATTCTGAAGGGGGTCCGGCAAATCCGGGTCAGTACAGCGAACCTCGCCGCCAACCCGATCAAGCTCGACAAGTCGCTCGACGAGACCGTCAAGCGTATTCGAGAGATGCCGCGGACCTGGTATGACCACCAGTGCCTCGCCCCGGCCAAGCCCCTCCAGATAGGAGACAAGAGCGCCGTACTGGTCAGCCTCGCGCAAAGTCGGCTCTCCCGGGCCGACGACGCGAGAAAGGGTATGAAAACCCTCGCGACAGTAACGATCTATTGCGGAGATATCCGCCTGTTCAGAGCGCGCGTCAGAACCAAGAGGCCGGTAGTATCCGGCGGCCCTCACTCGTTAACTCGGTATTAGGATTCGGCCGCAGTTCCCACAGGTCACGATCGCGTCGGAACGTCGTAGCCTTGACGCTTCCTTCAGCGGCAGAGTGATGTGGCACGCCAGGCAGACGCCCCGTTCTACTCTCGCGATCGCCACACCGTGCCGTCGAAACAGCAACTGATCATAAAGCGTCAACTCGTCGGCCGGCACGTTCTTCGAGGCCTCTGACCGCTCCTCTTCAAGAAACGCAACCTCTTTCGCAGCGGCCCGTGATTGTCGCCTGAGCTTGGGGGCGGACTCCGCCCAGGTCGTCTCCCGTTCGGCGAGGGTCGTCGCCAAATCTTCCTTTGCCCGCTCCGAATCCTCGGCCGCAAGTCGAGCCGGACCTAGAGACTCTTCCGCCTGCATCAACTCGCGTCGGGCGTTCGTCTGCTCCTCTTCGACAGCGGTCAGCTCACGAAGGTTCGTTACAGTCCCGCCGTAGATACGCTCCTCCAGTTCCTCCACCCGTTCCCTCAGAGCGTCGGCATCAACCTCAAGTCGTGCCAGGTGCGCGCGCCGTTCGATGGAAGTCTCGCGCTCATGTTCGGCCCGCTCGACAAGCACCGGTATCTCGGCCTGGCCTTCGAGTTCAGCATTCAATTTGTCAAGTTCCTGCTGCTTCTTTGTCAGTCGTTCATCGACTTCCTGGAGCGTGAGGAGCAGGTCTCCTGAGAGTTGCATCAAAACCGATACATTATCCGTGGTGAGGGTGGCTCAAATTTGGAGTGAACGCGTCGTTCCGCGCGTTCGAGAAATACCATCGTATGAACCAGCATCGGAACGTGTCAACAAAAATGAAGCTTTTACGTTTATTTTGCTAATTGAACGGTTATTACAGCGGGCGTATCGTCTACGGTTCCCTGCTATGTTTGCCCGGACCAAACTCCATAGTCCCCATGAGATTCTTGATGCCTTCCTATACGACTCCCGAATATGTGCTCATGCGACCACGAACGCGGATCGTATGCACATTGGGACCGGCGACAGCAACGGATGACATGATTGACCAGTTGATCCATGCCGGGATGTCGGTCGCCAGACTCAATCTGTCACATGGATCACATATCGAGCAGACCGATGCCATCGCCCGGGTAAGAGCGCGAGCTGATCACGCCGGAGTGGCGGTAGCCGTTCTTGCCGACCTTCCCGGCCCGAAACACCGGCTGGGACCGGGGGCCGAATCGGAATCCGGACCACCCATCATTCTCGAACCGGGCCAAATGTACAGCCTACGAGACGGGAACGGGACGTCTACGGCCGAAGTCGGCTACGTTCATCCCCCGGGTTTTGTATCCAGCACACCCGCCGGCGCGAGTGTGCTGATCGCCGACGGGGCAATACAGCTCAAAGTCATCAAAGCCAGCCGAAACGAAATCGAATGTGAAGTCACGGTCGGCGGACCCGTACATTCGGACAAAGCTGTATCCGCCCCGGGGCACGCATCCCGCATCAGCTATCTGACAGAGGAGACCGGCGCAGCGCTGGACATTGCCGCCTCACAGCATGTCGACTACGTAGGCATCTCCTACATCAGGTCGGCCGGAGACGTGCGCCTTGTACGTGATTTCTTCGCTGCGCGCGGTTTCCACCCGCAATTGATCGCCAAGATCGAACTCGCCGAATCTATGGAAAACCTTGACGCAATCATCGACGCCTCGGACGGCGTGATGGTGGCTCGGGGTGACCTGGGTGTAGAGCTTCCCATTGCGCTCGTGCCCGAAAGTCAGAAAAAGATCATCAGGCGCGCCAACCACGTCGGTAAAGCGGTCATCACGGCCACCCAGATGCTGGAGTCGATGATTAACGCTCCTATGCCGACGCGTGCGGAAGTGACGGACGTCGCCAATGCCATTCTTGACGGCACGGACGCGATCATGCTGTCCGCAGAGACCTCGGTCGGCGAGTATCCGGTCATCACAACGAGCGTCATGGCGGAGGTCGCTTTAGAGGCTGAAAAAACTCTCAACCGGGATGAGATCGCTGGCCGGCGTCGTACCGGCGTCCAGGGTTTGGACAGTGCCATTGCAGACGCGGCCGTGACCACGGCGGACCGCGTAGGAGCGAAAGTCATCCTCGCATTCACCGAATCCGGGAGCACCGCAGCGCGTGTCGCCGGATTCCGTCCCGGGGTCCCGATCATCGTCATTACACCGGACGCCAGGGTCGGGCGTGGGCTCGCCCTTCGTTGGGGTGTCACGGTCATCACAGCCCCCCGGCCACACAGCATCGACGAGATGTTCAGACAGGGCTCGCAAATAGCGCTCGATAGCGGACTCGTGAAAAACGGAGATCGCGCCGTCGCTGTGATCGGTGTACCGATCGGTGTCCACGGCAGCACAAACCTGCTCAGAGTGATCGACCTGCCGGAACCGGATGCTGTCGATTAGCCAGTCCGGGTATTAATCCTTCAATCCCGCACGGAGTCTTCCCACGATCTCTGAAGACGATGGCTCATGCCCGTAGCAGGCCGCGTTAAAACGGTCCGTCATCAGGTCAACAGGCATCCCCGGCAACGCCCGTGACATAGCACCACGTAACTCGTTTGGCGTATATCCAGACTCCGGCGACATCCCACGACGCGTCGCCGCCTTCAGGTAACTGAAGTAAAGTTGAAACACTTCGGATACGCCCGGTTCGTCCGCAGGATATCGCCGCTCTACTTCGGAGTCACCGTGGCGACGCATCCACTCCGGCAACAACTTCCCGAGCAGGCCAGCAAGGTCCTTGCCGGCATCCGCATCCCCACGTACCGATTCCCGGTCGTTCCCGACGCGGATTCGCCGTTTCGCCATATATCGGCGGAAGGTGATGTAGAGGACGAAGAGGATGGTGAGGACGAAGAGGATCGCCAGCGGGATTCTGAGCAGATCGACAACAAGGTCGAACACGCTGGACTTGCCATCGTCCACCACAGCCAGGCCGGTGTCCGTGTTTAGTTCGAAGTTGGAATCGCCTCCGATCACAACGTCAGTTTGTCCCTCATCCCGGAGCTTCGATAACAGCCAGATCGCACCCATGGCGACCACTGCAAACGGCGCGGCGACGGCTATCAAAATCCACGACAACAACACGCCGATGCCCCGTCCAAGTACGTGGATTACATCGTTGAACACGACCGCCAGCACAGTAATCGTGATGGCAAAGAGGAGCACCCCTCCCACAGTCATCGTCATGAATCGGCCCCAGAACGCCGACCCGGATTTAACGTCCCCTACGGTGGAAAGGTGGTTTATCGCCATACCGGCCAGTGCGGCTGCGAAGAACGGAAGGATCAGGAATCGTGCGTCCACGTCGTTGCCAATGATCTGTTCCATCAACAGCAATATGCCGAGCGCAGCCGCACCTGTGTAGAAGATCGACCGCTGGACACTCTCGGGCTCTTCCGAGTTCAAGAGTGCTATTCCACGCAGCCATACGATAAATGCGAGCGGTATCGCCAGGATTACGCCCATCACCCCGTCAGGGTCCATATCTCCGGCGGTAAGCGCCAGGGGCCAGTCAAGATCCAGCCCCGATCCGCCACCTATCCCCCGGGCAGCAGCAGCCAGGTATATGACGGGGAATCCGACGAGCGCCTGCACAAGCGCCAGCGTCACAAGATCGCCCCTGGCCCCACCGATAACCCAGTTGGCGGCCATCGACACGCCCATGATCGCCGCCACGGCAGCCCACGTCAGAGGAGCCGCGTCCAGCCCGACAAGCAACGAGGCGATGGCCGCAAACGAAAATACCCGGGCGCTTTCTGACACCCAGAGAGAGAACGTGATCAGGCGTTCCCGATTGTCACTCATACAAGGGGCCTGCTGTGTGAACATCTGTGAAATATCACGTCAAATCCTCCACCGTTCGAAGTTGGCCTCTCCGCGCTCAAGTTCGGCATCCTGTTGAAAATCGTCGTCAAAATCGTCCGCAAACGTATCGCCGATGCTTGCACGCGGTGGCGGCGGGACGGGGAGATCGAATCGGTCGCCCATACTCTCTATCGGCACATGTGACGTCCCCTCAGGGGCCTCGTCCCATCCCACATAGATGGCGCGCACCGGATGTCCCTTTGCCGCCAGCCGTTCTGCCACTTCCATCAGGTCAGGGCTCATCACGGCGGATACGATCACGATGGTCGCACCGAACGGGACGGCCCAGCTTGCCTCACGTTCAAGCAAGCGGTCGATCCGCTCCGGCGACACCGGGCGGATCATCGCCAATGCCTCCATGATCGATGCGAGCTGGCCCGGGCTTGCGGACGGCGGTATCACCATCCGCGTCCCCGGCCGAAGTGCGACGCCGTTAGTGACCAGCCCGACACGGTGGCCAAGCTCCATCGTCCGCGTGGCGATAGATGTAGCGCCGACGATGGCCCTCTCAAGCAATCGGGGCGAGTATCCGGTGAAAAGGTAACTCGTGGTTGATACGTCCATCACGACAACGGCGTACTGGGTGACCGAGGGATCAAACGTCCGTACAAGTACCTGTCTCAGTCGTGCCGTGACCTTCCAGTCGATCGTCTTGATGGGATCTCCGGGCACATAATCCCGCAGCCCCCGGGGTCGGTTAGGGTCATCCCACAACGCCACTGCGGCACGGTTATCTCCGATGGGCCGCCCCGATGGCATCTCAAAGTCCGGCAACGGAACCGTTTGCGGGTAAACAACCACCCCTTTACCGGGCTGCGCGACCGTGTCGTGTCTCGGGAACATCCCGAACAGGTCTCCAGAGTCGAGCATGGCCGGACCCAGCTGGTGATACCCCCTGCGGAGTGCCTTCACCGAGTATTTCAGGCGGACCCGTTCGTACCACGCAAGGTTGATCGACTCTCTTAGCTCGAGCGCCGCCCGGCTGTTTGAGCGGGCCATTTTCCCGTTCATGACTTCGAGGCCGATGGGAACGGTATCTGCGATGCGCAACCACGGCATGGGGATCGGTTTCGCGTTGGTCACCCGGATCTCGATATCGAACTCATCGCCGACGAAAACCGCATGATCCGGCAACTCGCGTTCGTACACGACATCTTCCAGCGACAACCGGCTCCAGATTCGTGCGCCTATCGTGATGAAAAAGCCAAATATGCCGACGATCAGTATGAACGGCGAGACGAGGCCGAGGCCGACCAGCATCAGCACGATAAATAGGAACTCCCAGAGTCCCGAGATGATCTCTTTTCGGGTCACCGGCGCCCGCTCTCACGTTACCCCGGCGCATCTGGCTACCGTGGCATCTAGTAGATAATCCGTCTGGCGAAGGTCCGGTCGAGCCTATCGCTCTATCGGAACCTCGGTCGTCTCAAGCAGTTCATGGATGACGTTGTCCCCGGCACGCCCCCGCAAACCCGCCTGCGGTGACACCATCACCCTGTGGGCAAGGACCGGGACGGCCACGCGCTTGATGTCGTCCGGAAGCACGTATCCACGTCCCTGTATCGCCGCCCACGCCTGTGCCGCGTTGTACAGCGCTATCGCCGCCCTCGGGCTGGCGCCGAGGTGCAGCGCATCGTGCTCCCGCGTCGCCGCCACAACGGAGAGCAGGTAATCTCGGAGGCTGGGCTCGACGGTCACGTTTGATATCAAATTTTGAGCGGCCAGTAGTTCCTCGCGTGTCACCACGGCCGGGGTTTCAGGGGCGCGTCCTCCGGCGGTGAATCGCTCGATGATGTCCGCTTCTTCTTCAAGGCTTGGGTAGCCGAGAGAAATCCGCAGCATGAATCGGTCAAGCTGTGCCTCCGGAAGCGGGAATGTCCCTTCCAACTCAACCGGGTTCAGGGTCGCCACCACGAGGAAGGGGTCCGGCAACGGCCTCGTCTCCCCATCCATCGTCACCTGCCGTTCCTGCATCGCCTCTAACAGCGCCGTCTGTGTTCGTGGCGTGGCCCGGTTGATCTCGTCCGCAAGTAATACTTGCGTGAAAATCGGACCCTTTCGAAACTCGAACTCGTTGTCCCGCATGTTGAAAATAGAGACTCCAAGCACGTCCGCCGGCATCAGATCCGGCGTGAACTGGATCCTTCCGAAGTCACAGCGAAGTGACGCCGCCAGTGCTTTGGCGAGGGTGGTCTTGCCCAGACCCGGGACATCTTCGATCAGCAGATGGCCGCGGCATAGCAGCGCCACGATCGCCAGGTTGATGGCGCCATCCTTCCCAACGATCACGTGCTGAACCGCTTCACGAATCCGTGAGGCAAGTTCCGCGACCTGTTCTACCCCTCCAGAACCATTCACCCGTGATTCCGGGGACGCTATCGCTCCTGGACACGCTTCAGATTCTGGCGCATTTGAGGTCTCAGTGGGCAGCGTCGCTACGTCCTCGTTCATGCCCTCCTCCGACTTCGAGGTCAGGCCGTCCCCGATCGTTTGGTGGTCTTCTAGTGCCGTACTTGGAGATTCAATTACTTCCCCTGAATTCACGGGAGATTGATTTGTTGTCGATACTCGAGACTCCGACGCGGAACTCTGATCCGACCCGGCCGGGGCTTGATCGTCCTGCCTGGCGTGCGGCGAATCCGCGCCAATACGATCCACTGGCGAAACTGTAGAGGGGGTATGCGGATCCCCATAATCAGCCATCTTGGGAGGTGCCTGCAGTTCCGTGAGCGTTGTTATTTCCGAGCGCGAAGCCTCGGCGGGCATTACCAGCGCAGGCACCCCGTCCAAATCGTTACCGCATCCGATGCAGAACCGTGCGTGGGCCTCATTGTGAGAGGCGCATCCCGGGCAGGTCTTCAGGCCCTGAGGCTGTCGCTGATCCAGATCCGGGGCGATCAGTGGCTCGCCGCACCTGTCGCACGACTCAATTCCGGATGCGTTTTCGGTCCCACAGTGAGCGCAAAACACACATCACCTCCGCCGATTCCACGGCCCATCGTTGAGATCGTCAAGGACGGTCGTGGGTAGAAGTAGTTGCGCAATGCTATACGCACCTGGCAGCAACACGGACCGCTTCAGTCCGATTGTGCTCTAATCAAACGACCGTGACGGTGTTTGTAAGGCGGCCGATAGCCTCGATCTCAACGTTGACGATGTCGCCTTCGGCAAGCGTGAAGTCCATCGGCGGGATTACCCCCGTTCCGGTCACCACCGTCGTCCCGTCAGGCACGGAGTTGTGCCGCTGAAGCCAGTCGGCGATGTATTCACAGTCGCGGAACATCTCGCTGGTGGAGGTCGTCCCGTTAAACACTTCGTCGCCGTCCCGCTGGATGGTAAGCCTGACCGCCAGATCCTGTGGATCTCCGACCGCGTCCAGGGTGGCGAAACACGGGCCGATGGAGCACGACTTGTCGTACACCTTCGCCTGCGGGAGATAGAGCGGGTTGTCGCCCTCGATCGACCTGCTGCTCATGTCGTTTCCGCAGGTGTATCCGGCGACCTTGCCGTCAAAGAGGACAAATGCCAGCTCAGGTTCAGGAACGTCCCATGTGGAATCCGCCCGGATCCCTACCTCGCCATACGGGCCCGTCACCCGGCTCGGCGTCGCCTTGAAAAACACCTCTGGACGGTCCGCCACGTACACCTTGCCGTAAACGTCCGGAGTGTCGCTCTCAGCTTGCCGCTCAAACATGCTGCTCTGGTAGGTCACACCCGCGGCCCAGACCTCCGGCGGTAGGAACGGCATTTCCAGTTTCGGGCCGTGCGTCTGTTCGACGGTGTTCTCATGAAGCTCCTCGATCGACAACGTGCTAGCGACGCCGCGATCGACGATCTGGCGCGCAACGTGGTCCAGTGATACTCCCATCAACGACGCCGCACGAAGAAGTGCGAACAGGTCGGTCGCGTGGGGGTTTGCAGAGGTCAGGTCAAACAGGGTGTCGTCAGATGTCTCCACCCCCAAGTGGGACTCTCCCCGAATCGAGAACTGGTAGTAACGCATTCCGGTCCTGCCTTCAGATCAGTTATGAAGTTTTACTGGTAAATATTGAGCGATCGGCTGGCCCATGTAGATCCGGGCGTTGCCATCGTTCGAAGCATGTTGAGGTCTTGAGAACGCCCGTAGAAGTGGTCATGACGCGGAACCAGGTCGTTACCGGATCATGGTGCACACCGGGCCGGGCCAACCGTACGTTTTTGCTGGCCCGCAAGCGGGGGCGATGCTACGATTCGGCCCTATCGTTGTCAAAGGGGTCGCTGACTCTTTTATAGACGTTACTGACGTCCAAGGCAGCGCTCTCAATTGCCTCCTCAGGGGGCGTATCGCAAAGCATTTAGAAGGAACCAGCCCACACTTGCCTGAGTCATCTGTATCCACCATCGGTTTCATCGGCGGCACCGGCCCGGAAGGACGCGGGCTTGCCGTGCGCTTTGCCGCCGCCGGGCACAATGTCGTGATCGGTTCTAGGGACGCCGCCCGCGCCACCGAGGCGGCTGACGAGGTAAAGACCATCCTGACCCAAGTTAGCGATGCGGCCGATGTACGGGGAGCGCTTAACACCGATGCTTCTGCTGCGTCCGACATCGTCTTCATCGCCGTTCCCTACGCCGGCATGATGGCGTCGCTGGAACAGCTATCTTCTTCGCTGGTAGGAAAGATCTGCGTGAACGTAATCGCCCCGCTGTCGTTCGCAGGCGGTATCCCGGCAGCGGCCCCTCCGGAAATCGGCTCCGCCGCAGAAGAAGCCGCACAGTACACACCCGATCTGCGATGGGTCGCCGGGCTGCACACACTCTCTGCACGAGAC
>Ga0310124_10003753_pt1 | contig 10157 bp, 9 predicted proteins | sample CB11b_AW_Bot5_MG_FD_203507 | JGI IMG/M metagenome (GOLD analysis project Ga0310124, IMG submission 203507) | Marine microbial communities from Western Arctic Ocean, Canada - CB11b_AW_Bot5 | ecosystem: Environmental > Aquatic > Marine > Oceanic | place: Canada: Western Arctic Ocean | collected...
TGATTTCAGAACATCTTGCGGCGACTCCCACCTGAAGACGATTCTTGCAACCGGAGAGCTGGCCAGCCTCAAGCAGGTGGCCCAAGCGAGCCACGTGTGCATGCTCGCGGGCGCGGACTTCATCAAGACGAGCACCGGCAAGGAGAGCGTGAACGCAACCCTGCCCGTCGGACTTGCAATGGTGCGCGCCATCCGAGATCACCACCAGCGCACAGGACAGATGGTCGGGTTCAAGCCGGCCGGGGGCATCAGCACCGCCAAAGAGGCGGTCGTCTGGCTGGCGCTGATGAAGGAGGAACTGGGTGATGAGTGGATGCAGCCCGATCTGTTCCGCATCGGCGCCTCCTCGCTGCTCGCCGACATCGAGCGGCAACTCGAATTCCATCTCTCAGGCCACTATTCAGCGGCCAACAGGCATCCGATGGCATGAGGTGAACGAATGAGCGTCAAGGAAATCCTCGATTCCCTCGATTGGGGCCCTGCCCCCGAATCGGACACCTTTGCCAGAGATTGGCTCTCCGAGCACGGCCCCGACTTCGGCATGTACATCGACGGCGGCTGGAGGCACGCCGCCAGCGGAGAGAACTTCGAGACACACAACCCGGCTGACAACCAGTTGCTCGGCACTATCTCCCAAGCGGGCGCAGTAGAGGTGAACGCGGCCGTCGCGGCGGCGAGAGCGGCTCTACCGGATTGGTCGAGTTGTGGCGGACACGTGCGCGCACGCTATCTCTACGCCATCGCCCGTCAGGTGCAGAAGCACCACCGGCTGCTGGCAGTATTGGAGACTCTCGACAACGGCAAGCCGATCCGCGAGACCCGCGATGCGGACATCCCGCTGGTCGCCCGCCACTTCTACCACCACGCCGGCTGGGCGCAACTGTTCGACGAGACCTTCCCCGGCTACGGCCCCGTGGGAGTCTGCGGACAGGTGATTCCGTGGAACTTCCCGCTGCTGATGCTCTCCTGGAAGATTGCCCCGGCTCTCGCAGCCGGCAACACGGTCGTGCTCAAACCGGCCGAATTCACCTCCATCTCCGCTCTCGCCTTCGCCGCCATCTGCGACTCGGTCGGCCTTCCCGCCGGAGTCGTGAACATCGTCACCGGCGACGGACTCACGGGCGCGCTGATCACCGAGCATGAGGACATCGACAAGGTCGCCTTCACCGGCTCGACAGAAGTCGGTCGCATCATTCGCAAGGCGACTGCAGGAAGCGGCAAGGCCCTCACGCTGGAACTGGGGGGCAAGAGCCCATTCATCGTGTTCGAGGACGCCGACATCGACTCGGCGGTCGAAGGGCTCGTGAACGCAATCTGGTTCAATCAGGGCCAGGTCTGCTGTGCCGGTTCTCGTCTGTTGGTGCAGGAGTCTGTGGCGGATGAGTTCCATGAGAAGTTGCGCGCACGCATGGGGAAACTTCGGGTGGGCGACCCGATGGACAAGGCGGTCGACATGGGCGCGATCGTGGATGAGGTTCAACTCAACACCATCTCTGAACTCTGCCAGCTCGGCTGCGACGAAGGGGCCACGATGTGGCAACCGGACACCGAACTTCCCGAGGGAGGCTGGTTCTTCCCGCCCACACTGTTCACAGATGTCTCACCCGCTTCCACCATCGTTCAGGAGGAGATATTCGGCCCGGTGCTGGTCTCGCTCACATTCCGCTCCCACGAAGAGGCGATTGCGCTCGCCAACAACACCCGCTATGGGCTGGCCGGCAGCGTCTGGAGTCAAGATCTTGACACGGCGCTCGAGGTGGCAAGGGCGATTCGCGCTGGCACTATCTGGGTGAACTGCACCAATCAGTTCGACGCCAATTCTGGCTTCGGTGGCTACCGTGAGTCCGGCTTCGGCCGCGAGGGTGGCATCGAAGGCATGCACGCCTACATGCGACCCACAGGTGCTCACGAGGCTCCCGCAGCAGTCGCTACCGCGGAAGCAGACGCTCCCGCACCGGCAGGCAATGGCGGCTCAGGAGATATCGACCGCACGGCCAAGATGTACATCGGCGGCAAGCAGAAGCGCCCGGATGGCGGCTATTCGTTGGACGTGGCCGGTGGACAGGTAGGGCGGGGTAACCGCAAGGACATCCGCGACGCCGTGGCCGCCGCTGCCTCGGCGACCGGCTGGGCAGGTGTGAACGCCCACTCACGCGCACAGGTGCTCTACTACATCGCCGAGAACCTCGAACAGCGCAGCGAGGAATTCGCCAGCAGGATCTCGAGCATGACCGGCTGTGATGGCGAGACCGCGGAGGCTGAGGTTGCCGACGCGGTATCCGAGTGGTTCCGCTGGGCGGCGTGGTGCGACAAGTACGATGGACGTGTGCACGAGACGACCATGCACGGACTGGTGCTGGCACTCAACGAGGCGCTCGGAGTCGTCGGCGTCATCTGCCCCGATTCACGACCACTGCACGGATTCACTCGACTGGTGGCACCACTGCTAGCCATGGGCAACGCCGTGGTCGCCATTCCCTCGGAAGCGCACCCGCTGGCAGCCACCGACCTCTACCAGGTCTTGGATACCTCCGACCTTCCCGGCGGCGTGTTGAACATCGTCACCGGAGTAAGAGATGAGATCACGCAGACGCTCGCCGAGCACGACGGAGTCGACGCCATCTGGTCCGGCGCTGGAGACATCGCCGCGGTGCAGGTGGCCAGCACTGGCAACATGAAGCGGGTGTGGGACGCGGACACGAGCGCGGCAGACGAAGAACTGCTCAGGGCGGCTACGCACGTGAAGAACATCTGGCTGCCACACGGAGTATGAGACGGAGTTAATCATCAGGATCACTTTTCGGGTTTCTCTACCGCTCTTGATCCATCGAACTTCTCATCATTCTCGCCCGAGGATGGCGGCTGGTCGCTAACTGTCACTCTTGTTCGAGGATGGCGAACGCAGCGAGCATCAGGTTGGTGTAGGTGTACGGCTCCTCCTCGGGCCGGTTCTCGGTCGGATGGGAATACCACGACTCGATGTTGCGGATGTCCGGTGAACCGCCGTACTCCTGGTACGCCTGGATGAAGGCCAAGGTCTCGTTGAACATGGCGAACTTGTCACCGGCACCATTGGGATGCATCCAGTTGGCGAAATTGAGGCCTTCCTCCTCGGAAGGAGGTACGGGCTCGTCGCAGTTCACGACCCACTCGAAGGAACCGATGTCGGGATCTGAGTCGCGGGCGCAGTCGTCGTAGTCGGCCCAGACGCCGAGTTCGCTTCCGGTGTCGATCGCGGCGCTGCCCACTCCGAGATGGAAGTCGTTGCCGGTCGAGTCATTGAACAGCGGGTCGCCATCCACGCAGTCGGAGCACGAAACATCGTTGAACTCGTTGCCGTTGACCTTTCCTCGCCCGCCCTGCGAGTCGCGCAGCAGATTGTGGTGGATCTGAATCAACGAGCTGTCACCTGCCAGTTGAGTGGAAACATCCAACTCAGGAGTACCGGCGATGACGATGTTGTTGGCGAGCACGACTCCCGTGACGGAACTGGTCACCTCGATGCACGCTGCGGCACAGTTGACGATGGTGTTGTGCAGCACCTTGACATCGTGGGTGTTGTCGATGAAGATTCCCACGCCATTCCCTGAATCACTCATGGTGCTGTCCCGAATGACGTTGTTGCGGATGGTCACGTTCCGTGGAGTATCCGCACCGGAGCCGTGCGCAACGCGGATGGCGTAACTCGAATCCCAGAACTCGTTCCCCTCGACCAAGGTGTCCCCCCCACCCATGTGGATGACAAGTGCGGAACCAGGGGTGCTGGTGGCGGTCGGCCTGAACCCGTGAATGCGATTGTTGCGGATGGTGACGTTGGTGCCCGCCTTGACGTCGATGGCGTTCTCCTCCCTTCCGGGCGCATAGGCACGATAGAAGTGCGAATCCTCGATGAGCGTGCCGTTCGGCGACGCCTTGAGCCCGTCCTTGTCCTGATGGATCTGCACTCCATCGCCGTCGCAGCCGAAGGCGGTCAGGTTCCTGATCGTGGTCTGCTCCACCCGGTGTCCAGGGGTCAGGATCGAGTCGAGGTAGACACAGTGGGCGTCGTCGTCCTCTTGCAGCCATTGGTCGTAGACTGTCAGATTCTCCAACAGGGTGTTCGAGGGACAGCCTTCCAATTCGATGCAGCCGATGCTGATACCGACCAGACTTCTCATCTGGCCATCGACATCGAGACCGCGCAGAATCACCCCCTCAGCCGGCCCGCGTACCTTGAGTTGACCTGCTGTGTCGTCGGCCCCGCCCTCGCCGTCGTTCACGATCCTCAGGTCTTCGATGGTCCAATAGGAGGTCTTCACCTGCAGTGTGACCCTGCTGATGTTGTTGCCGACCAATTCTGCTCCGGGCATCCCACGCACGGTGATGCGTGCATCCGGTTGTCCGTCCGCATGACCTTCAGTCGTCGAGATCACGAATCGGCCCACATAGCGCCCGGGAGCGATCTGCAGCAGGTCTCCGGGCGTGAGAGCGAGCAAGGCGGTAGCCAAGTCGTTGAACGCGCCTGCTCCACCAGTTGATTCTCCGCAAGTGTGGGCGCTGCCATCACCGGCCAGCGGGCAACTGCCGTTGACGAAGTGGGTCGCATCTGGAGGCGGTGGTGGAGGTGGCGGCGGTGGAGGCGGTGGAGGCGGTGGATCATCCGGTGTGGGATCGGTAGGAGAATCAGCCGCATGCAGGCATCCAGCGAACAACAACAACGCCGTCAGCAGGCAGGAGAGCAGTGGATGTGCTGAAGCCATTGCAGATGGAATAGGGATGGGCTGTTTGAACTACCCGCTGCATGAAAACGAGGTTTATGAGGTCGGCAGAGGGATGCATCAGCGATGCGATTCCTCGAAATCACGCATGAAGGCGATGAGCGCCTGCACACTCTCGAGCGAACAGCCATTGTAGAGGCTGGCGCGGATCCCGCCTACGCTACTGTGTCCCTTGAGACCGCCAAGGCCAGCAGCCTCCGCCTCCGCTAGGAAGGCCGACTTCAAGGAGCCGTCATGGATCCACCACGTGACGTTCATCACCGAGCGCGAATCACTGTCAGCATGCGGACTCCAGAAGTCCGTCCTGTCCAATTCCGCATACAGCAGCCCTGACTTCTCCTGATTTCGCGCGGACGAGGCTTCCAACCCGCCGTTCTCCTCGAGCCAGTTGAACACCCGGTCGAGTACGAATATGCCGAAGGTGTTGGGTGTGTTGAACAGCGACCCCTTGCTGGCGTGGGCATTGTAGTCGAGCATGGTGGGAAGGTCATCACCAACCCGGGAGAGAGCCCGGGGAGAGAGGATTACCAGAGTCACACCCGGGGGTCCGAGGTTCTTCTGCGCGCCCGCATAGATGATGTCGTGGGCAGAGATGTCGCACGGAACCCCTGCGATGTCTGAGCACGCATCGAGCAGCAGCAACTTGCCTCCACTGTCCGGCAGATGGTGGAACTGGGTCCCGTAGATGGTGTTGTTCGACGTATAGTGGAGATAGACTGCGTCGTCACGCACGGCATACTCTCCGACCTGAGGAACTCTCCTGAATCCATTCTCCGAATCGTCCCAGATCGCCTGAGCATCCCCGACCCGCTTCGCCTCCTTGAGCGCCTTCTGTGACCACCCCCCGGTCACGAGGTAGTCCGCCTGCTCTGCCGGGCGCAGCAGGTTGAGTGCGGTCATGTAGAACTGCAGCGAGGCGCCGCCCTGCAAGAACAGCACAGTGTAATCCTCAGGAACAGAGAGAGTCCTTCTCACCCGCGTCCTCGCCGAGTCGACCACGTTCTGGAAGGTCTGGCTGCGGTGTGACACCTCCAGCAGGCCGTATCCGCTCTGCGAAAGGTTCGGCAACGCGTCGCGGCACTCCTCGATTACTGAGAGCGGCAGCACCGCCGGACCGGCGCTGAAATTATGGATGCGAGCCCCCCCCGGCATCGACCCGAGGGCCCCGACACCAGTCTTTGAGTTCATCGGCAGCAAGAGGTGGGTTCATTTCACATCGGCTAGACGCATGCCCATGGTCCGAATCGGCCTCGTGATGCTCCAAGGCGCTCGCCACGTGCACGCCACGGCCCTGAAGGCTGCCTCCGAAGAGGCTGGTGTCGAACTCGAACTACATGAACTGCGCACCGACGCCGACCTGTTCGCCTGCCAACCTGAGGCGATCGTGTTACCGGGTGGAGAATCAACCACGATGCGACTGACTGGAGGAGCAGAGGAGAGTGGGCTTCTACCTGCCCTGTTCGCCTGGTTGCGTGCTGACCCATCCTTGCCGGTTCTGGGTACCTGCGCCGGCGTGATTCTGCTCGCCGACCCCCAAGATGGTGGTGAACCATTGATTCATTCGAGCATCGATCGCAACGCCTACGGCCGCCAACAGGACTCATTCCAAGCCGAACTCGGAATCTCCGGCGTCGGTGATTCGAACACCTTCCCGGGTGTATTCATCCGCGCACCGCGCTTCGCCGAGATCAGCGCCAACGACACAGTCGTCGCGACACATCAGGAAGAGGTGGTGGGTATCCGCAATGGTGCCAGATTGGCGCTCACATTCCATCCCGAACTATCAGGCGATACCACATTCCATCGCTGGCTGCTGGAAGCCGCCTTGCTGCGAGCGACGGCTTGAAGCGGGAACGCGGTCCCGACCGATTCGGTGAGACAGTGAACATCCAACTTCACGTGGCGTCGCTGCCCGACCTCGTTGAGCCACCCTCGTGCGAGGACACCGAGGGCTGCCTGCAGTGCCAGCAGGGCTCGAAGATGGTGCTGTTCGTCACCGGCAGGTGCCACTGGAGGTGCGATTACTGTCCGCTTTCGGAGAACCGGCGTGAGATTGAGTACATCTACGCCAACGAGCGCCGCTGCGACCCCGACGACTGGGAAGCCGTGCTTGAGGAGGCACGGGCGATGAACGCCACTGGAACAGGAATCACCGGCGGCGACCCGATGATGGACCGAGAGCGCACCTTGGAATCGATTCGTCAACTGAAGCGGGAATTTGGGAGCCAGCATCACATCCACATGTACACGAGCATCCCCTTCCAGCCCGCGCAGGCAACAGCATTGGCTGACGCGGGCCTCGACGAGATCCGCTTTCACCTGCTCGACCTCGAACTCGAGCCCTATCTGGAGATCATGGAGGCGTGTGAACAGGAGGGGATGAAGACCGGGGTAGAACTCCCCTGTGAGCCGGACCAGGAAGAGAGGCTGCTCGCCCTTCTGGAGGAATTGCGCGATGCGCAAATCACCTTCCTCAACCTCAACGAACTCGAGATCACCGTCGGCAACATCGACAACATGGAACTCCGCGGATTCAACATCTCCAACGAACTCACAGCGGGAGCCGAAGGCTCCGCTGAACTGGCTACGCGCATGCGCACGAGAGTCCAGCACGCCAACGCCGACCTGCCAGACGCAGAGGATGGGGTGACCCGCCCCGCCTACGGTTACACACTGAAATTCTGCACGTCCACCTACAAGGATTCAGGGCAACTGCGCCGCCGTTTCCTGCGCAGGGGTGAAGCAACCATCGCCCCTCACGAGCAGCTCACTGAGGATGGCACCATCGTGTTCGGCTCCATCTACTGCTCTCCCGTGGATGCTGACGCCCACATGGCCGAAATCGTGGCAGAGTTCGACCTGCCCGCAGCGTGGATGCGCTGGGACGCCGAGAATGGTCGTCTCGAAGTCCCGTTGCTACTCGCCGAGGAAATCTCCGAGGAAATCACTGCTCCCGCCGCGCTGGTCGAGGTTCATCCGACTTACGAGCGACTCGAAGTCAGTCTGGTATGGCTGAACGACCATCGACCGCCGGCGTCGGCTTGATGAAGGTCGGGCAGGTCGCCGGCTCTGATGAGTGACGAGGCGGAACGACCTGCTGAGGCGGATGCTGAAGAGGCTGAACCCGAAGTGGATGCCGAGGCGGAGCCCGAACTGACGCTCGATGAATTGATTGAGATGCTGACCGGGGAATTGGCGCAGGCGAGAGCGGAGTTGACCTATCGCGATGCGGACATAGTCAACCTGAGGCGCAGGCATACTCAGGAGAGGGGCGACCTACTGAAGTTCGGTGGCCGGGCGTTGGCCAATCGGCTGCTGCCGGTTCTGGACAACCTCGACCGGGCACTCGAAGCGATTCCCGAAGAGACGGACGACTCTATCGTCCAGGGCATCTCACTCACACGCCAGTCGTTCTGGACTGCGCTCGAGACAGAGGGCATCACTGTCATCGAAGCGGCGGGCAAGAAGTTCGACCCCAACCTGCACGAGGCGATCACGACGCTGCCTGCCAGCGAAGAGCATCCAGCAGGGCTAGTCATCGACGTTCTCGAGACCGGCTACATGCTGCACGACAGGGTGTTGCGACCTGCGCGTGTGGTGGTAACCTCTTCAGATTGAGGCGGTGAGCCACCCTCATGGCCGACGAGGAGGAGTCCGGTGGCAGCCGCCGCTGGGCGGGCGAATCGCGCAAATCGCGTACTTTCGCAGTGGCGCTGGTCACCTTCTACATCGGCTCGCTGTTGCTCATCTACGTAGGTGCGCCCAACCAACCCATCGACGTATTCCCAACTGAATGTCCGGAGAATTCCCAGAACTGCACGAGGCTGGCTCCCAATCCCTACCGTGGTGACAACCTGAGCGAACTCCGCTTCAACGCCAGCAAGGAGGAGGTGTTCGCTGCTGCGCTCGCGTGGATCGAATCCGAACCACGCACCCTCGTTCTCACTGAATCTGAGCAGGTCGGCTACATCCACTCCGTGTTCAGGTCGTTCATGTTCCGTTTCCCCGACGACCTGCTGGTACACGTCCACTGTGACAACGGCCAGGCCGGTGTGTGGATCCACTCTCAATCACGCATCGGCGCCTACGATCTTGAGGTGAACAACGAGCGTGTCGCTGCTCTCAAGCAACACCTCGAATCCCAGCAATGGAAATCGAGCAACTGCACAGTCTGATATTCAGCAGCAGTCGATATCGAAGGGATACTCGCCACCATCGATGACATTCTGCACGTCGGGCGTGACAGACTGCATCTCCTCAAGGCAGTAGTGGAAGGTGTCGCAGGCTACCTTCCTGTCCTTCTGGATGTGCAGGGAGTGTGAGAAGTAGACAGAGGTGTCGGAGTGGAACAGCCGACCGATGCGCACACGCGTGTTGAACTCGTTGCACACCTCTCCGAGAGAGCGCTCAGGACCATCCACAGGAGGGGTGATGCGAGTGGTGATGGTGACCAGTTCGGGTTTGACCACCTTGACGTCGTAGCACTGTCGCGCCCTGCCTGGAGAAGTGTCGTCCACCCCATCCTCATAGAAGGCGATGCGGCCCGATGAAGAATTCACCTCGTGGTTCAATCCCCTGTCTATCGCCGAGGAAACCAACTCCTTCAGCACCTGAACCTGTCTTTTCTCACCCTTTGTCTTCCCGTTAGATTCACCCATGTTGACCAACATGGAACCCATGGAACTCGACCCTATTTGAAGGGCACAATCGAAAGAGGGGTTGACCTCAACCGACAGGTTCGACTGGGAGACCCATGAACGCCAGCCGGGCGTGCCAGCCGTTGTCGATGATCAGTCTGCTCACCGACTCGGGAATCGTCGCGCAGGCGACCTCGATGGAGACCTCGTGTTCGGTGACGGTCGACAGCATCTGCAGGGTGTCGCGGATGCGCCAGCCCTCGTAATCCTCCCGTTGCATCAATTCGACATTGACCACTGGCCAGTCGGCCGCGGCGTAGAGTGCCGCGGTCGGAGCATCGCTGGTGAACATGATTCCGGGTCCACCGTGGTAGCGTGACGCGTGTTCGACCCAGTTAGGCGGATCATCGATGTCCGGAATGGCTACCACTTCTACACGATCCTCCTCGTGCGGTGCCTGATCATGCACCCAGGCGCGTACCATCTGCTCTCGCTCCTGCGCGCTCCACGGATTCACCAGATCCTCAGGCTGATTTGCCGATCCGATCGCGATGCGAACGGGCATCTCCGTCGGGCAGTCAGGATGACTCAACGCCTGTTCCAACAGCCAGGCGTGTCCGCGATGGAACGGCTGGAATCGCCCCAGCAGGACGATCCCCGGCAGAGGTGGTTCTCCAGGAGGCTCTGGCAGCAGCGGAAGCACCTCCGATTCCTCTGCCATCAATCATTCCTCCTTTGAACCAGGCCAGCCGTCACGCAACAG
>Ga0310124_10003754_pt1 | contig 10157 bp, 7 predicted proteins | sample CB11b_AW_Bot5_MG_FD_203507 | JGI IMG/M metagenome (GOLD analysis project Ga0310124, IMG submission 203507) | Marine microbial communities from Western Arctic Ocean, Canada - CB11b_AW_Bot5 | ecosystem: Environmental > Aquatic > Marine > Oceanic | place: Canada: Western Arctic Ocean | collected...
AGCTAGCAATACCGACCGCAGCATGCTTTCAATGGACTCGAGTGATTTTCAATGTTTCACAATCGAAAAGTCGACCTGCAAATTCTTTTTTTTGTCATGGTTGCGTTAATACTTGTAACAGGTTGTGCGACAACTACGACCGTTCGTTCCTGGCATCCGGCTGAAGTGGCGGATGTCGGTGCCCAACGGCTAGCGGTGCTGGCGGTGCGCGGAGATTCGACGTATCGTGGTCTGGCTCAACAACAATTTGTGGATCAACTAAAAGGTTGTGAAGCGAACGATGTTTTAGAGATTTCGGCCGAAAGTGTTCACCGAAATTCTGGTCTTTATGATTCGTTAACCCAACGGAGTCAATTTGTCGAAAGCGTTCGGAAAGCTCACAACCAGGGAGCCGACGTCATGCTGGTATCACATCTAGAGGTTGGATATAACAGTTTGGAAATTGTAGGAATTCAAAATATAACGATAGGCGATCCGGAGCTTGATGTCACGTTAGAATTTGAGCTGGTTGATCTTCGCTCGAACCAGAAATTGGCACGGGATAAAATCACACGGACTTTTCAAGGAGAGTTGGACGAAAATCCTCTGCTCGACACCAGCGAAAAGCGTGTTATCGAAGACTTGGTTCAGCAATGTGTGCAAGCCGCCGTAGCAAAGATTTCGTCGCATCAGCAAAGTACCAATGCGCGATTTGCTCTTGATAACTACGGAATAGGCAGCTCGGAAGTGAGAACAGGAAACCGGCTGGCCGCGACAGGAGACTGGTCCTCAGCGGTCGAGAGCTGGCAACTGGCGTTGAAGGAAGATCCGGAAAATAAGGCAGCGCTTTTTAATCTTGGGTTGGCACACGAAATCAACCAAAACCCGAATGCAGCAGAAATTTATTACCGTGAGGCCAAACGTTTGGGAAGTGATGATCGCAGCGACGAGGCTCTCTCTCGCATTGCCGATGGCCGTCAAGTAACGACCCTCTTGACGGCTGCTAGAAATCGACGTCATTTACATCCTCAATTAGCCCGGGGTAAGTGGCTCAACCCGACGCGTTTGCCGGCTGTACGATAGCTGAGATATTTGGCCAAGCCAAGCCTCACCACTAGACATCTCTTGCCAATACTGGCAGACTTTCTGGAAGATACAATTTCCATTCAGGAAACCGGGCACTCCTATGTGCTGCCCCTTTGGATTCAAGGAGCCATGTCAACAATGAGTTTCATAATACCATCACCCTGCCGTCGTACCTTTTTGAAATCAACAGGAGTTATCGGTGCAGCTGTGGTTGGCTCCCAGCCATTGGCGCGAGTTAGTGAGGTATTCGGTGCCCAAGGGGATCAAGAAGGCTGGATTTCGCTGTTCGATGGAAAAACGTTAAACGGCTGGCATAAAAACCCTAACAAAATTGGCCATGGCACAGGTGGAACGTGGCAGGTGGAAGACGGAGCCATTGCGGGCGAACAGGATCCACCAGGATCTGGAAATGGTGGTATTCTGTTGACAGATCAGAAGTTTGGAGATTTTGAGCTGTCAATCGATATGAAGCCGGACTGGGGCGTCTGTTCAGGTCTGTTTATTCACGGCAATGACAAAGGACAATGTTTTCAGATGATGGTTGACTATCACGACCAAGGCAACGTTGGCCATATTTACGGTGAGGGTACCGGCGGCTTCAACACGCGCGCTTTTAGCATTGATGGAAAGCTCGACGATAACAAGCAACTGGTCGGTTTTGTTGGTGTCGATAAAAAACCTCAATCGGCGCATGGATCGGTTTATACCTGTAGTGCTGAAGATTGGATCAAAGCCTGGAAAATTGACCAGTGGAACAATGCACGGGTGCGTGTGGTTGGAAAATATCCGCGTATTACGACCTGGATCAATGGAACCAAGATCAATGAATTCGATGGTGCTAACCATCAAAGCGGGCAATACGACAAGGACAAAGTTTACGAGTCATTGGGCAGGGAAGGTTCAGTTGCGGTTCAGGTTCATGGAGGTACCGGGTGGCCGAATGGTGCCAAGTGCCGTTGGAAAAATATTAAAGTGAAACCGCTGTCGTAATCCAGACTGTCAATTGAGCCATTCCTAAAAGCTGCCGACAAGCGCGGATACGTGTAGTCTCGTGGTGCGGCTTTACCTTTTGCCTGTCGTGGTGAAAAGACTAGCTGTTAAGACAGCTTCAATTCATCGGTGCGGGCGATTGGTTGTTGTCGCGGTAATGTGCGCAACAACTTATTTAGAACCTTTTGAGCAGTAGCACGATAGCCAGTCAATTTTCCACCAAAGATGGATACCACGCGAGGTTGTCGTTCGTTGTCTGCTGGCAACTGTGTTTCTCTTGACCGACTGAAGGCATTGCCACCGGTCGGCAGTACACGGAGCCCACTCCAGGCTTTCAATACTGTGATGTCCCGCACGGGAAACGATTTTTGATACAGGTCTAACAAATAATCTTGTTCTTGATCCAACGGTCGCACTTTGGCTGGATCGCCGTGATAAACGTGCTCTGTTGTTCCCAACAGCGTGTGATCGCGCCAAGGCATGACGAAGACAGCCCGCTGATCGGACGGAACCTCGAGATAGTAGCAGCCATGTTTGACTTTTCCAGGTAACTCAAGGTGAGTGCCTTGAACCATTTCTACTGCGAAAGCCGGTTGTTGAGGAGCCAGGTGTTGCAACACCTGGTTAGCCCAGGGGCCAGCTGCATTGACAATCACACCAGCATGACAGAACGCTGTCGTATTTTCGAATTGATACTCGACTTGCCAGCCATCTTTGTCTCGTACCGCTCGACAAAAATCGGCTGGACAAAAGAGCGTTGCTCCCAATGACTGGGCGGACCTCATCACGGATTCGGTTAACAGCAGATCATCCGTTTGGGCATCCGGATAACGAAACACAACCTCTAACCCGTCGGTCGAGAGTCCATCCAGCGATTTCCACAAATCAGGAGCAACCGTACTGTATCGAACGTGTGATCTAAACCCAGCCAGTAAGCTGTAGAGCGAAAGACCCGCATGAACTTTCCAAGGTCGGCGCGAGCTATCGGCATAAATCGGAATGAAGAAATCTTTGCGAGTTACCAGGCTAGGGGCAAGACGAATCATCAATTCAAACGATTCCAAGTACCGCAAACCACCATGAATCAATTTACTCGATTTACTGGAAGTTCCGGCTGCCAGGGATGATTGTTCCAACAAGGCAACTTGGAATCCTGCCGCAGCGCTTGCCTGAGCCACACCGACCCCATGAATTCCACCTCCAACAATCAATACATCAAAATTGGGGAGGTCTCTCATACTGTTGAGTTTAGAGGTTGGAATGAAGGGTTGGGTATGCTGAGTTCCGTGTTGTAATTTGAGTGTGCAAATGTCGGTGAATCAGGCAACAGCGGGTGTTGGTACCGTGTGCCTGGGTGGTACTTTTGGGTATCAGCTTGACTTTTTCGTAGCCTCTATTATGCTGAAAGAAGAGGTTCAGTGGCAGTCCGACTGTCCGCTTTCGTTGATAATCACCTTACTATTCCTTACCAGGGACACTGGTGGCCAAGTAGTGGCCATCTCTTCTTTAATTGCTAGTGAAAACTCCACTCTTCACGTTCATTAGCTTTCCTGGTGAGGTCCCATGTGTTTTTGTTTGTCATTGCGATATGTCTGTGTCCCTACTCTGTATCGATTTAGAGTAGGGACCCTGATTGCGCTCTTGTTGACGATGGACCTGATCGATTCACCATCAGCGGCGCAAATCCTCGACAAACAGGATGACCAGCACGAGGCGCTACCCATTTTTGACAGCTCACGGCGAACAAATGCCTTTATAGCGAATGATCCTGACGCCCTTGGATGGGCCACCAACATGATCGTATCCGGTGCTACGGGCAGTGAAGTAGCAGGACCGTTTGCGGGAAATGATGTCAATCAGTTAGTCGGTACAGATCGTTTTTATGCGAATGGTTTCAATGGCTCTCGTGTCATTATTTTCAATGTCGAAGCTGGTTATATCGATGACACACACGAAACGCTGACACATTCCAGCCGAGTCCATCGACCGACCGGTGCGCTTTCTGAGGTCGATCGTCATGCTACCTGGGTCGGTTCGATTATGAGTGGGAGGATGGGAGGAACCGACCCTGGTGAATATCAACTCGGTATCGCATCGGGCGCCGATCTTTTTTCTGGTGTCATGGCGTCGCAGTGGCAAAAAACTCGATACTCATTGTCATTTTCTTTTTTTTTCAGATCACTGGCTGAAAGCTATCGTGATGCGTTTGTCACCGGTATTGACGGCACCCGAACGGCTGACGTGATCAACAGTAGTTTTGGGACTGAAGATTCAACGGCAACTCAAAGAATGGCGATCACCGTCGATGGTTTAGCTAACCAAAATCCGCAAACTTTGTTGGCGGCTGCGGCCGGTAATACGGGCCCAGACTCCAATACCGTCATCAGCCCGGCCGCAGCGTACAATACGATTGCTGTTGCGGCTTTGGCATCTTCAGGGAATTATGGTCAAGTTGCAAGTTTTAGCAGCAGAGGTCCAAATGACTACGGAGATCCTACTAACGGAACCTCTTCTGACGCGCGCTGGCCGGTTGATATTGCAGCTCCTGGGCAGCGGTTGGGTGTGTCCTACTACGGAGGAGAAACGGGTGGCAATGGAACCGCGGACAATGTTGTTGTTGAAGGTTCCGGACCTACCGGATTTCCGAGTGGTCCTGCTGGAGGTCCCGACTGGTACAGCCGTTCTAAATCGGGTACCAGTTTGTCGACTCCCATCGTCGCAGGAGGTGCTGCATTGCTTTACGATGTTGCCTATGACGTGTTCAACGGAACGTCTGAATCACGTGATGCGCGTGTCATCAAGGCGGTATTGATGAATTCTGCCGACAAGACAGTTGGTTGGAATAATGGACAAGTGCCGCATCCTAATGGAAAGGGTGGTGTACAGACTTTACAAGCTCTTGACCAAGACGTGGGAACGGGCCGGATCAATCTCGATCGTAGTTACGATCAATTTCTTAGTGGAACCACGGATGTTCCAAACACGTCACATGGAAACCAGGGAAACGTCGCGACCATTGGATGGGATTTTGGCAATGTTACTGAAGGCATTGCCAACGATTATACTTTTAATGAATCTCTGGAAGAGGGGGCTACGTTGACAGCGACACTAAGCTGGTTTCGAGACCGGCGAGTTGATGTATTTAACAATGCATTTGACGAAAGCTTTGATGACCTGGATCTGGAGCTTTGGACCGCATTAAATGGCACAGCTGTAGAGCTGATTTCTGAATCCGCGAGTCCATTTAATTCGTCTGAACATTTTTCGTTTGCAATTCCAAAAACAGGTGATTACCTATTGCGAGTCAAATGGGATGAAGAGATATTCGACGTTGTTGATGATGTCAACAACGAAGATTATGGTTTGGCCTGGTTGATAGTTCCAATTCCCGAACCGGCCAGCTGGTGGTTGATGATTTGGGCGGTGGTTTGGTGTACGGGTCGGCGTCGGCAATGGAAATAGGAAAGCAGACGTCGCGTGCCGCAATCTTTATCCTGTTTCCGGTAGAAACGATGGCATGTTGACCCCTTGGTAGGGCTGGAATTCTCCCAGAACCTGGCAAAAATGGAGTTCGCAATTGCGGGCTCCCCATTGGTACATCCGTCGTACGAGATTTTCACACTCGACCGGAACGAGAAATACCGGAACTCGCCCTGGATATTGGTTGGCCGCATGCAGGATCAGCGTAGCTGCTTGATCCTCACTTTTCATGACACCGGGACCAAGTATATTCATTGCCGGGTGTCCACAAGAGATCATGAATCCGTCGACACCTCCCGATCCGTTTTCATAAACAGCAACATTCCAATACTTATCGTTATTCTCGATACAATAGAGGTAGTCCTTTTCCCGGGTGATCCCGCTTACGTTTTTTTCCAGGTTGGCCATGGAAGTGACATCGTCGGGCGTTGCTGATCGGACACGTTCACTACCGTCGACGGGCTGTTTAAGCCCACCTTCGGCAATTTGGAGATACATGTCCTGGTAAGCATGACGGGGTACAAAACCTGCCTTATTGTAAAGTGAAAAAGAATCCAGGTTGATCGCGCTTTGTGTCAGACGCAGAGGTTTATTTTCCGCATGGGAAAAATCAATAATGAATTGCAAAAGGGCTCGACCGGCTCCAGTACCAAAATGATTTGGATGGACATTCATGATGCCGAGTGAAACGTGAAGGGGGCGGGGATGATAAAAACAGGATCCTGCAAGACGGCCGGTGCGTTTGTCCTCGGCAACAATCGCACACCCAGGATCAATTTGGTCGTACACGTGATAAAACACCTCTGTGACTGACGGACCGCCCTGAAAAATAGGAGGTTGACCGTGGGTTTGATACCAGTGATTGATGGAAATATAAATCAACTCAGCGACTTCGCTGCGGTCTTCCTGGTTCATCTTGCGAATTTGAATTTCAGACATGTTCTATACCATTAAGGTTCGGAGTGTGGTGATTGTGAACAGTCAGCCGCATTCTCAGCATTTGATGCCAGCGTGCAAAGGGGGCTCTCGACCAAGAAAGCGATTTGCAACATTCTGGCCAACGTGTTGTGACGGTGTAATGGCAATTTCTGCGACTTCTTTTGCGCCAATCGTTTGCCAAACCAATTCATACACCAAGGTTCACGGATTGGTGTTGTTGGTGTAAGCAGTGCGCGTCAGAAAAACGTCTTTGCTGAGATCCAGTGTAGCGAAACTTTTCCCACCATCGGCAATGGATGAAAACAGTGTGGCAAGAGATTGTAATGTCAGAAAAACGGAATGCCTGATCTGCCGTCACCATGAGCAACGAATGATCAAATGATTGGCTCTGTAGCTATCATCAGACTTCCGTCCGATTTTGTGACGGGGGTATCTTGAGGAAATACAAAATGGCACGCATGGCCGTTGTGGATCGAAAGACAGTGTTGGTCCGATGCGACGGCTGCCTCCAGTGCTTCTTCAGCCCTTTGTAATACCGCACCCGCAGGTTCTCCGGGAATCAATTGCGACAAGCCGATACTGACCTTAAACGAGATTGAATTATATTGGACGTCTTTATAGGCATGGGCACTCTGGTTCAACCTTTCCATCGGGATCCTGGCTTGCGTCAATGAAGTCCAGGGAAGCAATATACAAAGTTGATTGTCAGAATATCGTGCGACTAAATCGGGTTCGCGCAGGACAGAACCTGTCAAACGGCCAATGGTTCTAAGAACGTGTTTCATGACACGGGCTTCACCCATATGTGTGTAGTCGCCTACTTCCACAATTGCGACTGCGAGCTCGATATCGTACCTCTTGGTTTCTGCTGCCCGGCGGCGTAATTCGTCCACGAATACTCTGACCGAGGGGAGCCCGGTAATTTCGTCGCAATATGAATCAATTGTTGTGGAGAGTGATTCGTGACGCTTGATATCGTCAGGTGACGCTGTGGTCACGCCAGCACCGAAGCGGAGGCTCGAATTACCATCATGAAAATGGGCACAGTTTCTGCCAGCCTCTTTAGAACAGTAGAGAGCAGCGTCGGCACGTTGAATCAGCGATGACATACGCTCTCCAGTTTCTTTTTCAGCCAACCCCAGGCTCACCGTGAGGCGATGTTTGAGACCATTGTGTTCGAATCGCGCAAATTCAATGTGGGTGCGTATTCGTTCGGCAATTTTTTTTGCCTGGTCCAGTGGAAGATCAGGCAGCACGACAGCGAATTCCTCGCCCCCGTATCTTGCCACGAAATCGTCATCGCGTGTGGCTTGTTGAATGACCCCGGCGACTTCAGCAAGCACTGCGTCTCCAGTTTGGTGCCCGTGGCGGTCATTGAAATTCTTGAAATAATCAATATCCACCAACAAAAATCCAAGTGGCTTATGAGTTTGCTCGTTATCGACAATTTGATTTTTCAGTTCATGTTCAAATGCCCGCCGGTTGGCGACACCTGTCAGGGAATCAGTAAAAATTTCGGATTTATGTGATTCGTACAACTTGTCGAGCGCATGTCGCCAGGCATCACTGAGAGTTCCCGTGAGGATGGCGGTGAGTCCGAGTGTCGCAGCCCAAAGTGCCATGGCCATCCACGTGGTCAAGTTGATGTTGCTCTGCGAGATGGTCAACGATTGGGGTAGGATGGTGAGCACGGCACATAAAACACACAACAGAGCCATTACCCCGGCTTGCAGCCGGCCCAAGTAGAAGCCGCTGGCAATGATTGGCAGATAGTACAAGTGAAGCAGTATGAGCCTATCTGTGCTGTAGCCGTGAACAAGCATTGAAATGCCCAGCACGGACACGACGAGCAGGAGCCCTAAGCACCGGTGGTTCTGTGAAAGTTGATGGGATGGTTGGGACACAAGAAGACTCTTTGGGAAACATCGACGGCCTCAAGTACCGTTAAAATATAGCCTACGCTATTTGTCCCGACACGTCGGACGAAGTGTTAGAATCGGTACGACCTGATTTCTGGAAGCTGATGAAGCCAGTCTGTCAACTTAAACCAACACAGATTCAGGAAGACAATCCGTTCCCAGACGGCTTTCGAAGTAATGGAAACGCGGTTAAGAAGCGGAATAAGGATTCGTTTTAACGATCTACCACATCCACCTTGGTTTCGGCGATCACCGGGTCACCTTCACTGAGCATCGTGGCCCGGACGGTTAAAGGAATGTTGAAAGGCCCAAAAGGCGAATGGAAATGAATCGGTAAGTTTCCCTGGTCTTGATCTGCCGGAATGGTGATTTTGGCCGCTTGAATTCCTTGTACGTGTTTTGGGCAAAGTAATTCAATTGTGACCGACGCCGGCTTCAACACGCCACGGGCGACCTGGATTCCTAGATCGAATGTGCTTTCTGGTTGGACACGGACCGAGCGCTGAGTTGTCCGCACGTTTAGCGACGATGGGGCTGTTAAAATAATGATTTGATCAGTCACTTCTCGTGAATTGTAACTCACCTGGTGTTGCACGCCATCTTCATCTTCCACTTCACCCATGGCCATAACGATCACCCGACCCGTGCGGTTTGTTTCTAGCCAGGTGGGTATATTGATTGGATAATGAAATTCGGTTACCTCGGCGGGGATTTTCAACGTCGGACCGGTGACACCTTGTAGGTGACGAAGTTGCTGGTCAGCCAACGAAACCGTAAGTGGTCCGGTGAAACCATTGCGATCGATTACGTACCGGCGGCGATGAACCGTTCCTCGTCGTACAAATGAGGTTCGATAAGCCACGCCGTCCAATTTGAATGGTGTCGGCATGGAGACTGCCAGCAGCAGATCGGTTCGATCTGCCGCACCGTATTGACCGGGCAGCGTCGCCAGGTGAGTTCGTTGCTTGTCATTGATTGTGGCGGTGGCGTGGATGGTGATAGGCGTCGGCCGGATTTTGGCTTTTTCTTCTGCCTTCAATACAATCTCAGCCTCTTTCTTGTCGGCTGGAACTTTTGTGTCACTGCAAGCGACATCCTCTGGCAGGCCATGAACTGACAAAGTGATTTCGCCACTAAAACCATCGAGGCGATTGACTTGTACTTTGAACTTTCCTTCACCTCCGCGCGGTAATGTGATTGCATCCGTCGGTAGTAGGACTTGAAAATCCGGAGCGGGCGGCGGGGTAATTGCCAATCGATAGGTGTAGTCGAGTGCACCCCGTTGCAAATAATCATCCACTTGTACGAAATAAACACCATTTTCTGGAAACGTAACGCTTGTCTGTGGTTCGATGGGGTTGTTGTCGCTGCTTCCGATTTTGGACAATTCTTTGCCGGCTGAATCCGAGATGGTTAACACGGCATCCAGCGGTGATCGATATCGCAGCGTTCCCAATTCAAAGTGGAATGTCTGGTCCTTTTTTGCCGTAATCGTCCAGCAATCGGTGTCACCGGGTTTGTCAATGCGTCCGTTGAGGACCGCTGGTAACGGGATCGGGTGGTCAGTTACAGAAACATTGTTAGGTTCGATTTCGACATGTTCTTCGAAATCGCTGAGTTCGATGAAAACAGGATTGGATAAGGACTCACCCAGAGGAAAGTATTGCAAAATGGATCCTGGCTCACGCTGTGAAAGTTCCACTTCGATCTTTTCGCCGGATACATGCTGTCCAGCTAACTCGAATTTGACCTTACTGCCAGCAC
>Ga0310124_10003757_pt1 | contig 10149 bp, 6 predicted proteins | sample CB11b_AW_Bot5_MG_FD_203507 | JGI IMG/M metagenome (GOLD analysis project Ga0310124, IMG submission 203507) | Marine microbial communities from Western Arctic Ocean, Canada - CB11b_AW_Bot5 | ecosystem: Environmental > Aquatic > Marine > Oceanic | place: Canada: Western Arctic Ocean | collected...
TCCGCGCCGCACGGGTCGACCCCTCAGAAATCGACCTCGTGCTCGTCGGCACGTTCACTCCCGATTTCACTTGCCCCTCGACCGCCTGCCTGGTGCAGGACAAGCTCGGTCTCGACGCACCCGCCGTCGACCTGCAGGCCGCCTGCTCGGGGTTCATCTATGCCCTGGTCACCGGCGCCCAGTACGTGGCCACCGGAAACAGCAAGCTGGCCCTGGTCATCGGGGGCGACTGCAATTCGCGGATCGTCGACCCGCAGGACCGACGCATCGCACCACTGTTCGGCGACGGAGCCGGTGCCGTGCTGCTGACGCAGGGCGAGCCGCACCAGGGACTGATCTGCTACCAGATGGGGGCCGACGGCAGCGGCGGATCGCTGCTGCAATGTGTCTCGGGTGGGACCCGTCAGCCGGTGACTGTTGACGATATCGAGGCCGGTCGACACTTCCTCTCGATGGACGGCCGGACCGTCTTCAAGTGGGCCGTCCGTGTCCTGACCGACACGATCGAACTGGTGCTCTCGAAGTCCGGCATGAGCATCAGCGATGTCTCGCTGTTCCTGGTGCACCAGGCCAACCAGAGGATCATCGACGCGGCCGTTTCGCAGCTGGGGATCGACCCCGACCGGGTCTTCAACAACCTGCAGCATTACGGCAATACCTCCGGGGGCTCGATCCCCCTCGCACTCGATGAAGCCTTCCAGGCCGGTCGCATCAACCGAGGCGATACGATCCTGATGTGCGGCTTCGGGGCCGGATTGACCTGGGGCACGTCGCTGTTCCGCTGGTAATCGACCGCGGACGCCTGCTCGACTGAACGCGACGCTACAATCGAGGAGATAATCCGCCACGACACAACACAGGCGGCGGCCCTCCGGAGACTCCACTCATGAAACCCGACGCGAAATCCCAACTCAAACTCGGAATGGTCACCTATCTCTGGGGAGCCAAGTGGGACCTGCCAACCCTGATCGACAATTGCGAGAAGACCGGTTTTGCCGGAGTCGAACTGAGGAGTACTCACAAGCACGGCGTCGAGGTGACTCTGAACCCGGCGCAGCGGGCAGCAGTCAAGAAACGGTTTGCCGATTCACCGGTGACCCTGGTCGGGCTGGGCTCGGCCTGTGAATACCACAGTGCCGACCATGGAGTCCTCAAGCAGAACATCGACCTGACCCGCCGCTTCCTGGAACTCTCACGCGACGTCGGTGGCAGTGGTCTCAAGGTGCGACCCAACGGCTTCGTCAAGGGCGAGGACCGGCGACGGACGATCGAGAGGATTGGTAAAGCACTGCGGACCTGCGGCAAGTCGGCCGATGAATTCGGACAGCAGATCCGGCTCGAAGTCCACGGACGCGGTACCCAGGATCCGGCGGTCATAAAACAGATCATCGACATCGCCGACCACCGCAGCGTGACCGTCTGCTGGAATTGCAATCCCGGAGAAACGATCGACGGCTCGGTGGAAGCCAACTTCAAGCGGCTGGCCGATCGACTCGGAGACGTGATCCACATCCACGACCTCTTCGACGCGCGATACCCCTACGGCGAACTGTTCAAGTTGCTGACCGCGCGAGGCTACCGCGGCTGGTGCCTCTCGGAAAGCCCCGCCACCAGCGATCCGCTGAAGGTGATGCGGTACTACCGGGCGCTGTTCGAACAGCTGACCTCCTGACCGTGCCGAGAGACCAGGGGGGGCAGGGGAGGGCAGGCAGATCAGGTCGCCTCGCCCGGCTCCTCTTCTTCGGCCGAGTCCTGTGGCACCGGATCGATGTCGTCGGCGGCAATCCACATCTGGGTGATCGGAATCCCGTCGGCACTGTCTCGAACGACCAGGTAGACCCCGGTCACAATGGCCCAGAACACGCTGGCCGCGTAACCCACGAACAGCACGCAGGCCACCCGGACCCAGAAGACGAGAAACGTCGACGAAAACGGGACACTACTCTCCTCGCCGGCTGGTCCTGCCTCCGAGACCACCAACCCCGCCGGCACCTCTCGGCCACCCACCAGGCTCGTAGTCTCGCCACCGGACACCGAGTGCAGTCCCCCCTCACCATCGGTGAACGCATCCAGTCCGCTGGAAACCGACGAGGCGGCCAGCCACAGCGTCAGCGACAGCACCGCCCACCCCAGGCTGGTGGCGATCGAACCCACGATCGTGCCCAGCAGTGCGTGTCCGGCCAGCAGCGTGGGACGGTCGGTCAGGAACCCGTGCACATGGCTGAAGCCGTCGAACCCGTCGCTGTCCTCGATTCCGATCGTGGCCACCATCAGCGGCCAGCCGGCCAGGAAACCCATCGCCACAAACGCCATCAGCAGTCCCAGCACCATCGGGATGAACCACAACAGCGACACGACCAGGGGTCCCACCGAGGGAATCTTCGCGAACAGGCCGCCCAGTGCAGCCAGCCCCCACAGGGCTCCGAAGCACGAGAGACTGATCAGGACCGCCGAGAGCAGCGATGCGGAATGCCTGAATCCGAACCCGCTGACCTCGGCCAACGTCAACGACTCGCCACGCACCACGTCGGCGGCCGTCATGCGAACCAACATCACCCCGGCCAGCGACCAGGCCACCACGGCCACCAGGAACCGTGACCAGGCGACCGCCGTCGCGGACCAGGACTCTCGAGAACCGACGATCTGGATTGCCGGATTCATCACATCCCGCAGTGGACGACCGATCAGTTGAGGATTCCAGGCCACGCGGAACGCTGTGGCCAGAGGCTGCTCGCCGGCGGCCTTCAGCAATGACTCGGCCCGCCGGTCGCCCTCCAGGGCACCCAACTCGATCTGCCAGGGCCACCGCGCCTGGGGTTCGGAGTCTGACACGGCATCGAGCAATCCGCCACCGGCAGCCACAACCACCGCGGCCAGGCCACCGATCAGCCAACGTCGAGGGTCCAGCGAACTGCGGACCACCGCCAGCATCAACGTCCACCTCTCCCGCGCAGACGCCGACTCGCCTTGTCGTTGCCCCGGTTCATCACTCGACATGACCGCGTCCTTCCTGACAAGACTCACCACCCCGCATCCTCGCGGTGTGAACCGTGAGAATTATAGCGACTCGGACGCGTCGGCGGTGCGGACATCTGTGCCCCTGCGACCGGGACGCATGACATGGCAGACAATCGGGATCGCCAACAAAGTGATCAGCGATCCCGACAGTAGGCCTCCAATCACCACCCGGGCCATCGGAGCCTGCATCTCGCCCCCTTCTCCCCAGCCGGCAGCAATCGGGAGCATCGCCAGTACCGTGGTCAATGTGGTCATCAGGATCGGCCGAAATCGCCGAACACTCGCACCGACCACCAACTCGGTGTAGTCCCCCGACCAGTCACTCTCCATGGCAGCCAGCCTCTGCTTGATGCAGTCGACCAGCACGATGGCGTTGTTGACCACGATGCCGGACAGCATGACCGCTCCGATGAAGGACTGGGCGTTGAGCGTGGTGTCGGTCAGCAGCAGGGCCAGGATCACGCCGATCGCGCCCAGCGGAATCGTCACCAGGATCACCAGCGGGTCCCGAAACGACTCGAACTGAGACGCCATCACCATGTACATCAGCACCACCGCCAACACCAGGCCCTTGGTCAACTCCTCGAAACTCCGCTGCTGCTCCTCGTAATCTCCCACGATGCGGTAGCTGAACCCGCGAGGCCACTGTTCCTTGTTGAGGTGCCCGGTCAGGTCGCCGACGACACTGCCGAGATCACGGTCGACCACGTCGGCCGAGACCTGCACCACGCGTTGGCGTGCGGTCCGAGTGATTCTCAAAGGTGCGTTGCCCGAATCGAACCGAACCAGGTCCCGCAGTGCCACCACCCGGCCCGAAGCGGTCGATACACCCAACCGCTCGATGTCGGGGAGCCGGTCGCGGTCCGAGTCCTGCAGCCGGACCAGCACGTTGAATTCGTTGCCCGACTCTCGGAACATCGTCGCCTCGGTGCCCCGGATCGTCGTATCGAGCGTTTCGCCGATGTCGCGGACGCTGACCCCCATCAGTCTCGCCTTGACCCGATCCACGTGCACCGCCAACTCGGGCCTGCGATCGGGACGCTCGATGTTGATGTTGATCAGGCCCGGCACCTGCCTCATCAGGTCCGCCACCGTCTCGGCCCGGCGATCGGCCTCGTCGAGGTCGTGCCCCCGCACCTCGACCTCGATGTCACCACCCCCGAACCTCAACATCCTCGCCAACATCATCTCGGTCTGGGCCTCAACCCGAATCCTCATGCCCGGCACCGCTCCGATCGCCGCAGCCAGCGATTCACGGATCTCGTCGACCGACTGGTCACGCTGGCTGCGAGGCACCAGCTTGACCCTCATCCAGCACTCGTTCCAATCCTCCGAATCGTCGCGGTCTCCGCCGATGAAGGCCGCCACAGTTTCCCGCTGTGCGGCCGGCACCGATTCCAGGATACTCTGCTCGATCCGACGGGCCTGGCGATGCAGGTGTCGGAACTGGATGCCCGGTGCCATGTGGGCCCGGACCCGCAGGTCTCCCTCGTCGGCCTTGGGCATGTACTCGGTCCCCACCCGAGGCGCCAGGCCGACGACGACCGCAAACAGCAGCAGCAGCAACGACAGCACCACACCCCGACGACGCAGCGCCAGCCGCAACACGGCGGCATAGAGCATTTCGAGCTTCGAGAAGGCGCGGTGAGCAATCGCGGCGAAGCCGCGAGACGACTCAGTCGTGGCACCCGCTTCTTGGTCCGGCTTCCGACGTCCGCCCCAATGAGCCGCCAGCATCGGGGTCAGGGTCAGGCTGGCCAGCAGAGAACAGGTCAGGGCAAAAGAGACCACCCAGGACAACTGGTGCAGCAACACACCGGTCATGCCCTCGACAAACGCCAGCGGCACAAACACGATCAACGTGGTCATCGTGCTCGCCACGATCGCCGAACCCACCTCGGTCGTCCCGTCCACGGCCGCCTCCTTGATCGGCTGACCCTCGTCCCGACGGCGATAGATCGACTCGAGTACGACGATCGAGTTGTCGACCAACAGGCCCAGGCCCAGCGCGAGTCCGCCGAAGGAGATGACATTCAGCGAGAAGTCGTGAGCATAGATCAGCACGAAGGTGGCCATCACCGAGAAGGGCATCGAGATGCCGATCACGATCGTGCTGCGGAAGCTCCGCAGGAAGATCACCAGCACCACCGCCGCCAAGCCCATCCCGTAGGCCGCCGCCCGCTCGATGTTTTCTATCGACTGAACCACGAACTCGGACTTGTCGATCCGGATCGTCAGCACCATGTCGCTCAAACGCCGGTTGAGCCGAACGACCGCTGCGCGGACACGGCGGCTGACAGCCACCGTGTTGGCATCGGACTGCTTGTGGATGTAGATCAGCAGGCCTTCCTTGCCGTTGACCCGGCTGACGTCGGTCCGCTCCTCGACCCCGTCCTTCACCTGGCCAATGTCGGCCACCCGCACCACCGCTCCGCCCGCCTGGCGGACGACGGTCTGCCGGATCTCGTCGAGGTTCTGGAACTGGCCGTGGCTGCGGACCAGTCGCTGTACGTTGCCCTCGTCGAAATCGCCGGCCGGCTGGTTGACGTTCTGACGCCTCAGCGAGGCCACTACCTCGTTGACGCCCAGGTTGAGTGATTCGAGTTTCTGGCGGTCGAGGTCGACCTGGATCTCGCGGCGAACCGCTCCACGCAGCCGCACGTGACCCACTCCCTCCAGCTTCTCCAGCTCCGGCACGACCTCGGTCTCGGCACGCCTGGTCGTCTCGACCGACAGCCGGTCGCTCTCGGGTCCCTGCTGCTTCCGCTCCAGTGCCAGGTAGATGATCGGCGAGTCACTCTGGTTGTAACGCCGGAAGTAGGGTCCCTCGACCTCGTCGGGCAGCTGCCGCCGGACCCGTTGCACCGCCTGCCGCATGTCGTTGAGTGCCACGTCGAGGTCGGCACCCCAGGTCATGCGGACGTTGATCGTGCTGGCACCCTCGGCACTGACACTCGAAATCTCCTCGGAACCCTTGACCGCACTGAGCGCCTGTTCCAGGGGCCGAGTCAGCAGCGTCTCGACCTCCTCGGGAGCCGCACCGCGGTACAGGGTCTCGACCCGCACGGTCGGGTAGTCGATCTTGGGAAGCAGGTCGACGGCAAGACGATCGACGGCCATGTAGCCCAGTAATGTGACGACCAGGGCGATCATCAACGTCGTTACCGGTCGGTGCACGGCCAGGCGGGTCAGCGTCATGTCGGCTCAGTCCGCCGTCGACGCGGGTTCGTCCATCACCTGCACGTCCTGACCATCCACGACCAGATGGCTGCCGAGCGTCACGACTCGAACGTCCGGCCGCAGACCACTCACCACCTCAACCCGGTTCCCCTCGACCAGGCCCAACTCGACCTCAACCTGCTGCACGCTGCCGCCGTTCTCGGCCACGACGAAGATCGTCTTGCGACCCGCTCGTTCGACCACCGCCGACAGAGGAATCACGCTCACACCCTCGTGCAGGTTCAGCCTGACCCGCACCCGAGCATGCATGCCGGGCTTGAGCAGGCCGCGGGGATTGTCGACCGCGATGTAGACGACCGCGGTTCGAGTCTGCGGATCGAGCACCGGAGCCATTCGCTCGACTCGACCCACGAATACCTCGTCGGGATACGTGTCAACTCGGACCTCCGTCAGCTGATCCTCACGCAATTGCCGGTAGTCGCTCTCGCCCACATGCACCGTGGTGCGAACCGTCGTGAGGTCGACAATCCGCAACAGCGCGAGATCGGTCTTGGCGAGATCACCGACCTGGACCAGTCGAGTGGCGACATGACCCGACATCGGAGACGCGATAACACGCTCGGCCAACGCCAGCCGGGTGCCTTCCAGTTCGCTCTCGGAACGGTCCACCTTCGAGGCGGCCAGCCGCGACTCGGCCCTGGCAATCTCCAGCTTCGACTCCGCCGCCTCGAGCTGCTGAGCCGTCCCAACCCTCTTGCTCCGCAGGTCCTTTTGACGCTCGAACTCCTGCAAGGCCGCCTTGGCACGCAATTCCTGCGCCGCCAGCTCGGCGATCGCAACCTTCTTGAGAGCCTCGGCCTGGCGAACCAGTTCCTGTTGCTGAGACGACTCGATCCGAACCAACTGCTGGCCAGCGGTGATCGAGTCGCCGACATCGACACTCAAGGCCTGGATCTGCCCGCTGACCCGTGAACGAATTTCCACGTCGCGACCCGCCTCGAGACTCCCGACCAACTCGAGGATCTCCTCGATGTCACGAGTCTGAAGGTCGACGACCTCCACGGCTACCGCCTCGGTCCTGGCACGTGGCAGATCGAGATCGCCCTGGTGCTGGGAATCGACAAAGACGGCCCAGCCAATGCCCAGGCACGAAGCCAGCACGCAGGGCAGCACAATGAACTTCATCGAGGCTCGGGAGCGACAGGACGTCGCCAGAAGGAGGGTGGGGTCAGGTGGGTTGCCCTAGTTTAACCGCAACCGGACCCATAAGGCAATGCCCATGTGTGCCGCTCGAATCGCCGAGCGCCGATCGCTACAGTGAGATCCGAAACCGACAGAGAGTCCACGCACAGAGTCAGTCCGACCGGAGAAAATGATGGACCTGATGAGCACGCTGAGCGGATCGTTGATGGAGACGTTTCTGCCGGCCGGGTGGGACCTGGCCACGATCGACGCTTGCGTCGGAGACGACCCGGCGACCATTTCGTCCAGGCAGCCGTGGTGGCACGAGGCCTTCGAGCCGATTCCCTGCAGCACCCTGGCCGACTTCGACACCATGCTCGGTCACGAGATCGCCGTGACGATCACCGAGGCACGCAACGAGGGCCACGCCCTGGCCATGATCCTGCCCGTCGGCCCGATGGGCATGTACCGCTGGGCCGTCTACTTTCTCAAGGAATGGGGCGTCTCGTGCGACCACGTCCACGGATTCAACATGGACGAGTGGAGTGATTCGGAGGGGAACACGCTGCCGTCGGATCATCCCGGTGCGTTTGAAAACGCGATGTCGGATGCGTTTTATGGACCGCTGGGCGAGTTGACCGTTCCACCCCAGCAGAGGCACTTCGCATCCCGGGACGCGCTGCCACACTTCGGAGACCAGATCTCCGAAATCCGTGCCGGGGGAGGCAAGCTGGCGGTGCTGTTCGGGATCGGCCGGGTCTGTCACATCGCCTTCTGGGAACCGCAATTCGCTGCCGAGTACGACAGCGTCGAGGACTGGAAGGCCGACACGCACCGGCTCGGGGCCCAGCTGCATCCGTTGACGATCGAGCAGAATGCGGTGACAAGCTTCAAGAGCCGCACCACGCTGGTTCCGGCCTTTGCCAATACGATCGGACCGGGCCTGTTCCTGGGTGCCGACAAGATCATCGGCGGAGCCGACGGCACGTTTTCACGAGGCATGATGTGGCAGGGCTTGAGCCTGTGGATGACCCTGCGGCACGAACCCACGCCCTGGATTCCCTCGACCTTCATGCCCAAGCAACCCGGACGCCTGTTCTTCCTCGAAGAACTCGCCGGACCGCTCGAGCCCGAATGCAACTAACCCCGCTTCGGCCCGCCCCCTAGCCGACTTCCGTCAGTACGTCCTCGTGGACAAACAGCGGCAGCGGTGGGTCGTAGTGGACCGACAAGGCCAGAGCATCGCTGGGGCGACTGTCGACCTCGACCAACTCGCCGTTGACCCGGATCCTCAGTACCGCGTAGTAGGTGTGGTTGCGGAGGTCGGTGATCACGACGTCCTCGATCTCACCACCCAGCTGCTCGACCGCCGCCTTCAGCAGATCGTGTGTCAGGGGTCGCGGCGGAGGCTCCTCGGTGATCCGGCGGTTGATCGCACCCGCTTCGAACAGCCCGATCAGGATCGGAAACGACCGGTCCCCATCGATCTCACGCAGGAACACCACCTGCTGATCGCCGATGTCGTTGATGACGATCCGAGCGAGTTCCATCTGGACCAGCACGTTGGTAACTCCGCTATCTGGCAGCGACCCGTCCGGGCCCCAATCGACACAGCAGGGTGGGGCACGAAGACTCCACCGCTGCGCGCTGGATTATAGCCCGCCTCCACCTCCGTTCAAGACGCCCACGACCCGCAACCACCCCGACCCCGACCCCAACCCCGACCGGATCACTCACGCATCGCCGAGCTGGCCCATGATGTCGTTGACCCGTTCGAGCTGCTCCTTGAGCCCGGCAAGAGTCTCACGCACACCGTCGACCACTTCGGCCGGAGCCTTGGACACGAAACTCTCGTTGGCCAGCTTCTTCTCGTGCCCGGCAATCATCCCGGTCAGTTTTGCCTGCTCCTTCAAGTGCCGGGCCCTCTCGGCCTCGCGGTCGACAACGCCCTCGAGGTCGATGTAGCCGTCGGCCTCGCCCAGAGCGAAACTCGCGGCTCCATCCGGCTGGCTGACATCGGATCCGACCGCGATCAATTCGGTGTTGGACAGGTTGAGAAACTGGCCGGCAACGGCCTGGAGATCTTCGGCCACCGCCGGGCTGCATCGGACCGAGAGCGACAACTGCGTGCTGCGGGGAATCGCGTAGGTCGAGCGCACATTGCGAACCGCCACGATGATTTCCTGCAACCGCTCGAATCGATCCTCCAGCGGCTGGTCCTGCCACTCCAGGGGCAACTCGACCCAATCGGCCCGCATCACGCTCTCGGCAGCCTCCGTCGGCTCGGTCAATCCCCGAACCGGAGCCCACTCGGACAACCGCTCCCAGAGTTCCTCGGTGATGAACGGCGTGATCGGTGCCAGCAGTCTCAGCAGGGCATCGAGCACTCCGACCAGCACCCGCTGGGCGACTCCACGCGCCTGGTCATCCGATTCGTTAGCCTGCAACCTCGGCTTGGCCATCTCGAGGTACCAGTCGCAGAACTCGTTCCAGGTGAAGTCTCGCAGCGTGCGAGTGGCCTGGTCGAACTGGTAGCGATCCAGGTAGGCGGTGACCTGGCTGGCGGTTTTGGAGAGTCGGCTGAGAATCCAGCGGTCCTCGATGGCCAGATCGTCGGCCTGACCCGAGACCTGAAGCGGACCCGGCTGGTAGCCTTCGAGATTGAGCATGGCGAAGCGGGCGGCGTTCCAGAACTTGTTGCAGAAGTTCCGTCCCGTCTCGAACCGTTCGGCCACAACCCGTGCCACCTGCTCGCCCTCGTCCGGTTCG
>Ga0310124_10003759_pt1 | contig 10144 bp, 5 predicted proteins | sample CB11b_AW_Bot5_MG_FD_203507 | JGI IMG/M metagenome (GOLD analysis project Ga0310124, IMG submission 203507) | Marine microbial communities from Western Arctic Ocean, Canada - CB11b_AW_Bot5 | ecosystem: Environmental > Aquatic > Marine > Oceanic | place: Canada: Western Arctic Ocean | collected...
CAGCGGCCCAGTGCTCGGACGGGGTGGCTGAGCATCTTGCCGCATTCGCCGTAGGGCCGGAACGAGAAGGGAGATCTCATCCAGGGCCCCAGCCCGTTCTGAAACGCCTCGACCGGCTCGCCGAAGTCCGACTGCTGCCCGTGGTGCTTTTCGAGGGCCGGCTTGTGGTCGAAGAGGTCGATGTGGCTGGCCGCACCGGACATGAACAGCTGGATCACTCGCTTGGCACGCGGCCGGTGGTGCAGTCGACCGGACAGGACGCCGCGTTCTGCGGCGGAGGTGGACGATTGGCTATCGAGCAGGTGGGCCAGCGCGATGCCGCCCAGGCCACCTCCGGATTGCCAGAGAAAGTCCCGGCGAGAGCGGGCGTCGGGCGAGGGGCCTGGGCTGCAGTTGTGGGTGGAGGCGGTCATTCGACGAAGACGAATTCGTTGAGGTTCAGGATGACCCGGCAGGCGTTGGGCAGGCCATGCCGGGTGGCGTAGGCGGAAAGCAGACGCAGTTCCCTGGCATCGACTTCGCGCGACAGCGCAAGCCGTACGGCCAGGCGGATCTGGTCAACGAGCCGGGGGTGTCGAGCCGCGAGGCGTGCGGCGAAGTGGCTGGCCATGGTGGTCATGAAGCGATTGTTGAGCATGGCCAGTGCCTGCAGCGGCGAGATGGTCTCGTCGCGTCGCGGCACCATTCTCGAGGGATCGGCGCAATCGAGCACGGTCATGAAGGGCTGCTGCTGGCTGCGGACCAGGAAGCGGTAGACGCTGCGGCGATTGGTTCGCGGGTCGTTGTGGTCGTGTTTGTGGTACTGGTAGTGCGGTGAGTGCTGGGGTTTTTCGATGACGAAGTCCTGGAAGCCGGGTCCGTACATGCGGTTGTCGAGTCGGCCGGCGACGGCCAGCACCGAGTCGCGGATCACCTCCGCCTCGATCCTCCGCCGGTTCATCCGCCACAGGAAGCGGTTGTCTGCGTCCCGGAGTGCCGCGGCGGATCGGTGGTCCGATGCCTGGCGGTAGGTGGCACTGAGCAGGATCTGTCGGTGGAGGTCCTTGAGCGAGCCGTTGCCGTCGCGGAGTCTCGCGGCGAGCCAGTCGAGCAGTTCGGGGTGGCTGGGTTCCTCGCCCATGCGTCCGAAATCATTGGGCGTGGCCACCAGCGGCTGACCGATGTGGAACTGCCAGACACGGTTGGCGATCGATCTCCATGTCAGCGGATTGCGCACGTCAACCAGCCAGCGAGCCAGTGCGACGCGTCGATCCCCTTCGCGGTGTGCCTTGGGCAATAAGAACCTCGTGGGCAGGTTGGCTCCGATATCGACCGTGCCGGGCCCCACCAGTTTTCCCTTGCGGCGGATGTCTCCGCGGGCCAGCAGATGGATGGGCCGCGGCCGTCCCTTGTCGTGGCCGGTGCCCCGGAAGCTGCCGCTGCCGGTGTGCACGGTACCGGCATAGACCATCGCCGATCTGGGGATTGTGGCGCTGGCCTGGGCGATCGATTTCAATCGACCGTCCAGCCGTTGGCGACGGGCCAGAAATGCGGGCGTCAGCAGCTCTTTTCGCAGCCGGGTCCAGGTGCGGTTGAGTTCGACGACGCGAGCCAGGAGAGCGGGCGTGAGTTGTGCCCTGTCGTAGAATCCGTCGACGAGATTGCGACGGGTCCAGCGGGGTGGAGCTTCGATGGAATCGAGCGAGTTGACCGGTCGTCGGAGGGCCAGGTTGTTGTTGCCAGTGTCCAGTGCGGCGAGTTCGGCCAGGGCGAAGATGAAGTCGTTGTTCCTGGTGGCCAGGCGGGTGGCGGTGACGCGGATGTAGCGGGCACGGCGGTCGCCGGCGGGGACCGACAGCGGGCGGGTACCGGGGTTGGGGAAATCGGATCGAGTGTGATCCAGCAGGCAGGCGACTGGTGAGGCGAATGTCGGGTCGTCGGAGATGTCGATTCGGAATCTGAGCGGGAAGCCGAATCCGGCTCCGATGTTGTTGAAGTCGTCGTGGCAGCCGACGATGACGACGTGAGCCAGTTTTTGACTCGAGCCCAGGTCGACCTGCACCCACTTGGTTTGGGACCGATCGGCGACAATTGCGCTGTGGTATCCGAACTCGACCCTTCGCGGAGTGCCGCCTCGCAGCGCGGTGGGGTCGTTGAGTTGAAGGCGGATCTGTTTGAGCCGGGTTCCGCCGCGTGTGTCGAGTTCCTTGTTGAGCTTGGCCTGGAGCGTTTCCACTTCGCGTCGCTGTTGTGCCAGTTCGGCACGGCGAGTGGCGGCGGTGGGGTCGGGGTCGTAACGCCTGTCGGCACGATCGATGGCCGCAAAGACCGCCTGCAGGCTGTAGTAGTCCTCCATCGATACGTCGTCGAACTTGTGGTCGTGACAGCGAGCACACTGCACGGTGAGGCTGGTGAAGGAATTGATCACGGTGCGGACCATGTCGTCGCGATCGAGGTTTCGGGCGACCTGGCCATCGAACTTGGTTTCGGGGACCTCGGCGTGGCCGATGTAGTCCCAGGGCCCTGCGGCGAGCAGCCCGGTGGCGACGATGCCGTCGACGGTGTCGGGAAACAGCACGTCGCCGGCGACCTGTTCGAGTACGAAGCGATCAAACGGCTTGTCGTCGTTGAGGGCCCGCACGACGTAGTCGCGGTAGGGCCATGCGTTTTGACGCGGCTTGTCCTTGTCATACCCGTGCGTGTCGCCGTAGTGCACCACATCCAGCCAGTGCCTGGCCCAGCGTTCGCCGTAGCGGGGGCTCTGCAGCAGCCGTTCGACAAGCCTGGCGTAGGCCTCGGGAGACCGGTCGGCCAGAAAGGCGGTGACCTGCCCGGGAGTGGGTGGCAGGCCGGTGAGGTCGACGGTGATGCGTCGCAGGAGCGTGCGGCGATCGGCGGGAGTCGAAGGACCCAGCTTGAGTCTGCGGTGCCCGCGGGCGATGAAGGCGTCGACGGGAGTCTGGGCCCAGCTGGAGGCCGAGGGGACCACGGGCGAGTCGAGGGGTCGCAGAGACCACCAGGTGTCACTGTCGGGGGGTTGCGGGTCGGCCGAGTGGGCCTCGGAGAACCACAGTCCCAGCGCCAGTACGAAGGCCATGGCACTGGGAAGTCGCGTGGCGGGCACTCGGAAGCGAGGACGTGTCATGGGGCAATTCTACCACCCGAGGGGTGGAAAAACGGTGTCGAGGACGTGTTGCGAGACTTCTTTGGAACCTGGCCACGGCGATCTGCTGCTTGTACCGGTCGGCGTCGGCGTGGAAGATAGAGCGGTTGGTTTCTTACGAAGTGACTCGCCGATGGCGAACGAAGAACTGGTCGAAATTGTCAGGCAGGGCCGCAAGGCGGTGGCTGCGTGGCGTCGTAAGAACCCCGAGGTGGTGCTCGACCTCGGCGACGCCGATCTCTCGGAAGTCGACCTCGCCGGAGTGAATCTCAGGCGGTGCCAGATGGTGGGCGCGAAGCTGGGCCGCTCGAGACTGACCGGCGCCAATTTCTCGGGAGTGGACCTGACTCGAGCGGATCTGGCGGGGGCCGAGGTCAGCCGGGCGAATTTTTCCGGTGCTCGCCTGTTCCTCGCGATGCTGAAGGGGATTCGAGGCGAGGGCACAGAGTTTTCCAAGGCGGTGCTCCAGGGCGGAGATCTCTCGGACGCGGTGCTCAGCGAGGCCAGTTTTCTGGACGCCGACCTGCAGGAGACCGACCTGGCCGGCGCGGAATTGCTGGGGGTCAACTTCTCGCATGCCGATCTGGATCACGCCAATTTCGAACGGGTCCGCTGTGGCTGGCTGACCTGGAACGACGTGGATCTGTCGCGGACCACCGGCCTGGACTCGATGACCCACCTGGGACCCGGCTCGATTGGCCTGGACACACTCGAGCGATCCGGAGCACGAATTCCCGCGTCGTTCCTGAGGGGCAACGGCGTGGGGCAGGACTGGATCGAGATGTATGGTACCCACCAGGAACCCACGGCCGCCTCGGACACGTTTTTCATCGTCTATGGTGCCGAGGAGGAATCGTTTGCCGGTCGGCTGCACAACACGTTGCAGAAGCACGGGGTCCGCTGCTGGCTCGACCCTCGACGCTCGACCGAGGACAACGGCCTGACTGGCCAGGTCGCCGCACGGGGGTTCCGGGTCTGGGACCGCGTGCTGCTGTGTGCCACCCGGGCCACTCTGTCGGCCGACTGGATGGACTCGCTGATCGACTCGGTCAAGCGTCGCGAGGAGGCGGTCAAGATGCACACGGGCCGATCGGTGACGCTGATGTGGCCCTTGAACCTCGACGGGTACCTCTTCAGCGGAAGCTGGAAGCACGCCGAGGCGACCGAGGTGGCCGGTCGTGTGCTGGCCGATTTCACCGGTTGGCGCCGCAACAAGACGAAGTTCCTCGAGGAGCTGCAGACATTGATTGAGAAGTTGAAGGAGGAACCCGGTGGCCGTGAGGCGAAACGGTCCGGCGGTTCGAGTCAATCCGCCAAGTCCGCCAAGTCCGCCAAGTCCGCCAAGTCCGCCAAGTCCGGCAAATCGAAAAAAGAGAAATGAGCACATCAGAAGCTCTCGATACTCTCAGGTCCCGCGTGCTGTCGCGGTACACGATGCTGTTCCTCAAGACGTGGGAGGAGGAGCGATGGGAGAGCGAGTTGTCGGAACTGTCGCTGGAGATCGAGCGAGGTCTTGTGAGCTGGTCGTCGACGACCGGCTGGCAGCCGGCTCTTTCCAACGGCAGCCTGCCCGAGGACCCTGCCGCGTTTCTCGACGACATCGTCTCCTACCCCTCCGAGCACGTGTTCCTGCTCAAGGACTTCCATCCGTACCTGGGAGATCCGGCGGTGGTGCGTCGTCTGAGGGACCTGGTGCCGACGTTGACCGAGCACCGCAAGACTCTGTTGTTCATGGGCCCGGTGTGCGAGATCCCGGTCGAGCTGCAGACCGAGGCGGTGTCGATGCAGTTGCCGTTGCCGGGCCTGGAGGAGATGCGTGAGCAGTTGGCGGCCGTGCAGGCGGATCGCCGCCTGCTGGGCGAGCCGACGCTGGAGTTTGACGGGGCGTCGGAGGAGCGGCTGTTGAAGGCCGTGCTGGGTCTGACGTCGCGCGAAGGTCGCAAGGCCATGGCGCGGGCCCTGCTGGGCCGTGACGAGGTCGACGACGACATGTTCCGGCAACTGGTCTCGGAAAAGAAGCACCTGGTGCAAGGATCGGACCTGCTCGAGTTCCATGACCTGGACGAGGGCCTGGTCGATGTCGGCGGCCTGGAGGGGCTCAAGGAGTGGGTCACCCAGCGGGCCAATGCATTCAGCACGCGTGCCCAGGAGCAGGGTGTGCCGACTCCCAAGGGGGTCTTCCTGCTGGGTGTGCAGGGTTGCGGCAAGTCGTTGATTTCGCGAGCCATCGCTGAATTACTCAGCTTCCCGCTGGTCCGTCTCGACGTGTCGAATCTGCTCGCTGCCGACCAGGGCCAGTCGGAGCAGAACATGCGGCACGTGTTGAACCTGGTCGAGACGATTGCTCCGGCGGTGCTGTGGATCGACGAGATCGACAAGGGCTTCGCGGGCAGCGGCGAGATGGCCCAGGAGACAACGATGACGCGATTGCTGGGTCGATTCCTGACCTGGATGCAGGAGCACCGCTCGCAGGTATTCGTCGTCGCCACGGCCAACTCGATCCACCGCCTGCCTCCGGAAATGCTCCGTCGCGGTCGTTTCGACGAGTTGTTCTTTGTCAACCTGCCCAATTTTCACGAACGAAAACCGATTTTCGACATCCACCTGTCCAAGCGGGGCTGGAAGCCCGAGAAGTACGACGTCGAAGAGCTGGCTCGGCAGACCGAGGGTTACAGCGGTGCGGAGATCGAGCAGATTGTCGTGACGGCGATGGTCGAGTGCTACAATCAGGGTCGGGTGTTGACGCAGAAGGACCTCGACAATTCGCGTGAGGAGACGGTGCCGCTGTCGGTGACGATGGAGGAGAAGATCTTCGAGCTCCGCGAATGGGCTCGGGACCGCTGTCGGCCGGCCACGCCCGACAGCCGCGTGGTCCAGATGCTCGAAGAAGAGCACGGGCACGCCGAGGAAGCGACGTTCGGATCGGTCAGCGATGCCGAGGACACCGAGGCGGAGTGGTTGGCATTGGCCGAGCACGGGCAGGTGCCCGCGGCACTGGTCGAGTACGTGCGGCGTCGTGACGAGGTGTCGTTTGCCGAGTTGGTCAATGACTTCTCGCCGTTCATCGAGACCGGCGGGGACCAGGGGCTGGCATTGCGGAGTGACCCCAACATCGTGCTGTGGTACGGGATTCCCCAGGAGTTGGCCGCAACGCTGGCCAAGCTGGTCTCGGCCCGCAAGCTCTATCTCTACCCGGCCCCGGCCGAGCAGTTGCGTCCCGAGAACGCGCCCGGTGACCTGCCGATGATCGACCGGTTGCCCGAGGATCGAGTGGAGCGTCCGATGTGGCTGCCGGTCCTGATCGGCGACGTGGCTCCCGAGGGGGGTGCCGGTCGCTTCGGGCGGGTCTCACGGATGGCTCTGAGCCGTTAGCGGCGCGACGCCTTGGCCTGTTCGACCTGTTGTCTCAGAGCCTGCAGTCGGCCCACGTCGATGACATCGGTCTGGTGTTCGAGCAACCAGTCGATGTCAGCCAGTGCCTCGTCAAACAGCCCGCTCCGCAGCGACAGCTGGATTCTCATGCCCCGTTGCGTCCAGTTGCTGGGATCGATGGCGAGAATCACATCGGCATAGCGTCGGATGGCTGGTTCGTCGGATCGTTGTCGTGCGCTGCCGCTGAGGTTGGCGAGCATCCGGACCAGGATCGCCTTTCGCTTGGCTGCTTCGAGGAACTGGGCCACGACCTGTTTGGCCTGCTCGCCGGTGGGCGGACTCTGGTACGACTCGAGAATCCTGTTTCGAGCCTCCAGGGCGGGCATCGTGCGTCCTGCGTCGAAGACATCGACCAGTTGACCGGGCCCCTTGTCGGCGGGGATCCGAGCGACGAAGTGGCCGGGCAGTCCGACTCCTTCGACGGCCAGTCCGATCCGGCGTCCCAGTTCCATGAAGACGACCGCCAACGAGATCGGCAGCCCCTCGCGGTCGTCGATGACCTCGTTGAGGTAGCTGTTCGAGCGGCTGTAGTAGTCGATGCGGCTGCCGTGGAAGCCGAGTTGGGTGAAGAAGAACTTGTGGAGTGCGGCGGATTTCTGCTGTGTGGTGGCCTTTGGGGGCAGGCTCTTCTTGAGCTTGGCGGCCATGCGGTCGAACTGTTTTCGGTAGGCAGCCACGTCGACCTCGTCGTTGTCCAGCCATGCGATCAGCATCGCGGCGTGCAGCAGGTCGATTTTTTGGTCGGGTTGCTTGAGAGCGGCCTCGAGCGCCTGCACCGCACGTCGATGATGCACTCGCTTGGCCAATTCTCTCAGCCGAGTGGCCTGCAATTCGAGCAATCGGGCCCGGTCGCGCAGCACCTGCGGTCCCGCCTCGCCCTGGGGGGCCAGCTTGTCGATCAACTCACCGGAAAAACCGCCCTCCCCCGGCAGGTCCTTGACCAGTGCGGTGATCGTGTCGATGGCCTTCTGAGTCGGTCCCGCGGGCGGAAGTGTGGTGCCGACCTGGAACGAGCGGAACTCGGCTCGCGTGTGCCGGAACTTGGCCAATCCGACCATGCGGGTCCGGTAGCGGGTGTCGCTGGTCTCGATCACCAGCTTGTCGTTGAGGAAGCAGGAGATCTTCTCTGCGGTGACCTGCACCTTGAGCGTGTTCCAGTCGCCGGGTCGATAGGCGGGGATGGGCAGGGTCTTGAGGATGGCCCAGGAGGTGACGGTGGGCCCATCGAAGCGGGTCAATCGCATTTGTCCGCTGGTGGGGTAGAAGCCGTAGTGTCGGTCGCTGCCGTCGGCACAGAAGATCAGTCCGGCGGCCCCATCGTCGTCGTGTAGTTTGACGCGGGCCTGGAGTTCGTAGGTCCCCTTGGGCGTTTCGTGCTTCGAAAAACACAGAGCGCGTCCTCCGAATCCGCTGCCGGCATCCTCGACATGAATCCGCCCGGCGCGTTGTCTCCAGCGTGCACCGTGGTGGATCCGCCAGTCGGCTTCATCGAGTGCTCCGATGGTCAGCCAGCGGCTGATCGGGATCGGGTTGGGTTTCTTGATCAGGGGTTTCAGTGCGTTGATGGCGACGGCGAACCCGAGGTTTTCGGTGAGGCGGTGTTTCAGGGTCAGGATACCGATCACGCGGCCCTGGCTGTCCAGCGCCGGTCCTCCGCTGTTGCCTTCCTCGATCGGCACGGCCAGCTGGATCATCGGCCGGCCGTCGATGTCTCGAGTGCCCGAGACGATGCCGCGAACGACGCTCAGCTTCAGGCCCAGCGGGTTGCCCAGTGCGACGATCGGCTGGCCCTGGCGGATCTTGTCCGAATCGCCCAGCGGCAGCGGGGTCAGGCCCTTGGCGTCTATCTTGAGGATGGCGAGGTCCATGGCCCGCTCGGTGGCATGGATCGCGGTGACCTTGTGTTTCTTGCCGTCGGAGGTGGTGACGGTGATCGGGCGGGCTTCGCCGATGACGTGCAGGTTGGTGGCGACCAGCCCGTTGGCATCGATGACAAACCCGGTTCCCAACCCCTTGTCGCGTCCGTCTCGGCCGGCGAACTGAACGACCACGATCGACTTCATCGCCTTCTTGGCGAGCTCTTCGGCCGAAATCGGCTTGTTGTCGTCGGCCTGCGTGGCCTTTTTCTTGGCCGCGTCGGCGTCCTGTGCGGATGCGGGTCCCTGGACAGAGAGCAGGCAGGCCCATGTCAGCATTAGCGACAGCCGGCAGGCGATCCGCATGAGTGGGCTCCGGGAGGATACGGGGGGGTGGGGCCGGGCAATCCTATCGCAATGCCGGTGGGCTGTCATCGGGCTCTCAGCGCGGACGTTCCACCAGCATCATCCCCTGTCCCCGCCACAGGACCGCGAGGTCCCGCGGATGCCAGTTCTCAAAGATGATGCGGTCATCGGGGTCGATGATCTGCAGCAGCCCCTCCTTGCTGATGCCGAGCAGGATCACCGAGTGTTCTTCGCCGGGGTTCCAGACCCACTTGGTTCGATAGTACGAATCGGGCCGGGCGTCCATCGGGAGTCCGACCGAGAGGATGGCGGGGCTGCGGAGGGTGGTGAGCAGTTGTCGAGCCGATCCCGAGAGCACTCGCACGTCGTAGCCTGTGCCGTGCGTCTTGAGTTTCAGGCCGCGATACAGTCCGGTCCAGTTGGTGCCCTTGGACGTGGTCAGGCACAACCGGGCCATCTCGCCTTCGGTGACCTCGATCCCGTGCAGCGACAGCAGCGTGGCCGCACAGGCGGGGGTGCAGGTGGCCGGCGTGGTCTGCAGGCAGGTCTCGCGGCGGGGTGTCCAGTTGTCTTCACATACCGGCGGCCGGGCCAACAACGGAGTCGCGGCGGCGTAACCTCCCGCGATCCACAGTGCCAGGACACCCACCCCGCGACGCCAGTGCTTGATGCGACGCCAGACGACTCCGGCCAGGAATGTGGATGCCAGTGGCAGCCAGTTGCCGACGACGACCAGGTTGGAAAACGGCAGCAGGCGGGCCAGGCGAATGTCGTTCCAGACGAAGCGGATGTAAAACACGGTCAGCAGCACCGTGACAATCGCCAGGCCATTACCGACCCACTTGTGACCGCCGGCCAGGCCGTAGCCCAAACCGAAGGCACAGGCCGACAGCAATGCCATTATGGCCAAGCCCAGGTACAGATCCTGCACGAACACGCCTCGATCACATACAAGCTGTTCATCTTGGCAGTTCCGCGACCCGTTTGCAGCAGATGATTCTGAGGGCCACGATCCGAGTGAATTCCCGGAGTCGTCCGCTGGCCCGGTACGGGCTCGCAGGCAGGGACGCCGGGCGTGTTGTGAGAACTGGGCCTGGTTCCTGGAATCCTGGCCATGACGAGGACATTTTCGGGTGCAATGCCGCATAATCGGCGGTCACCCGTTTTGCCGGTATCGACAGGAACGACAGACCGATGTCCGAGACGCTCAGCGAAGAAATCATTGCACAGGTCCGTGATGCGGTTGACCAGGAGCGGCTGCTGCGGACTGCCACAGTGCTGGTGGGCACACCCAGCCCGACCCGCTCGGCCGCCGAGGTTGCCGATCGGCTGGCGGAGTTGCTTGTGG
>Ga0310124_10003761_pt1 | contig 10142 bp, 11 predicted proteins | sample CB11b_AW_Bot5_MG_FD_203507 | JGI IMG/M metagenome (GOLD analysis project Ga0310124, IMG submission 203507) | Marine microbial communities from Western Arctic Ocean, Canada - CB11b_AW_Bot5 | ecosystem: Environmental > Aquatic > Marine > Oceanic | place: Canada: Western Arctic Ocean | collected...
GGCGGGTGCGGGCGACGCCGAGCCGGACCGCAATCGTACGGACTCCGGCGCCTGCATCCTCGTGGCGATCCCGCAGGTCGAAGAAGCAGACGTTGCCCAGAATCAGCGCGAAGAGGAGAACTCCCGTAGCGATCAAACGAGGCGTGGAGGGAAGCTGGAGATCCGTCTGCCACAACACCGGTATGGATACAGCAGCCACCGCCAGCGAGGCGGCGACATAGAAAGGTTTCACTCCCGGCAATTCACGAAAACGGTGACCGCCGATCGGCGCCCCATAAAGCAGGGCGGGTACGGCGCCCCCGGCGACGACGACAACGATAATCGCTGGCGCCATCAGCAACTGAACACTCAGCATCGCGCCGCCGATCAACACCAGCAGCCAACGAGCAGGCTGCCTGTGCATTCGTCCGTCGAACACGTCGTCGACGGCATAGACCAGCAGCGTTGCACTGAAGACGATCCCCGCCGGCCCGGCCCGGAACGGCAGGCCCAGGGTGGCGGCAGCGAATAGTGTCAACCCCGCAGCTGCAGCTGACACCCACAGATGGCTGTCCACAAGGATCCGCTCCAACTCACGGCGCATGGGGCTGGTCAATTCGTACCCGGTGTCGCAACGAGACCCTCGATCCAGTCGGGCCCGACACTGAACAGACGGAAACGCCGCCGCTCGAGCAGTTGAAAACCCGCCTTGTTGAGATAGACGGGTAGATCGTGGACGGGGTGCCGGGCATTGGCTCCGAATCGAGCCAAAATGTGCATGGGAAGATCGTGGTATCGTTGCTGCCAACAGCGACCCCCATCCACCAGCGGTGCGAAGTCGCCGATGATGAGACGTCCCGCGGGCTTCAGATAACCCGCCAGGGCAGACAACACCTGAGGCAGGTAGTCCGGTGGGAACACATTGAGAAAAAATTGCGCGATCACGACGTCGAATTCAGCTGCTGGAGGATGTTGGCGCAGGTCGGCGTGGACCAACTCGACGCGCTCGGCAACGCCAGGGTTCTGCAGACGACGTTTGGTGGCGGCAAGCATGACGGGACAGCGATCTACCGCCGTGACCCGCAGCCCCGCCTGGGCCGCTCGCAACACATCTGTTCCCGGCCCTGGTCCGGCGAACAACACGCGGGCCCCAGGTGCTACCTCGTCCACCGCCCAGTGCTGACAGGCTGGAATGGCGCCACCGCTATACCACCGTGCAAGCTGGGCGTACAGGGGCACGAGGGGGCCATACCCCACCGACGCCGTGAGAAAGCGAGATCGCATCTGGGCAAAGATCGGGACGGAGGGAGCTGTTTACCAGCACGCCGCCGCCGCGCGGAATGGAGGTGCACCGCGACGGCGAGCCGCCTCATGGGTGGGATGCCGACGAACCATCCGGCGCATCAGTCAGTCACCGCCGGTGGTGGCGCGCTTTGGCGTCCGGTGTACGCCGCCACGTGGGCTGATACGGGCTGAGCGGTGTTATCGACGCGTACATCCGTGGCGTCCAGATGCCAACCCAGAGCCGCTCCCAAATAGTTTCGGTGGTGGGGGAAGCCATACCAGTACGGCGCCACGTAACCTGTGTGCACGACACGAAGCTCGGCCTCGGCTGGGGCCACAGCCTCTGGCGTGTAGGCATATCTGGCGTGATAGTCAGCGGCAACTGCCGCATAGGGACCAGCGATTGCAGGTGCCGTCGATACCGACTGCAATACCTCGATCTGCTTCAGAACCATCGACGGATCCTCCTCCCAATGCTGCGCCAACAGCACGGTACCACCAAGGTCATAGGTGAGTGCCTCCATGGCGCCGGGATGTGCCACGACCACGGACGGTGGATGGTGCGCGAGGTCCTCTGCCAACTTATCGGGCTCTGCGTCGATCGTCGCCACGAGGATGTCGACCACGCCCGGCACGCCGACGACTGCGTAGATGTCGGCCCGTTCTGCGGCACCCCGGCCTTTGAGCAGTCTTTCGAAGCGCTCGTTGGACTGTTCTTACGCACTGCCAGCTCGATCCGTTCCTGTTCCTGCTTCGGGTCAGCCGCTCGGTGAATATCGCTCACACTCCAACCTCGCCAGACCAGATCGCCAGTTTTCGGATCGACGAGATCGACGATGAGGGTGCCCTCCCGATACCGCTTCACATCGACGGCGTGCTGGTAAATGTCTGATATTGCGTGAAATCCACATTCGGGTCGTAGTCGTGTTGCACCGCTATCGCCGCACACCCCAGAAAGATCAACAGCGTCAGCTGCCAAATCCACAACATCCGTCTCATACGCTCTCTCCCCCTGCCGTCGAGGTTCGCCTGTTAGATGCATACTGATTGAGTGCCGTTCCCGACTTTGTTGAGTGGGTGATCGAGTACCTTTGGGCCATTAAACACGTATCGTTAACACTGCGTCCAAGGATGTTGGTATCGTCGGTCGCCGCACTCTGAGAGACCTGTTAGCGGACACATGTCGCGCACCATCGGCATCTACATTGAAACTTTTTTCTGGAGCAGACACTCTTTGGCCGGATATCCCGTACAACGGGCCACCTCGACGCCGGTCACCTCGGCATGTTTCGTGATGAGCCTTCTTATCGGCGGCTGCACCGGCGCCCCGCAGTTGGCTAGTCCGTGGACGAGCAGTGGCATCCAGGTCGATGGCAGTGATGTCGACTGGAGTCACCGTCGTTACGTACTCGAAGCAGTACCCCTGACGTTGTCGGTAGCAAATGACGCCGAATTTTTCTATCTGTGTGCGGTAACGACCGATCGAGGTCTGCAGATGCGAATTCTCGGGAGCGGCATGGAACTCTGGGTCGATCCCAAGGGAGGGACCAGGACCTACTTCGGTGTTCGTGTACCACCGATCGACGGGCAACAATTCCGCCGCGAGTCCGGCTTCGAGGGTGGCACACTAGGAGGAAACCGACGCGGCGCTGGGGTCGGTGCCGGGGTTCAGCCGGCTGTCTCCGACAGCCACCTGACGGCGGCCTTCGGTGAGCTGGTGGGTCGACGAGACATCTACATCCTTGATTCGACCGAAGACGAGGGTGACAGAATCATGCCCGTCCGTGACGATCTTGTGCAGGTTCAACTCAGCTACGAACGGGGGCGCCTCGTCTACGAGGCCCGTGTCCCACTACACCACTTCGGCCATCCCTCGTTCGAACTGCGCGCTGGCGAGCGCCCGGTTGGAGTGGCGCTGCGAGTGCCGGTTCCAGAGATGCCCCTGGGTGGCCAGTTTGCCGGCGAACAACCCGTACCCGGCCGAGGCGGGGGTGGACTCGACGGACGAGGGGGTGGTGGCGTCGGTGGGGTTGGCGACTTTTCCGGTGATCGGCGAGGGCGCGCCAGCGGCCGTGCACGCCCCCGGCGGGTGCCGACGGAACCACTGGAGCAATGGATCCGAATTCAGCTGAGTGCTGGGGGTGCGTAATTTGTCCGACCCGAAGAGGCCGATGTCCCAGAGGCTGACTGACGAACAGAAGCACGCCTTTCTGGAGGATGGTTACCTGGCCGTCCCAGACTTCTACGATGCCGAGGAAATGGACCTGTTGTTGCAGGTCGCCAGGGCGGACATGGACAAAACCGAAAATGTGCACGGTCCGGTAGATGCCGCCGGACGCATCAGCAAACTCTGGCTCACCTCTGATACCGAACATGACGATATCTACAATGCAATATGCCATGGGCAACGTCTGGTGGATGCCATGGAGTGCATCATGGAAGACGAAGTTTACCTGTACCACTATAAGATGATGGTCAAAGAGCCTCGCGTCGGTGGCGCCTGGGAATGGCATCAGGACTACGGCTATTGGTACAACAATAACTGTCTGTATCCGGACATGGCGAGTTGCATGATCGCCGTCGACCGTGCCTACAAAGGCAATGGCTGTCTGCAGGTACTGCGCGGCTCACACAAACTGGGACGGCTCGAACACGGCAAGTCCGGCACGCAGACCGGGGCAGCTGCGGAGCGGGTCGAGCTCGCCAGACAGCACCTCGAACACGTGTACTGCGAGATGGAACCGGGTACCGCATTGTTCTTCCACGCCAACCTGCTCCACGCCTCTGCCCCGAATGAAAGTCCCGACCCACGCTGGGCGTTGATCTGTTGTTATAACACCAAGCACAACCCCTGCGACGACAAGCCGGGACATCCCAGTTATCGCCACCTGGAAAGGTGGGGGGATGAGCGGGTGAAAGAGCTGGGTCGCAAGCATCTGCAACAGATGCAAACCAGCGGTTAATCGATTGGCGGTGATTCCGCCGTATGGGGAGAAAGACGTGAACTACTACAAAGGGCTCCTGGCTGCCGTTGCGCTGGCCTTCGTCGTATCGTTCGCCGTACCGGTAGACGCACAATGGGGTGGTGGACAGGGCGAACGTCCGTCTGCCGAAGAGATGGAGAAACGCCGGCAAGAAGAACGTGCGAAGTTGTATGCAACCCTTGAGCTAGACGAGACGCAGACGAAATTGGTCGACTCCCTGCTTACCGCGGCAGACACGCTGCGTCAGAGTCTGATGGAAGAGATGCGCGCCAGCTTTGGTGACCGCGAGACGATGCGCGAAATCCGTGAAGACATGCAGGGTCTGCAAAAGGACCTGGACGAAAAGATCAACAAGGTGTTGACGGAAGATCAGCGCAAACTTTACGCGGCATATCGCCAGGAGCAGGCGCAGAATCGTGGTCGTTGGCGCCGGCGAGGTTATGGCAACGACGACGGCGACGAAAATGATGGCGAGCAGTAGCCGCGCGTGACCGACATCCAGTCGTAGACCCTAACGCACCGGCCACCTCCCTCGGCCGGGGCGTCTCTCCTTCTAGCCACCCACCCGTTTCACGGTCCAGCCCTTCTGCTGCAGGACTTCGACGATCCGGTCACGATGGTCGCCCTGGATCTCGATGACGTCGCCACGAAGTGTGCCACCGGCGCCACACGATGTCTTCAACTCTTTGGCCAGCGCTTCCAGTTGTGCGCCTTGCAGGGGGACACCGGTCACCACCGTCACACCCTTGCCCTTGCGACCCTTCGTTTCGCGACCGATGCGCACGACACCATCCTTGGGTACGGAGGGTGCCGATTGTTTACCCGCCTCCTTGTTCGATGGCTGCTTCTTACGACCACCCCCGTCGGAGGAATATACCAGTGTAGAATTGCTACGCGGTCTCGCCTTCATCTCTGGTCCCCGAAGTACAGTCTCTGCGCCGTACCGCCCATGATCCACTGACGGTCCTCCGCCGTAAAAAAGTCGACCATCTCCCCCATGAGCAGATACTCGTAGAAGTTCCCCCACAACAGTCGACGGGGGCCGAAGGCGTCATATGCTCGACGCAGGTATGGCCACATGTCGCGGAAAGGGGGACGACTCTCCTTTGACGGATTGTGCAGCGACGTGCGCATATGGACATTGGGCAGCCGCGCCAGAGCGACGATCTGGTCGATGCCTTCGGCGTCGGGACGAGAGATGTCGATCATGGCGAAGTGGTCGATGACGACATTCACCCCTGGATGACGTTCGGCCATGATGCCCAATTGCTCGAGGTGTTCCGAACCCATAAATAGATTGAAAGTCGCGCCCAGGTCAGCGGCTGCCGCCCACAGTGGATCACACACGGGATCATCAAGCCAGCGGCTCTTACGGTCATAGATCGGACTGAGGCGCAATCCCGCCAGGCCCTCGACGGTGACCAGTTGCCGCAGCCTTTCGGCGTTGGCTTCGCCATCCTGCGGCGGAAACAACCGGTGCCCTACAAGCAGACCGATTGCGGCGAATCGATCCGGCCATCTTTTGACGCAGTGTATGGGGTAGTCATTGTTGCGGCCGTAATAACAGACATGACTGATCACGGTACGATCGACATTGTACTCCAGCATCCGGGCGATGAGATTTTCGCCCGTCTGCTCGCAGTCCGGCACGTTGTTGGGGCAGACCGAGACCTGGGGGTCGATGACGAAGCGCGGATCGTGCAGCGTCCAGGCGTGTTCGGAGGCGTTGATGATGGGCAGTTCGTTCATGAGGACGTCACCTCCCAGGAATACAGATGAGAGCCACTGCCAAAGTAGATCCGACCATCGAGCAGATCCCCTCCCGGGCCGACAGGCACCGGGGATTCAGCGACCAGGTCCAATCGAAAACGTGGTTCCGCGCCGGCGCCATCGTCGTAAATCCGAGCGATTCCACGCTGCAACAACACGAAGGTCTCCTCTGCTGGGCCACGGACGAAAATCCGTGGTCCCTGCTGGCCGTTGGTGGTCCCCAGCCGTTGCTGCACATCCTCCTGCTGCAGCAGACGCCGCGCCACGGGATCGAACACAAAGAACCGATGACCGTCAGCGAAACCGAAAACCAGTCCCTCGGGGCCAGCGTACAGATCGTGGTATGACTGTACGTCGTCGAGTAGCGGCGCGCGCCAGATGACGGCGCCAGATGGGATGTCGACGGTGAACAATTCTGCGAGGCTGGCCTTCTGTTCGCCACCGGTTCCCGGCGCCACGGTGGAACCGACCAGCAGGGCGCCATCAGCCAACTCCAGCAAGCTCATGGGCGCCTGCTCGGGCACCATGTCGGTATGTTCCAGCAGGTTGCCCGCCGCCGTCTGCCGATCCCAGATCAACAGACCGCCACCCGTATAACCGTATCCTGGTGTGCCACCCAACAACACGTACCGGCCGTCGGCGGTAACCCGCAGACAGTGCGGTCGATTGATCGTCTGTGCCGTCTCCCGCCACCAACGCGGATTTTGCTCCGGCCCACCTGCTTTCGTCGTTTCCACCCACGGTTGCGCTGGATCCCATTCCAGCAAGAAACCACCCGTATAACCGCCGACAAAGAAACGATCCTGATGGGCACGGACCGTATTCCACTGACCGAAGCTGGCGCGGTTCGTCCACTCGTCGGCGCCCGGATCATACTGGAAGAAACGCATCGGGAAGGCGGTGCCGCCGCAAATCGTAGCATCCGATGCCGCCGCCAGACCCATCAGGTGTGCACCTTCACTGCTGTAGTCAAAGCCCAACTCACGACGTTGACCGTCGACACCATCGACGACGAGTCGCTTGTCCACCGTGTCACATTCCACCAGCTGTTCGCCGTCAGGAAAATCGCGGTGGAACAGAGACTGGCTCGCGGTGATGATCGCCTTGGGCCGGCGCTTGCTGTGCGTGCCGACCGGCTCCGCCTGCCCTTCGTACAGGCGCAACCACGTGTCCCCATCCTCTGTACCCGCAAGAGGCAGACCGTAGACGGCACCATCTTCATCACGATATACATAGGCGGTGCCCTGTCCACGAGCAGCCTCTTGCAGCAAGGGCAGCGCTTCACCTGAATCTGGTTTCAACGCCACGATCTGACTTGCCGTGTTGCCCACGGCGAAGTACACCCACCCCGCCTCATCGGCGGCGACGAAACGCTGGTATTGCCGCCAATTCTGCCCATACACTGAGCCGTAGTCGCGGAATTCTCGTTGCGTCGGGTCGTAACAAGCGACGGCAGAATTCGGGTAGGTCGCGGACCAGATCCGACCGTTGTCGTCTTCCGTCATTCCCATCGTCATCTGTGGTACAGTCTCGGCGTGAAAGGTGAACTCACCTTTGTCCGGATCGTACTCGCAGAAGTGGTTGTTGAAATGTGTGTAGTAGCGGTTTCGACTCGACAGGATCGAGGCAAATGGACAGTCGCCACCGGGGTCGAAAGGCATCGGAATCTGCCGACTCTGTCCTGTATGCGCATCGATCTCGAGCAGGGCGTAACCACCGCGATGATCGAATAGCCAGAGTAACACGATGTTGCGTCCATTGCCGTCGTCGGTGGCCACCGTACCGCGGTGATTGCTTACAGGCGTCGCCACACCATGATGCAGGAAGCCGTTACCCAGATTTTCCCGTGCCATCTCAACTCACCTTGTCCCGCACGACACCACCGTCGCGCACTTGTTCCCAGAGTCTTTGCCATTCCTGTGACCCATCATCCGTCCGCGGCGGCTCCACACGCATGCCGTCCGACCAACCGGGGCCGGAGGCTGCACTGAAAGTATGTGGCCCCATCGCCCCCATATGAACACGGGTACCGTTCGGGAATACCAAGGTATTGATGATACGCGGTCGCGGATGTTCGTGTAATTGCCCGGCAGCCAACGACTTCAACGTCTCGGCAGAGACGCGATGACGTTCTACCGCAGCAACGTCTATCTGCACTCCCAGTCCGGGTCCATCCGGGACCGCCTGATACCCTCCACTGACTTCGACTGGTGACTGCAGCAGCTGCTCGGTGTACAGATTGATGCAGCTGATCGTCGGCCACGTGGCGTGCGACAACACTGCCCCCAGATGCGCCGCCCACGTCGTCGTCAAACCGTTGCCCACCAATTGCAGCCAGAACGGCAGCTGCGCTTCGGCGGCGAGTGTGCCGTGTTGCAGGACCCGTGCGGCACCCCCACTGACGACGAAGCCATCGCAGACTTCCTCGCGCACGGCGGTGATGAATGGCGGACTGCCGAAGTGCATGGCCAGCGGTCTTGGTACCACACGGCGGATCTGCCGATTGCCGAGGATGTCGTTCTGTGGAATGGGTGTCTCGAACATGGCGACTCGTTCGTATCCGGCCAATCTCGTGAGCACCGGTACCGCAGTAGCCGAATTCTGCAGCGACGCATTTGGATCCAGATCCAGCTTGAAGTGTGGTGGCGTTACCGCACTCACCGCCTCGAGTTGGGCGTAGATATCCCACCAGGGCCGCGGCTTGTTCTTGAAACTCGTGTAACCCGCCGCCACAGCGGCGGCGGCCTCCGCCGCCCAGTCTTCTGGAGACGCGTGCGAGCACCACCAGGATATCGGCGTGGCGTCACGCACCTTCGTACCCAACAGCTGATGTACCGAGACCCCCGTGATTCTGCCGACGAGGTCAAACAACGCCATCTGCAGACCCGCACCGAGCGAATCATCCCACATGGCGTCGGCGGGACTACTGTGCAACACGCGTTCGACGCTGGCATCCGTCACCCGTTGATGGGTGTAGTGGATGACGGTCTCCCCCCAGCCAACGTCCCCCGTGTCCGCCGTCACCCGACACAGTTCGAGGATGGACCAGTTGTACACCGTGCGTTGTGTGATCCGTTGCTGGCGTTCGGTGAATGGCACATCGACGAGGATGCGCTCAATGTCGGTGACCTTCATGGCAGCAACTCCGCTCCCGCCTGATCCTCGGTTTGCGCGCAGTGGGCACGCAGGCGTTCACGCCACTTTTCGAGGGTGTCTGCATGCCGTGCCTCGACAGCGAGATTCACCATCTCTCCCGGATCCTGGTGCAGATCGACAAGTTGCTCGCGGTTCCGACCCATGGCGTACACACTGTACTTCGTACGCTCACACACCAATGCCCGACCCACAGCCGGTCCCCCGGGACCATCTCCCAGACCAATGCTGGTTTCCACGGCGACGTGATTGCGCCATGTGCCGCCCTGGTCGCCTCGCAATAGCGGTTGTAGACTGCGGCCATCGGTGTCGGGCGCGTCGATACCGGCAACCTCGCACAACGTCGATCTGGCCCCGAAGCACCCCCGGGGCCCGTGCGATCAACGGAATGCGAATCGACTCCTCCCAGAAGGCCGTTTTCTGATTCCACCGGTGCGCGCCAGCGCCATCACCATGGTCGGAGGTGAACAGTACGAGCGTGTCCTCGTCATGACCGCTTTCCTGCAGTGCCGTCAACAGTCGGCCGACTTCGGCAGCGAGCGAGTCCATCGCCGGCGTCTGCAGATCGCTGTGGCCGGCGCAACTCATCGCCGTTGACGACTGCTGATCGGTGCAGACCAGCAGAATATTCGGTCGCTCCTTCATCGGCCCGGCACACCTACACTGCGCAGATGGGCGACACATCGTGCGACCTTGTCGGCCAGATCGTCCGGTTCGTCACGGTTGAAGGCGGGACCTTCCAGTTCCATGCAATACGCGTCGGTGTAACCTGCCCGCTGCAGCACGTCGTGCACCTTGTCGAATGGCACGATGCCTTCGCCAAATACGGGAAAGTCGAAGTCCTCAAACTTGCCGTGCGTGTCTTTCAGATGCACACCACGCACGAGATCGATGCAGGCGGCGACCTGCTCGACGGTGTCGATATTGTGATTGTAGTAGTAGACATTTGCGGTATCGTAATTGACGCCCACC
>Ga0310124_10003764_pt1 | contig 10134 bp, 9 predicted proteins | sample CB11b_AW_Bot5_MG_FD_203507 | JGI IMG/M metagenome (GOLD analysis project Ga0310124, IMG submission 203507) | Marine microbial communities from Western Arctic Ocean, Canada - CB11b_AW_Bot5 | ecosystem: Environmental > Aquatic > Marine > Oceanic | place: Canada: Western Arctic Ocean | collected...
TCCACCCGCACGATCGAACTCCCCGCCACCGACCCCGCCCTGTTCCGCTACCCCGTCGTCTTCATGCACGGTCGCAACCGCTTCGATCTCGCGACCGGTGAAACCAAGCAACTGCGACGGTACCTGGACAACGGCGGCCTGCTGTTCGCCGACGCCATCTGCGGATCCAAGCCGTTCGACAGCAGCTTCCGTCGCATGGTCGGACAACTCTACCCCGACGCCACGCTCGAACGGATCCCCGTCGATCACGAACTGTTCCGACTGGAGATCGGACATGACATCCGCAAGGTCAAGCGGCGTGTGGTCCCGGCCGGGGTCGGCGGAGCCAAGGCGTTGGCCACCGAGGTCCGCGAGGGGGAACCGTTTCTCGAGGGCCTGAGGATCGACGGCCGCTACGTCGTGATCTACAGCCGATACGACCTCAGCTGCGCCCTCCAGCGACAATCCTCGGTCGCCTGCGCCGGCTACGTCACCCGCGATGCCGTTCGCATCGGCGTCAACGTGATCCTCTATGCCATGGTCCAGGACGCCGGGCACCGGCGGCGGTTCGAAGATCTCCGCCGGGTCTCCCTGCTGCGGCGTTCGCTGTTCGCCCGCAACAGGTGAACCGAACGGAACCGGTTCATTCGGGCAGCAGCCGGGGGTCCAGCCACGCGGCGTGGTCGCCCACGTCGGCCCGACGTCCGTAGTCGACCTCCAGCGTCAGGCTCCCGGCTCCCTCCAGGTCGATTGGTCCCACCCGCTTCGGCGGGTCCCGGCCCGTCAACGGCCCGCTGGCCCATACCGCTCGGCCATCCACCAGGACCCGAAACACCACGTCTCCGGCTCCGTCGGCCGAATCGTCGATCGCCACCCGTGCGCAAAACCGGCGGTGTCGCCGATCGAGAGTCCAGGTCATGCGGGTCCGGCTGGTCATCCCCAGTCCACTGGCCGTCCAGCGTCCGGCAACGACCAGCGGTCCGCCGCTGATCGATCCGTCCACCACCGGCGGCCTCACCGCCCCCACGAAGGGTGTGTGCACCACCTGACGCGGCTTCTTCCCCGGCAACCGCACCGCCTGGCTGCCGAAGTACTGCACGCTGCGGATCGACCGCCCGGCGACGTCGTGCCGGGTTCGGTCGTCAAGCACCAGCCGGACCAACCCGCCCGCGACGGCTTTCGGCCAGGCGGCGGTCAGTCTCGAACCATCCACGAACCCGACTCGGACATGTCGCGGTGCCCGCCTGGACGCCACCTGCAGTTCGGGGTTCATCGACAGCACCGCAACCGATTCCCGGGCGACACGTCGCGATCCGGCTTCGGTCGCCAACACGACCGCCTCGGCCCCGAGGCTCTTCAATTCACCGGCCATGCGGTCACCGCCCCGCAGCCACAGTTCATCGACAGGTCGGCGACGGTCCCTGGAGAGGCTGCGACGGACGATCTTCTTCGGAGCCCCTCGCAACACCACGGCCCGAACCCGCTCCAGCGGAATTCGCCAATCCGACTGGTCCGCGACCAACCGCCACCGGACCACCAGGTGCTCGTCGTCCATCGACACCACCCGGCAGATCAGTCGATCGCCACCGGCCAGTAGCACCTCGTCCCGACCGACCGCCCTCGGAACCGACTTCGGTTTTCCGGTCGTCGGATCGTTTTCGAACCGGTCCCACCGCAACACCCGCCCGGTCGGAACACGGCGATCGCCCACGACCAGTCCATCCCGAACCACCTCGACCCGCTGCCCCTCGATCGGCTCGCCGTCGATCAACTCGACCCGTACGCCGGGCTGACGCAACCGGTCCCGATCGGCTGCCATCGCGATCCCCGCCAGGGTGGCCACAACGGCCAGTCCACCGGCGAAACGTCTCGATGCCATCCGCATCCACTCACTCCTCACGCCAGCGGTCGCCTCACCGATGGAAAATCGGCAGGTAGTTGTTGGGAGCCTGCAGGATCAGCAGGGCCATCGCCGTACCGTAATGGTCGCAGGTTCGGTTTCGCCAACCCCCGCCGGCCTGCTGGGTCGAGACCAGGTGATCGCGAATCGCCGGATACCACTTCGACCAGGTCTCACCACCGGCCTGCCAGGCGGCCTGCACGGCGTAGTAATGTCCATAAAGAAAGTGGTCGGGAATCCGCGAGGCGGTTCCGGGCGTCGCCACGAATCGCGACAGGAAGGCCAAGCCTCGCTCAACCTCGGGTCCGTCGTAGATGCCCGCGCTGGACAGAGCCACCAGGCCGGCCGCCGTCACCGGAAACAGGCTCTCGCGCCGCGCCGGCATGTAGCGGAAACCCCCGTCAGCGTTCTGGCACCGCCGGACGAACCCGGTGCACTTCTCGATCGCCGCCCGCGGAACCCCGATCCCGGCATTCCGCGCAGCCCGCAGCGCCATCACCTGACAGACCGTCATCGACAGGTCCGCGTACTCGGCCCGTCGTGGCTCGTACCGCCACCCCCCCTCGTCGTTCTGAACTCCGACAATCAAGTCGACCGATCGACTCAACACCTCCCGCAAACGGGCACGAACCCGCGGCCGCGTCTCCATCCCGTGCACCTCGGCCAGGAACAGCGTGGCGAAACCGTGGCCGTACATCGGTCCGTGCGAAACATAGGGTTCGTTGATGATGTAGCCGCTGGGCCGGGCCGACTCGATCAACATGTCGACGATCCGGCTGACCTGGCCGCCGTAGCGGCCACGACCGGGAGTGTGGCCCCCGGCCAACAGGGCGAGCCCCGAGAGCGAGGTGACGGCGACGTTGTGAGAAAACTGTTTCCCGGTGCCGAACGACCCGTCGGGATGCTGTCGCGACGTGAGGAAAGCCAGTCCCGAAGCGATGGCTCGGTCGGCCTGGGGCGTGACCATCCCGCGAGTGACAGCCGGCGGACGGGTTCGCGACTGGGCCCGGGCCCCGCTCTCCAGGCCCAGCGTGCAGGCCAGGACCAGCACCGCGATCAGTCGGGAACGACCTGCGGCAGCACCGGCTGGAGACTCGACCCCGGAGCAACATTCGGCCAGGACGGCAGCCAGAAGGGACGGGGCCGCATGCCACCATGAGCGGCCCGCTGCTCCATCGCCCGCCGGGCTTCGGTTCGTGGCTGGGTCATCCCCGGAGGCCGAGGACCTCCCACCGGACCCAGCTCGGCGCTGGGAAACGGATCGTGGAACTCGAAACTGCGACGCTCGGCCTTGGGATGCCGAGGCATCGACTGAGGCATCCGGGTGTTCTGGCTGACCAGGCAACCCGGGAGCAGCAGCGAGACCGTCATCAGCAAACGGCCCGGCCACTCGATCACGCGTCGTCGCATCCCGCCCTCCAGCACCGTCACGCCCGCCCCAGGCTGGTCGCGCGGGATTGTAGTGCGGTGGCCGATGCGGGCCTAGACGACTTGACGACGTCACGGTGACTTCCCCGAGGCTCCCTTCAGGCAGACCAGATGACGGGTGGTCCTGAGGAAAAACCGGTCCTGCGAGATCGCCGGGGACGCGAAGACACTTTCGCCGATCGTGTTCTTGGCCAGTTCCTCGTAACGGTCACCCCCCCCGCGAATCACCAGCGTCACTCCCGATTCGTTGACCCAGTAGATCCGGTCACCGGCGGCAACCGGTGAGGCGGTGAAACCGCCGCCAAACCGCTTCTGCCACACCGGCTTGCCCGTCTCGGTGTCCAGGCAGGTTGCGATCCCGCCGTCGGTCACCAGGTAGTACCTCTTGCCGACGACGATCGCCGAGGGCACAAACGGCGACCCCCGTGGGTTCTTCCACTCGACGTGCGTCTTGGTCACGTCGCCTGTTCCACCCGGGCGGATCCGCATCGACGGACCGCTCGGACCACTGACCACGTACAACCTGCCGTCGATGAACAGCGGGGTCGGGATGCACTCGCGACGCATCTCGCCGGCCGTCCACAACGCCCGACCCGTCCCCGGATCGAACGACTCGACCCGCTGGGACCCGCAGACGATCAACTCGTGACGTCCGTCCTTCAGACGGATCAACTGGGGTGAACTCCACGACAACCAGCGACCCGGGCGGTCGACCTTCCAGCGGTTGGACCCGGTCTTGCGGTCCAGGGCCACAAGGTAGCTGTCACCGTAGTGATCAACCTGCAGCAGAATCGTGTCACGGTACAGCAACGGTGAACTCGACGTCGCAAACCGGTTCTCGATCACCCCGTATTCCCCCGAGAGTGACCGGTGCCAGATCATCCGGCCGCTGGCCGACTCGAAACAGAACACGTCGCCGGTACCGAAAAAGGCCCAGACGTGGCGGCCGTCGGTCACCGGCGATGGACTCGCCATGCTGCTCTTGTTGCCGTGGTACCGCGTCGGTGCCGTGCCCCACAGCCGCTGGTGCCAGCGGATCCGGCCGGTGTCACGTTCCAGGCAGATCACGTGCAGGTTGACCAGGTTCTTGCCGTCCGAGGCGGTCACGAACACCCGGTCGTCGAAGATGACCGGGTTCGAGATGCCGGAACCGGGCAGAGGCGTCTTCCAGGCGACGTTGGAATCGGCCGACCAGTTCAACGGCACCCCGGTGTCACGGCTGACGCCGTTGCGGTCCGGTCCCCGCCACCCCGGCCAGTTCTCGGCACGTGACTCCTCACCGGCGACCGCCATGATGGTCGCTCCCAACAGCAACGCCCGACCGATCGTCCCGTTCCAAGACCGCTTCATGCTCGTGTTCCTCATCGAACCGACTCCCTGGAAACCGAGGTGTTCTTCTCGGTCGCCGCGGGCAACCCGCTGGTGACACCCACGCCGCCGCCGCCAGCATCGCAGATCCGCAACTGCAGCGACCAGTTGTTGGGCACCGCGGGGTTCTTGTGCTGAGGTCCCTGGCAGACCTTCACCAACATCCGGTTGCGACCCTTCTTCAGCGTCACGGTGGTGCGGAACCGATCCAGCCGCGTGCCGTTGAGCCACTGGAGTCGGCGGAGGACCCGCTTGCCGTTGAGCCAGATGGTGATGTTGTCGTCGGCTCCGCAGCGAATCTGGACCGACTGCTTGCGGGGCGAAATCACCTCGGTGTAGGCATACCCGACCGCCTCCTTGACCGCGGCAATCGCCCCGTTGAGGTTCGACTGGCCGAAACGATCACCCGAGTGGTGCCGCGTCCACTTGATGCGTCCACCACCTTTTCCGGTGTAGGTCGCCGCCAGGTCCACGCCGGCTGCGACCTGCTTCTCGGGCGGCAACACCAACTCGAAACCGGTGGTGCCGGGTGCGTCGAACGGGCCCAGCAGGAACCAGTTGGTGACAAAACCCATGTGAGCCACAATGCTGACTTCCTGGCCAACCGCCTTGAGCCTGTCCGCGGCGGTGCCGATCTGGCCCGAGTTCCGTGCTGCCCGGAACGCCTTGCGGTACTCGCCGAAGGCCTCCCGGTTTCGCCCCGCCTGCTTGGCCCGGTCGCCTCGAGCCAGGGCCGCAACGACCGCGTCGTCCCGAAACTCGGGATCAGCAAGCAGCCCGGGGACCAGCGAGGCGGTGGTGCCCGGTTCGAGCCGCTCGACCAGGTCGAGCACCAACCGCCTGACGCGGCCCTGTCGCTTCGGGTTGGTGATGTAGGTCTTGAGGAACGAGACGGGAAAATCGGGAACCGGATCCCGGGCAAGTTCCCGGCGGGTGATCTGCTCGTAGACGATCCGGTACCAGTTGGCCGCCACGATGTTGTCGGTGTCCATCGCCTCCAGCAACCGGGGCAGCAACTCCAGGCCGTTACGGGCCAGGCGATCGGTGGCCTTTCGAGCTGCGATCGAACCGCGACCGCCGGGGCCGGTCCGGGCGACCGAGGCCAGGTCGTCACCGATCTCCTCGGCCCACGCCGCCGGGCCAAGCAGTCCGGTCGTCAAACCAACGAACAGTCCTAACGCCGGAACTCGCGTCCATGACATCCACACACCTCCCACTGTCGGGCTCACCGTGACCGGGTCTCACCGGCACCTCTCACACCGCCTGATCCTAAACCGAGAGGCTCGGACAGGGAAACCCGCCGACCGCTGACTTCCCTTTCCCCGGAACCGCCGGTAGCATCGCTGCCGAATTGCCCCCCCGGCAGGAAACGGGCCGACTCTCATGGCGACTCCCCACGTGTGTGTGCTGCGTGCTCCCGGCACCAACTGCGACGTGGAAACCGCGCACGCCTTCACCTCCTGCGGTGCCGTTGCCGACCGGGTGCACCTGTTCCGGGTGCTCGAGTCCCCGGGGTTGCTCGATGACTACCAGGTGCTGTGCGTTCCGGGCGGATTCAGCTACGGCGACGACATCGGTGCCGGGGTGATTTTTTCGAGCCAGTTGCGAGGACAACTCTCGGAGACCATCGGGCGATTCCTGTCCGAAGACAAGCTGGCGCTGGGCATCTGCAACGGGTTCCAGGTGCTGCTGAAGGCCGGGATCCTACCCGGGGGTGCGGCGGCGTGGGCAACCGATCTCGAAAACCACTCGCCGGACGCCACCCTGACCTGGAACAACAACGGCAAGTACACCGCCCGCTGGGTCCGGCTCAAGGTCGTCTCGACCGGCAACGTCTTCCTCCGGGGTCTCGATGAGCTCGACCTGCCGATCGCCCATGCCGAGGGACGACTGGTGCCCCGCGACCAGGACGTGCTGTCCGACTGGTTCGCCAACGACCAGGTCGGCCTGTGCTACCGACACCGCCCACACGATGGACAGGCCACCGACAATCCGGATACCGCGCCCAACGCAGGTGATCCGCTGCTGCCCGAACCGCACAACCCCAACGGATCGACCGCCAACATCGCCGGGCTCGGTGACCCCAGCGGCCGCGTGCTCGGGCTGATGCCGCACCCGGAACGCTTCCTCCACGCCACCCAGCATCCCCGCTGGACCAGGCTGGGACTCTCCGGAGACGGAGACGGCCTGACCGTGTTCCGCAACGCGGTCGAGTACTTCGCCTGACCGCTGCGCTACAACACCCCCGCCCCGAACTCGGGCGGATCCCCCTCGATCGTCTCGGCCGCGGGAGATTCCTGCGGAACGTGAGGCCCGGCCGGCGTTTCGACGGCTGGTTCGATCCGTCCCGCGATCGCCGGCATGCCGTCGGCCAGAGTCGCGTACCGGTCCTCGTCGTAATCGTCGTAGGTGCAGACGTAATCGGCTTCCTTCGCCTTGACCTGCTCGTCCGCATAGGCCTCGATCACCCGGTTCTGGATCATCTCGCGGCACGACGAGTTGATCGGGTGAGCGATGTCCGCGTAGAGCTTGGCGCGACCGTCATCGCCCTTGATGGCACGCTCGTCGCAGAGCTTCGCCCCGCACTGGTTGCAGAAGATGCTCCGAAGATGGTTCTTCGTGTTGCACTGCGGACACCGGTCGGTGAGCCTCCGCGAAGGCATGGCCACGAAGGCCCCCTTGGTTCCCTGGATGATCTTCAGGTCCCGGATGACGAAACACTGGTCGAAGGTGACCGAACAGAACGCCAGCAGACGCTCGTGCGGATCGGCCATGAGTTTGATGCGAACTTCCGTGATCTCCACTGTTGTCCTCCTTGTCGCTACTCCTCAGCCCCCCCATTGACCAGCGATCACCTGGCTGCTCATTTGACGTCGACCCGCACTCACGCTCCCGTTCGCACCGCCATCGCCCACGGCACTCCCGTGCCCCGCAACCGCCTGGCGATGCGACGGGCCAACCGATCGGTGGAACACAGCCCGAAGCAGGCCGTCCCACTGCCGGTCATCGCCGACGCCACCACGGGCTGACGATCCAATCGGTTGATCAGGTCGGTGACCTCCGTATTCAGGGTTGTCGCAGTCTGTTGCAACGAGTTGTGGAGAAACCTCGAAGCGGCGGCAAGTCGGCCGTCGGCCAGCGATTCGACCAGCGACCGAGCCGAACGGGGGTGAGAACTGACACGGCAATGCCGGTAGACCTCGGCCGTCGACAATCCGCTGGCCGGACGCGAAACGACAAACGGCCGTTCGACCGGGTGAATCTCCTCGCCACGGCCCCGACAGATCGCCGCCGGAACGCCCCGAACGAAAAAAGACACGTCGCTGCCCAAACGGGCAGCCAGCGACAACAGCTCCTCGGCCGCCAGGCCCAGCTCCCACAGCTGGTCGAGCGCCACCAAGGTGGCCGCCGCATCGGTCGATCCGCCCGCCAGACCCGCCGACACCGGGATCCGCTTCCACAGGTCGATCGTCACACCCCGAGAGGTGCCCGAATGGTCCTGCAGAAGCCGAGCCGCACGGACGACGAGATTGTCATCGCCCGGGGGCACCGTCCCACCGACGACACCCGGGCCATGACAACGCAGCCGAATCTCTGGTGTGGGTTCCTCCGTGAAACGCAGAGTGTCATGCAGCGAGATAGTGACCATGAGTGTTTCCAACTCATGAAACCCATCCTCTCGCCTGCCCAGGACTTCCAGGAACAGGTTCAGCTTGGCCGGGGCATCAACCCTCAGCGCTGCGCCGTCACGGCGAATCAGCATCGAGCCTCATGCCCCCATGCCACGCCTCACCTGCAACGATCAACCAGCCACGCGGTGCAAGACCATCAGGGTTCATCGATCGGAGTTGTCGTGAGCGTCAATAGCGGTGTGGGAAACTCCGTTTTCTCCCGGTATCTGCTGAACATCCCGGCCCGCTTCCAACGGACCGCTTCAGTCGGGAAATCTACCCGGATCTCTCCGGCCGAGTCAACCCCCCGCCCACCTCCAGGCCATTGACCCCACTCCGACATCGGGTACAACCCAGCCAGTTCCAAGCGTCCCGACCACAGCAACCACTTCGTCCGCATGCCAGACGACACGGTGAACCATCCGGCACCCGGACCACCCCGCGGCCGCGGCACCGATCTGCGTCCGCAAAACCGCTTCATTCCACTCGAAGTGGTTCCCGACCCCGAAGCCGCTGCCGCCGCCGGTGACGGATCGGACGAACCGGTCTCTCGACGAGGGCCCCGCACCGAGTTCCTCGCCGACTCGTCCCGCTCGATCGTCAGCCGCAACGACAGTCCCGACATCCCCTTCACCTACAGCCTCAATCCCTACCGGGGCTGCGAACACGGCTGCGCCTATTGCTACGCCCGTCCCAGCCACGAGTTTCTCGGATTCGATGCGGGCCTCGACTTCGAGACCCGCATCGTCGTCAAGCACCAGGCTCCCGACCTGTTCCGTGACTGGTTGAACCGGTCGGGATGGGAACCGTGCACGATCGCCTTCTCGGGCGTCACCGACTGCTACCAGCCCGTCGAACGCACGCTGAAACTGACCAGGAGTTGCCTGGCGGTCGCTGCCGAGGCACGGCAACCGATCGAACTGATCACCAAGAACGCAATGCTGGTCCGCGACCTCGACCTGCTCGAACAACTCAACCGGCACCGCGCTGTCAGCGTCTCGATCAGCCTCACCACCCTCGATGCCACCCTCGCCCGACAGCTCGAACCCCGCACCAGTTCCCCCGAGGCCCGGCTGCGGACCGTCGCCACGCTCTCCGAAGCCGGCATCCCCGTCCGGGTGATGCTGGCACCGATCATCCCGGGCCTGACCGACAGCGAGGTCCCGGCGATTCTCGAAGCCGCCGCCGACGCCGGAGCCCGGTCGGCCTCGTGGCAGATGCTCCGTTTGCCCCTGGCCGTCGAAACCGTGTTCGTCGACTGGATCTCCCGGACCCTTCCCGATGCGGCCGAGCGGGTGCTGGGACGGATCCGCAGTGTGCGAGACGGCCGGCTCAGCGATACGCAATTCGGACGACGGATGCGAGGTACGGGCCCCCTGGCCGAACAGATTCGCGCCACCTTCGAGGTCTTCGCCGCCCGCCACGGGCTCGACCAGGGGCTCCCACCACTCTCGACCGATGACTTCCGGCCACCCATACCGAGCTCCGGACAACTGCGGCTGTTCGCCTAGAGGTTCACTGCCACAGCAACGCCAGAGTGCCCAGGCCGTAGAAGGTGTACTCGACATCGGCCTGGGTGTCCCACGCCGCGCCGCGAAACCCGCCGGTCGGAAACTCCAGCTCACCGGAAATGAACGCCTCGGCCCGCTCGGGCTTCAACACGCCCTCCAATTTCAGGTCCTGCACGGTCAACAGCCCGGTGAAGGTCGAGAGACCATCACTGAAAGGGATCCGCGTGTTGGCCAGGAAACCACCCTCGTCTCCCCTGACGATGCCCAGGAATTCGCC
>Ga0310124_10003765_pt1 | contig 10133 bp, 6 predicted proteins | sample CB11b_AW_Bot5_MG_FD_203507 | JGI IMG/M metagenome (GOLD analysis project Ga0310124, IMG submission 203507) | Marine microbial communities from Western Arctic Ocean, Canada - CB11b_AW_Bot5 | ecosystem: Environmental > Aquatic > Marine > Oceanic | place: Canada: Western Arctic Ocean | collected...
TCGATTTCGGCTGCCCTGCTTATCACGACGACGGCTGGACCGTCAAGCAAGCGCTCGACGTCGTCAGGCGCCTGGAACCGTACGACCTGTATTTCTTCGAGGAAGCGCTGCACCCCTACGATGTCGAGGGTTTCGCCCGCCTCACCGCCGGCGCCCGGACCCGTATCGCCACGGGGGAGAGCCTGGTGACACAGCGGGATTTCGACCGTTTCATCGATGGCCGCGCTGTCGATGTCATTCAGCCGGATGCCAAGCAGATCGGGATGACGGTGTTTCAGCGCGTCGCCCGCCATGCCGAAGCTGCCGGCATACTCTGCATCCCCCACAGCCCCTGGTCGGCTCTGGCCAATGCCGCACATTTACAAATTCTGTCGACGGTGACCAACGGTGCCATGATCGAGTACGTTGCGATGGCAGGCTTCCGCGGCGTCCCCTACGTGGAGACGCTGCAGGAGATCATGTCGTTCCGCCTTGTCGAGACACCACCGACGCTGAACGCCGGCTGGCTCGAATTGAGCGACCGCCCGGGCCTCGGGCTCGGACAATTCGTGCCGGACGCGATTACCGAGCTTGCCGAGCTGGAACCGGTCGACTTTCCCTGAACACCCCTAATTGCTGACTCTGGAGATACCACCGATGCCCATCAAAAAAGTACTCATCACGTTCAAAGATTGGGAACGGGAGTTTCAGGACGCTGCTGCGGCACACGGATTTTCCGGCACGATCATCTGCAGCGACGACGAAGCGGAGATGCTGCGTGAGATTGCCGATGCGGACGCCGTGGTCATTGGCTCTTTCAACGCCGAACTTTTAGCGGCTGCCGGGAATCTGCAGCTGGTCCATGCGTGTTCGGGCGGTGTCAACGGCCTGCTCTTTCCGGAGCTGGTCGCCAGCGACGTGCCGATGGTCTGTCTGAAACCGGCCTTCGGCACCGTCGGCGGTGAGCATGCGATCGCTGCCATGCTGGGGGTCGCCCGCAAGTTCGACTATACGCCGGTATCCCTGCCGATGACGCAATGGGATGACGGTTATGACGACGTGGCAAAACCGTTCGACCTCGAGGGCAGCACGGTCGGCATCGTCGGGCTCGGCACGATGGGTACGGCCGTGGCGCAGCGGGCGCGGGCACTGGGCATGCGTGTCCTCGGTCTGACGCGGACACAGAGGACTGCCGAAGCTGCCGATGCTGCGTACACCGCCGACCAGCGGGCGGCGTTTCTGGGCCAGTGCGACTTTGTCGTCATCGCGGTGCCGGTGACGCCGGCGACAGAGGGCATGATCGATGCCGCCTTTCTCGGGGAGATGAAATCGAGCGCCTACCTGATCGACTGCAGCGGCCGCTCGGTACTGTTCGATTATCCGGCCCTGGTCGAGGCGATCACTGGGCAAACCATCGCCGGCGCCTCGCTGCAGCCGGGTGGGGCCAGTGCCGAGCTTCGCTGTCCGCCGGCCGATGATCCGTTCTGGGAGCGGCCGAACGTCATCGTCACACCGTGCCGGGGCACTTCCGTGCAAACCAACGACAAGGCACGCACCCTGATTTTTGACAACTTTCGGCGCCTCGACAGCGGCGAACCGTTGCTCGGGCTGGTCGACAAAGTCGCCGGGTATTGACACGGACACGGATTGGTTGCGGTTCGCCGCCTTAAAAAACGGAATGGATGAGAGGTACATATGTCCACACGACGCCCGAACATCCTGCTTATTCTGACCGATCAGCAGCGCCAGGATTCGCTGGGTTGCTACGGTAACGAGCAGATCAACACGCCGCGTCTCGACGCGCTGGCCCGCGACGGTGTCTGCCTCGACAGCCATTTTGTCACCAACGTCGTTTGCATGCCATCCCGAGCGAGCCTGTTCACCGGCCGATATCCGAATCGACATCGTGTCAATTCCAACGGCTGCCCGCTGCCGTTGTCGGAGGTGACGATGGCCGAAGTCCTGCGCCGCAGCGGTTACCGCACTGCCGCTGCCGGCAAACTTCATTTCAGTTCGCTGCAGGCGGAACTGGACAAGGCCAATCCCGAGAGCCGCGCCTGGTGGGAGGCTGGCAAACGATTACCACAACCCTATTACGGTTTCGAAAACGTTAAACTGACGAACGCCGACGGACCCGGGTGCTACACCGATTATCACCTCGATCTCTGTCGTCTGGATCCGGACTTGCCGGCACTGCTCACGCCAGAAAAAGCGCTGGCCAGCAGCGGCGCCCCGAGTTCCTGGAAGTCCGCTATTCCGGAGGAACACCACAGTACGACATGGATCGCCGATCGGGCCCTCGAGTTTCTCGATTCATTTGCCGATGATGACGATCCGTTCTTTCTCTGCGCCAGTTTCCCCGATCCGCATTTTCCGTTCAATCCGCCGGCACCGTATTGCGATATGTACGATCCCGCCACGGTGCCGATGCCGAACCGATCGCCGCGGGAAACGGAGACTGCCTCCACCGAGCTGCAGTATCGTTGGCAACAGTTCGAGGAATGGCACGGGTATCACGCGCTGGACATGTCCGATGCGCACATTCGTGAAATCATCGCTCACACCTACGGAATGATTTCCCTGATCGACAAGAATGTCGGGCGTCTGCTGGACCGCCTCGACACTGCCGGGTTGGCAGAGAACACGGTTGTGGTTTTCATGTCCGATCACGGCGAACACCTCGGGGATCATTATCTGATCTACAAGTGCCTGGTGCTCGACGAATTGATTCGTGTGCCGTCGATCTGGCGGTTGCCCGATCGCATCGCCGCCGGCCATCGGGTCAGTGGCTTTTCCAGCATGATCGATGTCATGCCGACCCTGCTCGAATTCGCCGGTGTCGATGTGCCGCCAGGGGTGCAGGGCGAATCGTTGCAGGCGCCATTGTCCGGAACAGATTGGGCAGGCCGAGGCTGGGCTTTGGTTGAGAATGACGACATCGGACAGTCGCCGGTCCTGGCCGATCAGAATTTCGGCCGCACGCTGCGCACGGAGCACTACAGTATCAACGTATACAGTTCCCGTGACGACGGCGAGATGTACGACATGATCAAAGACCCGGGGCAATTGTGCAATATCTGGTCCGATCCCGCTTATGCCGAACCGAAGATGCACTTACTGCTCCAGCTTATAGAGTGTTCCGCCAGCGCTGCATATGACGGCACCAACCCGAGGACCGGTGCGACGTGAACCCGGGCCATAATCCCCACATCATAAATCTCACTCGTAGTCTTTCCATCGTTATCCCCATGGATTACTGGTGATATCACGATGACTGGCATGTTTCGCCTATACCGACGACCTGGATCGTCTCACCAAGACCCGCAACTTCTCAAGCCAAGGTTAACATGAAAAAACGACTTCTCCTCGCACTGACCGTCATTCTCGTTGTCAATGCCGACGCCCAATGGAGCGAAGCCGAGCGTGCCGCTGGTTACGTCGTTTTCGAACGCGACGATCTGCTGGCGCTCAAGCGCACCGACGTGCCCGGACGCGACGCCGTCGTGTCGAAGGTCACCAGCACGCTGGCCCGGGACGAATACGAATCCGTGCAGCTCGGCGTGTTCGCGATTGACGGTGGCCTCGAACAGGTCAAAGTAACCGTTGAATCGGATCTCGCGGTACAGACCTATCATCGTATCGACCCCGCCTTGAAGAGCCGGCTCGGCGATGTCGCTGTCTTCGGCGACCAGGGCGTCATCTACAACTGGGTTCCGGCAAATGTCCACTTGCAGCGCGGCGACCTCGTTCGCACGATTAGCGCCGGCGATAATGTCAGTCTGTGGTTGACGATTCATGCACCGGCCGATGCGGAACCGGGACTGCATTCCGGTAAGATACGTATTGAGCCTGCCGGCAAGCCTGCGACGGTGCTCGACCTCGAGATCAACGTGCGGCCCTTCAGGCTTCAGCGGCCTCGAGCGGCCTTTGGCATGTGGATGCGCGAAGACATGATGCCGGAATGGCTCGGCGGTCGGTCGATGCCGCGGGAGACATTGCTGGCGGTCTATCAGGATATGGCCGATCACGGCCACAATTCGAACTGGTTCTATCCGATGGGACGATACGACCAGTTGCCGCCGGTCAAATGCCACAGCCTCGAGCGGCTGATTCCACTGGCGCAGCAGGCGGGATTGGTCGATCCCAAGATTCCAGTTTTGATGGCAGGCGGGGTACCGGGTGACCGGAAAGGCCGCGCCGTGTACGAGGCAATCGCCTGGTTCGAGGCGGAAGCACGCCGCCGCGGGCTGCCGGAGTTCATTGCGTTCGGCCCCGATGAGCCGCATTATCCCGGCGACGCCGACGTTGTACACCAGGCATTGACCCTGCTGCGCGGTACCTCGTTGCGCACCAACCTGGACCAGTCGAACATGGCGGGTGTATACGGCTACATGACGCCGGGACTCTGCGACGTGCACACCGTCCATGACGGCTCGATTACGCCGGAAGTACTGGCGGAGGCCGAACGCATGGGCTCGTCGATCTGGGCCTATTCCTATCGTGTCTGGCGCGAAAATTTCGATCCGTTGCCGCAGCGCTACTTTGCCGGCCTCTACACCTGGACTTACAAGCTCGGCGGTAATTGGGTCTGGGCGTACAACTACGGACATCACCGCCATGCCTGGTTCATGCCGGACAGCCACGAGCCGATGCCGATCACCGCTATGGAAGCACGGCGGGAAGGCATCGACGATTACCGCTACCTGCAGATGCTCGAGGATTGCGTCGCTGCCTATCCCGATCATGCAGAGTCCGCAAACGTAACAGCCTGGCTGGATAATCTGCGTAACCGCCTGATTGGCGCCATGCCCAATAAAGTGACGGCAGGCGCGCCATTGGCTCCCGCCGAATTCGATCAAATTCGGGAGACGGCAGCCGAATACATCGGCAAGTTCGGCGCCATTGCAGATGCCTCCGACCGCTGGCCGCGGACGACGCACACGAAAGAGGAGGCAGCGTATCGCGGCCGTCCCGTGCAGGATTGTATCGCCGGGCTCAAGGCATCCGACGTTGCATCCCGCCGCGCCGCGGCGTGGGCGTTGTATGAGTACGGCCCGGATGCCGCACCGGCGGCGCTGGCGCTGGGGAAGGTCCTGGCGGACCCGGATGTGCGCATGCCGGCCCTGCACGCGCTCGAAAAGATCGGCCCGGATGCCGCGCCGGCGGTGCCGGAGATTGCCAAACTTGTCCACCACCCGGATCCTTATGTGCGCATCGGCGCAGCCCTGGCACTGGGTGAGATCGGCGCGCCGGTCCAGGAATACACCCGTACGGGACGGCGCAAGGCGTCACCCCATGCAGCGCTCGTGGTCGAGCCCCTCATAGTCAGCCTGAAAGACGAGTTCGAACTCAACTCGCATACAGCTGCCAGTATACTCGGCAGTATCGGGGCACCGGCAAAACCCGCCGTTCCCATCGCCATCGGGTATCTCGACCGGCATCATGACTTGTCGGCGGCGGGACTGGGCATACTCACCGGCCTCGGGCCGCACGCGGCGGCCGCGGTGCCGAAGCTCCTCGCATTCGGCAAAGGCGACCTGGCGGACACGCGGGTGGTCGAGGCGCTTGCCGCGATCGGTCCGGCTGCGGCTGCAGCGATTCCGGCGTTGACGGCGCGTGCGTCGTCGCAGACCGGTGCGGCGCAGGCAGCGGCGGTCTACGCCCTGTTTTGTATTCGCAATGAACCCGGTGATCTCCAGCGCCTGGTCGACTCGCTACTCAGCTCGGATGCGGACAAGCGCGAGATCGTCGAACGCCTCCGGCAGCTCGGGGCCCGGGCGAAACCGGTTGTTGCACAGATCCGGCCGCTGCTGCAGTCCGAAGATTTTTCAGACGTCCACGAAGGCTTGCAGACATTCCTCGGCCATGTTGAAGCCGGTGAGGTGCCCGGTGTCTTCTACGAGTGGTAGACGGCTGCGCCGGTGCCGCGATGCCTGAGCGCTGGTGATTCACGGCACACAAGCCCTGGGGCAAGTCAATCAGCCGGCGGCACATCCCGCTTCCCGGGGCCGGAATATGAAATATCCGTCTGCGCCGGTGCCTTGAACGGGCGTTCGTCGGTCATTTGCTCGCGGGCATGGGCGGCGTAACCAGCGGATCGTCCGATGATGAAGAAGGCTTTGCCGACTGCCGGATCGAAGCCCATATCGCACAACAGCGCTGCAACGATCCCATCGACGTTCATCGGCAGTCGCTTGCCGCTGACCTTTTCCAGCGCCGCTTCTAATTGACAGGCGAGAGCGGTGTGGGCGTCGGCGATTTGCCAATCGCGCGCCAGCTCGAGCAAGACAGTGACGCGCGGATCTTCGGAATGCACCGGATGCCCGAAGCCGGGCAGGCGTTTGCCGGCGGCACGCAGGTTGGCGACGACATCTTCAGCAGAGGTTCCCGCGCTCACCGTTTGCTGCAGAATCTCTGCACACGGCTCGATGGCGCCGCCATGGACGTCGCCAATGGCGCTTACACCTGCGGCAACAGCGGTCTGTAAAGGCACGCCGCAGGATGCTACGAAACGCACCGCATCGGCGCTCGGCGCTGCCAGGCTGTGGTCACAGCACGCCACCAGGATAGCCTCGACCATGCGGCCCTGATGACCATCCGGCAACTCGCCCTTGAGCAGCAGATAGACAACGTCGCCGAATGATCGGCTGCGCGTTAACTGTTCGATCGGATAGCCGCGCACGAGGATCTCGTTCGGGCTCACCTTGGAGATTGCAGTTTTCCAGAAGTCAGACATTATTGGATTTTTGATTTAGGATTGGTTCATGCATCAAGACAACCCTTGCAATAGATCATCGAATCGGTCGGCGACAAATACACCGGCGTCGCGCAAGGCCTGTTTTTTTCCGCGTACCGAACCGCGGCCGCCTTCGACGATGACCGCGGCGTGCCCGAATCGGACACCTTCGAGGTCGTCCACGAAACGCCCGGACAAGAAGGCGTTGATACGCAAGCGCGACCGACACGCGCTCAGGTAGCCCGCCAGTTCTTCCTCTGCCGTGCCGCCGGGTTCTCCGTAAATCACGACGGCGTCTGTGGACTCGTCGTCCTCGAGCATGGCGATCAGTTCGGTGAATGTGGCGCCGATGATTGCATCGCCACCGACTCCGACCGCGATGCTTTGGCCGATGCCATGAGTGGTGAGGAAGCTGGCGATCTCGGTGGTCATGCCGCCGCTGCGCGACAGCACCGCGGTGCGCCCCGGCAGGAACGAGCGCTGGACATTGTCGATACGACCGCCGATCGTGCCGAGTTTCGCTATGTGCGGACGGATGAGCCCGAGGCTGTTCGGTCCGACGATCGTGCATCCTGCCTGTTTCGCCTCGGCAATGATTTTGCAGGTATCCAGCCGCGGCACGCGCTCGGACATGATCAAACAGAGTTCGAGGCCGTGAGCCAGGGCTTCGCGTGTCGCTTCGAGGACGGCGCGTGCGGGTACCGAGACAATTGTCACGGTCGGTGCATGGTTCGCTTTCAACTGGGCAACTGAATCGTAAACGGGAATACCCTGCACCTCCTGCCCGCCCTTTCCTGGGGTGACGCCGGCAACGATGCGGCTGCCGTACTCGAGCATGTCCGCCACCATCGCCCTGGCTTCGCGACCGGTGATTCCCTGCACCATGATTTCGGCTTGTGGATCAAGCAGCATGGTCGCCTCGCTGGACGGCCAGTCGGGCGCATTCGTCGAGCGATACTTCACGGCCGCAGAACGGGACGCCGGCGGCGGTGAGAATGTCATGCGCTTCCTGCTCGCGATTGCCGGGTACACGGAACACGGATATGACGTCGGCAGGTTCCTGCCCGGTCTGTCTGACGCCCGCCACGACGCCGGCAGCGATGTCGTCTGCCCGGGTGTTGTTGACGACGTTCATGACGACTGCCAGATTGGTGACCCCCGGCTTCGACAGCAGCAGCTCGGTCACCGCCGCAACTTTTTCCGGTGTCGGGTTGCCGCCGACCTCGCAGTAGTTCGCCGGCTTGCCGCCGTGGTCGAGAATCGCGTCGAACACGGTGAGGCTGGCACCGCCGCCACCGATCAGCAGCGCCAGGTTGCCATCAAACTCCACGACGCGCCCGGCCACACCGCGGTGGTCCATGGCGTCGATCCGTGCCGCTTCCAGTTCGAGCGGTGTCGGCGGGTGGCCCGTATTTGTCGAGGCCAGCTCGCCGAGCGGCGCCAGACGCTCCTGTTGCCTGTACATCGCGTCGTCTTCGATCTCGACATGGGCGTCGAGCCCGAGCAGGTCACCGTTCGTCTGCTCAACGAGCGGATTGATCTCGATAAGCACCGCATCCGTCTCGAGGAAGGCGTTTGCCAGTTGCTCGAGCAAGGTGGCAGCTGCTTCGAGCGTCCGGCCGTCGAGGCCGAGTTTCGCCGCCATGCTCCGACTGTCGCCGGCTGCCAGGCCCGAGCTGGGATCAAAGGTTTGACGAGCGACGTGCTCATCCGACAGCTCGACATCAATGCCGCCGCCGGTGCTCAACAGCGCCACGGGCAGTCTGTCTGTGGTATCCCAGGCAATGCCGGCGTACAGCTCGCGGCTGAACCGGACTTTCGATTCCACCGAGACACGGGTCACCGGGACGCCGCGCAAATCCGTGCCCAGCAGTTGCTCCGCCTCACGTGCAGCGGCTTCCGGTGTCTCTGCACTCCGTACCGCACCGGCCTTGGCGCGACCGCCAAAGGGCACCTGTGCCTTGATCATGACCGTGCCGCCAATACCGCGTGCCGCCGCCGCCGCCTCAGCCGCCGTAGAGACGACTACGGAATCGGTGAAGGCGATACCGTAGCCGGACAGCAGTTTTCGACTTTGATGCTCGACAAGCCTCATGGCGGATGAAGGTAAGGAACCGTCCGACGATTACAAGAGATCGGGGCCTGTTATGGTTTGGGTATCGGGATACATTCCCCTAGGCAGGACGGATCTCGGTGTCCGTCATTTGAGGTATTCTTAATCATGATGGACGGACATGGAGATCCGTCTTGCCAGAGGCCATGACAGATGCGCATCGCGATCGGCGGTATCCAACATGAAAGCAGCGATTTTTCTCCGATCGAGACGCCGCTTTCCGAATTTCTGGCCGACGGCAGATGGTTCGATGCCGAGATGCTGCGCCGCCGCCCGGGCGACACCAACACGGTTATTGACGGTTTCATCAAAGGCGTCCACAAACACGGCGTGGAGATGGTGCCGCTTTTCTGGACACACGCACCGTCGGCGCGCCAACCGACATTCGAAACCCACCAGTCCCTGAAGGCGCGGCTGCTCGAACCGCTGCGTGCCGCGCTGCCGGTCGACGGTGTGCTGCTGAGCCTGCATGGCGGGTATTCGGTGCAGGGTCTTGACGACGGCGACGGTGACATTCTCAAGGCGGTGCGGCAACTGGTCGGCCCGGACTGCCCGATCATGGCCGTGCACGATCCGCATTGCAATGTCGGTCCTGACATGATCGAGAATGCAAACGCTTTGATCATCATGGACACCTATCCGCATGTGGACATGGCAGAGCGTGCCCTCGAGGCGACGGCGCTCATGGTCCGCACAATCCATGGCGAAATCCGGCCGACCATGGCGTGGTGTTCGCTGCCGATGTTCTGGGCGGCGTCGAAGATGATCTCGGCCGAAGAGCCGATTCGCTCGGCCTATGAGTGTGTCTTCGAGATCGAACGGCGGCCGGGTGTGCTCGTGGCGGGTATCGGGCTCGGGTATCAATGGGCTGACAACCCGACGGCCGGGGCCAGCACGATTGTCGTCACCGACGGCAATCGACAATCGGCGCAGGAGACCGCGGATGAGCTGGGGCACTGGCTGTGGGAGCGTCGAGCGGATTGGCAGCGACAACCGATGGCGCCGCCGGCGGCGCTCGATGAGGGCGAATGTATCGGGCGGTATCCGATTATTCTGGCGGACCAGGCCGACAACCCCGGCGGCGGTGCGCCCAGTGACAACACCGAGATTTTGAGATTGTTCATCGAGCGTGACCTTCAGGACGCCGCTGTCCTGTACATTCGTGACCGGGAGACGGTGCAGACTGCCAAGGCGGCCGGTGTCGGGGCGACAGTCGATGTTGAGGTCGGCGGCAAGTCACATCCGCTGTCGGCGCCGCCGGTGCCGATGCAAGCTGAGGTTCTTGCTGTGAGCGACGGGCGATTT
>Ga0310124_10003766_pt1 | contig 10132 bp, 6 predicted proteins | sample CB11b_AW_Bot5_MG_FD_203507 | JGI IMG/M metagenome (GOLD analysis project Ga0310124, IMG submission 203507) | Marine microbial communities from Western Arctic Ocean, Canada - CB11b_AW_Bot5 | ecosystem: Environmental > Aquatic > Marine > Oceanic | place: Canada: Western Arctic Ocean | collected...
TCCGTCTGGCCTTCCTTGTTCCAGCAAGTCGGGTCGCTGATGTTGACTTCCGCCCGGGGGTTCAGTTCAGGGAAGAACTCGCGAACAACGTCACACATCACTCGCTCGGTAAGGTCGGCCACCTCGCTGATCGACGGCAAAGGGGCCTCGAAGACGAATGCGTCGTGCAGCGGGATGATCAGCTTCGCGCCATATGGGCGATAGAGCACATCAAGACGGTTGCCGGCTGCCTTGAAGACGACTGCCGCGGTTCCTTGGATTGGGTGGTTCGTCAACCAGTTCAGTTCCCAGCGCGACGGATTGCCCGTTCGGCCCCGGTATCGACGTAGGCCAGTCGTGGTGACGGCATAGCCCCGCAGCGTGCCGGAACTTTGTGCATCGGCCAGAGCAGCCTTCAGGACTGGAAACATCTCCAGGAAGCGTTTCTGAAGACGACCTGCCTGACCCTTGGAAGTGTCGAGCTGCCGGGCCAAGCCGTAGGGCGTGACTCCATAGATGATCCCCAACGTACACCGCTTCATCCGTTCCCGAAGAGCCGGGTGCGCTCGCTTGAAATCAGTATCAGACAACTCGCGATCGTCCGGGGACAGTTCATCTCGGTAGAATTCCTTCGCCATCATCGAATAGACGTCACCCGAGTTGAACATCCGCACGAGTTCGGTGTCACCGTAGACCGCCGCGGAGATCCCCACCTCGATCTGAGACCAGTCCGCCTCGCCAATTCCATACCCGGCGTCCGGAATGATCAGCGGTCTCAAGACACGCCCCACACCAAGGATGTTCGGCCATCTGCTCGTCTGGCGGCCGGTGTGCGTTCCCAACTGCTCGCGTCAGTCCAGGACGCCCGTGGCAACCGGACCACGATGAGCTACCGGACGGCGAACAACCGGACCAGGCAGCTCACGACCGTTCTCAATCCACTGGGAGGTCGATTCACAATCCAGTATGACGGCAGCGATCTGGTCGAGGCCATCATCGACGAGAAGGGAAATCGTACCAGCCTGGTGTGGGACGGCAGCGGTCAGCGGACCGTTGAAATCTCGCCGTTGGGCAATCGCACGTCGTTCAGCTATTCGAGCAAAGGGCAAGTTACTGCCGTTGAGAACCCGCTCGCAGAACGCGTCACCCTGACGTATGACAGTCAGGGGGACCGTCAGGTGGAGACCAACCCGCTGGGCGAGAAGACCACCGCGACGTTCGACAGCGCCGGGCAGGTCAAGTCGATCGAGAACCCGTTGGGGAACGTCACCACGCTTGTCCGCGACGCGATGAACCGGATCACATCAACGGAGAACCCGTTGGGCAATCGGAGCAGCGTCTCCTACGATACCGTCGGCCTTCCGATACTCGAGTTCAACCCGATCGGTGCTCGGCTGACGACGGCCTACGACCAGTCGAACCGCGTCAGTGCCACGGTCAACGGCGTGGGAGATCGGACCACGCATTCGTACGACTCGAGTGGGAATCCGGTCGCCGTGGAAAACGGCGAAGGGGAAATCACCACCAGCGTCTTTGACAAGGCGAATCGGCTGATCGCGATCGAGAACGCTCTGGGCAATCGGCAGACGATCTCGTATGACAAGGCGGGCAATCCCATCACCGTCGAGAATGCCCTGGGGAACATCAGCACAAACGTCTTCGATGCCCTTGATCGCCTCGTCGCAAACGTCGATGCCGAAGGCAATCGGACCACGTTCGGCTTCGATGCGGTGTCCAATCCGATCACGGTCGAGAATGCACTCGGCAACGTGACCTCGACGGTCTTCGATGCCGAGAACCGCCCCATCGCCACAATCAACTCCCTCGGCAAGCGGTCCACGACTAGCTACGACACCGCCGGCCGGGCGATCAGTGCCGAGAACCCCCTGAATGAAATCAGCACCACCGCCTTCGACAGCGTCGGTCGTCCCGTGTCGAGCGTCAACCCGCTCGGCAACCGTTGGACCACTGTCTACGACAAGGCAGGCCAGCCTGTTGCCCAGGTGAATCCGCTCGGCGAACGAACAACAGCGACTTATGATGCCGTCGGTGAAATCACCCAGCAGCAGAACCCACTGGGCGACACCGTGCAGTTCCGCTTCGACGACGACGGTCGTCAGACCGCGGTGATCGATGGGCAATACGTCCGCGTCACGACGGTCTACGACAAGGCCAACCATGCCACAGCCCGAGTCGTCGCCGACACGGCACTGCCTCCAACCGGCTTCGGCAACCGGACGACTCTTGTCTACGACAAGGCCGATCGGCAGGTCGCCGAAGTGAACCCCCTGACCAATCGCTCGACGACCGTCTACGACAACGCCGGCCAGCCGGTCGCCCAGGTCAACCCGCTGGGAAACCGATCAACGAGCGTTTTTGATGCCGCCGGGCAGCCCGTGGCGTCGGTCAACGCGCTGGGCAATCGGGCAACAACGGTCTTCGACAAGGCGGGTCGCGCCGAGGCTTCGGTTGACGCCGTACTCAACCGGCACACGACTGTCTTTGACGCCGCCAGCCAGGTCATCGCGACCATCGACGGCTGCAGCTACCGGATGACGACGTCCTTTGATGCGGCCGGACAGTCGACCGCCGTCACTGATGCCCGAGGAAACATCGACACCACGGTCTATGATGATGCCGGCCGCGTTGTCGCCTCGATTGATGCTCTGTCGAATCGCAGCACAGCAGTCTATGACAAGGCTGGCCAGACGGTCACCTCGATCAACCAGCTCGGAAACCGCGTCACGACTGTTTACAACAGTGCCGGTCGGGCCACCGCCACGGTGAATCCTCTGGACAAACGGACCACCCAGGTGTTTGATGTGGTTGGACAGGTGGTAGCAGTCGTCAACCCCTTGAACAACCGGTCAACCACGGTGTACGACAAAGCCGGCCGAGTCAGCGCGATGGTCAATCCGCTGGGAAACCGCACCACGCTGCTGTACGACCTTGCCGGTCAGCAGCAGGCGATCAGAGACGCCAACGGCAACGTCAATACCCGGGTCTACGATGAGGCCGGACAGGTGGTTGCGGAGATCAACGCCCTGGGCAATCGGACGAGCATCGTCTTCGATGCCGCGGGCCAACGGACTGCTCTGGAGGACGCGCGAGGGAATCGACATTCGTTCGCCTTCGATGCCGCCGGGCAGGAAACTGCGCTGATTGATCCTCTGTCCCGTCGAACGACCAGCGGGTACGATGCCGCCGGACGCCGGGACCTGCGGATCGACGCCCGAGGCAATCGCTCGACTTTCTCGTTCGACGCTTGTAACCAGGAAACCGGCCGAAAGTACCCCGATGGCACCCGGGTCACGCAGACTTTCGATGCCGTCGGCAATCGGACTCTGATGCACGACAGCACTGGCCGCTACACGTCAACTTTCGACAAGCTGAACCGGACCGAGACGTACACGAATCCAGATGCCAAGAAGATCACCTACTCGTTCGACGCCGCCTCGCAGCGGCAGGCGATGATAGATCCCGGCGGCGGTCGCTTCACGTCCAGCTACCGCACTGACGGTCTGATCGACGCGCTCGAAGACCCTCAGAACGATCGAACCTCGTATAGCTACGACGACGCCGGTCGCAGGACAGTCAAGAAGCTGGCCAACGGCACCCGGGCTTCGATGACGTATGATGCCGGCGACAACCTGTCGGCTCTGTACAACCTGAAGTCTGACAGCTCGCTGATCTCCAGCTTCGACTACAGCTTCGACAAGGTCGGCAACCGAACCTCGGCCGTGGAAGCCAACGGGGATCGGGTGACCTGGTCATACGACAATAGTTACCAGCTCACGCGCGAACAGCGATCCGGGGCCGACGGCTATGATGATGAGTACAAGTACGATTCTGTCGGCAATCGGAAGGAGCAGATCGCTGACGGTGCTCGCACCACGACAATCTACGACGTAGCCAACCAGATCACCTATAGCGCGGCTTCTATTGGAACGACTACCTATGCATTCGATGCCGATGGCAACCAGCAGATCGTCGAGGAGCCCAACGGCGATCGCACCACGACCATTTGGGACTATGTGAACCAGCCGACTCTGTATCAGCTTCCAAGTGGTGCCTTGGTCACCATGAGTTACAACGCCGACAATCGTCGCGTACAAAAGGAGAGCTGAGATGGCTACCGTAAACTACATCTGGGACCCACTCGCTGACAGCTACCTCATGGAGACCGATGGCTCCGACAACACGCAGGCCGTGTATACCGTGGAGCCTGAGCCGTTTGGGCGGGTGATTTCCCAACGCCGCGGCACTACAAGCAGCTACTACCACTACGATGGCCTCGGATCCACTCGCGCGCTGACCAACAGCAGTGAGACGGTGACTGACACAAACATGTATGATGCCTGGGGCGTCAACCGAGCCTCCACGGGGACGACGGTGAATCCGTTTGAGTATGTTGGTGAGTTTGGATGGTATAACGACACGGACGCCATGGGCTACTATGTACGGCGACGAACTTACTTACCCAAGATCGGGCGATGGACTTCAGTTGATTCTCTTTCTGGCCGCGATGGCGTAAGCAAATACGTCCGTGCGACAAACGGGTTGGCCACAACGAAACCCCCACTTGGGCTCCGCGCACGCACAAGTGCGCTGGCATCGAAAACTCTCTCGTGTCAGGTAGGGGGTCTCGGATACCCGTGCGGTTGCAAGGGTAAAGACTGTCAGTTCGAATTGTCGATTCGCTTCCAGGCGGGCCAACCCCCGAGTATGGAACTCAACAGCCTCTGCTTTAGGCAATCGCCTGGGGAATGGCTTCCAGACACAGCACCCAAAGACCGCTACCAATGTCAGTCTGCAATAAATCGGGCTACAAAGGGCGACTTTTTTAAGTTCACGTTGGCCCCCAACAACAAGGTATGCACTTTCAGCGCGGCCAATTTTCCAGGAGACAGCCCGATACCACAGCACCCGGACCCAGTCTGCCAAGCTGCAATTGTGCTCGTTCCGAACGATGCCGATCCGGATATCAATCCGCGTTCAGGTGGGTGCTACCGCTTAGGTAGCCCAACGCACCCGATCGTCAAACTCGAGTTGGACTTTACTATCGAGATACTTTGCGGCTGCGGGTTCGGCGGGATGAATTCCGACGATCTCCGGCTGAAGGCGACTTTTCCGTAGGACCAAAGGACCCAGAGATCACGAAATGCCAACGTCCTCACAAATGAAGCTCTGTGTTACGACTGTCACTGGTTTTCTACTCTCGTCTATCGTCATCGGTGGCCCAAGCACACACGGTAACCGATCGCATCCCGACGAGAACGAAATGCGGATAGTCCGCGTTCCGAAGAATACAGATCTAGACTGGGAGGTAGATCAGCTACATAGAGTCCGATTAATGGGCCATGGCTTCGCGGCCGATCGTGATATCTCGGAAGCGGATGTCAACCTACTTGTCACGGCTCTTCGCGATCCGAAGACATATGTAGGCGCACATGTGCTTCTCTCATTGATGTACGACACCCCGTCGCACTCGCATGCGACTGCGGTGCCTGGCGGTTTCGACATTTGGTACAGTGGCCTGAACGTTGAGCTGCGATATTCCGCCGAGGGGACGCTGGACAAGAAATCTGTCTTGTATCCTGTTGACGACCGAAGGTCCGGCACGCAGCGTGCGCTAATCGCTGCACTCTGGAAACAGAGAATCAATGCGTATCAACGGCTGGGCATTTCTCGCGACCGACGCGCGCGCAAGCACCACGCGCCGATGCTGCCTGCATGGTGTGATAGTCGGTCATATGATCTTAAGGGTGTCACGAATGCCCGCCTTGTATGGCGAACTGTGGGTTTTGGAACAATGCATCCGATGCTATTGAAGGTGCACCGCGAGGAAATCGCGAGGGGCAATACGACGCACGTTGCACATTTGTTACGGTTATTGCGGGACAAGTCGCGGTTTGCCGCTGCACATGTCGCGCTATCCAGAATTTACGGCGTTGACTCATTCACTGCGAGGATTACTTCGAAGGGGCTCGATGCGCATGTTAACGGACTGCATACTCTGATTGGATTCGACAAGCAACGAGGGCAAACGGTGGCGTATCCGAATCAGGTCCGCCAACAGGCGTGGCTTCAATACAGGTGGAACACAGTCGTCCACCGTAACGTGAAGCGGGATGGAGAACAGCGACGGCATTAGCCGGGCGCGCTGGTCCAGCGATTGCGAACCCGCTGAATTGCAGTTGTCGCGCAATAGTGGGGGTCAACTCTTGACTCTTGACAGATTGTCGTCAATCCCAAGAGTGACACCGTGTTCGACTCCCCGATATCAGGTGTCGAGCGTTCACTCGCAGAACTATGACGCCGGACAGGTGGTTGTGGAGATCAACACCCTGGGCAATCGGACGAGCATCGTCTTCGATGTCGCGGGCCAACGGACCACTCTGGAGGACGCGCGAGGGAATCGACATTCGTTCGCCTTCGATGCCGCTGGGGAGGAAACTGCACTGATTGATCCTCTGTCCCGCCGAACGACCAGCGGTTACGGTGTCGCCGGACGCCAGGACCTGCGGATCGACGCCCGAGGCAATCGCTCGACCTACTCGTTCGACGCCTGCAACCAGAAAACCGGCCGGAGCTATGCCAATGGCACGCGAGTGAAGCAGGCATTCGATGCCGTCGGCAACCGGACTCTGATGCATGACAGCACCGTCCGCTACACGTCGACTTTCGACAAGCTGAACCGGACCGAGATGTACTCGAATCCAGATCGCAGAGGGATGACCTACTCGTTCGACGCGGCCTCGCAGCGGCAGGCGACGGTGGATCCCGGCGGCGGTCGATTCACGTCCAGCTACCGCACTGACGGCCTGATCGACTCGGTCGAGAACCCTCAGAACGATCGAACCTCATATAGCTACGACGACGCCGGGCGCAGGAAGGTCAAGAAGCTGGCAAACGGCACCCGGGCTTCGATGAAGTATGATGCCGGAGACTACCTGTCGGCACTCTACAACCTGAAGTCTGACAGCTCGGTGATATCCAGCTTCGACTATGCGGTCGACAAGGTCGGCAATCGAACCTCGGTCGTGGAAGACAACGCGGACCGCGTGACCTGGAGTTACGACAGCAGTTACCAGCTCACACGCAAACAGCAGTCCAGCGCCAATAGCTATGATGATGAATACCAGTACGATTCTGTCGACAATCGAACAGAGAAGATAGCTGACGGTGCTCGCACCGTACGGTCTGCGACGTAGCAAGCCAGATCACCTATAGCGAGGAGCCTATCGGAAAGACTACCTATGCATTCGATGCCGATGGCAAAGAGCAGATTGTTGAGGAGCCGTCCGGTGATCGAACCACGACCATTTGGGACTATGAGAACCAGCGGACTCTGTATCAGCGTCCAAGGGTGCCTTGGTCACCATGAGTTACAACGCCGACAATCGTCGCGTACGAAAGGAGAACTGAGATGGCTACCGTAAACTACATTTGGGATCCGCTCGCTGACAGTTATCTAATGGAGACCGACGGGTCAGGCAGCACACAGGCTGTCTACACGGTCGAGCCGGACCTATATGGTCAGGTGATTTCACAGCGCCGGGGTGGCACGAGCAGTTACTATCACTATGACGGCTTAGGCTCGACCCGGGAATTGACCAACAGCTCCGAGACTGTTTCGGACACCAATATGTATGACGCTTGGGGTGTGAATCGCGCCTCGAGTGGAGCGACGGTGAATCCGTTTGAGTATGTGGGCGAATCCGGTTACGACCTCGACACTGACACAGACACCACCTACGTGCGCGCTCGCTCCTACGATGCCGGCATCGGACGGTGGCTATCTGTCGATCCAGACACTTTCGTGGATAGCATTAACGAGTTCGTCTATGTCGAGAACCGCCCGCTCCGATTCGTAGATCCTACAGGTACACAGAATATAACTGCTCCAGCGTCCGGGCCATGTAAGATAGAGGTCGAGTGTGTTAAACTACTTGGCATTGGTGGGTACGGTTTGGCGGAGCATTGTGGGCTAAAAATAACGACACCCAATGGCACAGTGATCCGGTATCATGTACTTGGGGGCATTGGAGCCAAGTGCGACATCGTGAACGGACAAGCGAGTCTTGGCGGCGTGTCGGGGTCCTATTACGTGCGAGACACTTTTGTGACCGGTCCGTCCGCGTGCAAGTGCATTGCCGCGAATGCCGCGCGAATCACTGCTGCTAACCTACCGTATAAGGCCGTTCCGGCTAGTAGCTGTTGGGGTGGGGAGCCTACATGCAACAGCAACTATGTGACCAAGTGCCTGTTACGGCATTGTGGTATAGAGAGCAGGATTGACAATTACTGGTTCAAGCCAGTTGGATGGGGGCATCGAATGGAACGGTGCACTTCGCGCAAGTACATCATAGGTCCGTTTGCCGTCTGTTGTTGGTGTCTCAATTGGGAAAGTGTCGATGACGCGTGGTGCTCACCGCGCAATACACCTCAAGTGAACGCCGATCCTACTGGATGAGGTTTGACAGTGTCAGTTGAACCGAAGAGTATCCTCTTACGTCAGATGCGCCGTAGCGTGTTGGTGTTAGGTGTAGTCGTAGTGCTCACACTTGGATGGCGTATGGCAACCGAGGCGGAGACGGACATGTTGAAGGGGCCATGCCTTGTGGCCAGCGTACTTGTTGGCACACGGTGCATGCACGAAACCGGTAAGTGGGGAAGGTTAGGGATAGTGTTTGGGGGTGCGAGTGTCGCCGGTTTCGTATTCGGTTGTGCGGCGTTCGTGTCGACGTTGGTTGTGCCACTGCCGGAGGGTACAGTGGCGAAATGGGGAAGTGGTGTTGACGCGGCGTGCTTAGTTCTCGTTCTGGCTGGCGCGTTCTATTTCGCCTGGGGAGGAGCCCTGGCTTTGCTATTCGTTGGAGTCGCGTATGTTATTGAGCGCATGCGGTCAGTGATGACTTTGGACATGATAGATGAAGATCCGAAAGAATCGTGAGGGTCGACTCTTGATTGCGCCAAGAAGCTCGGGAAAGGGGGAAGCTTTTGAGTAGTTGAAAGCGGAAACCTTTCTGCGGAGCCTGTTCGGGTGCGGGTCCCGTCCGGCAAAGCCTGACCGGCAGCCTGGAGCGAGTCTTGCGTGGGGTATGGGTAACCTGCACCACGAAGCGTAGACAGCGAGTTGGGGAGCCACCTGTCATGCCGGTTCGATCATGCATGTCATTCTGAGCGCAGCGAAGAATCTCAGGCGGTTTTTGGTGCGGTCGGTTGAGATCCTTCGCTGCGCTCAGGATGACATCGCGCTGCGCATAGGATGACATGGGCCGGTCGACCGCATCTGCTCAGCGGATCGGGTCGGGCTGGTGCCAGGGCGGCGGGACGATCTCGTCGATCCGGGCGAAGTGCTCCGGTGGGATCGTCAACTCCGCGGCGGCCACCGCGTCGGCGACCTGCTCGGATCGCTTGGCACCGACGACCAGCGACGACATCGCCGGCTGGGCCAGTGTCCAGGCCAGTGCGTATCGAGCCGGGGTCGTGTCGATCTCGGCGGCCAGTGCCTCGAGTGCCTCGAGCTTGTCGAACATCTCGTCGTCGCGTTCCCAGACCCACTCGGGCTTCTCGGCCCCTCGAGACCCCTGGGGTGCGTCTTCGCCCCGGCGGTACTTGCCAGTGAGCAGCCCGCCCTGCAGGGACTGGTAGGGTGTGACGCCGATCGAGAATTCCTCGCAGAAGGGCAGCTCGTGCTGGAAGTCTCGACGCAGGAAGCTGAAGGGGATCTGCGAGGCGACAGGTCGGACCCAGTCGTGCTTCTCGGCCAGCCACAGCAGTTGGCACAGTTGCGCGGCCGAGTGGTTCGAGACGCCGATAAAGCGGGCCTTGCCCTGGCGGACGATCCGGTCGAGTGCTTCGAGGGTCGATTCCAGCGGCGTAAAGCGGTCGGGCCAGTGGATGATAAAGAGATCGATGACATCGGTGTTGAGTCGTCGGAGGCTGGCGTCGACTTCGCGTTGGATGTGCAGAGCCGAGAGTCCGCGGTCCTGGGGTCCGGGGCCCAGTGGCCCGCCGACCTTGGTGGCAAGGATGACCTGGTCGCGGCGGTCGGCAATCGCCTTGCCCGTGATCTCCTCGGCCACCCCCCCGGCGCTACCCAGCACTCGGTCGTATCCTTCATAGACGTTGGCGGTGTCGATGAAGT
>Ga0310124_10003768_pt1 | contig 10129 bp, 6 predicted proteins | sample CB11b_AW_Bot5_MG_FD_203507 | JGI IMG/M metagenome (GOLD analysis project Ga0310124, IMG submission 203507) | Marine microbial communities from Western Arctic Ocean, Canada - CB11b_AW_Bot5 | ecosystem: Environmental > Aquatic > Marine > Oceanic | place: Canada: Western Arctic Ocean | collected...
CAGCAGGCCCGGAACGGTTCTGATAACCGATTCTCTATCACCTGGGGGACTTGTAACGCCGTCGATCTTCGTGACCCGGAGACCCACAGCAAGCTTTCCTGGCGACCCGCCCAACCTTGCGACCATAACCACCACTACCACCCAGTACAACGACAAGGCGAGACCTGACGAAAGCACTGAAGCCGAGAATGGCGTGACTATTACCACTCCAATCGCGGTATCTATAGCGGCGGCTCCGATACGGATGCCCAGCCCGCCATATCTCGAATTATCAGCCGATTCAGCCGGGTTAACTGAGGTTGGATCCAGGGTCGATCCCCTCAAATCCGGTTGGTCATCAAGTGGTTTCGGTTCACCTGACCAGTTTGCGCCGTCCCAGTATCGGACGGTTCCCTCGGGATCACCCTCCGCGTGGTAGTAGCCAGATGGTGCTATGTCGGGCATTAACCATTCATTTCACTTGGAGTTGGTTGCGTTTGTCACTATTTGCATTAATCGTATCTCAGACCCTACGAAAACATAAGATTCAAGGGAGGATTAGGTTGCCGTTTTCGCATCCGTCAGTAGGCTGGGCATGTTTGGTCCCAGTGCGATAACCGCCGATCTTTCTTGACGAAAGGAAACGCCCCGTTTCCTTTCGGAGCGGCTGAGACTTCACAATCGGCGCTACTTTGAGATGGTGAAACAATCCCACCGATAAAGGCCTGATGAAATTAAGTGAGAGAGGAATTCGATGGCAGCGACAGTAACTTACCTAACGCCCGACGGAGACGTTGTAGAGATCGATGTTTCGACCGCTACGAAACTCAGCTTCAGTGACAGCGGGGTGATCTTCCTACAAACATCGGACAACACCATCGCCGGAGTGTTTTCGACTGCCAATGTTATCGGGGCGGTCCTGAACTGAAACATTCCCTCACCGACATGTCGAGGTCGCATATCGACTTATTTGAGCTGAGTGCTGACTAACAGGTCCACTTACCTGACACTCCGCCGCCACAAGTTCGTAGAGGCCTACTAGGTCCCGGGTTTCGCTGCGACTTTTGTGTCTTGATATACTCCGGGCATGTTGAGCGAACAGTGTGCAGAGGCGGATCCTGCACGGGGGATAGCCCAAGCCATTGGTCAGGTGATACAGGAAAAAGAGGTCCACGGTAATGACGGGCTGCTGCTGCCGGGATCGACGAAGGACCACGCGATCCCGACGGGCAACTTAACTCGATAAGCCTGGAGATAACTGAACGTGAAAATCACAGATATTCAAGCAATCCCGTTATCTATTCCGCTGGAGGAGACCGATCCCGCCAGCGTAGAAGGTGCGTGGACAGACAATCATGTGCTAGTAAAGGTTTTTACCGATGAAGGCATAACGGGGTACGGCGAAGCACTTGCCACCGCCCCTATGACTACCGTCGCCTTTATCGAAGAAGGATTGAAGCCCCGAATCCTCGGTGAAAATCCGATGCACATCGAAAAATTATGGCACATGATGTATTTCCATAGTTACGGTTACGGCACGAAGGGAATATCCACACAGGGAATCAGCAGCGTAGAGATTGCCCTGTGGGATATAATCGGAAAGTATCGAAATATTCCCGTCTACGAAATGATCGGTGGATTATGCCGAGATAAGATCAAAGTATATGCCAGTATGGCGCGTTATCCCACGCCCGATGATTTAGCTACTCATGCGCTTCGTTGCGTAGAACAGGGATTTACCGCCATCAAGCTTCATATGAGGGAAGATAAAGGTGATGACACCATAGAGTACGTTAAAGCCGCACGCCAGGCAGTGGGACCTGACGTTACCCTCATGGTAGATGCCCATTCTGCCTGGTCTCCACGCCAGGCAGTTCAAAAAACCCGGGAATTGGAGCAATACGACGTCTATTGGCTGGAAGAACCAATATGGCCTGTAGATGACTACGACGGGCTGGCCTACGTGAGGGACCGGTCAAATATCTTAATTGCCGCTGGTGAAAGTGAGTACACCCATTACGGCTTTAAAGAGATGATAAGTAAGCGTGCCGTGGACCTTGTTCAGCCGGATGCAATAATACAAGGAGGGATAATGGAGTTACGCAAGATATTCGCGCTGGCAGAAGCATGGAATCTCCAGATATCAACTCACTCGTATTACACCGGTCCCGGGATGGCTGCCACGATACATCTCAGCCTTAGCAATATGAGAAGTGAGTTTGTCGAGATACGCCAGTTGCCTCCGAGGGAATATTTTATTCAGCCATCGTTTCGACCAGTAGATGGCTACGTTACGGTGCCCGATAAGCCTGGTCTCGGCGTGGAAATAAACGAGGATGTAGTTGGAAAATACACCATGTCAAAGGGAGCCGATTACACCTAGAAACATGGCACCCTAATAGAGATCAAAGACTCGGGCGTCAACGGACTGATTTGATTGGTGATCGAGTCACACTTTGCTCTTAAAACGGGGATGACGTATTGCTTCTCAGAGATGACGAACACAACATTCGTTGCGGGATCGACGGGACATTGATGTGAACGTAAGGCCAGAAAACGACCCGGAAACGGCGGTCGAAAAAGTAGAGACGCTGATCGTTGGCGCCGGCCAGGCCGGCGTGGCCATGAGTGAGCACCTGAGTAACTGCGGCGTGCCCCACCTCGTTCTGGAGCGAGATCGAATTGCCGAACGCTGGCGCTCGGGAAGATGGGACTCATTGGTTGCCAATGGCCCGGCCTGGCATGATCGTTTTCCGGGGATGGAGTTTTCCGACATCGATCCCGATGCCTTTGCCCCTAAAGAGATGGTTGCGGACTATTTTGTCGCTTACGCAGAAAAGATTGAGGCCCCCATACGCTGCGGCGTGGAGGTCAAGGGAGTGCAAAGGAATGTTGGCCGCCCCGGCTTCCGTATCGAAACCTCGGAAGGCGTGATCGAAGCCAACAGCGTGGTTGCCGCCACTGGACCTTTCCAACAGCCTGTCATCCCGGCCGTGGTTCCTGATGATGCGGAGATCACGCAGCTCCATTCCAACGACTATCGCAACCCCGACCAGTTGCCTGAGGGTGCGGTTCTGGTGGTTGGAGCGGGGGCTTCAGGGACACAGATAGCGGAGGAACTGTTGCAGGCAGAAATGCCTGTCTACCTTTCGGTCGGGCCCCATGACCGTCTCCCCCGAAGCTATCGCGGGCGTGATTACGTTTGGTGGATAGGGGTCCTCGGTAAATGGGATGCCGTAGGTATGGAACATATGACGATCGCTGTTAGTGGTGCTCAGGGCGGTCATACTGTCAATTTCCGGCGTTTTGCTGCGCAGGGGATGACACTCGTTGGTCGGACTGAATCGTTCAATCAGGGAGTGATGCACTTTGCGTCGGATCTTGTGAACAATCTTGCGCAAGGGGACACGAGCATCCTGTCGTTTCTGGACGAAGCCGACGCTTACGTTACCCACAATGGTCTCGACCTGCCGCCGGAGCCTGAAGCCCGCAAAATCGAACCGGACCCGCGATGCGTGACCGATCCTATTCTGGAGTTGAATCTGGCAGAGATCGGAATAACCTCGATCGTCTGGGCAACGGGATTTACGGTTGATTTCAGCTGGTTGAAGGTTGATGCGTTCGACGAAACAGGCAAGCCGAAGCATCAGCGTGGTATTTCGGCTGAGCCGGGGGTCTATTTCCTGGGATTGCCGTGGCAGTCGGGGCGGGCATCATCCTTCATCTGGGGCGTTTGGCACGATGCCAGGTTTCTGGCGGACCATATTTCCACACACCGTAACTATCTGGCGTACATGCCTACAGCGCGCCGCGATGACGAAAGCGCATAACCCAGAGATAACCGCGACCGCAAGGGTGACGGCTGAAAACCGCCGCGAACTTGCCTTGAGCGACAACCTGCCTTAGTCGGTAAAGCGGATTCGAACGGACGACTTGCGGATTAAAAGTCCTATGCTCTGCCCTACCCATTAACCAACTGTTCGCGACGAATCATTAAATTGGAAGCGACAACCTGCCTTAGTCCAGCAGGTTTCGAGCGGCGAACTACTACCCGGCAATATTTCCCGTGTTACGACCGGAGCAGGTATCTCTTCGGAAATTTGGCGACAATCGAATAAAGGATGTCGACCATGTTCGCTAACCTCACACGCGCTACCTGTGAGCAGAGCTGGTATGCAGCGATTCGATCAAAACCGTAATCGTCCGCAAGCCACGTGACGAGATCGTAAAACGCGATCCGGGCCGCGTCCTCCATCGGACGAGCGCTTCCGATCGACATCAAATACTCGTCGTTCTCAACTCTTGGCGTCGGAATTGAACGGCCTTTAATCACGTCGACGGTGAGAGTTCCCCTTGTAGGCACTTCCGCGGCCACGCCGCTCACTTCCGCATCTCCTTGCGCAGCGTGGCCGTCCCCTACAAATAACAACGCACCGTCAACGGCGACGGGTAGATACACGGTATTGCCGGGGCATACGTCGGCGGCGTCCATGTTCCCGCCATGGAATCCCGGCGACAGGGTTGATATCGCCTCCAGAGCAGGAGACGTTCCGATCGTTCCGTAAAAAGGCTCGACCGGGATCGGCGGGATATCCAGATTTGGATCATGGATCATCTCGGAACCCGATATCGGATGGAGCAAGATCCGCTGTTCAAGCGGCTCATTCAACACTCGGGTAAACGGCGTTCCACACAGCCCCCCGAACTCCGGAATGATGCAACTCACGGCGTAGTCGCGGGCCATCTGTATTTCATCGATGCGGACGGCCAGGGTATCTCCAGGGGCAGCGCCTTTTACGTAGATCGGACCGGTACATGGATTTACGTAAGGCAGCTGGATGACGTCTGTTAAATCAATGTCGGTCGAATCGATGCGATTGCCGAACGCGTCGAGTGTGGAAACCTGGAATGTTTCTCCAGGCTCCACCGTCGCCAACGGTTCCTGATACGGGCCGATGACGTAGGCCAGGCGATCGGTCTGCGGCGGTGTGATGTGTTGCATTCCCGGGCTCCTGGCTAACGATGAACGAGGTTTCGTGAACGATGGGGCGATTTTGTCTAGGTTCGGGTAACTGGGGTTACTGGTGGCACAACGCGGCGCCATACACGGCTACGGTGCGGTTGATATGCGCTTGGATTGATCGGAATATCGGTGGTGCGAGGATTTCTGACGTACGGCAAAAGCCCCGCGGGCCCAGATCAAAATTGACACTATCACCAGTACCACGGCCATGATGTGCAACGTCGCCGTGAACCCGACCCAGGCGATCAACAGACCGGCCATCACCGGCCCGGCCACTTTGCCGGCGTTGCGCATGGTGCCAACGAGACCCAGGCTCGTCCCAAGCCGGCTGTTATCGATCGACGTCGCCAGCCAGGCCGTGGCGGCAGGCAGGATCAGCGCCTGAGCGATGCCGATCAAAACCGCAGGCACGAGGAACCCGATGTCGGAGTCGACGGTGGCCAGGTAAGCCAGCGTCACGCCGAGAAGACCCGTTCCGGTCCCAAATGAGACGATGTAGCCGAAGTGGTCAGCCACACGGCCACCTGCCGGCGTGGTCACCATCTGGGTAAAGGCCTGCAGGGAGAAGAATGTTCCGACCAGCGCCACATTGACACCTGCGGCCAACGCATAGACCGGTACAAAAACTTTAATGGCGTAAAGCGGAATATACGCGGACGCCTCCATGGCGCCGGTAGCCCAGACCGCCGGGGTACGGACGCCGTTGAGAAGCGAATTTCGTGCTCCAGATAAAAACGGGATTGCCTCCCTTTTTTGAGCGGGTCTCGACTCGCCAAGGAGAAGGACCGGGAGAAAGGCAAGCGCGCTGATGAGTCCTATCACAGTGAACACGGCGACCGGCGACATCGTGACAAGCATCCAACCGGCCGCGGCCGGCCCGATCACGTATCCCGCGTTCCGAGCGGTCCCAAACCACCCCAATCGTTCCGCAATTCGACCACTGGACAACTCGGCGACGTAGGCCAGTGTTACGGGTCCGTAGATGGCGGTCGCAATGCCATGAATCAATCTGACCGCGAACAGTTGGCCCGGTGTGTCGACAAACTGGTACGTGAACGGCATCAGGGCAAAGAAGGCCGTACCAGCGAGCAGCCACGACCGTCTGCCCCACCGGTCTGACAGAGCTCCAACGAGCGGTTTTAGCACCATGCCGGTAAGCGTTGACACCGACACGATCAATCCCAGAAAGGCGTCCGACGCCCCCAGTGTGGCCGCGAATATCGGCAGTAGAGGCGTCTTCCCCATCTGGTACGCCGACCGAACGACGAGATCCGCCGAGGTTATGAGCGCGAAGTTACGCACGCCCAAGCCCCTTCCTGCGTTTCAACATTGCAATCTGAGCCCGTATTCGATTCATGGTGTCGGGTCGGCGACGATAGCGGGTAACTCCAGTTCGTGCACCAGGTTGTCGAACTCTGCCGCGTCGGTGTTTACAACCTCCGTGAGTCGTTCAATATGCGGCGCAATCCGGCTCCCTACGTCCACCAGTACATCTCGCGCCTGCTGAGGTGGTGCAAAGTCGGCCGCTGCGACCACATTCGTGATCTCGGCGAGTTTCACGTTCAGTTTCGTAGGCAGATTTAGTCGATCACGGGCTCCCCGATACTCGGTCTGAATCAACTCTTCTTCGATCGCTGTGAGTTTGTCCTTTAACGAAGAAGCCGCCGAGGCGACGGCGTCCGCAGCGCTATGGTTACGAGTGCGACGGGTCCACTCATCTGCCTGACGCTTGAGGCCGCGGATCGTATTGATCGAGTCGTGGACTTCGGACAGCCTGTTACGGATTTCTATAAGCAGCTCAAACTGCGCTTTGAAGTCATCTGCGGTCGCAAGCACGCGAGGATCCTTCACGATCTCAAAGCTTTCGGTCTGGATCTCGTCCCCAACCTCTAGCGAGACGCTGTAGTTTCCGGGAGGCGCAAGTGGGCCCCTCAGCCGATCTTCTGTCGTTTTGTCGCCGGGCACATGCCGGGCGGGCCCGTACCGCGTGTCCCAGACGAATCGATTGACGCCCGCTTTCGCAGGAACCCGTCGTTCTCTGGGCTTGTCGTTCTTTTCATCGTCTTCCGGTTTATTGGACGAGAACGTGCGGATCGTCTCGCCGGCTCCATCTAAAACGGTTATCACCACCTCCCGGCCTTCAGCCGGTTCCTCTTTCAGGAAATAGGCGAATACCGGACCGGAGGGCGGATTTGAACCTGCGTCGAGGAACTTGAGCTCCCGCGCGCCTTCCGGGGTGTCACTCTCCGTGAAGGTGACGTTCGATCCCAGCGCTAGCTGGTAACTCTTGCCCGGGGCTGGCTTCCGTCCACCGAACGGCGCCGCAGACCTCACGGTCGTACGTGGCTGGAACAATTTGAACCCACCGTCCGTCGAATCCGGTGTCATCTGACGCAGTTGTTCTAGATCGTCAAGGATCCAAAAAGACCGCCCGTGCGTCGCCGCTATCAGATCGGTTCCCTTGACCTGGAGATCGTAAACAGGGACCACCGGCATGTTCGCTCGGAGCGATTGCCATGAGCCGCCATCATCGAACGACACATAGGCCGAAGTCTCGGTGCCGCAGTACAAAAGTCCGCGGCGTTCCGAGTCTTCCCGGATACAACGAGTGAAGTCGTCTTCAGGGATGCCGGACGTGATTTCGACCCAACTGTCTCCGTAGTCTTCTGTCTTGTAGAGGAGCGGTCGGTTGTCGTCCAGCTTGTACAGGGTGGCCGATAGGTACGCCGTCGCTGGATCGTGCGGAGACAGCTCGATCATGTTGATCATGCTCCACTCCGGAAGCTCTGTCGGTGTGATCGGATTCCAGTTCGCACCACTATCACGGGACAGGTGAACCAGCCCGTCGTCCGAACCAGCCCAGTAAACGCCCGCTTCATGGGGCGATTCGACGAAGCTGAAGATTGTGCCGTACATCTCAGCCGCGGACGTGTCTTTGGTGATCGGGCCGCCAGAAGGCTCCATCTTTGTTACGTCGTTACGGGTCAGATCTGGCGAGATCGGTTCCCAGTTCGATCCCTGGTCCGTTGAACGAAAAACAACGTTCCCGGTGGCATGCAGCACCGTTGGGTCGTGGGGCGAAAACTGGATCGGATAGGTCCACTGGAACCGGTATTTCCAGTCTTTGGCTCCCCAGCCCGTGTACGCCTCAGGCCAGACCGTGATAATCCGCACCTGCCCGGTTTTATGGTCGTACCGCAGCATGTTTCCGCCGCCTCCCGGCGAACTTCCGATTGCGCCGGAGATGACGACGTCCGGGTCGCGGGGATCCACGACGATGTAGCCGCTTTCAGAGCTGCCTACTGTGTAGCAATCGCCCCACGGAATAGCGCCCTTATTAGTCCGTGAGGGCACGCTGATCGCCGAGTTGTCCTGCTGAGTTCCGAGCACCCGGTATGGGTACCGATCGTCCGTGGCGACGTGATAGAACTGCGATGTCATCTGGTTGTAGATCGTGGACCAGGAGTCGCCACCGTTGAACGAAACGCAGGCGCCGCCGTCATTTCCTTCGATCATCCGACGCGGGGTTTTCGGGTCGATCCACAGATCATGATTGTCACCATGGGGGGTGCTGACTTGCGTAAAAGTTCTCCCTCCATCGATCGATTTCCAGGCGCTGTAATTCAGGATCCAGACGGTGTCGGCGTCCTGTGTATCGGCAAAAATATGCTGGTAGTACCAGGGACGGCCTTGCAAATCGCGTTCGTCGCTGACCAGCTCCCACGTGTCACCGTAGTCATCCGACCTGTAGATTCCGCAGTCTTCGGCCTCGACGGTTGCCCAGAGTCGGCCTGGTTTCGCCGCTGACGCGGCAACACCGATTCGGCCTTTTAGCCCGCCCGGCAAACCGGGATTTTCCGTGATATCCGTCCAGGTATCGCCGCCGTTGGTCGAACGCCACAGGCCACTATCCGGGCCTCCGCTGGTCATGCTCCAGAAATTACGACGCGCCTGCCAGATCGCCGCGTAAAGAATCCTCGGATTTGACGGATCGAGAGAAAGATCAGCTGCCCCGGCGTTTTCGCTCTTGTACAACACACGGTCCCATGTCGTGCCACCGTTTGTCGTGCGGAAGATCCCCCTTTCCGTATTCGGTCCGAAGGCGTGACCGAGCGCCGCCACGTAGGCGATATCCGGATTGTCAGGATGTATCCGAACGCGCGATATATGTCGCGTGTCACCCAGCCCGAGATTCTTCCATGTACGGCCGCGGTCTGTTGAGCGATAAACGCCGTCCCCGTGCGTAACGTCCCCGCGAATACACGCCTCGCCCGTCCCGGCATAGATCACGTTGGGATCCGATTCTGAGACGGCGATGGCGCCTACGGATGCCGTGTCAAAGAAACCGTCGGAAACGTTCTCCCAATAGGTGCCGGCGTCTTCCGTCTTCCATACACCACCGGCACAGGCTCCGAAATAAAAAGTGCCGAGCTCGTCGGGATCACCTGCTACGGCAACCACTCGCCCACCGCGCGGTGGGCCAATGCACCGCCATTTCAGTCCACCCAGCAGCGACTCGTCGACGGTCTGAGGATCGTTCGCGTGATCGTTGACCATGTTGCCCCCTATGTTTCCAAGCTCAGCGCATTGGCGAGAGTGTAACCGGGGTGTGTTGGAACGAGGGGCCGACTCCTCCCGTCTACCCTCGTGGCGAGTGAGTCTGCAATCTCACGGTGGGCGTTTCGAAATAGTGGACGTCGCTCCCTCCCCGTTTCCACCAGCTCGAGACCTATGCCTTAAAAGCAGATCACAAAAGTTACCGTAGACCGATGCCTTGCCCTGTTGCTTGACCGTTGTCCGCGGGTCAACTACCGTCGACTCAGATAACGGAATCGGTTGCTTCAGACCGACTCTGGCGACACCCTGCCTTCTTCAGCTCAGCTAGGGCAGGCAGGGTGTTGTGAACGGGGCCTAATTTTACGATTGGCCAATCGTAATGTTGGACCTTCCAAGCAGGGTGTCGCGAGTTCGAATCTCGTCCCCCGCTCCACTCGCAAATCAAACGTGGAGACCGTATCCCATATAGGTACTCCACAGGTCAGTTGTAAACCAACCGACTTTGAAAAACCGCCTCTTCGCACTCCGGAGGGGTCGTTTCGCGTCCAGGGATCACCCCGGCGCACTTCA
>Ga0310124_10003769_pt1 | contig 10127 bp, 8 predicted proteins | sample CB11b_AW_Bot5_MG_FD_203507 | JGI IMG/M metagenome (GOLD analysis project Ga0310124, IMG submission 203507) | Marine microbial communities from Western Arctic Ocean, Canada - CB11b_AW_Bot5 | ecosystem: Environmental > Aquatic > Marine > Oceanic | place: Canada: Western Arctic Ocean | collected...
CCACCCTCGTCGCGCTGATCGTGGCCGTACCGTCAGCAGATGCGCAATACGCACCCCAGATTCCGGTTGAATCCGTGCCGAACTTCTTCCGGCTACCCATTGGAGTGAACTTCGGCGAGGTCCCGGCCGTGGCCGTTAACTCTCAGGGTCACGTCTTCGTGTACAGCCGCTCGAATCCGACCGGGGGTGGTCCCGCGTACGGCATTCACGCGGCCCAACTGTTCGAGTTCAGCCCCTCGGGCGACTTCGTCCGTGAGCACGGCAGAGGGCTCTATGCCTGGGCGTTCGCGCATGGGGTTAGGATCGACGCGAACGACGACATATGGACGGTGGACAAGGGCTCGAACATGGTCATCCGCATGGACCCCGAGGGCCGGGTCGTGTGGGTGTTCGGTCGGAAGGCGGAGTCGAGTTCCGAGTCGGCTCGCCCGATCGAGCGTCAAAATCCCCCGGCTCCCCCCCAAGACGGACGCTTCCGCGAGCCAACGGACGTCGCGTTCGACTCTCAGGGCAACATCTATATCAGCGACGGATACATCAACTCCCGAGTCGCCAAGTACGACATGAACGGCGATTGGGTGATGTCGTGGGGTGAGCCCGGCACGGGCCCCGGCCAGCTCCGCACCCCGCACAGCATCGCCATCGACAGGGACGACAACGTCTACGTCGGCGACCGGTCGAACGCTCGGATTCAGGTCTTCGACACGGACGGCAACTTCCAGCGGATGTTCAGCGTCGCCACGCCGATCGCGCCCGGCTCCAAAGCCGTGAACGGCACCACCCCCGCGGACCTCACGAGCGTGGCCGGGAATGGCGCGCCGAACTCGATGTGCATTCCGCCGGGGAGCGACGTCATCTACGTGGGCGAAAGCACGTTCCCGGGGCGGATCATCAAGGCGACGCTCCAAGGCGAGGTGCTCGGGGTCGTCGGCAACGCCGGGCGACAGTTCGGTGAATTCTCCGGGGTGCATGGACTCGCTTGCCCCTCGGAGGACCTCCTGTTCGCCGCCGAGACCTCGAACTCACGGGTGCAGAAGCTGATTCTGAACCCGTAGGGTGGTTAGCGGTTCGGGTATTTCTCCCGGACGCCGGTCGCCAGGAACTCGTTCCGGGAGTTGATCCCGATGTCGTTCCCCAGGTAATCCTCGTCGCCAACTTCCTCCATCCAGAAGGTTCCGCCGGGGCGGACCGAGACCTGCAGCCAGTGGCCGTGAGTATCCGGGCCTCCTCCGTGCCAATGCTCCGTCCAAGGCCCGGCGTGGGACATTTCGCCCCGTTGAAGGATGCGAACCCGTTCTCCCCGGTTCTGGATACGGCCCTCGCCATCCCACATCAGGAGGATCTGGCCGCCACGGTGGCAGTGCCAGTAGGAGCGGTGACCCGGCGCCCAGTCGGCGCCTCCCCACGGCTCCCCGTTGATGACCACTTCTGCAACGGGTGCGCCGCGATACTCGCCCGTCGCCAGAATTCCGGTCGCCTCACCTGGACATCCAGGAGCCTCCTGCCCGGCCAGGGCGCTGGCCGGCAGCGCACCTGCGGCCGGCTGGGCGTATCCGTACTCCCTGTTAAAAGCCACGATCACGACAACAGCGGTGAACGCTGAAACCCAGAGCAGGACCGACACCACATTACGAAGCCGTGCGATCGTCATTTCGCCTCCTCCCAAATCAGGAATCAACACCGGGCTGTTAGTCCGGGACTAGGCAGGGAATGTCTAGCGGATGTTCAGGGTCTCTCGTATCTCCTGCGCCGACATGCCCTCCAACCACACGGGGCTTCCCCGGTCGAACTGACTCGCCTCAGCTAGTGGCCCGACGATGACGGGGTCGAACCCCGCGTCTCTGACGAGATTGGCTACGATGGCGACGGCTTCGTCGTCATCGCCGGCGATGGCTACGCCGATCTTCTCGCCGCTCTCGTTGATCGGGTTTCGGAGCATGCGGGAGCTGAGGATGTTGAACGCCTTCACGAGTCGAACGCCGGGCAGATATTGGGCCATCGCGAGGCCCGTCCCCATCGCGAGCCACTCTTCCGTGATGGGCCCCTCCCGGTCCAAGCGAGGGTTGCTGATGTCGATCACGACCTTTCCCTGCATCAGGTGGCCGAAGTCCTCACCGAGCTGCGGGATCGCGACGGGCGGCACGGCGAGGAGCACGACCTCTCCGAAGAAGGCGGCCGCATCGGCGTAGCCTGCGCTGGCTCGCGGCGCCGCGCTCTGCACGAGATCCATGAGCTCGCCCGGATTGCGGGAGGAGAAAAGGATCTGATGCCCCGCATCGGCCCAAAGGAGACCGATGGGTCCGCCCATGGTGCCCGCTCCGATGAGCCCGATCCTCATCGCGCGACCCTCCCGCTCGGCCACGCCCACCTGAGCGAAGAGTGGCGAGGTGGCAAGTGTAAGCGCCAGCATGGAAGCCGCGAACGCGATCAGTGAGGGTCTGAAACACGGCCTGCTTATTGTAGTCCTCGTCATGGTCGCCTCCCAGATCAGCTGGGCCAGAAAAGAAGGGGGCCTTCGGCGCACATATGCCGGAATGGTCAGCATACGCGGCATACATCAATGCGTCAAAGGCCGAACGCAAAAAAACAGCCGGCTACGCAGGCCGTGCCCCTGTTCGCCCAGCTAGGCTACGGGAGGGAAGAGCGGGAAGGGCCTACGTCCCCCCCAATGGCCATGAGTGGTGGGAAGATGTACCTCGGTGCGGCAGGCTCAAACTTCGTGACCACGCGATCGATTCTCGTGACAATCACCACGAAGAAGACGAAGCTCAGTGCGACGAATAGCGGAGTCACCACCAACAGCATCAAAGGAAGTGGAGGCATCAGAGGACGCACCTCCCGCGAGCGAGAGCGACTGCCTCGGACTACGCCACTCCGAACGCTGGCCACCACCGAACGAGAGCGTATCCCAACAGCACCAGAGTCACGAGTACCAGAACTGAAGCCGCGAGGCCTTTCACGGCCATCGTCTGCAAGTTCACCCCATATCCCGCCGCCACTGCGGGTCCGCCGGCAGACGAGGGGAGAACGAAGCCACAGTTTCCGACGACCGCGACTATATAGACGAACGGGATCGGATTCAGATCAAGCGACTGGAACGTGCTGATGGTGACGGGCACGACGATCGCGATGGCCGCCGTGTTGCTGGTGACTTGCGTGAGCACCATCGTCACAAGGGAGAAGACGAGTACGGCCGTGAAGCCCCCCGAGCCGGCGTACGGCACTAGCGCGTTCGCGAATTCTTGCGCGGCACCTGAGCCAGTCAGGATCCGGCCCAGTGCGATTCCTCCAGCGAAGAGATAGAACAGGCCCCAGTGCATGTTCGCCTGCGCGAAGGCCCACGTGATGAGCGGCCCCTCGCGCGTGCGAATGGTGAAGCCTGCCACGGCCATCGCGACAAACGCGAACGCGGGCGTGAGGCCAGGAACCAGCTCCGCATACAGGGGCCGTCCGAATGCGAGCGCCGCCGCTGCCACGAACAAGGCGAGCCCCCACTTCTCCTCCGTCTTCATGGGGCCCAGGGCGTGGAGTTCCTCCCGGCAATACTCCTCGGAGCCGGGTAGCGTAGTAACCTCCGGCCGCATGGCGAACCGCAAGAAGAGGAACATCACGAGCACGATCACTGCGGTGACTGGAGCCAGACGCATGGCCCAGGTGAGGAAAAGGAACTCCTGACCGGTGACCGACTCCTCGATGAACCCGACGGTCAAGAGATTCGGGGCGCCACCGAGCGGCGACGCGGCCCCCCCCGCGCTCGTGCCCCAGGCCACGGCGATTACGAGCGCCGTGCCCACGCGGCTGTTCCAGAGATCCTCGATGCCGACGGAACGTAACATCGCGACGACGATCGGAATCATCGCGGCCGCGACGATCGTATTCGGCAGGACGGCCGAGAGGGCCGCGCTGGCCAGGAACCAGACCAGAATCTGCCTCGACGTGTCGGTCCCCACTCCCAGCAGCGAAGCGAGGCCGATTCTCCGCTCGAGCCCCCATCGGGTCCAGATGCTCGTGAGAATGTTCGCGCCCAACAGGAGAAGGATCGTGTCCTGAGCGTACGAGGTCGCGACCTGGTCCATGGGCGCGAGTCCGAACACTGCCGCGATGGGGAGTGGGAGGAGCCCCGTGACCGCCAGGTGCACAGGCCGGGTGATCCACCACCAGGCCATCCAGATCAGCAGGCCCATGGCGCCACGAGTCTCGAACGGAAGTCCACCTAGGGGCGCGAGCAGCAGCACCGCAAAAATGACCGGGCCCGCCACAAGATGACGAAGCTTGGCAATGGCCACTTCTCCCACGACACCTCCAACCTCGGGCCTAGAAATCCTACCGGTACATGGCTACCGCCCCAGCGCGCTGAAGTGCCCTTCTATCCCTGCGGTCCCGGACGACTACATCCCAAGCTTGCGGCGGAAGGCATGGTAGCGGACGTTCGGACGCTATGGCGAGACTACGAATTCTCTGGGTTGGCGCGCTCACGATCGCGGCCGGGAACCTCGGCGCGCCGGGCGCGGCTTACTCGGCGGCCTATGCGCAGCAGGACGTGTGGCGGTTGGACGTCTCAGGACCCCTCACGTACTTCATCGCGGAGGGCTCGCCCGAATCGGGGTTCAAAGCGGAAGACCGCACCCTCGCTGAGTGGGCGCTCGAGGCCTGGGCCAGGCAGGCCAATCCCCCCGTGGAGATGGTGCCGGGCCCGGAGGCGTCCGCGACCATTCGCGTCTACTGGGTGCCCGGCGGCGCGGGTCTATACGGTGAGATGCGGGGACGGATAGTGGAGGGGCGCCGCGCCGCCGACGTCTTCGTGCACCCGGATACCGACGGCCTTGGGCCGGACATCGGCCGCAGGGCGAGGCTGGATCCGCTCTTCAGGGATTCGGTCGTCTATCTGACCTGCGTTCACGAGCTAGGCCACGCGTTCGGGCTCTCCCATACCAGTGCCTTCACGGACATCATGTACTCGTTTCAGTATGGGGGTGACTTCGTCGCTTACTTCATGCGCTTTCGTGAACAGCTCGAGGTCTGGGATGACATCGAGCATTCCTCGCCGTTCTCCACCGCGGACGGCGGCGCATTCGGGTCTTTGTACCGCTAGACAGTCCGCAACGCCTTTGGGAGGCATCGAGCCCAGTCACCTCGGTCCCTGGGCTTCCAGCCCCTCATGGTAACGCGCGCCGCTCAAGACGTTCGCGAGCGAGTAGTTACCCTCTTGGCAGGCGTACTCGAAGATCTACTGGTCATACTTCCTCCAAGGAACCTGCCCGCCCCAGACCTCGGTGTAGGTCCGCGGGTCGTGGATCTCGAACTCGTGCAGGATCAGTCCGGGTGAAGCGTTCGATCGCCCTCAGAGGCAGATTGAGACGCTTCTATGCGTTGGACAGGCGCGGTGGGGCCAAGTTGACAATGCCCCCCACGCTTCGGAGGTTGCCAAGTGGGTAAGTCGAGAGTCCGAATTCGTCATCCCCAGCTCTTCTCGAGGAGGAAGCATGACAAGGCAATCCCGGATCGGTTGTGGCGTCCCGGCTCTGGCGGCCATCCTAGCTCTAACCCCTCTCCTGGGTGGCGCGTCAGCAAGTTCCGCCCAACTGACGGGCCTCGAGAACGGCGAGTGGCATTACCTCGGCGGCGACGCCGGGCACACCCGGTCCGCTCCCCAACTGAACCAGATCAACGCGTCCAACTTCTCCGATCTGCAAGTCGCCTGGATCTTCCGTGGGGACAACTTCGGGCCGGGCGTCGAGTACACGGTCCGGTCCACGCCGGTCTTCGTGGACGGCATGTTGTACACGGTCATGGGTCAGCGCCGGCAGGTGGTGGCGATCGATGCCGCCACAGCGGAGATTCGTTGGGTGTTCCGGGAGCCCGAAACGATGAGGTATCTGCGCTCGCCGAGGACGGACTTCGGAAAGGGCGTCGCTTACGCGGAGATAGACGGACGGGGCGTGATCTACATCACGTCGCCAGCCTACTTCCTGTGGGCTCTGGACGCCAAGACGGGGCTGCCCCTAGAGGACTGGGGCACGCCGATACCCATCGAAGATTTCTCCCAGACGGGGGGCGTGGATCTGATACCGGACCTCGTGGCCGACTGGGAGCCCTGGCAGAACCGGACGACCGGGCCGTACGACCCGGACCACGGGATCCCAAGGCAACTGGGCATGGTCACTAGCTCGTCGCCGCCGATCGTGGTGAACGGCGTGGTGGTGGTGCTCGTCGGCCACGAGCCCAGCTACGACCAGACCCGGATCGAGAACGTCCCCGGCGACATCATGGGCTACGACGCCAGGACGGGAGAGCACCTGTGGAAGTTCCACGTGATCCCGCGTCCCGGCGAGGTGGGCCACGAGACGTGGGAGAACGACGCGTGGCAGTGGTCGGGGGACATGTCGTCGTGGGCTCCCGCGTCCGCAGACCCTGAGCTGGGGTTCGTCTACATCGTGACGAACGCCTCGACGGTGCAATCGTACACGGGCCATCGCCCGGGGCATAACCTCTTCGGCGGCAGCGTGATCGCGTTGGACGTCCAGACGGGTGAACGGAGGTGGCACTTCCAGATCCACCATAGCGACCAGTGGAACTACGACATTCCGACCGCGCCCATTCTGATGGATCTCACGGTGGACGGGCGACCGATCCCGGCGTTGATCCAGAACACGAAGCAGGGCCTGGTCTTCGCGTTCAACCGGGAGACCGGTGAGCCGATCTGGCCCATCGAGGAGCGCCCGGTCATCCAGACAGAGGTCCCCGGCAACTATACGGCGCCGACGCAGCCTTATCCGACCCGACCGGAACCGTTGGACCGCATCGTAACCGACGGGATCACCGACGAATTCGTGATCGACTACACGCCCGAGTTGAGGCAGCGGGCCACGGAGATCTTGCGTGAATTCCGGGTCGGGGGCCTCTACGTACCGCCACTCCCCTACCCCCACAACGACGACTACACCAACAATGTCGGCTGCATGGGCGGGCTGAACACCTACCATCCGCCCATCGCGGATCCCAGCACGGGAATCATGTACGCGTCGCACAACCGGGGCTGCACCGCCCCCGCGTTCATGGTGCCCACCAACGGGGAGGACGAGGAGCGGGGATTGCCCCAACAGAGTGCGGAGGCTTGGAGGGGGCGGGAGCGGCATACGCCCACGACTGGAACGACCGTAGCAGCGTGGGCGCCGGGCGGCCCTCGCGCGCCACTGCCGCTCATCGATGGCCTGCCCGTCTACAAGCCTCTGTATCAAGGCCTCGCCGCCTACGACATGAACACGGGCGACAAGCTCTGGGACATTCCGATCGGCGAGACCCCCGAGCGTATCAGGAACCACCCACTTCTGGCGGGAGCGGAGGCTCCCAGTGCGGGAGGGACCGGCTTCTCCATCCAGATGGTCGTGGGCGACCTCCTGTTGCAAACCACGGAGGACTTACGGGGCAACACCGAAGTGAACGAGAACGGCATGCCCCTCCTGCACGCACGCGACAAGCGGACGGGTGAAATCCTGGCGAGCGTCGAGCTTCCGAGACCCGGCCAGTACGGAATGATGACCTACATGCACGAAGGAAAGCAGTACATCGTGGTGCAGTCGGGCAGCGCGAAACGCGACCAGCCGGGCGCGCTGGTGGCGCTGACGCTTCCGTAGCCTCGAAGGTGCGGCGCAGAGCCCCAGGCCGAAGGTCTCTGACGTCGCTAGCACGGAAGATCTGTAGAAGATGTTCTCGACCTTCAACCGACTCGACGTCGTGGTGAACAACGCCGCCCTGGCTGTTTACAAGACACTCGTGGAGACCACTGTGGAGGACTGGGACACGACGCTCGCCGTCAATGTTCGTGCGTGTTTTCTCACGACCCGCTTCGCGGCGGAGTTGCTGGAGACCGTTCAGGGATCGGTGGTCAACATGAGCTCGGTATGCTGTGGGCGATGAGCCACTGAACATGGACTCTTCTCAGAACTCAAAGTAGGTCCAAAGCACTCCTCAAAGCGCGATTCAGCTGTGAGGCGAGCAACCCCGTCAGTGAACCTATATAGTCTGTCAGCTACCCCTTCGGAACGCTCATCAGGTTGTCGCACATGATCCACGAATCGTGCTTGAGACCTTGGTCAGGCCCAATCGGAACGCGGGTGGAGAGGCCCTCGCCGCGTGAGTAGATGGGCGCACAGACTACGGTAGCGAAGCGGGAGTCGATCAAGGCCTGCCGGCTGAGCACCACAAAGACCCGTGAGTCGCGGAGGTCGCCTCCGGGCTTCTTCACTCGGTAGAGCTCGCCCCCCCCTCATCCGTCCTCGCACCACGCGGCCTGATACTCCGACACGTCCGACGCCTCATCGTTGAGTACCGAAGCGACTCGATCGAGGATCTGTCGATCCCGGTCCTGCTCTTGATCGAGCGCCTATTTCCTCAGAAAGCCCCTGAGCACACCCTCGATGAAAGTAGAGCGTGACTCAGACCCGGCGGCCCGTTCCACTTCGCTCAGGAGGTCTTCGGAGAGTGTGATGGATGTCTTCACTTTCATACTACCAATATACTACCCAAGGAAAAAACGAAAATCTGCTCCGACTCACCCGAGCACCTCCGAAGAAGGTGGCGAAGAGGGGGCGTTGCGATGGTGGAGTGGGACGCCCTCAGCGCGCCCCGGTCAGCTCCTCGCTTAGCCTGCGAAGCTTGGCGCGAGCCTCGTCATCGTACGCCTGGGCATTCGCACGCGCGGGCCGCAGGCCGTTGAAGTAGCCGCCACCGCCGATATCGGGTGAGGTGATCAGCTGCATCACGGCGTCCGCTCCTTCGCCGACGGTGGCCCTCGGCGTGAGTCCCGCCCTCCTCACCATCCCCGTGTCCATGTAGGTAGCCGGATGCAGCGCGTTCACGACCACGCCCGTTCCCGCCAGCTCCTCGGCGAGGTCGATGGTGAACATGACCTGAGCGAGCTTGCTCTGGGCGTAGGCGCGCCCACCGCTGAAGCCGTTCTCGATCATCACGTCGTCGAAGTCGATCGGCTCCTGAGCACCAGACGACACGTTGACGATGCGTGAGGGAGCGTTCGCGCGGAGTCGAGGCAGAAACATCCGGGTGAGCAGGAAGTGCGAGAGGTGGTTCACATGGAAGCGCAGCTCTAGCCCATCCTGCGAGAGCATCCGCTCATCGGGTGCTCTTCCGAAGCCGGCGTTGTTGACGAGCACGTCGAGCCGGTCATAGTCGCGCAGGATCGCCTCACCGAATTCCCGGGTCTGGCCGAACGAGGACAGATCCGCGGCGTAGAAGCGCGCGTTCCCGATCCCCTCGCTCTCGATCGCCTCGACGACCTCCATTCCCCGCTCACGGTTGCGGCCGTGGACGATGACGAAGGCGCCCAACGCACCAAGCCTGCGAGCGACTTCGAGCCCCAGTCCGCTCGTCGAGCCCGTGACGAGGACCACCTGCTGGCCCGGTCGGGGGCTGGGCGACTGCCCGTCGACAGTCGGCGAACTCACGGCCGACGCGCATGCGAGACCGGCGAAACACACGGCGAGTCGCAAAGCACGCGGTGAGGACGATGCTCTTTCAGAGGACCATGCTCTCTCATCGGTCAGGTTCTTGCTCAGGTCCATTGGCCGTTCCTCTCAGGGGGTGGATCCAGAAGGTATCATCGACGGTGCTCAGATCGTCCCGGCTCTTCGTGCGGAGCATTGAGGAAGCTTGAGGGGGCCGTGAGATCCCTGCAACCCCAAACCGAACAGTCTTTACAATTGACGTGCCCCCAGGTGTGGTACCACTCCCTATGTTAGACCTTGAGCCATCGGTGGTCCAAGAAGTTGGGGCATTCTAAGGAACCAAGACGATGGTTTGATACGTCGTATGACGTAGGTGGGTAGCGGAGATTACGTACTAACGAGTTGCCGCGTAGACCTCACCCGGGGAATTTCACGGGAAGAACGGAGCTGGCTGGCCTCCCGCTAGATCCTGAGGAGCCGGTTGACCTTGATCACCACGCCGCGGTTGCTGAGCTCGGACCACCGGTCCAGAATATCGGTGTTCCGGTCCTCGGTGTAGACGATGAACAGTTCGCTCCCGGGGGCCCACTCCCACCGGAGACGGAAGTTACTGCTGACGGAATGGCTGCGTGAGTTGTATTGAACGAGGCCGCTCACGTAAGCGCG
>Ga0310124_10003773_pt1 | contig 10120 bp, 5 predicted proteins | sample CB11b_AW_Bot5_MG_FD_203507 | JGI IMG/M metagenome (GOLD analysis project Ga0310124, IMG submission 203507) | Marine microbial communities from Western Arctic Ocean, Canada - CB11b_AW_Bot5 | ecosystem: Environmental > Aquatic > Marine > Oceanic | place: Canada: Western Arctic Ocean | collected...
TTGGGATTTCCAATTGAGCGGTCCAAAGGATTGCGTTAACCACCATACGTCGAAATGCCTCTTCTTGAAAATTGCGATAAAAGTGTCCGAGCGTTGTGGCGAACGATCGACCGCCGTCGGGTCGCTCGAAGGCCCAGCCGACAGTAACCGGCTTATCTTTAGCAGCCACTTGCAACAGCGGTGTTGCTTCGTCGGAGATGACCGGATTTAGATAATATTCGTCATGCAGTTCATACTCACTCCAGCCTCGACAGACCGGGTGGGTAGGTTTCAATTGCCGCAGTAGTGAATTGCCGGTATGCAGGCCGACGTTGCTGATCCATGTTCCGCCCAGATAGCTCAGCCATTTTGGTCCGATGCGTTCGAAGTTTTCCTTGTTAATGGACGATGCCCAATGGATCGTTACCAGTCCGACCCCTTTCTTCATTAGTGCATCGACCTGATTGCGGTGCGGACCATCGAGCAAAAATTCGGCTGCTGGTGTCATGTAGACGACGAGGGTACTGACATCGTCCAATACGCTCGTGTCCTCAGGCCAGCCCTGCGATACAATCGTCTGGACACCGTTGGTGAGTGTGAGGCATTCAGATAACACTTTGCCAGTGTGCATGTACATGTGTGTGCCGAAAGCATGATCGGGTTCTTTACCAATGAATACGACTTTGGCTTGTGTTTCTGCATCGGCAATTCCCCAGCAAGCGAAAATCAAAACGATTGCCATCAAGTTGTGAACCATGATATTTCCGCCTTTTCCTCGAATTGAGTTGTTGAACCGCCACTTCAAATTTACACGAGATGTTTTGTGGGGCAACCCTGAAGGTGTTGGCCGAGGACCGAGTGGAAGGAGTGATTCGACAACTCGTGCGTTATCGGACGGAGCCGGGGATTGAAACGGAGGCCGATCTTCTGAAACCGGCAAATCGAATTGGCAAGAAACCAGCCGTGGCAGTATTTCATTCAACGGTGACGCAATCAATTCTCCAACCGGCCGGTGGAGAGGGAATGTCCGAAGAGGCGGTTGGATTAAAATTAGCTCAGCCGGATGATTCATGAGCGTTGGTCGGAGGTTTAGAGCTCAGTCCCAATTGATTTTGTTTTGACTCGTATGCAACGGCAAGTCGTTAGTGGTACAATGGTGACGTGATGTTTTTTCATCCGGGTAGACGGGGTCTCTGGGTAGTTGCGATGATGAGTCGTCCCACACGATTGACTGCTGTTTTAATGCTTGCCAGCTTGCATGGCGTGGCATTGGGAGCTGACGACGGAGAGTCATTATCGGTGGCTGAGCAGCAGTTTTTTGAAAATCGAATCCGACCGGTTCTGATTGAGAATTGTTACGAGTGTCACTCCCGACAGGCTGAAACGGTGGGTGGCAATCTACTACTGGATTCCAAGCCAAGTTGGGTGAAAGGAGGCGATTCGGGGCCGGTGATTGTGCCAGGGGAGGTGTCGTCGAGTCGGCTGATCGCAGCGATTCGTTTTGACAATGCAGATCTGCAGATGCCGCCCGACGGTAAGCTGGCCCGGCACGAAATTCAAGACCTGGAAAAATGGGTTGCGATGGGCGCACCGGACCCACGCTCAGATGATGGAGAGAATTCCTTTCGGAATAGTCAGGCTTTGGCAAAAGAGTTCAATCTCGAGGAACGGGTGCGTAGTCATTGGTCATGGCAACCACGACAGGCTGTGACGTTACCTGAAGTGAAAAACGATACCTGGCCGAATCGTGATCTTGACCGTTTCATTTTAGCCCGTCTGGAAGGTGTCGGCCTGCAGCCTGCTCCGTCGGCTGATCGGCAAATCTGGCTACGACGGGTAACCTTTGACTTGACGGGTTTACCACCAACACCTGAAGAAATCGAGGACTTTCTGTCTCGCAAGTCACCGGATGCCTACCAGCGGGTTGTGGACCGTCTGCTGGATTCTGAACATTTTGGTGAGCATTGGGGCCAGCATTGGCTGGACCTTGTTCGCTTTGCTGAGACGCGTGGCCACGAAGGTGATTTTGAAATTCCGGAGGCCTATCGTTATCGGGATTACGTGATCGAGGCTATCAATCAAAACGTACCTTATGACCGCTTGATCGAAGAACATGTGGCGGGTGATTTGCTTGAACGACCCCGCCTCCATCATCAAGATCGCAGCAATCAATCGATTCAGGGCACGGGATTCTGGCACCTTGGCTTGGGCCAGACTGGACCGATTGATATTCGTGGTGAAGAAGCCGACCGGGTGCAAAATCAGATCGATGTCTTTTCGCGAATGTTTCTTGGTCTGTCGATGGGGTGCGCTCGTTGTCATGACCACAAGTTCGATGCCATTTCGACGAAAGATTATTACGCGCTTTTTGGTTATCTGCAAAGTTCGGGTTATCACCTGGCAGACGTGTCGGATCCGGAAAAACAACAAGAAGTTGCCAGTCAACTGGATGCGCTGTGGGAGTCGTCCCAGCCAAACATGCGCAAGACATTGGTAGAACTGTACGAATATCAACTTTCCCAATTGAAGAAATATCTGATTGTGGCAGGCCGACAGGACTTGCCGTCGGAAAGGACACCAACGGAAATCGACCAGGATGTGTTGAATGGGTTGCGATGCCACTTAGAGACCGCTTGTCAGGACGTCCAAAATCCAATTCATCTCGTCGCGAGGGTTTTGACCTCGGATACGGAGCTGACGGCTGAGCGATTGCGAGAAGTTCAGTCAGAAGTACGTGAGACGCTAGAGAAAACGGCAGCGGAGTTACTCAAAAATCAAAAATCTTTGCAGGTCATAGTGAGTCAAAAGGAGGGAGAAGGTAACTATCATCCCGTTTCCCGTAATTGGACAGAAGCTGATCAGGTTGAAGATTTTAATTTTACCACGGAGCAGCAGCCGACAAACACGACAAAGTTGCTTGGTGAATCGACCCAAGTGAGTCCGCGACGGTGGATTACCGCCGGTCATCGTTTTGGTAACGGTCCGGTACGGGTTGGCGAGTTGCTGGTCCGCTTCGATGAACAACAGTTACCCCGATTGTATGTTGCCGACGCAAACTGTGCTGTCAGCTATCGGCGATCTGCCCAGCTGAGCGGCATGATTCGGACACGTACTTTTGAGGTCACTGGCGATAAGCTTTGGTATCGTTATCGTGGCAAAGCAGAAGTTTTTTTGGCGATTGATTCCTTTCGAGCATTTACCGGTGGGCCGTTGCATACGATGGTCAAACAAAAATTAAAAGGTCATGCGGATCAATGGAAATGGCATGCGGTCGAGCTACGTGACTACCTGGGACATCGCATTCATGTGGAATTTACGCCCGGCGAGGGCTTTGTGCTGGACCAAGTGGTCTTCGCGGCGGTACAGCCTCCGGATGTGCCAAGGCGGAGTCGTTGGCAGCTTCAGCAAGTGACAGCTGAAATTGGTGTTGAAACTTCTTTTGTCGATATGATTTCATCGGTCGTCGATTCACTTTTAGCGGTAGTAGCGCGTTTCTCGACCGGTGAAATGGATGCAGGTGACGTGGCTGTCATGAACTGGTTATTCCAGAACGAAGATATATTCGAGTCGGCGACCGAGTTGAAGCAACGTTTGGAAAACGAATTGTCAGCATTTCGCCAAGTCCAAATGGATTGGGAGCAGAAACTACCGGTACCCATTCGTTCCCTCACCCTGCTCGATGGCAGCGAGGAAGATGAACCGGTGCATATTCGCGGTAATCACCAAAACCTTGGGGAGCACCGTGTGGCACGCCGGTTTTTGACGGCGCTCGACGGCGAAGATCAACCATCCGCCAGTTTGGGCAGCGGAAGAATGGAGCTTGCGCGGCATTTGACTGATCCCGACAATCCACTCGTTTCTCGCGTGATGGTCAACCGCATTTGGCACCACTTGATGGGTCGCGGGTTGGTTGAGACAACGGACGATTTCGGAGCCATGGGGAAGATGCCCACGCACCCGCAATTGCTGGATTACCTCGCCGAACGATTCATTCAGAGCGGTTGGTCGGTTAAGCAGATGATCCATGACATTGTGCTTTCCAGTACTTACCGGATGTCCAGTCGTTCCGATTCCAGGCAAAAAGCATTGGACTCGAATAATCAGCTCTGGCATCGTACCTTTGTGCGGCGCCTGTCGGCGGAAACGATTCGCGATACGGTTTTGGCCGTTTCTGGTCGACTGGATCGGAGGCCGTTCGGTCCGAGTGTGAAAGTGCATTTGACGCCGTTTATGCGCGGGAATCGTGGTCCCCAAAAAGGCGGTCCGCTGGATGGTGACGGTCGTCGCAGTATTTATACGGAAGTGCGTCGCAACCACTTGCCACCCATGTTGCTGGCATTTGACCGGCCAATTCCCTCCACGACGATCGGCAAACGCAATGTTTCCAATGCACCGGCCCAATCGTTAATTATGTTGAACGATCCTCTGATTCATCAGCAGGCTGCTATTTGGGCCAAGCGTCTAGAGCGTTTTGGTGATCCGGTTTCCCGGATCACCACGGCCTACTTGCAGGCCTATGGGCGGCAACCGGCGGAAGCCGAGTTGGTAGTGACGGTTAGATTTTTACAATCTCAGCAACAACGATACGAAGATTTAAAAAGTGATCAGCCAGCCGTCAAGGCCTGGGTGGATTTATGCCACACGTTGATGAATGTGAAAGAATTTATTTATTATTGAATTGAAAATGGCTGCGCCGGTACGATCGGGAGACTCCAACCAGCAAACGTCATCACGGGTGCACTGCAGCGAATGTCGATGGATTGAATGTTTATCCAACAGATAGCAACTCAGGAGAAACCGGGAGATCGTGAATTCTTCAGGTCATCTGAGGTGATTGAGTATTATGCATTGTCAACGATTTAGATCGCCGCCGCTGAATCGCCGCCAGATGCTCGGTCAATGCGCTGGAGGATTTGGATTTACGGCCTTAGCGGCGTTGATGAGGGATTCCGCCTACGGGGCGGTCTCCCCTGCAACCGGCACCCATGTTGAGCCGAAAGTTCGCCGTGTTATTTTTCTCTACATGGATGGTGGAGTATCCCAGGTCGACAGCTTTGATCCCAAGCCACGTTTGAATCGTGATCATGGTCAACCATTTTCGGCACGGATCGAACCGACACAGTTCAACAAAATTGGTGCGACATTGCAATCACCGTGGAAGTTTCGACAGTACGGTGAAAGTGGTATTCCAGTCAGCGATCTGTTTCCTCATGTTGGCCGTCAAGTGGATGACCTGGTGATCATTCGATCGATGGTGGCACCGTTTTCAGAGCATGAAACGGCCAACTATTTTCTGCACACGTGTTTTGGCCAGCAAGGTCGTCCCAGCGCTGGTGCATGGATTAATTACGGTTTGGGAAGCGAATGTCAGGACCTGCCAGGATTCGTCGTCCTCAATGGTGGCCTGATTCCTTCAGGTGGTCTTGACTGTTTTGGTAGTGGCTTTCTACCCGCATCGTATCAAGGGTCGTTGTTTCGGAATGGTGAGCTGCCTGTCGCAAATATCACGCCCCATGAAACCAATGGAGCCCTGCAAGAGTCGAAAATCGAGTTGATGAGGCGACTTGATCAGAAAGTGTTGGATCGCTTCGGACACGTGGATCAACTGGAATCAGCGATTGTCAACTACGAGACGGCTTTCCGTATGCAAGCCGCAGTACCGGAGCTCATGGATCTTCGCAATGAAACCGCAGCGACGCAGCAAAACTATGGTTTGTCGTCTGATTTTGAGCCGACACAGATTTTTGGTCGACAATGCCTGATCGCGAGACGATTGGTCGAGCGAGGGGTACGGTTTGTCGAACTGACCTGCCCGGACGTTGGTACCGATCGTTGGGATGCTCACAGTAAACTTGTGAGAAACCACTCAAGAAATGCGCTGGCGACCGACCAGCCGATAGCTGCACTGATTCAGGATTTGCGGCAGCGCGGTATGTTGGATGACACGCTGGTGATTTGGGCAGGTGAATTTGGTCGTACGCCGTTTGCGCAGGCAGACGGACGCGACCACAGTCCGTTCGGCTTTTCGATCTGGCTTTGTGGTGGTGGACTCAAACAGGGATTCGTTTACGGAGCCACTGATGAATTTGGCTATCACGCCATCGAAGGGCGAACCGAAATGTACGACCTGCATGCCACGATTCTTCATTTGTTAGGCTTGGATCACCGTCGGTTGACGTATCGATTTTCCGGACGTGACATGCGATTAACGGATGTCCACGGCAAGCTGATTCGTAGAATTCTCAGTTAAAGCAAGTGGTTCAACACCCATCGTTTGCCGCCGCGGGTCATTCTTGAGAACATCGAGGGCCGATTTGCTAATTCGGTGCCATCAGCGGGTTTTCAGCACTCAACATCTTTACCTTCCGAGCCGAAAACGGCCATGCGGGTCTCATCATCAATGCGCGTCGGATTTTTGGGGCAATAGTGGAATTGAAGTGCCCAGCGTTCTTTCTCAGTCCTGTTTTCAGGAGTTCCGTGTGGCACTAGGGAATCGAACAACAACAGTCCACCTGGTTCCAGTGGCACACAGGTACGAGCTTGGCCTTGAATATCGCTGTCGCAGATTTGCCAGTCGCGGCGCTGAAAGTGGAGAATCGCTCCTTCACGATGGCGGCCAGGCCAGATGCGCATGCAACCGTTTTCGATCGTTGCTCGATCAAGGGCAATCCAGGCCCCGACAATGGGCACATCACTGGCGAGGTTAAAATAGGCCCGGTCTTGATGCCAGGGCTTTTCACGTCCTTGGGGGGGTTTCAGCAATGACATGTCCTGAAGAATTTCTGGAACCTTTCCATTCATCAAACGGCTCAACAGCTGTAATAATCGTTCGTGTCGTGCGATCGTCGTCAAGCGTTCATCTGTGTCGGCAAAGTTCATGAACTTTCTTACGGCCAAGGCTTTTTGTCGGCGGTCCATTTTGTCAAGTTGTCCAGCTGCCCAGGATTCGAATTGGATCGAAACGGATCCCACGCCCTGTTGATCGATAATTTCGTTCAACGCACATTTGGCATCACGAATCTGGTCGGGTGAGAAAGCTTGCTGAACGACGAGATAACCTTGTTGGCGATAATGTTCGATCGCGGCATCGTCGAGGTCTTCAAATCGGTTTACGGATTGATACCGGGATTCGCATTCGTAGAGTTTGGGGTCGTAAATACTGGCATCGGCAGCATCATAAAACTGTCCGTCTATGACAGTCGTGGGGGTTGTTTGACCCTGTCGTTCGGGTTGATGGGATGAACCCATTGGTTATCTCGTAGCGTGTTGTTGTGAAGATCTTGGCGGTGAATCTCAATGAAATTGGCAAGAATCAAGGAACTTGGAGAAGATGAATGTTTGAAAATGCAGGAGATTCAAGGTTGTTTCCTTATATCTTTGGGTATTCCACCTTCGCCTTCAATCATGCTGCCGTCGGTATTTACCTTAATAGCCGGTACGTTCGTAAAAACGGGGCGAGTTGCCGCGGGATCTTCGACAACAACTTGCTTGGCCAGTACGTTTGATAATTCGATTGAGCGCACCTCTTTGCCGATGAACAGTGTTGCCGGATAGTCCAGTGCCATGACATTGCTGACACGAATTCCCCTTCCGTTAATAATGCGCAGGACTTCGGGTGTCCGGTTGCTGTGACGGCCCGTGTCATAGTTCCACAAGTTATGAATGTCGATCGTGACACCAGCGGCGTAGGAGTCAAGAAAAAGGCCTCGCGAGCGTACCTCGAAGGTAATCTCCGAGAGTCGCACGCATTGGATGCAACCTTCAAGTCGCATGGCCCAATCGTCAAAAGGAGTTCCGTGCAGTCCGACCACGATGTTTTCGATTGTACTTGTATTAAATCGTGTACCTTGCCGTGTGAGAATCCAAAGGCTGGGGTGAAACTTCGCGTCGCGAATTTGCGAAAACATCATGAAACCCGTGTTCACGAAGCCAGCTTCAACCCCTTCAAAACGGCAGTTGTGAATCAGCATTCTGTTAGCATCGACACCCATCGTGTGCGCACCAAATCGTTTTCCACGAACCTGAATGTTTTTGAGGGTTACGTTGGTACAGCGTCGCCGGACACCGTTGCGGACCTTGAAGTCGATGGCTCGATCAAGCCATGACCCGGCCCACCAGACCAGCGCTGCGTCTGCCTCGGAAGCAATGAAGGGATTCCTGGCCTGATCACCTATGATCGTGACGTTGGGACGCAGTACGATCGGCCTGGTCGTACGGTAAAATCCACTGGGAATGAACACGCCACCGCCGTAACCGAAACCGGGCCTGGGCGGATTGTCGGGCAAATTAATCCAACGTCCGCTTTTAGGGTCTTTCATCGTTACCTTTACGATGCAGGCGTCAATAGCGGCCTGGATCGCATCGGTGTCGTCATGCTTGCCATCTCCAATGGCACCGTAATCACGAACGTTGTGCCAGGACTCCAGGGGAAAATCACGACTTGTTGGGATGGTTGCCGTTTCACGCAACTGCGGCTTCGGACCAGTACTTAGCGCGCGTACTTCCGAATCGGTTAGCACTCGGTGCCAGATCGCAACACTTTCGATATTGCCGTGCAGCGGCATGTTGGTGTCATGTTCGAAATTGCCACCGATTGTCAAAGGCGCTGGTGAGCTAGTGAAGCAACCCGCATCGATGCGAGTGCTGCCGTGGCTAACCCTTTCGCCAGTGGTCGTGTTGTGTGCCCAGCCGCGAAGGGTCTCGGTCGAAGCTTCGTAACAGAAGCATACATCCAGAAAGGTGTGAAGCGGGATTCCTTTGAGTTGCAGAGTCTGTTCGGTGGCGGCGTGAATGGCAAATGAAAAACCCTGCGGCGGTTCGCCTCGTTGATAGCTCACTGAGAAGCCGGAGTTTGAGTTGGACGTGCCTTTGCCCACGAGGACCGTGTTACGCGTATTACGGTTTGAGCAACGCAGCCAGACGGAGAAGTCGCCGTCGGTATCTAACAGGTCGTCTTTTTTAGGATCGGTCGCAGCGTATTTTCTGATACCGTCGCTAGCCCAACCGAAACCGTCGTTTCCAAAACCGCCGAATTCCCAGATGCGCTCGCGGTGATAATAATCGTTTTCCTGGACGCCGTAGAGCCGTAGATTGGTTTCGCTACCCATGGCCGTCAAGTTCAGCGCTGCGCCGGCGGTGCCGGAATTGCTGAAATCATGTGATCTGGAAAAACGCCACCATGCCAGGGCGTCGTCGAAAGCCGTGTTCGTGCCTGATGGTGGGATTTCAGGCGTTGTTTGTTCGAGCTGATGGACACCGTTGTGAATATTGATTACCCGTGCAGCGATGTGTGGATAAACGTTTTGCCAGTGCTGAATGTAGGAATCGTTCAGCGCGATGGATTCAAGTAACGTGTATTGCTTGAGTTTGTCTTGTACGAATTCAATGCCCAGCGGTGCTGGATCGGACTTGTAGTTAACCCAGTAGAACTTTTTCGCGACGAGGTCGGTTAACGCTTGTGCATTGTCGGGGTCGCGTATCCAGTCTTGTGCACGCTGGTAACCCTTAGAAAATTTTTCGATGAGTCCGGGGTTGTCCTGTTTCAGGCGATGCTTCACGAACAGAACATGTCGCAGGTTGTCGGGAAGATCCAGGTCCTGCCACGGTGTGTTGGTGACAATCCGCGCGTTGCCAATGTCCATGGCTACCTGTGCGATGGCATCGACTTTAAGACCTTTCGCTCGCTCGAATGCCAGTTCGTCGATACGGCAGACGCCAAAGTCGGTTGCGCGCCGACCTGTCCGTTGGAAATTTTGTCGGACTTTGTGAAACAAGTCATCTTCGTCTGCCACTGACAACACGTTGATGTTGATTCCCAAATTACTCCAAAACCCCAGTTCGTGTGCGACATGTGCCGGTACGTAGGCCATGCGATCTACGACGCCCAAAGTGAATGTTTCGGCACCGTGACCGTGGTCCGACATGAAGACGAAAAGTAAAAGAGGGGTCAGTAGGCGGTACATGACGATCGTGAGTGAGTTATTCTGACTGGAGATGGTCCAAGGGCAATGTAGTAAAAGCGGTCATAGCAGAACTGGCATTTTGCAGATCACTTGAAATTGTGTGTGACAGATGTTTTGAAAAACGCACGTGTTTAGGATAAATTCATTGACAATGTCTGTCAAATCTGGCTCTTAAGATT
>Ga0310124_10003774_pt1 | contig 10114 bp, 11 predicted proteins | sample CB11b_AW_Bot5_MG_FD_203507 | JGI IMG/M metagenome (GOLD analysis project Ga0310124, IMG submission 203507) | Marine microbial communities from Western Arctic Ocean, Canada - CB11b_AW_Bot5 | ecosystem: Environmental > Aquatic > Marine > Oceanic | place: Canada: Western Arctic Ocean | collected...
GGGTGACTCTGCCAGCCATGCCGTGTCGAACCCTAATTCCTCGGCCAGAACGATCTCTTCAACAGTCTGCCAGTGCCTGCGTTGCACTGTCTCGCCCTCTGATCCTGGCACTTGCCAGAAAGCTCCAAATCTCAATTTCCTGCTCCGTTATTTTTGGATGAGTGTCGGCAGAACTTGTTGCCGTTTGACTAGCTGGATTCAGCCCTGAGAGGCCATCGGCTCGTCCAAATAGGCCTCAGAAACCTTAATTTTAAGACAAGGGCTAGACCATAACTTTCGTACGGCCAAATTGCACTGCCATCTATTCAAAACTAGATTTTCTGGAATTTTGTGACGCGTTGGCCTTCGCCGATTTCTGTTACGTAGATGCTGCCCTGGGAGTCCACACAGATACCGTGGCCTCCGAGCAGTGTTCCAGGGGCAGGGTCGTTGCAGCTCCAACGGGTGATCAGATTGTGGTCTAGGTCCCACAGGCTTACGCCGCCTTCAGGGCCGGACTCGATTACGTGGACGATATCGTTGAGGAAGTAGACATCGCCTGGACGCACCACGTCGGTCCACTCCTCTATGAAGTTGCCGTCGACGTCGAAAATCTGAATGCGATCGTTCTCCCTGTCGCAGATGAATATGCGGCTTCGGCTATCTACCCAGATGTTGTGAAGCAGGGCGAATTCGCCTGGACCGGTGCCCTCTTTGCCCCAGGAATTCAGCAGTTTGCCCTCGGAGTCAAACCGATGCACCCGGTGACCGCCGTAGCCGTCTGAAACGAACATGTCTCCGTTGGGAGCGTAGGCCAGACCCGACGGCATGTTGAACGGCATTCCCTGGAAAGAAGGTGATGGCGCCAGCTTCTCGCCGAGCCTGCGAAGTTCCTGTCCACCTGGTGTGTACTCCACAGCTATGTGGAAGTCGCGGTCGACTAGCCATACGTTCTGGTTGGGGGCAATGAATATGCCGTGTGGGTTTGCCGAGAAGGTCCCTTCACCCCATGAAGAGATGAAGTTTCCATCGGTGTCCCATATAGTCAGCGGGTGAAGACCCCGGCTGAAAACGTGGACCTCGTCGTTAGCATTTACAGCGCCGTCAGAACACAGACCAATCTCCCAGTGCTTGGGAAGATTCGGCCACGAGGGCACTAGCTCATACCTGTAATCACCGGAACCAACGGTAGCCATATTATCACTCCTTGCGGGTCATTAGATTGGGGGAGCTGCTTGTTTAATGAGATGGCTTCGCGCCATTTCATAACGCAGCTTCGATAGGGCCAACAATATACCAAAAGGCCTTGTGGTGGCAACTCGATTGGCTCCTGAGATTCCCGTGGGCAAATTGTAGTTTTGATGCCCCAAACGGCACGTGGTTGGGCCTAATTTCGGAGCAGAGGGATGCCGACCACTGCAACCAGCACTGATCCAATCGCGAGTCCGACAACAATAAGCGCAATGACACCTGCTTTCGGCCTTAGCATCGACTCTTCTTTTACGTCAAACGATTCTTCAAGTGATGCGAGTTCCGTGGCCGGTTCTGGTGTGCCGCCTATTGCTAATAGAGAAGCAAAGACAAGTGGCGTGTTGATGTCGGGATTTTCGTGGGAGACGCCGTAGCCGTAGCTGGAGGGAGACTGGTAGCGGTTGGCGATGGCGTGCTCGTACTAATTGGTGTCGCCGAGGGTGATGGGCTTGGCGGCGGACTGGCAGTGGTCACTGGCTTCGGCGACGGAGAGGGCGATTCTGTCGGCGATACCGTTGGGGTTGCCGTTAGAGTGACTATTGGCCCACTGGTGCTGGTAGCAGTTATGGTCGCGGCTGGCGTGGCTGTCGATGTCCATGTAGGCCTGGCTGTGCGGGTCGGCGTTTTTGTGGGCGTCTTGGTTGGCGGCCTGATTGCCGCCCCACCTGAGTTCCCGGAGCTAACGGCTGGAGCTGTAGGGGCAACGATGGCGAAGTGCGCTTGGACGCTGGTTAATGGGTCACCTGCGCCCTCCACGTCTGCGGTGAGATTCGCACTGTAACTTCCAGCCGAGCCGATTTGCAGGTCTGGAGTCCACCGGGCTTCAATCAATATCTTCGCGGCTTCTGTGAGGCCCTTGAAAACGTTGCTACCGACGCCGACTTGCAAAACGCCACTGAAGCTCACTTCAACGACAAGCTGTCCCTGGACTCCGGTTGAACTCGACAGGTCGTGAATACCTTCCAACAGAGGGATGTTGGTAGAAACTGTCTGAGGGCCGGAAAGCACGAGATGGACTGCCGTTGTGGTGGCTAACTCCCCAAACGACAAGGTTAGTACGCCGCTGAAAAGAATGGTATCGCCGATATCGTACTGTTCTGAACTGGTGACGAGTACGACGTCACTGGAGGGTGTGAGGCTCTGTACCACGCCACGCACTCCCGAGAAAAAGCCAGGACTATGCCGGCGAGTGCTGCTCTGTATTTCCACCATTTCGATGTGGGTCGTAGTCTCAAATGTGTCTGTCCGTAGTTGGGGGGTATACGCTGAAAATGCCAAGGCAAATTTACGCACAACGACACGGACTTTAGTTTGGCCATTGTCAATAGGGGCGTGCTTGGGACAGAAATGCTATTGAGCCGTGAAATGGCCTGGAGAAAGCCTTGGGCAGGGCGAAGCGAGGCTAGTCGTCTCCACCAGCAGGAGCCGCGGCGGGCGATGGCGATGAGCCTAATATATCGGCATTGGTCTTGTGGAAATAGGCGAAGACGCCGCCGGCGAGCAGTACCAGTACCACCAGCATCGCCGCCAACTGAAATCCCTGTACGTAAAATGGCTGGGCTTCCAGGTCCGACAATAGAACGATGCCGGCAGGGAGAACCATGGCCAGCGCAGTAGCCGAGAGTGTCGCACCTATGGCGTGACCCATCTCACGCGTTGTTTCCAACATGCCGGACGCAAAGCCTCTGCTATCTGCAGACAGGGTGCTCATGACTGCTGCGTTATTGATCGGATTGAAGATAGACGTGCCAATCGAGATTGGTAGCATGAGCAGGGGGAGGCCCCATATGGGAATACTGCCTGCGAACGTGCCGAGAACAAAAAAACCACCCGCTATGGCCACCATCGCACCGGGCCGTAGAAGCTTGGGCTGATACCTGTCATATATCCAGCCGGCAGCGAAAGGCATGATCATGCCCATTATCTGGTTCGGGAATAGAACAACCGCAACCCAGATGGGTGTCATTCCAAAGCCGCGCTCTACCAGAATCGGCACAAGGGTCATAGTCGCAAGCATCGAAAGGTGATAGGTCGTGTTGGACATCAGCGCCATCGAGAAGTACTTGTTCTTGAAGTGATGCAACTCGACGATAGGATTGCTGACTTTTCGCTCTACCAGGATGAAGACCAGCAGCATGACCAGGAAAAGGCCGTGCATTGGCAGGTGGTACTGGATTCCGTCACTGCTGGTGAAAGACTCTTCTCCGCCGTGCAGGTGATTGCCGGACAGTATAAGCACTGCCGCGGTGCCAACAAGGAGGACGGCGCCTAGAATGTCGATTCGCCCCGGGTTTACGGGCTTCTCATGCTTCAGACTCTTCAGCATGGGATAGGACATAACGATAGCTATTATTCCCAAGGGCAGGAACGAGAAGAATACCAGCCGCCAGCTAAGGAATGTTAAGAAATAACCAAATATGATCAGACCGGCCAGCGTGCCGAACCTGGCTCCCACAATGGGTATGGAGAACGCTCGTCCGCGCTCCTCCGCCGGGAAGACGCCTGCCAAAATGGCATTAGCGTTGCCCATTACCAGGGCAGAGCCTAGGCCTGTAACTCCCCGCCACATGACGACCTGAAAAAGGCTACCAGCGGTTGCAATGAGGACGGATGCTGCGGTGGTGAATATCAGTCCGATGAAGAAGACCTTGGCATGGCCATAACGGTCACCAAGGCGAGCGCCCAGAAGCACGAAGCTTCCCAAGGCCAGCAGGTAAATTATGACTAACCATGCCGCCTCGTCCAGGCCTGTGTTGAAGTAGTCAGCCAGACTTGGGAGGGCCAAGGCCACTGGGAGGCTCGAGAGCTGGACCAGCATGTAGGCAGCGGTCAACGCAATTAGGACTGCTCGACGTTGTGGCGTCGAAATCAGTGGTCCAATGGCATTCCGCAATCCCATATAAAGCTGCTACTCTCCAATACCTGTGCGACCTGTTGAACATGCGCTTGACAGGAGTTCACCTGAAACACGTCTCTGCTAGGAACTATAACACCGACGACTCATTAATGAAACTGGATGACGGTTATGAGATGCCGCAGATCAGGCGTCGGATTCTGGCGGAACGTGGGATGATTTTTTTTGAATGAGTGACTGGGTCGCAATATTCAAAATTTATGAAGTTACTACAGAAATCAAGTAGACTATGCAATGAAACAGTCACATAAAGGCTCTAAGGTAGGTATATCCACGCCTTAAAAGTGGGTAATTCTGTGGTGGTGCGCATAGATTTCTCCCACGTGTAATACAGGGAGAGTACACGTGACTGTGATCTTCTCGGGTTTTGTCGTCATAAGGCTAAGTTATGGTTGAGTGGGCTACCCAACCCGATACAGGGAAACGGGGCAACTTGATTGCTATTTGGGTTCCAGGCTTATGGTGCCTGTAGACCTTTAGAATGCTTGCGGAAGGTTCAATATGAAACAGGAATTCCTGGAAGCTTTCCCAATTCCTGCCAAGCTTGTATGGGAAAAAGAACTTGGCATGGATCTGGAGTTTCTAGACGTAGAGCTTTCTTCCTCCCGGTTTGATGGCGAAGAAATTAATGCGATTATTGGCGTAAGCGGCAATCTAAAGGGAAACGTAATTTACGGCTTCCGCAACAGTTCTGCGCTGGCTATTGCAGGTCAGATGATGGGGAGCGTGTTGAAGAGGCGGACGAAATCTGCCGCTCCATTCTCGGAGAACTAGCCAATATGATCACAGGCAACGCGGTCACGGAGCTAGAGTCCAACGGGTACAGCTGCAACCTCGCCCCGCCGCTGATCATAGAGCCGTCTGGTTCAAAGATAAACTCCGCCATAGGGGAACACGCAGTTGTCAGGTTCAACAGCGCCGCCGGTGTGCTAAGCATTCGTGTTGGTCTCAGTGAAGCATCTTAGGGAAGCCGCTGCAAGCAATTAGGTAATGACTAGGGCAGTACCTCATCGGCCTGAAACTCCACCACCACATCCACTCCCTCTTCGACTTTGAATAAGCCTGCTATCACGGGCGGATTAAATCCGTAATCCTTCATCTTTAGAAACACGGAAGCGGTGCCTTCTATGCTGTCTTCTGACAAGACCAGTTTCACCTCGAACGTCTCTTTTCTTGTGACCTCCCTGATCGTCATTTCCCCTTTTACTTCGAATGTCCACTCTGCGACTTGACCCTCATCGGTGGACAGATTTCCTGGGAAGCCTCGGACCTCTTTGGCTTCAAACACCGCCAGCGGGAAGCGAGTCGACTCAAGCCACTGTTTGCGGATGCGCTCGTCTCGGCGGGAGTCGTTGCTTGTTAATGCGCTGATATCGACTTCAAAGTGTCCGGACGACAGCACCAGCTTGTCATCGTCAGTGGGGTTTCGATAGAAACTGAACTGTCCTTCTACAACGGTGGTGCGCCCTATTGCCCGGTTGAAGGGTATGCCAAGGAAGGTTAGCTCCTCATCCACTTCGTATCTGGCCTCAGTCCGCTCTGGCGCTATGCGAAAGGTGCGCGGCTCCGGTACAAATTCCACATCTTCGGGGACAGGGGAGGTTACGGGCAACGCGTCAACAGGCGCGGGAGGCTGCTCGATGGGCTTGGCCCCTGAGCTGCAGCCGATGGACAGGGTGGATATCAACAGCAGACAGGCGATTCCAGCCAAAGCCGGTCGCCGCAATCTCGGTAATGACATTAGCTGCTCAAAGCGGAACGAACGGACCGTCTTTTGGGACCAGACGCTGAAGCTGTAAAACAACCTGGATTGGCACCTCTTGACTCAGATTGATTGAGAGTGGACAGATTTGCAAAGTTATGGCTGTTCTATCCTAACATCCAAAACGGCAGGCCTGCCGCCTCGCACCTGCTCCAGGGCGCGTTCCAGAGCGGCGGGCACTTCCGATGGGTTCTCGACCTTCTCTCCGTAGGCCCGGCATGATTGCGCCAGCAAGGCGTAGTCCACCGACGGGCCCAACTCCACACCGATGAACCTGTTCTGGCGAACGGAAGCGCCGTCAGGATAGCCCCTTATTATTAGCGACTGTTTTGCGGCGTTATGCACCTGGTTGTTGTATATCACTGTGAGAAATGGCGCGTTGTGCACATCGGCGGCCCACAGTGTCGATGTCGGATGGCCATAAATGAAAGAACCATCGCCAACCACTGCCACCACGGTGCTTTCAGGACGGGCTAGTTTCGTGCCCATAGCGCCGCCCAATCCCCATCCCAGGCTGGAGCGACCGCTGCGGTATAGAGTGCCTGGTTTGTCTCTGGGAATGTAGGTATCGACGTTGCCGCCGTTGGTTACACACTCGTCGATCAGGATAGTGTCCTCGTCGATGGCCTCCCCTATGCAGTAGCTAAGCCACTGGGGAGTGATAGGACTGCGCTGGTTGTGGGACAGGGCGACTTCTTTAGCATCTCGCCTCTGCTGCTCGTGCCGATCTTTGATTAGCTGGAAGCGCTCATCTATGCGAGCCTGGTCGGCAGGTGTGATCAGAGCCTCCACTGCATCTACAAGTGCAGGAACTGCCTTAGAGGAGTCTGCGTGAATAATCTGGTCCGTAGGAAATACCCCAAGCGGTATACTTTCCTTAATTGGGTCAATATCGATCTGGATTATTCGGGCTTCAGGGCGGGGTTTGCCCTGGGCCGGGATGTAGGGAACGTCCTGGTCCACAATCAGTATGGCATCTGCCTCCTGTACGTAGGACTGGCCGTAACGACCGGCATACATGGGGTGATTCGATGGGAAGCATAGGTGAATAGGGTCCGACGCGACCGGCGCGCCGACAGCCTCCGCTAGCCTGACCATGGCCTCCACCGTGGACTGGTTGCGCCCGGAGTAGCCGGTGATGATCAGGGGATGTTGAGCCTTCACCAGCGCCTCGGCCACTTCCTGCAACGCCTCTGGGTCTGCCTGAGGTGTGGTTGGCGCGCTGTGCCTTGCGGCGGAGATGGCAGGCATTCCATCCATGCGTTCCATCAGCACTTCGCGGGGCAGCATCACGTATACGGTCCCCGTCGGCTCGGCGCTTGCTACCTGGAACGCCCGCTGCATTATGTGTTGCAGATTCTCCGTTCGACGCAGCTCGTAATTCCATTTGGTGAAATTTCGCAGTGCGCCAGCCTGGTCAAGCTGTTCCTGAATCCAGTGAATATTCATATCCTTGCCGCCAGCCAGCTCGCCGTCGAAGGTCATGGGGGAGCGCGTCCGGCACATAGCACAATGCCCGCCCTACCTCTCAGGGCGTTATGCATGCCACCGCCCAGCTGCATGGTGCCAGCGTCCACATGGACCAGGACCACCTGGGGCTTCCGAGTCACGTTGAAGTAGCCATGAGCCGCCGCGATAGCCGTGCCCTGGTCTGGACAGAGGATCACCTCTAGCGTGGGCCTGCCGCTCTCACGAAGCTTGGCGATACCTTCATGGATTGGAAATGTGTCGATGCCGGAGTTGATAAAAAGGTAGTCAACACCGTTGGAGTTCATCATCTCCACAAAAGCCTCACCGCCGGTACTGACGTCCACTCTGTCGCTGGAGGATTCGGGACTCATAGCTTTTTACCTCTGGCCAAAATGTTATGAGTCGCGCCCGCTCAAAGGCCTTTTCGCGGTATCGTACAAACTGGCTTGGAGAAGGTCAACGACATGCAGACTGCCGGTCTAAATTTTCTCTGTTGAACAGGGCAGGGGAAACCATTACACTCGCCTCAAGGCTCAACCAGAATATAGGGAACGACCGACTTGAACACACCTTCCGCGAAGATGGAACCATATTCCCTGGATGCATTGCGCTCGCTCGCCTTGCACTGCCAGGGCTTGGATCGGCATAAGTATGCTGGAGCGCAACCGGATTCCCAGTCGATATCCGACGCCGTAAAGCGGGTCGGATGGGTGCAGATCGACACGCTCCAGATGGTCCAGCGTAGCCAATATCTGGCCATGTGGAGCCGACTGGGAAACTACGATACATCGGAATTCGACAAGCTGGTTTTTGATGATGGCAGCACGTCCCGGTCGAATGGAAGGCAGATGTTCGAGTACTGGATGCACGCTGCCTGCATTATTCCTCTGAGCGAGTATCGGTACAGGCTGCCGGTCATGGAGGACCACCGAGATGGAGCCGTTGGCTGGCGGAGAAAGTGGGCCGAGCTGCCAGAAAATATGAAGCTAATAAAGGAAGTGCTGGGCTTCGTCGAAAAGAATGGCGCGAAACGCTCCGCAGATTTCGAGAATAGTGAGAAGCGCCGAGGTCCCTGGTGGGACTGGAAGCCGGCCAAGAGGGCGCTGGAGCACCTCTATAACTCGGGCGAGCTGGCCATTGCCAATCGGCTCAAGTTCCAGCGAGTGTATGACGTGCCGCAGAGGGTCATTCCCAGCTGGGTAGATACCAGTCTTCCGGACCGGCAGGAGGCTGGCTCGCACCTTCTGGAAGTCTCTTTGAGGGCACTGGGAGTCTGCACACCGGTCCAGGTCGGGGACTATTTTCACATGAAGCGTACGGTGTCCAAGCCACTGATCGAAGCCCTCATAGAGGATGGAACGTTTGTCAGGATAAGAGGGCATGTCCTTGGGAATAAGGAAATGGACCTGGTTGTGCATCGCGATAATCTCGGCGCACTGCAACGGGCTGCGGAAGGCGACTTGGAGCCTACCCTGACCACATTTCTTAGTCCCTTCGATAGCCTATTTTGGGCCAAGGAACGGGACCGACAATTCTGGGGTTTCAGGCAAATCCTGGAAGCGTATAAACCAGAGCCTATCCGCGAATGGGGATACTTCTGCCTGCCCATTTTGCATAAAGGGCGACTGGTCGGACGATTCGACCCCAAGCTTGAACGCAAAGAGAAGACCTTGCGTCTGAAGAAGTTATACCTGGAGCCTGGAATCAAGCCGGAGGAGGAACTCGTGGCCGAAGTGGCTAAGGCCATGCGAGACTTCTTGGTCTTTCATGAAGCGAAGACGCTTGTCATCGAAAAGAGCGAGCCTGCCGACTTTGATCGCAAGCTTATGAGCGCCCTCTAGGGCGGTCCTTGATCCTGTGATTCTGCGTTAAGTAGGGATCCTTTGCGTTCTAACCCCACTTGTATCCGCCAAGACCACCGTCGCTCCGCACTACTCGATGGCATGGTATTGCTATAGCTGCTGGATTCGTTGCGCACGCTCTGGCCACCGCTCTTGTGAACCCCGGCCTTCTTAGATTGCGCGCGGCCTCTCCGTAAGTTGCTGTTTCACCTACCGGTATGCGTTGCAACTCCTCCCAGACCATACGTTGTAAAGCCGTCGCCCTGATATCGAGCGGCAGGTGAATGTTTGGCCCTTTGCCAGAAAGACGCTCCAGAATTTCAGCCAGCCATTTGGCCAAGGTAGGATCGTTTCCCGGAGATATTTGCGCCGCGCTGAACTCCTGAAAAAGACTCTCTTCTAAGACTTGCTTGTCATCTCCGATAGAAATGGTGCGAATACCCCTTTCAGTGGAGGCCAATAGCACGTGACCGAGCTGGCATTCAGCCGATGCATAACCGATGCGAATGCCAGCGCCACGTTTCCTGTAGGTGGTGGGAGTCATGCCGATCTGGGTCGTAGATTTTTCATAAAGTCTACTGGAAGATCCGTAACCAGCGTCGTAAAGTCCATCCGTAACGCTGCTGCCCCTTAGAAGCAAATCCTTCAAGCTAACAAGACGATAGGCATCAGCGTAGTGTTTAGGCGATATTCCCACCATCTTGGTAAATATCTTCTGCAGATAGTAGGGACTCGTGTGGACCTTTTGGGCTCCTGGGCGATTATCCGGCTGACTTCGCGGACGGTAGAAAGCCCCGCATCTTCAGAAGGATGGACGTCAGTTTGGCAGCGTAGGCATGGCCGAAATCCCGCCGCCTCGGCCAATTCGGGCATCGCGAAGAGCGACATGTTCTTCCT